>ERZ826764.662-NODE-662-length-47202-cov-8.452245_pt1 | contig 47202 bp, 43 predicted proteins | sample MGYA00519870_ERZ826764 | MGnify/ENA primary metagenome ERZ826764 (study PRJEB31778, sample SAMEA3449239) | human gut metagenome | biome: human gut; feature: human-associated habitat; material: faeces | place: United Kingdom | collected 2010/2012 ...
AATGTTCTCTGCTTCTTTTTTTATTCAGTTGTAACATATCTATTGTAAACCTACATTTTAACATAAAAATATGACCAAAAGCCTTATTGACATTATCATTTTATTGAGTTAAAATTTAATATAAGGAACAATCTTTGAAAAAAGATTGTCAATTTTTTTGCATGAGAAGCGCGTTTCATACGCGCTTTTAGAAACTGCTCATATGATAATGGCGCGCAGGGGTTTACCGCAAGGTATGACGCGCTTGTTCGGGAGGGATGCTTAATATGATAAAAACCCTTGCTCGCAGTATACGCGAGTATAAGAAGAATGCTATCTTTACGCCTATCCTGGTTATAGTAGAGGTGGTGTTGGAATGCATCATACCTTTTGTCATCGCCAATCTGGTCAATGAAATGCAGGCCGGATGCGGTATGGACACCATATTGCATTATGGTATCCAGCTTTTGGTAATGGCCGTATTGTCGCTGGTATTCGGAGTTGCTGCCGGAAACACATGTGCTACGGCTTCTACGGGATTTGCTCGCAACCTGCGGAAAGACATGTTCTACCGCATTCAGGACTATTCTTTTGAAAATATAGACAAATTTTCAGTATCAAGTCTGGTCACCCGTATGACCACAGATGTTATCAATGTCCAGATGTCCTTTATGATGATAATCAGGATAGCCATAAGAGGGCCGCTGACCATGATATTTTCATTCGTCATGGGCTTTGTGATGGGCGGCAGGCTTGCCATGATATTTCTGGTGACTATCCCGCTGCTGGGGATCGGTCTTTTTCTTGTTATCCGCAAAGCTACTCCTATATTTCGCAGAGTTTTCCGCAAGTATGATGCCCTCAACGATTCCGTACAGGAAAATGTACAGGCAATGCGTGTAGTCAAGAGTTATGTCAGGGAGGACTATGAAAAGAAAAAATTTGCCAATGCAGCAGAGGATGTATGCAGGGACTTTACAAAGGCCGAGCGTATCATGGCCATAAACAGCCCAATGATGCAGTTCTGCGTATATGCAGGAATGGCTTTTGTGCTTTCATTTGGTTCATATATGGTCATTACCAGCCAGGGAGCTGAAGTAGCCGTAGGCCAGATGTCTGCGATCTTAACATACAGTTTTCAGATCCTGATGAGCCTGATGATGCTTTCCATGGTATTTGTCATGATAACCATGTCTCTGGAGTCTGCCGAGCGTATCGTGGAAGTGCTGAGCGAGAAGAGCAGCCTGACCAGCCCCGAAAACGCCGTTACCCAGATCAAAGACGGTTCCATCGACTTTGATGATGTCAGCTTCAAATATTCGGAAAAGGCAGAGCGGATGGCTCTGGAGGGAGTCAACCTGCATATAAAGTCAGGCGAAGTGATCGGAATACTTGGAGGTACAGGTTCATCCAAGACGACTCTCGTGCAGCTCATACCGCGCCTTTATGATGTGACCGAAGGTTCAGTCAAAGTTGGCGGAGTAGATGTGCGCAAATACGATCTTGAAGCATTGAGAAATAATGTTGCGATGGTGCTGCAGAAAAATGTTCTTTTCAGCGGGACCATAAAAGATAATCTCCGCTGGGGTAACGCCCAGGCGACTGATGAAGAGATAGTACATGCATGTAAGCTGGCCCAGGCTGATGAATTTATCCAGCTTTTCCCGGATAAATATGACACCTGGATAGAGCAGGGCGGCGCCAATGTTTCCGGAGGCCAAAAGCAGCGGCTGTGCATTGCGCGCGCACTTTTGAAGAATCCAAAAGTGCTGATATTGGATGATTCCACCAGTGCTGTGGATACAAGGACCGATTCTCTGATCCGCCAGGCTTTCCGTGAGTTTATACCGCAGACCACCAAGATCATCATAGCTCAGCGTGTTGCTTCCGTGCAGGATGCCGACCGCATAATAGTCATGGATGGAGGCCGCATAAGCGCCATAGGCACCCACGAAGAGCTGCTCAGGACCAGCGAGATCTACCGGGAAGTTTATACTTCCCAGAATAAGGCAGGTGATGAAAATGGCGAAGAATAAGGAAAAGAACAAGTCTCCTCAGCGCTCCACCACCGCCAGAGGCCAGAGGGCGCCCAAGGGAGTATTGAGGCGGCTGATCCGTACTCTGTTTGAGTTTTACCCTGTATTGCTGCCTGTGACAATGGTGTGCATAATCATCAATGCAATAGTCAGCGCAGCTCCGGCTGTATTTTTGCAGAATGTTATCGCAATAGTGGATGAAAGCTACAGGAGCGGCGACTGGTCTTCGGTTTCCGGCAGGATACTGACATATGTGGCTGTCCTTGCGGTAATGTATGTCATCAGTCTAATCGCAGGAACTTTCTATACACAGATGATGGCCATAATAACTCAGGGCTCCTTAAAGAAGTTCCGTGAAAAGATGTTCAGCCATATGCAGGATCTTCCGATCAGGTATTTTGATACCAACGGCCACGGCGACATCATGAGTTATTATACCAACGATGTCGACACACTGCGGCAGCTTATAAGCCAGAGCTTGCCCCAGATAACCATTTCAGCCATAACTTTGTTTGTGGTGTTCTGTATAATGGTATATTACAGTGCGATCCTTGCGCTTTTGATAGTCGTAGGAGTGGTAGGCATGGTACTTGCTGCCAAGGCTATCACCAGGCGTTCATCCACATTCTTCCTGAGGCAGCAGGTTACACTGGCAAAGGCTGAGGCTTTTATGGAAGAAATGATGACCGGGCAGAAGGTCATCAAGGTGTTCTGCCATGAGGACGAGGCAAGAAAAGATTTTGACAGAGTAAACGGCGAGATATTTTATAATGCAAGAAACGGCAACCGTTTTGCAAACATCCTCATGCCTCTTCTGGGCAACATAGGAAATGTAATGTATGTAGTCGTTGCGCTGGTAGGAGGAGCGCTCCTGCTTACGGATGTGCCTAATATAAGCATCTCCGGAATGGCGTTCAGCATAAGCATCGTCGTACCTTTCCTGAACATGACAAAACAGTTTGCAGGATCTATAGGCCAGGTATCCAACCAGATAAACATGGTCATAATGGGTCTGGCAGGAGCTCACCGTATCTTTGCGCTGCTTGACGAAGAACCGGAAAGTGATGATGGAAAGATAACTCTCGTCAACGCCAGAGAAAATGAGGACGGCAGTCTCAGCGAATGCCAGGAGCGTACTCATATATGGGCATGGAAGCAGTGCAATGATGACGGCAGCGTAACATATACGAAGCTGCGGGGCGATGTGCGTTTCTATGATGTAAATTTCGGCTATTCGCCTGAAAAGATAGTGCTCCATGACATTTCACTCTATGCGAAGCCCGGTCAGAAGGTGGCTTTCGTTGGCTCCACAGGCGCAGGAAAGACTACCATTACAAACCTTATCAACAGGTTTTATGATGTGACCGACGGAAAGATATGTTATGACGGCATAGATGTGGACGATATAAAGAAATCCGATCTGCGCCGGAGCCTGGGCATTGTCTTGCAGGATACCAACCTGTTTACAGGTACGGTAATGGAAAATATCCGTTATGGTAATCTGCAGGCCAGTGATGAGGAATGTATAGATGCGGCAAAACTTGCAGGTGCCGATGACTTTATCCGCCGTCTGCCGGAAGGGTATAATACCATGCTCACAAGCAACGGAGCAAATCTGAGCCAGGGGCAGAGACAGCTGCTTGCCATAGCGAGGGCGGCGGTGGCAGATCCGCCGGTAATGATACTGGATGAGGCGACCAGCTCCATAGATACCAGGACTGAAGCCATCGTACAGAGGGGAATGGACGCCCTTATGGAAGGCAGGACTGTGTTCGTCATAGCCCACAGATTGTCTACCGTGCAGAACTCAAACGCCATCATGGTCCTGGATCATGGCCGGATAATAGAAAGAGGCACCCATGACGACCTGCTCAAACTGAAAGGAACATATTATCAGCTTTACACAGGTGCCCTTGAACTGGATTAAGAACGCTGAGGCTCGTATATATGGCAGCTTGCAGCCAGACAGTCACCCCATTAACGGAAAAAATGTTAATGGGGTTTTTTGCACAGTGCGCCGTCATGCGCTTGTTTGGGCTGCCAGCACCATAAAAAGGGGAAGGATACTGCTCCGGCTTTACAAAAATATGGTCTGATAGTAAAATGTACTCCTGAGGAGAAAAAAATGAAAACAAGCAAAACCATGACACCGTCACATATAAAGATACGCGGCGGGCGTGTACACAATCTGAAAAATATAGATGTGGATATCCCTCTTAATAACATCGTTGGAATCGCAGGAGTATCAGGTTCAGGCAAATCATCCCTGGCCCTTGGGATACTTTATGCCGAAGGATCGAGAAGATATCTGGAAGCCCTTTCCACATATACAAGAAGGCGGATGACACAGGCAGAAAGAGCGCAGGTAGATGAAGTCCTTTATGTACCGGCGGCACTGGCTCTCCGTCAGAGACCGGGGGTGCCGGGCATAAGGAGCACTTTTGGAACAGGGACAGAGCTGCTTAACATTCTGCGGCTGATGTTTTCAAGACTGGCAAGTCACAGGTGCCCGTTTGGACATTATGTGGAGCCTTCTGTAAGGGTGGCGGCGGGGCAGGAACTCGTATGCCCTGTGTGCGGCACGCATTTTTTTGCACCCGGCGCTGAGGAACTTTCTTTTAACAGTCAGGGGGCCTGTAAAAAATGCAATGGTACAGGCATAGTCAGGATAGTGGACCAATCAACACTGGTACCGGACGAGAATCTGTCCATAGACGAAGGGGCGGTCGCTCCATGGCAGACGCTGATGTGGTCATTGATGAAAGATATTGCCAGGGAAATGGGAGTAAGGACCCATGTGCCATTCAAAGATCTTACTGCCAGGGAACGGGATATCGTTTTCCATGGACCTGCGGTCAAGAAGCACATTGTCTATCAAAACAAGACCAGCGGAGCTGCAGGAGATATGGATTTTACATATTTCAATGCTACTTACACTGTAGAAAACGCTCTTTCAAAGGTAAAGGACGAAAAGGGCATGAAGCGTGTGGAAAAATTTCTCAGACAGGATGTGTGCCCGGACTGTGGCGGCACCAGACTTTCAGAAGCTGCAAGAGCGCCGCTTATCAGGGGTATTTCCCTGGCCGATGCATGCAAGATGACATTGTCAGAACTGTCGAAGTGGGTTGACGAGGTGCCTGGCAGCATGCCTTTGGAGATGAGGAGGATGGCAGAAAACATATGTGATTCTTTCAGAGGTGCAGCAAAGCGGCTCATTGACCTGGGGCTTTCTTATCTGACTCTTGACAGGGCAGCTTCGACTCTTTCTACAGGAGAGCGGCAGCGTATGCAGCTTGCCAGAGCAGTAAGGAACAGGACAACAGGAGTTCTTTATGTGCTGGATGAGCCTTCTATCGGACTTCATCCGTCCAATATGGAAGGACTTAACGGTGTTATGGAGGACTTGCTGGCCGATGGCAATACAGTCATACTGGTGGACCATGATATCAATGTGCTCTGCAAGTCAGACTGGCTCATTGAGCTGGGGCCGCAAGCCGGAGCAAAAGGCGGGATGATAATCGCCCAGGGTACTGTTGAGGAAATAAAGAGGGACCCATCATCCGTGATCGCCGGATTCCTGACAGGAGATACTGTCATAAATGTGGGGGAACAGGCTGCAGCCGGACGGATGTTTGATATGGGGACCATACATATTTCCACATCACAGCTCCATACGGTAAAGCCACTGGAAGTGGATTTTCCAAAGGGAAGGATGACAGCGGTGACAGGGGTATCGGGCTCCGGAAAGACCACGATGGTCCTTGAAAGCCTTATACCGGCCCTTGACGGTAAGATAAAAGGGAAAAAACTGCCGGAACATATAAAAGCTGTTTCTGCTGAAGGCATCAGACAGGTAAAACTCATCGATGCGACGCCTATCGGGATAAATATACGCTCTACAGTGGCCACATATGCAGACATACATGACGAACTGCGAAAGGTTTATGCGAGGACGCCTGATGCGAAAGAAAAGGGCTATAAGGCGGGAGACTTTTCATATAATACGGGAAAACTGCGCTGCCCGGTGTGCGACGGGACAGGGAGCATCAGCCTTGACATACAGTTCCTGCCGGATGTTGACATCCCTTGTCCTGAATGCGGAGGATCGCGGTATTCAAAAGAGGCGGGGCTGATAAGGCGTTTTCAAAAGAGGCCGGCCGGAGAGACAGAACATGCAAATGGGGAAAACGCACAAATACCATATCCAAGGTCAGAACAACCGCAGCCTGGATATTCGCTCCCTGAGCTTATGGACATGAGCGTGGATCAGGCCATTGAAGCCTGCGGCGATCTGCCCAATGTTGCGAAAAAATTGAAGATATTGCACGATCTCGGCCTGGGATACCTGACGCTGGGAGAGGAAACCCCAAGTCTTTCGGGAGGGGAAGCCCAGAGACTCAAGCTGGCAGGCGAAATGGGAAAAGGCCAGCATGATTCGGTATTTATATTTGACGAACCTACTATAGGCCTGCATCCCCTTGATGTGAAAACGCTCCTTAAAGTTTTCAGGAAACTTATAGAAAGCGGAGCAACTGTGATAGTTATAGAACATGATCTTGATGTCATACGAAATTCAGACTATGTCATAGATATGGGGCCGGGCGGCGGCAATGAAGGCGGAAGGATAGTGGCCTGCGGTACACCGGAAGAAATATGCGCCAGTGCAGACAGCAGGACCGGATTTTATCTGAAAAAGTATATCGGGAAGAGCCGGTAAGATACGGCGGAAGGCACCACAGGATACGGCATTATGGCAGGAGCACAGGCTGATATGGGGCTAAGATGTCCTATTGCTTTTGAACCTTTGATGATGGACAGCTCGATGCCATCTGGAAAAAAAGATGACATCGGGCTGTCCATATGGCAAAAGTCTTTAAGAAAAATAATGACAGAAAGGAGCAAGTGTGTTATAATATAGAAAAATAAAAGTGTGCGGGTGTAGTTCAATGGCAGAACATCAGCTTCCCAAGCTGGTCACGAGGGTTCGATTCCCTTCACTCGCTCCATATGAGGACAACAAAAAAGATATTGTCCGAGAAAACCCCGGTCTTATCGGGGTTTTTGCATTTCTAAAAGCGGTTTTCGCAAGTACAGATCCATAGATGTAAAATAGATATTTGCCCTTTGCGAGAGGATTTGAACTCTCGTGAAACAGAGAATTGACATCTTACATATAATTTGAGCCAATCGTTCAAAAACAATGGTTGGCTTTTTTTATGCCATCAAACATGACATGAGAAAAGCGGAGACATTTTTACATCAATATGAGTATGACCGCGAGATGGTAAAGGATGAGCTTCTCATCCCCAACGATATCGGGATTTTGAAAGCGTCTCAGTATGAGCTGACCGGCTACATCAATGATGTCAACACAGGGTACACGCAGGTGCTTATGGAGTTTGGTTCCAACGGCCGCTGGAGCAATGTGTATGACTACGGCGTGCAGAGGAACAGCGTAAATATTAAGAACGGCGAAAAGGCATACTATCTGTATGACGGGCGTGGCTCCGTGGCAAATCTGACTTCCCAAAGGGGAGCCAGCATGGTATATACTACGAGTATATCATCTACGGAGAAGCGGACGCTTCCAGAGCCGGCGTACATAACCCGTACCGGTACAACGCCGAGTATACTGATGCAGTCACCGGCTTGCAGTATCTGCGCGCAAGGTATTATGACCCGGAGACCAGCCGGTTCATGACAAAGGATACCTATCTTGGCGAGATCAACGATCCGCTGAGCAGGAGCCTTTATACCTACACACGCAACAATACGATCAACCTGATCGATCCCAGCGGACATCTGTTTGGGCTTATCATTGGCCTTATTACAGTTGGCGTTGCAACATATGGTACTTACAGGGCTGTTTCCGACCGTAATGAGCAGGCTGCACAGATCCGAAGCCAGCAGGCAAGTTATGAAAGCCAGGCGACAGTACAGGAAAATGTGACCACAAGGCCACAGAACCTGCGAGCTCCTACAAGCGCCGATCAAGTCGGCAGCTTCAGCTATTATAACGAGCGCGACAACAAAGTCGTAACCTTTACCACGGCCGCAGCCTATTATGAATACAAGAAACTGTGTGAAGACCTCGACAAGCTGGACAAGGAGCTGGCATCCAATATCGTACACAATACGCTGGATGCAGTCGGTGTTATTCCCGGCGTAGGTGAAGTTGCCGATGCGGCGAATGCGGCAATTTACTTTGCCGAAGGGGATACTACCAATGCTGCGTTATCGTTAGTTTCTCTTATCCCAGCGGCAGGAGACTTGCTGGGCAAGGGTGGTAGAACCGTCGACTCTTTCATAGGCGTTTCTGATGATGTGGCTGATGCAGTAAGCGACATTTCTAAAAACAGTGATGAAGTAGATGACTTAGCTGGAGACTTACCTCAAAGTGCTGCAAGTAGTAGCTCTGCTCTTAATGGTGTAGAAAATTCTTTAAACGGGTTACCACAAAATAAGGGCTATAGTTCATTTGATGCGCTCAAAAGAGATATCGGATCTCCTGGGCCTGATAAACAATGGCATCACATTGTAGAGCAGTCGCAAATTCAGAGATCAGGTTTCTCATCAGAGCAAATAAAAATACATCAAATATTATAGCAATTGATAAGGAAACACACGCTAAAATCTCAGGTTATTATAATACAAAATCTTTTGAATTTACTGAAGGATTGAATGTAAGAGATTGGCTGGCGGGAAAAAGCTATGAGTACCAGTATGAGTTTGGATTAGAGGTTTTAAGACAATATGGAGTGATTGAATGAGTAAAAGCAAGGGTAATGCAGAAGACATAATAAAGCAATACGAATCGAGTGGTCAAATTATGTATCAAGCGACACTCGATGGCGATTATCGAAGCAATAACAGAGAAGGTGAACGATTAACAAAAATATTTAAATTATTTGAGCAAGATTACCAATTGGCAAATGAATGCATACCTGTTTTGCTAAAAAGTAAAAATGTGGTTATTCGAACCAAAGCTGCAGCTTACTGTTTTGCATTAAAAATAAATACAGAATATGCAGAGAAAGTTTTAGAGGAAATAATTGCCGATCCTCAAAACGGTATATTTGGGTTTAATGCGAAAATGTTATTGCAGGTATGGAGAGAAAATGGTGAGATAGCAATTTATTAGTGTAAAAGTGTTAATCTTTATTGTATTGAAAGCGCTATTTACCATTTCAAAAATGAGCTGCATAGAATCGGATATTATAGAAACACTTATCAATGATCGTCCCGTTTTAGCGGCGCGATATATCTGCTACATTGCCATTGCCCTGATTGGTATCATCAGTGCAGCCTGGAAAAAGCACAAACGGCAGAGTAAATAGTCATATATCGCAAAAGGCAAAGGAGCCGTCGGACATCGCGGCGGGAAAAATACATAGCCGAACGGTCGACAAGCAACGGTGACATCTCGTACCATATGCTGACTACCGATGAATTTAACGGCGAGGACATCCTCGTCGATGAACAGGCAGATACAGCGGCGCAGGCAGAACAGGAAGTAATGCTGGACAAGCTCAGATGTGCTATGCGTGAACTGGACGAGGACGAGAAACTGTTGATCTATCGCTATTATTATGCCGAAATCCCTACGACAAAGTTGGCCAAAATGTATGGGATATCGCATCAGGCAGTAAGTAAGCGGATCATCAAAATCCGGGGAAAACTGAAAAATATTATGGAAAAATAAAAAATTTGATTGCAGCCTCCTTCGCTTTTTCGGCATGGAAAGCGAGGAGGCTTTTCCATAGCTTCCCATTGTTCCTTGAAAATAGAATACACAGCAAAGCCATTACTTTCCATCTGCTGCTGGCGAAACCGGCAAGCCACATGGTCATATTCAGACGATGCGGTGCAACTTGCATCGATGGCGATGACAGGCAGAGGCATTAAAGGTACTTGCGTCCAGTCCCATTCTCTATTGGAGAAAGAGTATGCAGTTCCATTGATATGTTGTGATAATGGTTGTAGATTTTTTTGAATTCAACTGTTCTGCTTTTTACTTTAAAAAGAATATCTTTTTATTGTTGCTAAGTCATGGTGAAAAACCTACTCCCGTGACTTTACATACTTCCCGCATTTATTTTTTTGAATTATATGACTTTTCAGCGTTTACAGTAATTATACAAGTATGGTCTAGAGACTTGTAAATCTCTTGATTAAAATAAGTTTTAAAAAATTGATGATATTAAGGAATTTAAAATAAATAAAAAATAGGGAATCTAATGCAAAACTCATAAGTTGAAATTGTTCCTGCATGCGGATATAATAAAAAATAATCATATATTATTGTGTATGAGGGGATGGTAAATAATTTATGAGCAATGAATATAGCAATTTTTTTTTGACAGGCTCACGCAAAAGCGGCAAAAGTACCGTCATCAGAGAAATCATGAAATGCTTTCCTGACAGATTTTCCGGATTTTTAACATTACCTGATCAGTGGTCAGGGCAGATATGTACATATAAATTAGTCGACATTCTCTCCAATAAAGAGGGACCTGTTTCTTGCTGGATAGGCAATGAGATTGAGCCGGTTACTGAGACATTTGATACACTGGGGATCGAGGTACTGGAAGATTATAAACGATTTCCCATGGTGATAATGGATGAACTGGGCAGATTTGAACGCAACTGTTTTTCATTTATAAAAAAAATCAATGAAATTGCGGATTCGGATGTGCTTTTATTGGCAGCATTAAAAAAAGAGGATATAGGATTTATCAATGAGCTAAAAAAAAGAAAAGACAGTATTGTGTGGGATCTTGATGAGATAGGGATAGATGCTGCTCAGACAAAAGTGAAATACATATTAGCGGAGAAGGGCTTATGATTGAAGTGGTGATCCTTGCAGGGGGAAACAGCCTAAGGTTCGGCAGTAACAAACTGCTGACTGTATTGAATGGCAAGCCTATATTTCGTCATACAATGGAACGGCTTGTAGAAAACAGCGATTTTAATGTAACTGTTGTTACACAATATGAGCAGATAGTGGAATATTGCCGTTCCAAAAGTATAGATTGCGTCTTTTCGGAAGAATGCAAGCGAGGATTGTCATTCTCAATAGGAGCGGCTTTAAATAAGATATTGAGCGACGACCGTTCAGAAAAAATAAATGAGATCGTCTTCCTGGCAGCAGATCAGCCGTATATAACACCTGATATAATAAAAAAGCTATACTTTGATTATATGATGTCCGGCAAAGGGCTCGGTTCGTGTTTCTGTAATGGCAGACCATCAAACCCTACTATTTTTTCTGCTAAATACTTTGACGCCTTGAAACAACTATCAGGCGATGATGGTGGCAGAAAAATAATCATGCAGAACAGCGACGATTGCTGTTACAGTTATGTAAATGAATGGAATATCCTGCGGGATATCGACAGGCCTGAACAGTTGTATATACCTGAATAAATCGTGATCTATAGATAGAATTAGTTCTTGACTTATCAAAATAAATATGTCATTCTTATTAAGTAGAAACTAACTTTTGACAGAGATTTAAAATGGAAAACAAGAATAAAAAATCATCTAATCAGACTGTATCTAAACTATTACAGCTCATAACCTATCTGTCGGAAAGTAGTATGCCCATGAAATTACAGGACATATCGGAAGCGATCGGTGTTCCGCAGGCTACGACTTTTCGGTATTTGAATGCGCTCATAGAAGAAGGCTTTGCTTTTCAGGACGATACTTCCAGTAGGTATGCCATGACATGGAAAATTTCGCAGCTGGGAGATCTTGTGCGTAATCATATGAGAATAAGGACCCTTGCCGGCAATGCAGTCAATGATCTGTCGATAAAACTCTCTTTAGGTGTAAGTCTGGTTGTGGAAACGGATATGGAATGTATCTATCTGGATTGTGCCTATGAACCGTCTGTCATGGGAAAAACACTGCAGCGGATAGGTTCTCAGGCGCCGATTCATGCTGTGTCTTCAGGTAAGCTTTTCCTTACAGAGTATTCAGAAAAAGACCTGGATAGGCTGATTGAACAAAAAGGTCTTGCTCGTCTGACAGAAAGAACAATAACTACAAAGGATAAACTTTTGATGGAGCTTGAGAAAACCAGTAAGAATGGTTACGCCTTGGATGATGAGGAATGCGAAGAAGGCCTGCGTTGCGTTGCTGCGCCTATATATGACTATAGTAATAAGATAGTCGCTGCTCTCAGTTCATTTGGTAATGTTGAAAAGATGAGTTTCGAACGGATAGAAAAAGAAATCCTGCCGGAATTGCAATCGCTTGCAAAAGACATTTCTTTCAAGATGGGATATAATAAATAGTATGATATAATTAAGAGACTGTGTACATATATCGTGTACACAGTTTTTTATTTCCAAAAAATACATATAAAATGGGATAATAAACCAAAAATATTTATTTTTTGATAAAAATAAAATTAAATTTTATTTTTGTATTGACAATGAATAAACTACACGGTAAAATGAAACAAAACTACAGCTATTGATAATATAGGAAAGGAAAGATATGGGAGTAGAAAGAAAAAAATACTGTACATATGGAGAATGGAAGGCATCGAAGACCGATACCTACAGGCAGGTTACAGATTCCAGTACAGGAGAAGTGATCGCAGAAGTCCCGTGTTGTACCAGAGAAGAGGTTGAAGAAGCGATAGCCTCTGCGTATGAGGCTTTTCCTGCGTGGTCTGCAATGTCGCTTAGCCAGAGAACACAGATGATGTTTAAATGGCGGAATATCCTTATAGACCATCTGGAGGAACTCACACTGCTCTGTGCAAAAGAACTTGGAAAAACCCTTTCCGAAGCAAGGGGGGATGTTCTTAAGGCTATTGAGCCTACCGAGCACGCATGTTCGCTGCCGACGCTTATTCAGGGAGATGGATCGCTTCAGGTTACGACAGGGTTTGATACGACAACTTACCGAGTGCCTCTTGGCGTGGTTGCAGGTATTGTACCTTTTAATTTCCCTGTTATGATCCCATGGGGATGGATGGTACCCCTTGCCATTGCCACAGGAAATACGGTAGTGCTCAAGGCTTCCAGCGAAACACCGTTGACAGCCATGCGTATAATGGAACTGTTCTATGATGAGGGAGGCTTTCCTAAAGGAGTAGTGAACCTTGTTACCTGTAGCAGGAAAGAAGCGGAGATTTTTCTCGAAGATAAGCGTGTCAAGGCGGTAACTTTTGTGGGAACGACAGAGGTCGGAAAACACATCTATTCTGTGGCAGCCTCCAACGGCAAGCGTGTACAGGCCCAGTGTGAAGCGAAGAACCATGCCCTTGTGCTGGAAGATGCAGATTTGGAAAATACCGTAAACGCAGTGATCAATTCGACATACGGATGCGCCGGAATGAGATGTATGGCACTGCCAGTGATCGTAGTACAAGAAACGATAGCTGATAAGTTTGTGGCTCTATTAAAAGAAAAGGCTATGAAGTTGAAAGTGGGGTGTGCCTATGATGCTGATACGAAACTTGGGCCTGTAGTATCTGCAACGCATAAAGAAAATGTTTGCCGATGGATACAAAAGGGGATTGATGAAGGAGCAGAGCTAGTATTGGATGGTAGAGACATTAGCGTAGAAGGATATGAAAAGGGATTCTTTATCGGCCCAACTATATTCGATCATGTGAAGCCAGGAATGACTGTCGGAGAAAGAGAAATCTTTGGACCGGTAACTCTGATAAAACGGGTGAAATCTTTTGAAGAGGGGATTTCTCTGATGAATAAAAATCCTTTTGCAAATGGTTCGGTGATATTTACTCAGAACGGGTATTATGCCAGACAATTCGAGTTCCTTACTGATGGCGGAATGGTAGGGATCAATGTAGGTATACCGGTTCCATCAGCATATTTTCCGTTCTCCGGAAATAAGGATTCGTTCTTTGGTGACCTTCATGTATTGGGTAAAGATGGCGTGCGGTTCTATACCAGAGCCAAGACAGTAACAAGACATTGGTATGATGAGGCAGCTATTCAAAGAAAAAAAGAAGTTGATACTTGGGAAGGGACAGTTGAAAGACTATAGACTTGTCCTGAAAAACGCATATGTTGATTCACAGAAGTTAAAGACAGATACAGGAGGGAAAAATGGAACAGTTAAATAAAAAGAAACATTTTAATATGCCCCACACTTTTGTAATCATAGGTATAATACTGCTGATATGTGTAATATTGTGCTTTATCATTCCATCTGGTGAGTTTGACAGGGTAATTGATGAAAATGGACGAAGTGTAGTCGTTGCCGGCACATACCATGAAGCAGAAGGAACGAAGCCAACGCTTTTAAGCGTATTTATGGCTATTTTCAACGGGATGGGAGATGCGTCTGATATCATCTTCTTTATATTCTTCTCTTACGGACTGGTATATGTAACCCTTGAGACAGGAGCATTGGATGCGGGTATCGGAACGCTACTCCGTATAATGAAAAACAAAACTTCACTTTTGGTACCGTTCTTTATGCTTCTGTTCGGAGTGTTGGGATCCACTATTGGTCTTTATGAAGAAACATATGGTCTTTTACCTGTTTTCATGGGCCTGTTCATAGCCCTTGGATATGATCCTCTGGTAGGTGCAGCTGTTGTATGGATAGGAACTGTAAGCGGATTTGCGGCAGGAACGACTAACCCGTTTTCTGTTGGTATCGCTCAGGGAATTGCAGGAATACCGATGTATTCCGGACTGGGATATCGTATAGTGTTGTTCGTCGTATTTATGATAGCAACGATCACATATGTTGTTATATATGCACGAAGAGTAAAACAAAATCCGAGACTTTCTCCGGTATACGATGTGGATTTTTCTCACCTTTCCACCAAGGAAAGCAGCGAGTTGGAGCAGATGAAATTTACCGGCCGACAGAAGTTGGTGCTCATTGCATTCCTGTGTGTGATAGGAATTGTGGTTTTAGGAACTTTGAAATATAAATGGTATCTCGCCGAAATCGGTGCAGTGTTCATTATCGGTATGATAGTAGTTGGGCTGATAGGCGGATTCACACTGAGCAATATAATGGAAAAATTCGTTAAGAGCGTAGGAATAATGGCAGGCGGCGCTCTGGTGGTGGGAGTTTCCCGTTCAATCCTTCTGGTTATGCAAGATGCAATGATAATAGACTCGATAGTTTATTACCTGTCAAATTTACTTGAGGGAGCCAATACATATATTGCGGCTGTGGGTATGGTCTTTGTACAAAATATCATAGACTTTTTCATACCATCCAGCAGTGCTCAGGCAGCAACTACTATGCCTATCATGGTGCCTCTGGGAGAATTATTGGGGTTAAGCCCTCAGATTTCTGTATTGGCATTGCAATTGGGAGCAGGATTTTCCGACCTGTTCTGGCCGACGGCGGTTGCTACATCTTGCGGAGTTATGAGAGTGCCTTTAAATAAGTGGTATAAATTTGTAGGTAAATTGTTTATAATACACTTAACATTACAGGCGGTGGCTATGATCGTAGCAGTTGCCATAAATTACGCCTGATCTGAGCAATAGAAAGGGGACGGTGATGTGGGCAGAGTTTTTCAGACCGGCAAATCTGACAGAGGCGCTTAAACTGCTTAGTCAATATAATGACAGCGCAGTAGTGGTAAACGGAGGCAGCGACATTATCATCAGCATAAGTCAGAAAAAAGTCGCACCGAAAGCTATAGTCTCTATCGGTCATCTGAAAGAGTTGAAAGAAATAAATACATTCAACGACTATATTTCTATAGGAGGGGCTGTTACATATATGCAAATAGAGGAAAGCCCGGAATGTCAGGAATTGTCCGGACTGATGAAAGCAATTTCACATCTTGCAAGTCCGCCTGTCCGTGCGATAGCTACACCGGCAGGGAACATAGGGACTGCCGCTCCGGCCGCTGACTGTGCGACAATGTTAATGGCCCTCAGGGCGCAGATCGTTTTAAAGAGTATAGAAGAAGAACGCATCATGCCGATGGAAAAAATTTTTTCAGGAAAGAATAGAACTGAGATAAGGTCGGATGAACTCATAAGCGAAATAAGGATTCCTAAGCTGCATACCGGAGACGGTACCGGATATTGCCGTGTGTCACGGAGAAAGGCTCAGGATATTGGCAAGATATTAGTAGGCGCATTTGTAAATCTGAGTGGGGATATCATAACGGATGCAGCAATCTCATTGGGTGCTTTAAACGCAAATATTGTCAGAGCATATAGCCTTGAACAGCAGTTGATCGGGATGAATATCGAGAATGCAGAGGAATATCTGAAAAAGACTTTTCCAGAAGAAGCAGGTCTCAGAAATTCATATTTCAGGGACTACAAAGAAAAAGTGACCAGTGCAATAACCGCCAGAGCATTTTCGAGAGCATTGTCAGATTCCAGGGAAAGGAGTGTAAAGCGATGACCGAAGTAAATTTTATGCTCAATGGCAAGGCCGTAAGCTGTGAGGTAGACGGAGATGAAGTCCTTGTAGACACCATAAGAGAGAGGTTTAAACTCACAGGTACTAAAAAAGCCTGTGGTACTGGTGACTGCGGTGCCTGTACCGTGCTTATAGACGATGTGGCCGTGCGTTCATGCATTTTATTGACAGGTATGGTTGAAGGAAAATCCGTCACTACGATAGAAGGTCTGAGCGACGGCAAAAAACTTCATCCTGTGCAGCAGGCATTTATCGATGTAAATGCGGTGCAATGCGGCTATTGTATTCCCGGGATGGTGCTTACCGGGTATGCGCTTATAAAGAAAAAACCTGAGCCTACCGAAGAAGAAATCCGCATTGCGATTTCGGGTAACTTATGCCGCTGTACCGGCTATAAAAAGATTATCGAAGCTATTTCGCTGGCAGCAAGACGCATGAGGGAAGAAAGCGAGGAAAATATCAAATGATAAGATACTACGATGGCGATGGACGACTGTCTCTTGCCGTAGAACATAACGGGATCCTTTATCTTACAGGACGCACATGTGGCGACTATCCAGACATAAAAGGGCAGACCAGAGGAGTATTGAGGATCATAGATGAGACGCTTGAGAAATATAATTCTGACAAGGAGCATATCCTCAGAGCACAGATTTTTCTAAAAGATATCCTGCGTGACTTTGACCAGATGAATGAAGTGTGGGAGGAATGGGTCGTAAAAGGAAGGGAGCCGGCCAGGGCCACTGTTCAGGCAGAAATGGCAGCAGAGGACAGGCTCATTGAGATAGTGGTTACCGCTACAGTAAAAAAATGATTTTTGATACGGAGCATATCGGCCGACGGGAGAAAAAATGAAACATGAAAGCTTGATCGGACAACGAATAATAAAACCGGATACAGTTTCCAAAGTTACCGGAGCAGCTAAATTTACAGCAGACCTTGTGGTAAATAGAAGCGATGTTTTATATGCTAAAGCGCTGTTTGCACCATACGGACATGCGAGGATAGTGTCAGTGGATACCAGTGCTGCTGAAGTCCTTGAAGGAGTTTGCGCTGTTATGACGGCAAAGGATCTGCCGCCTGAAAGTACAAATCGTTATGGACCGGGTGATCATGATAAACCAGTGCTTGCAGAAGATAAGGTAATATATGAAGGGGACCCGGTAGCTATCGTAGCGGCTAAGGATAAAAAAACCGCAGAGCAGGCGATAAAGCTGATAAAAGCAGAATTTGAACCTTTGAAAGCATACGATGATCCCAGAAAAACCTTTGAACTGGAAAAATCCCCTATTCATAAGGCACACCCCTTTTCCGGAGATAGTAATATTTCATACACGGCGAAGATCCTCAATGGAGATGTGGAAGATTCTTTTGAAAAGGCAGACATTGTTCTCGATAATTATTTTAAAACGCCTATGGTGGAACATGGGTATCTGGAACCTGATGTATGTCTTGCCGAACCAGATCCAGTACAAGGGGGAATAACTCTGTATAGCCCGCAGCATGCAGTGCAGCTGGCAAAACGAGCACTTTGCGGTGTATTCGGATTACCTCAGAGCAAGATAAGGGTGATAAGTACGATAGTTGGAGGCGGCTTTGGAGGAAAAGAAGACTCCACATTCGATGTATCGGCTGTCGCCGGGGTACTTGCATTAAAAACAGGCAGGCCGGTGTTCTATGAATATACCAGGGATGAGGTATTTAAGAATACGGGAAAGCGTCATGCCGCTTATATCCATCACAGGCTTGCTGCCGACAAGACAGGAAAAATACTGGGAATTGATGTGTTCAACATAATCGATAAAGGAGCCTATCAGTCGGTAGATGCTATTCCTGACAGGACCACATTTTATGCGGGAGGTCCCTATGCTATACCGGTATCAAGAGCTATAGCCCATTCGGTATATACAAACCACCCATATGGAAGCGCTTTCCGTGGACTCGGTTCACCTCAGGCTCATTTTGCCATTGAATGTCAGATGGATATGCTTGCTCACCAGTTAGGGATGGATCCGTTAGAATTGAGGCTGAAAAATATCCTGAGAGATGGTGACCGCACTCACAGCGGACAGGTGATGCTTGAGGAAAGAGGCTTGGGATTGGAAGAATGCTTAACAAAAGTGGCTGAGGCTATCAGATGGTATGATAAGCGGGACCACGGCAGCGCTTCCAAGAGGCGGGGAAAAGGTATCGCCTGCTTTATGTACGGTACCGGTACAGGAAGCTCGCCTGATGGTGCACACTGTGTAGTTCAGGCTCAACAGGATGGCTCCCTTAATGTCGCTTTGTCTCAGAGTGAGCTTGGACAAGGGCTGCTTGTTGCCATGGGGCAGATTGCCGCAGAGACAATGGGGATTTCTTTTAATAAAGTCTATGTGGATTATGCAGATTCTTCATCTTCGCTGGAAGCCGGTGCGACTGTGGCATCGAGGACTACCGTTCTGATGGGGAATGCAGTGATCGAAGGGTGTAAAATATTAAAAGACCGTTTTATCACATATGCTGCTGACAATATATTCAAGACCGGTAAAGAAGCTGTAGTGTTTGAAGATGACCTTGCTTTTATAAAGGGAAAACCTGAAACAGCAGTACCTATCAGCAAAGTGATATCGGCGGCTTTTTCGGCCCAGGTACCGCTGGCTGCAGTAGGAACATGGTTTCCGCCGAGAGTCTTTCCGAAAGAAGACGGTACCCATGATCAGATGCATGCCTTCACATTTGGAGCTTGTGGAGCAGAAATTGAAGTGGATGTTGATACTGGTGAAATTGATATCCTGCAATGTGTCCTTGCCTGTGATGTGGGCCATGCCATCAACCCAAGTACTGTAGAGGGACAAATGGAAGGCGGAGCAGCGCAGGGCATCGGCTGGTCCGTTATGGAAGAAATTTTTATGAATAACGGCTGCATGAAAAATACCACATATCATGATTTCCTTATGCCAACATCGATGGATGTTCCGGATATTAAGACAATAATCGTAGAACATCCAAATAAACTGGGCCCGTTTGGGGCAAAAGGAATAGGGGAACCTCCGGTGGTCGGGGTTGCACCGGCGATCAGAAATGCCTTTTTCGATGCAACGGGTGTATTCATAAATGAGATACCGCTAACACCGGTCAGAGTGATAGAAGCGTTGAAAAAGTAGCAGGGAAAGGAGAAAAAAATGAAAAAGATCTTTTCTTTAGTGTTATGTGTACTGATGGTATTCGCTCTTATGGCGGGTTGCTCTCCGAATGTGGATTCGGGGGATGGGCAGACATCTGTACAGACTGTAGAGTTTCCGGTTACAGTTACTGATCAGATAGGCAATGAGATCACGGTGGATGAGTTACCGGAGCGCATAGTGTCTGGATATTACATTTCCTCCTCAGCGTGTATTGCTCTCGGCCTTGAAGATAAACTGGTAGCAGTAGAAGAAGGCACAGATCAACGGCCGATTTATCAACTTGCGGCACCGGAACTGTTGGAAACAGCAGGAAATGTGGGCTCTGCCAAATCTTTCGACCTCGAGGCCTGCATAGCAGCAGAGCCGGATCTTGTCATCTTGCCTAAAAAAGCACAAGATTATGCCCAGACTTTGAAAGAAATGGCTATACCCGCAATCGTAGTCAGCCCGGAAAGCCATGAGGAATTGGTTCAGATGATAGAACTCATAGGGACATTAACAGATACTGTCGATAGGGCAGATACGCTTGTGGCAAAATACGAAGAACTCCTTGGAAAGGTTGAAAACATAACAGCAGATATATCTGACGAAGAAAAACCCTATGTATATATGTGCGGGACAAACTCATATATGACTACTGTCCCTAAAGATATGTATCAGTCATCTTTGATAGCTGCCGCAGGAGGCAAAAATGCAGCAGAAAATATTGACGGAGATTCATGGACCGATGTATCATATGAACAGTTCCTTTCCATGAATCCTGATGTGATCATAATACCGTCTAACAATATGGCCAACGGCCAGCCTGATTATTCGGCGGATGACATATCAGCGGATCCTCAGCTTTCAGAAATAAAGGCTGTTAAAGATGAAAAGATATATAATATGCCTTATGGCTTTGAGGCATGGGATTCACCTGTTCCTTCAGGTGTTTTGGGAACCTTGTGGATCACGGCCGTGTTGTATCCGGATGAATACAGCATGGAGGATTTTGCAAAAGATGCCGCTGACTTCTATCAGGAATTTTATGACTTTGAGATGGACACTTCAGCCATAGTATGATATGAAAAACGATACACATTATCAAAATAAAAAAATCCTGTTCATATGTGTGATAATTATCCTGACAGTCACTGCGATCATTTCTGTATGCGTCGGAAAGTATGAAATATCAGTAAAGGATATGATCGATATTATCAGTGGCGTCGGAGGAGACCGTATGCAGGAACAGGTGCTGTGGATATTGAGACTTCCTCGCACAGTAATGGCCATAATGGCCGGTGCAGGCCTAGGAATGGCAGGATATGTGTATCAGATAGTATTTAAAAATCCATTGGCTTCTCCGGATATAATAGGTATTGCCGGAGGGGCCAATTTGGGTGCAGCAGCAGCTATAGTCACCATATCTTCCGCTAATATGGTAGCTATAGCTACAGGTGCTTTTTGGGGAGCCTTTATAGCGGTCGTCTGTGTCTTACTGTTAGTAAGGATAACTTCGTCTCATTCTATGGCTACATTTGTTATTGCGGGTATAATCATTAATGCGATTTCCAAGGCGGCGATCATGGTACTTAAATATTTTGCTGATCCGCAAAACGAACTGGCTACCATGGAATACTGGGAGATGGGGACCTTCGGAAATACCACTTTATCTAAAGTATTGTCTATTTTGCCGATGTTCCTTGTTGGTATGATAGGACTTATATTGATGCACCGGCAAGTTGGGCTTATGGCGTTAAGCGATGCAGAATGCAGAGCACTGGGTGTGAGACTCAAACCGGTCAGAACAATGATCTTACTTCTGAGTACATTGGTAGTATCATCAGTTATCAGTATAACAGGTCTGATCTCATTTGCAGGATTGATTGCTCCACACATTGCAAGGCTCATGCTGAAAAAAGATGATTTCGCTACCATGATCATGAGTGCTCTTATGGGGTCGCTCATTGTAACGGTAGCCGATATATGTGCAAGGAGTCTTTATAGCGCAGAGCTGCCTGTTTCGATAATGACCACAGCCGTGGGAGTTCCAATGCTGGTTTACTTTCTATATAAGCGCGGAAAGGAAAACTTATGACGCCTTCTTTATCAGTAGAAAAACTCAATATTTCCATCAGGAAAAGGCATATTGTCCGGGAAGTGGATTTTTCTATTTATCCCGGACAGTTCTGTGGCCTGATTGGATTAAATGGCAGCGGCAAAACAACCATTTTGAATGGAATATGCGGCCTGACTCCTATATATGGCACAGTAAGTGTAAATGGTGAAGTAATCAATAAATTCCATGAAAAGAAGATAGCAAGGCTCATTTCCTATGTGCCGCAAAATCCTAATATGAATTTGAACATTTCAGCCATAGATGTAGTGAACATGGGATTTAATGCCCAGATGGGGATACTTGAGCCTGTTTCTAAAAAGCAAAGGTTACTGGCAAGTGAAACCCTCGAAAAAATTGGATATGGTCACTTGGCAGATAGAAATTTTCAGGAATTGAGCCAAGGACAAAAGCAGCTTGTTATACTTGCCAGATGTATAGTTCAAGATACGCCGGTCATTGTGCTGGACGAACCAGACAGTTCATTGGACTACATAAATAAGCACAAGATCTTATCGATAATAAAAGAACTGGTTAAAACAGAAGATAAAGCCTGCCTTGTGACCTTGCACGATCCGAATTTTGCATTGAAATACTGCGATAGGCTGATATTGTTAAAAGACGGAGAAAAGGCAGGAGAGCTGGAGCTGGATTCTGTAAGCATAGCAGAGGTTAATGAAAGAATGGCCGCTTTATATGGGGATGACTTCGTATTATTCACTTATAACGACAGATATGTCTTGCTTTGATATCATAGCTGCGGCCATATTGACATACTTTGATTAAGTATCCCGTTATAGACACATAGCCATATACAGAGGCAGATGCCATATCCCGTCTTTTTCCATTACATCTTTTGGATAAAGAACATATGATGTCCCTATCTTGGATGAAAATTTCTTTCTGAACTTATCGAGGGAAGTATGGAAGCGATAGTTTGCGGATTTCACTTCCACAGGTGATATTTTTTTACCTTGTGTGATGAGGAAATCTATTTCCATGTGGTTTTTTCTGTTTGTACTATCACTGCGAGAATAGAAGTACAGTTTATGTCCGCTTTGGCGGAGCATTTGTGCTACGATATTTTCCATGAGCATCCCCTCGTTGACATCCAGCTTGTCAAACAGGATAGCCTTGTATAGTTCATTATCTGTAAAGTTTCTGTCCATAAAGGTTTGAGTTACGAGCAATCCTGTGTCAGCCATATAACATTTTTGTGTGGAATGATCAGCACTTAGCGCCAGCCCCACATTGGGATCAGTTGCGTTAAAACATGTGTTGATTATCATAGCCTCGTTAAGCCATATAAATGAATCTTCGTAACCTCGAAAACGAGCTTCTTTGTTGATGGATGCATAGGTGTATTTTTTCTTTTCCTTGGAAAGCTGTCCCGGAATCCCATCAAAAACAGCACATACCTTCTCCTCGTATCCTGCGGCAAATTTGGAAATGTCGCTGCGGTATAAATTAAGAATGCGCCGCTTAGCCTCATCTGCGGCTGCAAAGTTTTTGCCGGCAAGGTATGCGAGAATGGACTGAGGCATCCCGCCTACAAGGATATATTGTCGGAAATCGTTCATGACTTTTCGGTGCAGAGTCTGGCCAAGTGGTTTTTTAGATTCAAAACAAGTCCGGATGAGCGGCATTGTAGCCTCATCTCCCATAGCCCATAGAAACTCCTCGAAATCCAATGGAAACATTTCTATATGCTCTTCTTCTGATGGGATGATTATATTTTCCGTATTCTTTTTCAGGCGTATGAGCGAACCAGTTTCCAGAAAATCATATCGTCCATCTGCAACGAGATACTTTATAAGCTGTCTTGCTCTGGGAAACTGCTGTACTTCATCGAATATGATGAGAGAATCCCGCTCATGCAGTGCAGTTGAGTAAAATGCGGATAATTTGGCGAAAAACAGATCAAGGTCCGAACTTTCATGTTGGAAAAGATCAAGAATATCGGCAGGAGCATTGCCAAAATCAATGATTATGTGGCTCTTATATTCTTGCCTGGCGAATAGCTCAGTAATATAACTTTTTCCTACACGGCGGGCCCCATCGATCAGCATGGCAGTTTGACCATTGCTTCTTTTTTTCCAGTCAAGTAATTGGTCATAAATCTTTCTTTTTAGCATTTTAAGACCTCCCGTATAACATATTTTGCTCTTAATATGCTATTATTATACCCGGAAGCTCACGAAAAAGCAAGTTACCATTTGGATAAAATACACGAAAAAGCAAATTAAGGCCCATAGAATTTGCACGAATAAGCAACTTGAAATATTTTTAATGTTATAAAATGGAAGCCATAATAAAAAGCTGTCCGGCGCCGGGGATCCTCTGCAAACATATCTTCTCCATTTCAGCTAGACCTTTCCTTTCCGAAAACGGCAGAGCCTTCCTTTCTGCAACGCAGAAATCCTCTCTCCACATGGCACAGCAGTAGAAAATGCATGAAAAACATGGCAGGATCAAGGATTTTCTGTGCATTTAATACAAAATAAACATGTTTTTTTAATATAATTATACATATTGGGCAAATTGACTAACAAGAAACTGCTGTGTATAATAAATACAGCTAAACCATTGCCGGCGCATCGGACATCAAGCCAAAGATCGCACTGCAAAGAAAGGACATAAAAATAATATGAAGATGAGGATATTGAGCCGCAGCGACATAATGAAAGCTGTTGACTTAGACAAGATCATGGAGACCGTGGAAAATGTGTACAAACTCAGAGCACAGGAAAAGACAGTAGTCTGGCCAACGGTATTCTACGATTTTGTACAGGGACACAAAGATATGGATATAAAATCCGGCTATCTCAAAGGAGAAGAGATCCACGGACTCAAGATCATAAACTGGACAGAGGCCAATGCAGAAAAAGGTCTGCCAACTCTTGTGGGCCTTATAATGGTCTTTGATACCGATACCGGCATGCCTCTGGGAGTTCTGGACGGCAGCTATATCACAGGCCTTAGGACCGGATGCGCAGGAGCTATCGGAGCAAGGTACCTGGCAAGAAAGGACCCCGAAACGCTTTTTGTACTGGGTGCGGGCAATCAGGCATTTTTCCAGGCAGGAGCCTTTATAAAACAGTTTGAGAGCCTGAAAAAAATATATGTTGCAGATCCGGTGTCACCGGACAATGCCCGTAAATTTACGCAGCAGATCAGGCAAAGACTGGATGAGCAGCTGAGGGTAGATGCCGGAGATATTGTGTTTGAAGCGGCTTGCGGAGAGGAAGAAATGCGCAGGGCGGTGGCTGACAGCCATATGATAGTGACAGTCACACCTGCAAGAGTTCCCGTTATCAAAAAAGAGTGGATAAAGCCAGGAACACATCTGAGCTGTATCGGGTCAGACATGAGCGGAAAAGAGGAAATAGAGCCGGAAATCTTTGAAAAAGCTGTTATTTACTGTGACGATAAGGAACACTGCATGGAAGTTGGCGAAATGGAGATTCCTCTCAAAAAAGGCCTTATAATTGAAGAAGACATTTCCGGAGAGATAGGAAATCTCATACTTGGCCGTTCCGCAGGAAGGACAGGCGACGACCAGATAACCATCTATGACGCTACCGGTATGGCGCTGCTCGATATAGCGGCGGCAAAGGCGGCGCTTGAAACAGCAGAGAAGATGGGGCTGGGAAAGGTCGTAGAAATTTAGCTGGCATTAAACATTGGCATATAAGGAGGCATGAGAATGGACGGCAGGTTTACTGCAAAAGAAGTCTTTGAGGCAAGAGACAGGATAAGGGACTATGTATATAAGACGCCGCTGGAGCAATCTATTTACCTTGGCAGGGATGGAAGAGAATATTTTTTCAAACTTGAAAGTCTCCAGACCGTAAAGAGCTTCAAGATACGCGGAGCTATCAATAAGATGCTTACCCTTACAGATGAGCAGAGAAAAAAGGGCGTGGTCGCCATTTCGTCTGGTAATCACGGTGCATCGGTAAGTTACGGAGCGAAACTCCTGGGAATTGAAAAAGCTGTTGTGATCGTACCTGAGACAACCCCGAAAGCCAAGACAGATAAGATAGAATTTTACGGCGGGCAGGTACTCCGGCTGGGGAAAAACTATGATGAGGCTGATAAACTGGGAACGGAATACATCCTTGAACATGATATGACCAAGATAGATGCGTATTATGATGATGTCAAAATTTACGGAGGACAAGGCACTGTAGGGGTAGAGATACTGGAGCAGAGACCCGATATAGACACCATAGTCGTTCCCATAGGAGGAGGCGGGCTGATAACAGGCATAGCTGTCGCAGCAAAAGCCATAAAGCCGGACATAAGGATAATCGGCGTCCAGACAGAGGCCTGCCCTGCAATGATCAAGGCCTTGGAGGATCATGTCTTTTATCATGAATATCCGGTGACGGGAGATACTGTATGCGACGCTCTGGTCGGCGGAGTCGGAAAACTTTCGTATGAGATCGCCGGAGACTATGTTGACGACATCATACAGGTGAGTGAGCCATCCATCAGGAAAGCTGTAAAGTATATGATAAAGGATGAGAAGATCATAGCTGAAGGCGGAAGCTGTACGACGGTGGCCGCTGTCAGGGATTTCCGCGAGAGAGTAGGTGGAAAAAAGGTGGCACTGGTCATAAGCGGAGGAAATATCGACGGAGATCTGATGGTTTCGCTTTTGAATGATTAGCCGGAAAGAAAAGGAGAAATTATGGATACAAAATTAAAAAGGCTGATAATAGATACTGTTGACAAGTCCATGGAAGAGCTGGAAGATATAAGGACTTATCTGTATGAGAACCCAGAAGTAGGTGGAGAAGAGCTCAAGGCCAGCGCTCTCCTCACTGACACCATGGAAAAGCATGGATTTGATGTGACAAGAGAAATACTGGCCATACCATACAGTTTTCAGGCGGTATATGACAGCGGCAGAGAAGGTGCGTCCATAGGGATAACTTGTGAATACGATGCGCTTCCCACAATTGGACACGGGTGCGGCCACAATGTAATAGCTGCTGCCACAGTCGGCGCAGCCATTGCCCTGAAAGAAGTGGTAAAGGAAACTGGCGGAAAGGTCATACTGTTCGGTACTCCGGCTGAGGAATGTTTTGTGACCAAGGCTCCCATGGCAGATAATGGAGTATTTGAACAGATAGATGTGGCTCTTACTGTGCATCCTAATCCCATAAATCTTTCCAGCGGAAAGACCACGGCCCTTGATGCATGGCAGGTGGACTTCTTTGGAAAGTCTTCCCATGCGGGAGCGGCTCCGGAACAGGGTATAAACGCCCTTGATGCGGCAGTGCATTTCTACAGCCTGATCGGTTTTGAAAAACAATATCTGAAGAATACCAATATATACGGAGTGTTTGTGTACGGAGGCGAAAAATGCAGCGTGATACCTGACTATTCCGCCGTTAAATATCTGGTCAGAGCAGAGACCATGAAAGATATAAAAAAGATACGGGATCTGTTTGAAAGGTGCGCTCAGGCTGCCTGCTCGGCTGTAGGAACGACATATAAGATATGGAACAATGAGCCGGGAAACAAGAACATGGTCAGCAACAGGGCCCTTGCCGATATATTTGATAAATTTTACGAGGAATTGGGAGGAGGCAAAATGCCTCATGTTGACAGCAACGGCTCTACTGATATGGGTGATGTGAGCCAGGTGGTACCGGCGATACATCCATGGATAAGCCTGGACTGCCCTGACCTGCAGTTACACACAGAAGAGTTTGCAGAGATGACAATGACCCCGGCTGCGGACAGAGCCATAAGGATAGGATCTGCGGCAATGGCAATGACAGGTGCGGAGGTACTGACCGACCCTGGACTCCTTGCCGAGATAAAAGAAGAATTCAGACAGATGATAGAAAGCGGAAATTATTGACCATTTTCTTTCTGACAAAAACCTCCCCATCAGAATATGATGATAGGGAACGGGATTTTCAGAAAGGAAGCTGATCATGTATTTTTTTAATAAACATGCCCACATCTCCTGCCGCCCCTGCTGCTGCGGCACAAGGTGGCTGAAGGTATTCAGGATACCATCCGATGAAACATTTACAGTCACTTATATTGCCAACGGAGGGACCGGTCAGTTTGTTGACCGTGGTCTGCCGGACGGTTCGTTTTATACGGTAAAGTCCGCAGACCAGACGGGGATAACAAGGGCCGGTTATACCTTGATCGGATGGAACACGCAGCCCGACGGAAGCGGTGAAGCCTTTAAAGCAGGCGTAGGGTTGAATATAAGAGAAAATCTGACCCTTTATGCCCAGTGGGAGCCTGACGGAACGCAAGGCTGAAGGCTTGAAAGACTTTAAAAACTTCCGCAGTCTCTGCGGAAGTTTTTATATGAGAGGATATGGCAGATATGGAAGAAAAGACAAATGTCATGAGGATGCTGGATCAGAAAAAGATCCCGTATGTGGGCCATTATTACGGCGATACAGGGGCGATATCAGGAAATGATGCTGCCGCTGCTCTTGGAGAGGACCCGGACAGGGTATTTAAAACTTTGGTGACTGTAGGTAAGAGCAAAGAGCATTATGTATTTATGGTTCCCGTCTCAGGCGAGCTTAACCTGAAAAAAGCGGCAAGAGCCGTAGGGGAAAAATCTATCGAGATGATAAGATCAAAAGAACTGCTTCCGCTTACCGGATATATACACGGAGGCTGCTCGCCCATAGGAATGAAAAAATTCTTTAAGACGACTATAGATGTTTCTGCCGGGAATGCGGAGACGATATTCGTAAGTGCCGGGAAGATCGGATATCAGATCGAAATATCTCTGGAAGATCTGAAAAAAGTAATACGGTTACAGGAGGCCGATATAGTATGATAACCGGGTACGGACTTGGAGCTCTGGGACAGGGTGCTTCTTACTACTTTATCTCATCTTATTTCGTGGTTTTTCTGACCAACTGCGTAGGATTCAGTTCATCCACGGCAGGGACCATATCGTCATTGGCCATGGTAGTGGAAGTTATTGCCGGCATGGTCGTGGGGAATTTCTCTGACAGATGTACTTCAAAGATGGGAAGACGCAGGCCCTTTATGATGGCTGCGGCTCTGGCAATGATGCCTGTCTGTGTTCTGCTGTTCAGATATATACAGATGCCAGCAGGACTGAGGATAGCGTATTATCTGATTTTGGCAGTTGCTTTCAGGATAGCGTTTTCTACCAATGAGATACCGTATAACGCTCTCGGTGCAGAAATCGTGACAGGATATGAAAGCCGCATCAGGCTCAGGAGCATAACAAGAGCGTTTTCCATAGCAGGAAATGCCATAGGTTATATAATGCCGCTCATGGTACTTGACATGTTCACAGACCAGCGGATGGCATGGCAGGTGATGGGCCTGATAATAGGAGCTTGCTGTCTGATCGGCTGGATGACCTGCGTTGCGGCAACAGGCAAAAACATATATGTATTGGAGAAGGCCGAAAAGAAAGAAAACCTTGTGAAAGAGATCCTAATCAGTTACAGGCAGCTCCTTGCCCTGCGGCCGATGAAGCTGGCTGTGGTCTACAAAATAGCATTTACATGTGCCTTTTCGCTGTACAGCGTAGGAACGATATATTTCCTCCAGTACAATCTGGGACTGGATAACAGGTACACATCATATATCTATATATTCACCGTTGCGATCTTTGCTCTTGCAACTCCGCTGACAGATAAGATGGCTATGGCAAAGAGCAAGGCGTGGCAGCAGATGGTGGTAATGGCCTCATGTGCTGTGGCAGGGATCGCCATATACCTGTTTGCCAGCGATTCTGTCATGGGCTGTGCCGTATATATCGGTATATTTGCCATGGTGCAGACAGGTTTCTGGCAACTGAGCAGCTCTATTTTTTATGACATAGTGGAAGTAGACGAGTATGTGAACCATAAGAGACGAGAGGGAGATATCATGTCCGCTGTATCGGTACTGGGAACGCTGATAACAGCCATAATGGTCCAGGCTTTCGGCATATTCTTTGATCTGGCAGGCTTTGATCCGGATCTGCAGGTTCAGCCGGAAAGCGTTACAGGATTCCTGAACATAGCTTACATTTTGTTCCCGTGTATCTGTTTGCTGGTGGGAGCAGCAGTGCTGAAGATCTTCCCGATCAACAAAGAGACATTCGCATCTTTGCAGACTGCTTTGAGCCTGCGTAAAAAGGGCGAAAGATATGACCAGTACATGGCGGATATAGAGAGGATAATAGGGACCAAAGCCGGCTGATATATATGCAGGACAAATATAACCCTGCCGGGCAGCATAACATCTTGAGCCATGAGGACACATGGCCGGGAGGATGTCCGTAATCTGGAAAAAGATCTTAAAAATAAAACCCTGCAATCTTGCGGATGCAGGGTTTTTTTGTGGTGACTCTATCGGGATTCGAACCCGAGTTGCCGCCGTGAGAGGGCGGAGTCTTAACCGCTTGACCATAGAGCCATAATGGCTGTCACGACATATATTATATCATAAAATCTCAAACATGCAAGCAAAAGTTTAAGTTTTTTCAGCCATCAAAAACAAGAAAACGGAGGGAAAACAGCATGCCAGTACAAGGCTGCGCCTTTGGAGCCGGAAGGGATATTAAAGGATCATAAGCGGGCATACCGTATCTTCCATGAACTTTTTCAGGAATTCCCTGACAAAGGTGTTGATCTCCATGTAATGGGCAGAACGGCCATCTGTCACATGCAGAAAACCGTTGATAAAGTGAGGATAGTTCCTGAACTTTTCCAGATCGTCAAGATAAAGGCGCAAGTTGAGAAAGACATTGCCTTTATGGCGTTCTGTTCGGAAATCAAATTTAAAATGGTTATCCTCTCGGAATTCGCATGAAAAATGCTCGGTAAAGCTATCATACGCCATATAGGAAAAACCTTCACCGCCGTATATGCCGGAAACGCTTATGCCCCATGTCCCGGTCCTGATGGATGAAACGCACAGGGTCGGCCATCCGCTCACGCCCTTTACAGGAAAGCCAAGGGAGTAGAATGCGCGGTGGATATCGGTCTGCATAAGTATGGGCATGATCTTGTAAAGCTGGATTATATCATCATGGTTGTGGAGCAGTATCTTGTTTTGGATCATGGATCTTTCATCCGGATTTTCGCAGCGTATGAACCTTTCATAAAGCTCTATGCTTTCTGCGCCGGAGATCATGTCGTCACGGCCGGTGTCAAGGCCCATGAAACGCTCTACTGTTTTCTGCCGGAGGTTTTTCATGAAAAATTTCACCTGGCTGTAGCCGTTGAGGACCATGTAAAGGTCAAGGTCATAGACACTGAAAGGGCCGGGAACGCCAAGTTTCTCCGCCCGCTTTTCTACAAAAGGGATGTCAAAATGTCTTCCGTTATATGTCAGTATATAGTCAACACGGCTGAGGTCATCCTGTATCCTCTTTATGATAAGGCTTTCATCTTCGGGGACTTCGGCAAAGTACTGGGTGATACGACAGGCACCGCCTGCACCCGGTTCAAGGAATCCGGCCAGGACGATGGGGCAGTACTGAGGATTCAGGCCGAGAGTCTCGATGTCAAAGACTCCCAGTGACATGCCCCCCAGATACTGGGAGATCAGTCCGGAATCAAACTCCTTTATCAAACATTCATCTTGTATGATCTTCATGGTCCCTCCTGTGGAAAAGTGATAACAAAATAGCCTGCAGGGGAGCAGGCTACTTTGTTCAAAAGGGGTATTTTGGATTTGAGATTATGAGGTTATCAGGGGGGATAACCACAATGCTATTATACAAATTTATTTGATGAATTGCAAGGGGAAAGTGAAAAAAAAGTGAAAAAAGTTGATTGATGGGTGAAATTGTCGAAGAGTTTCAGACAACATCCGTGACAAATCCGTTATAATTATTTTATCGCAGATACCCGGGATGCGATGTGCAAGCGATGCCTTTTGTGCAGAAAGGTAAAGATAAAAGATCATAACAGGAGGAATAATAATGGAGATCTTAAAAGTATCAGCCAAATCCAATCCCAATTCGGTAGCAGGAGCCTTAGCAGGTGTGTTAAGAGAAAAAGGAGGCGCCGAGATCCAGGCCATAGGAGCGGGAGCCCTCAATCAGGCCATCAAGGCTACAGCCATTGCCAGAGGTTTTGTCGCTCCCAGCGGGATAGATCTGGTATGCATTCCGGCCTTTACGGACATCCAGATCGAAGGAGAGGAAAGAACGGCCATAAAACTGCTGATCGAACCGAGATGATACATACCGTCCGCATGCCGGACGGTTTTTTTATGCAAAATGCTTGACTTAAAGCTGACTTTAAATTATATAATCAGTATGAGCATTAAGGCCATAGAAAGCAGAAAGGAACAGAGATATGATCTACAAAGATTTTAAGGGCATGAAGCTTTCGCAGCTGGGCATGGGATCAATGCGTCTTCCTGTCATCGGCGGAGACGATTCAAAGATCGATGAAAGCGCAGCCATGGAAATGGTAGACTACGCCATCAGAAACGGCATAAACTATTTTGATACGGCATGGGGATATCACGGGGGCAATTCAGAGACGGTAATGGGAAAGGCACTTTCCCGTTATCCGAGAGAAAGTTTTTATCTGGCCAGCAAATTCCCCGGTTACGATCTTTCCAACATGGATAAGGTGGAAGAAATTTTTGAAAAGCAGCTTGAAAAATGCCGGGTCGGATATTTTGACTTCTATCTTGTCCATAATGTGTGCGAGATGAACATAGATGAATATCTGAATGAAGAACACGGGATCCACGCATATCTCACCCAGCAGAAAAAGAATGGAAGGATCCGCCATCTGGGATTTTCCGTTCATGGAAGCTATGAGGTGATGATGCGTTTCCTGGACGCTTACGGCCATGATATGGAGTTCTGCCAGATACAGCTCAATTATCTTGACTACGATTTCCAGAACGCCAAGGCAAAGGTGGAAAAACTCAATGAACTAGACATACCTGTATGGGTAATGGAACCCCTCAGAGGCGGCAGATTGTGCAGGCTCAAAGATGATGAAAAGAAGAGGCTCAGCATGTTGGATCCAGATAGGACTCCTCAGGAATGGGCTTTCCGCTTCCTTCAGGGAGTACCGGGCGTTACCGTCATCTTGTCAGGAATGTCCGACCTTGAACAGATGAAGGAGAATATTTTCATCTTCTCCAAGGATCAGCCCCTCAGCAGTGAAGAAACCAGGGCCATCACCGATCTGGCGGGAGAAATGGTAAATAAGATAGCGCTGCCTTGTACTGCATGCCGGTACTGTGTCAGCCACTGTCCAATGGGACTGGATATACCGGGACTGCTGGCCTTGTATAATGAACACGCCTTTACAGAAGGCGGTTTTATAGCTCCTATGGCCCTTTCCGCCATACCTGAGGATAAACAGCCAAGCGCATGTATAGGATGCGGCAGCTGTGAGGAGGTATGTCCTCAGCAGATACATATACCGGATGTCATGGAGGACTTTGTTGAAAGGCTTAATGGATAGATCGCAGAGCGGGATATTGAGGAGAGACCAAACATGACTTTCGAGGAAAAAACACTTAAAACAGAGCGGATATATGAAGGAAAGATAATCAATCTCAGGCGGGACGAAGTGACCACCGTCAGCGGCACATCTTTCCGGGAGATAGTTGAACATAACGGAGGAGCTGTGATCGCGGCCGTTACCGGACAGGGAAAGATGGTAATGGTGAAGCAGTACAGAAAACCTGCCGGCAGGGTAATGCTCGAAGCGCCGGCCGGAAAAATAGATCCGGGTGAGGATCCCAGGGATGCAGCCCTGAGAGAACTCAGAGAGGAGACAGGTTACAAGGCTGGAAAGATCAAGTATATTACATATTTTTATCCTTCCGTGGGGTATTCAGAGGAGAAACTGTACCTGTATCTGTGCTCCAGCCTGGAAGCCGGCGAAACAAGCCCAGATGAGGGTGAAGCCATAGACATAGAAGAGATGGATATAGATGAACTTTGCAGTATGGCCCTAAAGGGACAGATCAATGACGCCAAGACTATCATAGCCATATGGGCGGCCAAAGAAGCCGTCAGTTCAGGAGAGCTTCTATAACGCACGAAACGGCCAGCAGCGCCGCTGATACTGAAAAAAACATCAAATAATGCCTTGCGTGCCTGCGCAGGGCATTTTTGACGGCCAAACGGCGCTTCCCGGCAAGCAGGGCTTTTACGGCAAAAGCTGCGTTTTCTGCGGAAAAGGCAGCCATGACGCACATCAGAGGTATCTGGATGAGAGAGTGGGGCACGAGCGTCGAAAGGATGTACCAGCCGCCTTTCAATCCAAAGGTTTCAGCCAGCATAGCAGCAGAAAATCCGACAGACAGGCCTTTTGCCAGGCATATCAGGGGGCCGCAAAGGACAAGGGGCGGAAAAAACGGAGTCACAAATAAAATGACCGTTATCATCAGCCATGTACCGGCACATCGGGAAAAATCAGAAATGAACGGCGCATTATTACCATCGGTAAAAAATCCGGACAGTGCATCCATAAGCTGATCCTTGCCCGCTCCTGTCATGTAGACCTCAAAAAAAGAACCGGCACATAGACCTACCGCAAATATAAAAAGATATATCCAAAATAGTTTTTTGTTTATCGCCATATTTATCTCCTCTTTTCAAACATTACGCAGCCATGCATGTGTGCGTTACCATAATCTTCCGATAAAAACCCCCCTGTTATGACAATTTTTTCGTTGAAATCACCTTAAATACAAGCTATACTTAACATATAAGAGTGTTAGGGGAAAGATATGTACAAGGATCAGTTTGAAAAATATTTAAAGGAAGAGAAGAAATCAGCAGGCAACACTTCAAGGGCGTATATAAGGGATGTTGAGCAGTTCAGCCGTTTTTTAAAGGACAGGGGCCTTGACGAAGATGTTTTCGCCACAAATGCCGATGTTGTGGCTTTTCTGATGGAACTGAAAAACGCCGGATCGTCCAAGTCAACGGTGAACAGAAAGCTTTCCTCAATAAGGATATATTATGATTTCCTGATGAAAAAAGCCGGGCTGGCCATCAATCCGGCAGATAATATCAAATCACCTAAGATAGAAAAAAAGTCCATGGATTTTCTGACTGTAGAGCAGATCAACAGATTGATGGAGCTGCCCGATGACAGTAAAAAGGGAATCCGAGACAGAGCTTTGCTGGAACTGATGTATGCCACCGGGATAAGAGCAGGAGAGGTCATAAACCTCGAAACGGCTGATCTCAATCTCCGCATGGGTTTTATAACATGCCAGGGAGAACATATGCGTGCCAGGATCATACCTATTGGCCGCATGGCAAGGAACGCCATGGAAAAGTATCTTCAGATCTCAAGGGAACAATTTGTCAGGGGCAGGCAGGACGAGCCTCACCTGTTCGTAAACTGCCGGGGCAGCAAGATCACGAGACAGGGACTGTGGAAGATACTGAAAGAGTATGGCGAGGCGGCAGGATTTGATATAAACCTGACACCTCAGGCAATCAGGAACTCTTTCGCCATACACATGCTCCAGAATGGTGCTGATCTCAAATCTCTTCAGGAACTGATGGGACATGAGGATATTTCGGCCACCCAGAACTATCTAGCCTTTACCAAGAACCGTATAAAGGATGTATATGACAAGAGCCATCCGCGGGCGTAAAAGTCCATAAGGCTTGAAAAAAGGGACTTGAAAAAAGCTGACATGATATATAAAATCTGCTTGCAAAGGTGCGGCGGATGTGTTAAACTATATAAGTTATTACGGGCGGTCCTCTGGAAATGATTGCGCCACGAACGCCTTGGAGGGAAGGAGGATACAAATGGATATTTTAAGATCGATAACAGAAGAATATAAGAAAGACGATATCCCTGCTTTTGGTGTAGGCGACACTGTCAGGGTCCACATCAAAATCAAAGAAGGCAACAGAGAAAGGATCCAGGTTTTTGAGGGATTCGTTCTCAAGAGACAGAACGGCGGTATCAGCGAAACTTTTACCGTCAGGAAGATTTCTTCGGGAGTAGGCGTAGAAAAAACTTTCCCGCTTCATTCACCGAAGATCGAAAAGATCGAAGTCGTAAGAAAAGGCGATGTCAGAAGAGCAAAACTCAACTATATGCGTGAGAGAACAGGCAAAGCCGCAAAAATTAAAACTAAGGAATAGTTTTGAACAGGGAGTCCGTATGGATTCCCTTTTTTCATTATGGATACAAAATACATTCCCGGCAGTACCAAGAATGCAGCTCTTAAAAAGCCGCTGCATTGGTTTTAAAGGAAAACAGACAGATGATGGATTACAATACTAACATGAAAAATATCAACTGGTATCCCGGACACATGAAAAAGACCAGGGAGCTGATAGAAGAAAACCTCAAGATGGTAGATCTGGTCATTGAAGTTGTGGACGCAAGGATACCTGTCTCAAGCCGCAATCCGATCATAGATGATCTCATCAAAGGCAAGAGGAGGGTGATCGCCTTAAACAAAAGCGATCTGGCCGACAGCCGGGCCAGCGAACAGTGGATAAAACACTTTAAAGGCGAAGGCTATGACGCCCTTGCCATGGACTGCGCCAAAGGCAGCGGAGTAAACCAGCTGTTTAAACTGCTGACAGCAATACAGGAAGAAAAAGACAAAGAACGGATGAGAAAGAAGCCTCTGCGTATGATGATAGTAGGCGTTCCCAATGTGGGCAAGTCGTCTCTCATAAACAGGATGACCGGCAGGAAGAGCGCCAAGACCGGTGACAAACCGGGAGTCACAAGGGGAAAACAGTGGCTCGCCTTGAAAAACGGCATGCAGCTTCTGGACACACCGGGAATCCTATGGCCCAAATTTCAAGACCCAAAAGCCGGACTTGATCTTGCCTTCTGCGGATCCATAAGAGATGAGATCATAGATCAGGCAGATCTGGCGCTGGAATTGATAAAGGTTTTGCAAAAGGATTATCCGGATGAACTTGTGGCACGATATAAATTGGATGAGATCAGCGGTGATGCTCTTGTCAATATGGAGTCAATAGCTGCAAAGCGTGGATTCATATTGCAGGGAAAGCGGATAGATTATGTGAGATGTGCAAGAACGGTCCTGGATGAATTCCGCAGCGGAAAGATCGGAAACATCACATTGGAGAAAGCAGATGACTAAGAAAGAAAGAGAAGAACTTCAAAAGGAAAAATTCCGCATCATGCGGGAGTTTGACATTCAGGCTGCCGGGATGGCCGGAGCTGACGCCTGTATCATAGCAGGAATAGACGAAGCCGGCCGGGGCCCACTGGCAGGCCCTGTAACAGCAGCCTGCGTCGTCCTGGGACAAGACTTTGATGTGATGGGAATAGACGATTCCAAAAAAATTTCCGAAAAGCGCAGAGAAGAACTTTTTGGGCAGATAACATCAAAAGCACTTGCTTACGGCGTAGGAATGGCAGATAATAATGTCATAGACCAGATAAACATATTGAACGCTACCAAACAGGCTATGAAAGAAGCAGTTATTTCCGCATCGGACATGCTTGAGCAGAGGACAGGCAAGAAAATCGGACTGCTGCTCATAGATGCGGTGGCACTTGAAGATATAAAGATACCTCAGCAGGCCATCATAAAAGGAGACGCAAAGAGCCTTTCCATTGCAGCGGCATCCATAATAGCCAAAGTTACCAGAGACAGGTTCATGCTCGGCTGTCATCAACAATATCCTCAGTATGATTTTGACAAAAACAAGGGATACGGCACAAAGTCCCATTACGAAGCGATAGCACAAAACGGCATAACGCCAATACACAGGAAAACTTTCCTGAAGAATATATTGTAAAGCATTTTATCTTATCAAGGAGGCACATATGGAATTTAAAAGTGACATTCAGATCGCTCAGGAGACCGTACCCCAGCCTATAACTGCCATAAGCGAAAAAGCGGGCATAGACAGCAGATATCTGGAACAGTACGGCAGCTACAAGGCAAAGGTAGACTACAGGATATTAAAGGATCTTGCTGACCGGCCCGACGGGAAACTCATTCTTGTGACCGCAATTTCGCCTACTCCTGCCGGTGAAGGCAAGACCACCACATCCGTAGGCCTGGCAGACGCACTGCAAAAGATAGGCAAGAATGTGTTTGCAGCTCTCAGGGAACCTTCCATGGGACCGGTCTTTGGGATAAAAGGCGGGGCCGCAGGCGGCGGATATGCTCAGATCATACCGATGGAGGATATCAATCTGCACTTTACCGGCGACATGCACGCCATTGGGGCGGCCAACAACCTGATCGCTGCCTGTCTGGACAATCATATACAGCAGGGCAACGAGCTGGGAATAGATGTAAAGAAGATCACATGGAAAAGAGCGCTGGATATGAACGACCGTCAGCTGAGGTTCATAGTAGACGGACTTGGCGGAAGGACCAACGGCGTTCCCAGAGAAGACGGCTTTGACATTACCGTAGCCAGTGAGATCATGGCCATCCTCTGTCTTTCATCCGGTATAAATGACCTTAAAGAAAAACTTGCCTCCATAACTGTGGGATATACATATGACGACAGACCGGTGACTGTCCGTGACCTTAAAGTACAAGGCGCGGCGGCGGCTATCCTTAAAGATGCCTTAAAGCCAAATCTGGTGCAGACGCTTGAGCATACTCCTGCCTTTGTTCATGGAGGTCCTTTCGCCAACATAGCTCATGGCTGCAACTCCATAATGGCTACCAGGATGGCGCTGAAACTGGCAGATTATGTTGTGACAGAAGCAGGATTTGCGGCCGATCTGGGTGCAGAAAAATTCGTAGACATCAAGTGCCGTAAGGCCGGGCTGAGACCGTCGGCAGCCGTTGTGGTAGCTACTGTAAGAGCCCTCAAATATCACGGCGGAGTGGCCAAGGACGATCTGGGCGAGGAGAATCTCGAAGCTCTCAAGAAGGGACTGCCTAATCTGCTCAGACATGTGGAAAATGTCACAAAGAACTTTGGCCTCCCATGCGTTGTGGCCGTAAACAGGTTTCCTACTGATACGGAAGCCGAACTGGCCATGGTAAAGGAAAAATGTGCGGCGCTGGGAGTAAACGCAGTCGTTTCAGAAGTGTGGGGAAAAGGCGGAAAAGGCGGTATACAGCTGGCCAATGAAGTGGTAAAACTGGTGGAAGGAGAAAATGATTTCCACTTTGTGTATGAGGATGACCTCACGCTGAAGGAAAAGATCGGCGCCGTTGCTTCAAAGATATACAGGGCAGACGGAGTTGATTATACTGCGGCGGCGTTGAAACAGATGGCAGCCATAGAAAGAGATGGGTTCGGCCACCTGCCTGTGTGCATAGCCAAGACCCAGTACAGTTTTTCAGATGATCCCAAACTGCTGGGAGCACCGGAAAATTTCCGCATAACCGTCAGAGAAGTTAAACTCTGTTCGGGAGCAGGATTCGTTGTAGTAAAGACGGGAGATATAATGACCATGCCGGGTCTTCCAAAAGTTCCTGCAGCTGAAAAGATAGATGTGGACGAGGACGGAAAAATAACTGGACTGTTCTGATGCCTGGCAGGAGACAGCCGTTAAGCTTGTGCTGATACCGGCAGTCCTTGCAGGACTGCCGGTGTTTTTACGCCCCAAAAGCGGCTTACTGCCTGAAACGCAACTGCCGGTTGACAAATTTCCAAGTCTGATTGGTAGATGAAACCGAGCAAAAAAGTTATGATCCTACCAAAAGGAACTTTGGAGGTAAACGATAAATATGAACTTAGCTGATAAGATAATCCAGCTTAGAAAGAAAAAAGGCTGGTCTCAGGAAGAACTTGCTGAAATGATAAATGTGACACGCCAGTCCGTGTCAAAGTGGGAAAGCAGAGCATCCATGCCTGACCTGGATAAGATCGTCAGGCTCTCAGAAATATTCGGAGTGACCGTAGACTATCTGCTGAAAGATGAAAGCCATGCAGATGTTGTTCCGGACACTGGCACCGCCCAAAGACAGGAAAAGGCGAAAAAAGGAAGAAAAGTGACGCTGGACGAAGCCGCAGACTTTCTTTCCGCAAAAAAAAGAAACAGAAAAAGTTATAAGCGCAGGAGTAGCTTTGTGCATAATTTCTCCTGTATGTATGCTGCTGCTGGCAGGAGCATCCGAATACGGTGTCATAATAGCCTCAGAAGACAGGATGGGAATGGTGGGGATACTTATAATGTTCTTTATAGTAGCTGCTGCTGTGGCAATGTTCATCTGGTGCGGGAGCAAGACTTCCCGCTTTGCGTATCTTGAAAAAGAAGTCCTGGAATTGGACGAGTCAACAGAAGAAACCATAAGGAAGTGGCGCGAAGAGGCCAAACCTGCTTATACACGCAAGCTCATAATAGGGGTATGTATTGCGATCTTGTCAGTAGTGCCTCTTTTTGCTGCCGGCGCCCTGACTGGAGAAGAGGACGGCTATCAGTTTATTGTGGGATTAGCGGCCATGTTCGTGACCGTGGCAGTTTCCATGATGTTCATCATTCCGGCGGGGATAACTATCGAAAGTTTTTCAAAACTGCTGCAGGAGGAAGAGTACGCAAAAGAGGAAAAGGACCCTATACTGGATGCCATTACAACAGCATACTGGCTGGTGGTGACGGCCATATATCTGATATACAGCTTTATCAGTCATGACTGGCATATGAGCTGGGTGATCTGGCCTGCAGCGGGAGTCATTTATGCCGCCGCCAGGGGCATATATAATGCACTGCTCCGCAAAAGAGGACAGTGATCGGAGGAGAAAACAGACAGATGAACGGGAACTGGAAAAAGAAATTTGTTACCATTGCGGCAGGACAGGCGGCTTCCCTTATAGGAAGCTCCGCTGTTCAGTTTGCACTTATCTGGTGGATCGCCAGCGAAACCGGCTCTGCCTTTATGATGGGTATGGCGGGCCTTGCCGCATTTTTGCCTGCAACTTTGCTCAGCCCACTGGCCGGGATAGCAGCAGACCGCTATAACCGAAAATATATATGCGTATGTGCCGATATGTTTGTCGGAGCGGTGGCAGCGGTATTTGCAGTGCTGCTGTGGGTCAGGCCGATGCCCGTGTGGACTGCCGTAGTCATCCTTTTTCTCAGGAGCATGAGCAGCGCATTTCATTCTCCATCTTTTCAGGCAATGATACCTCAATTTGTGCCGGCTGAAGACCTGATGAAAGTGGGCGGCTGGAATCAGATGGTAGTATCCGGCTCTTTCCTGCTGGGACCGGCAATCGGAGCGGCGCTGTATGCGGCTTTCCCTCTGCCGGTCGTACTGCTGACAGATCTGGCAGGAGCCCTTATCGCCAGCATTATGCTGATGATAGTGCGCATTGCGCCTGTAGAAAAGACCATAGCCGAAAAACATTCCATGATAAAGGAATTTAAAGAGGGCGTGCAGGTCATCAAGGCTGACAGGGCCCTTTCAGTGCTGATACTTGTAGAGACTCTGTGCATGGTGTTCTTTATGCCCTTGTCCTCCTTTTATCCGCTGATGACCAGCGATTATTTCGGAGGTTCGGCCTGGCACGGCAGCGCCGTGGAAGTTGCATATGCCCTTGGAATGATGGCGGCGGCATTTCTGATAGGAAATGTCATTAAGATCAGGAGACAGCTGTTTGCCTCATATATAGGCATACTGGGAGTAGGAGTCACTTCGGCCCTATGCGGGATATTGCCGCATGACATGTGGGCATGGGCAGCCTTTGCCGTTCTCTGCGGCATAATGGGAGCTTTTGCCAATGTAAACAGCATTCCTTTTGTAGCGTATATGCAGGCTACCATACCGGCTGAAAAAATGGGACGTGCTTTTTCGCTGTTCGCTCTGGCTTCATCACTGGCGATGCCTCTGGGACTTCTGGTAGCATCGCCCCTTGCCGAGATCATAGGAGTGCCCATGTGGTTTTTGATATCCGGAGCTTCGACGGTGGTAATCTCGATAGCAGGGATGATAATACACAGCAGCCTGGAAAAGGCTGAAAAACACCGGGAGCAGCAGTAAGACCGTGCCTGGATGATGCCTCGTCTTTGTGACTGCGCAGAGACGGGGGATTTTTTTACAAAAAATATTGACACAGTGTCAGAATAGTATTATAATATGCGTATACTGACACGATGTCAGAAAAAAGGAGGTATCATAATGAGCAAGACATTAGTAGCATATTTCAGCGCCAGCGGCGTTACGGAAAAAGCCGCCCAGAACCTGGCCAAAGCCGCAGGCGCAGATCTTTACCAGATAAGGCCGGCTGTTCCGTATACCGGCGCAGATCTCAACTGGATGGATAAAAAGTCCCGCAGCTCTGTGGAGATGAACGATAAGTCCAGCCGTCCGGCCATCGCAGATAAGGACGCTCATATAGAGCAGTACGACACCATCTTTCTTGGATTCCCGATCTGGTGGTATGTAGCTCCAACCATCATAAATACTTTTCTTGAAAGTTATGACTGGACCGGCAAGAAAATAGTGCTTTTTGCCACATCCGGCGGCAGCGGACTGGGAAAAAGCGCAGCAGGCCTCAGAGACAGCGCCAAAGGAGCTCAGATCATAGAAGGAAAGATGCTTAACGGGAACAATTCCCCGGAAGTTCTTAAAAAATGGTGGAAAGCGTATGAAATATATTAAATTAGGCAGTTCAGACCTTAATGTATCTCGAATCTGTATGGGATGTATGGGTTTCGGGAATGCAGCCACCGGTCAGCATAGCTGGACAGTGGATGAGGAAACGACACGCAGGATAATAAAACACGGTCTTGATTCAGGGATAAATTTTTTCGACACGGCTGTCGTATACCAGAACGGTACCAGCGAGCAATATGTGGGCAGGGCGCTCAGGGATTTTGCCCGGCGTGACGATTATGTCATAGCTACTAAATTTACGCCGCGCACCCAAGAAGAGATCGACGGCAATGTGACTGGGCAGCAGCATATAGCAGACTATCTGGACAGAAGCCTCAGCAATCTCGGTATGGATCATGTAGATCTGTATATCTATCATATGTGGGATTATCATACTCCGATGGAAGAGATAATGGAGGGCCTGGATAATGTGGTGAAAGCAGGAAAGGTGCGCTACATAGGCATATCTAACTGCTTTGCATGGCAGTTGTGTAAGGCCAATGATTTTGCTAGGGAAAACGGAATGGCTCAGTTCATTTCAGTTCAGAGCCATTATAATCTGATAGCCAGAGAGGAAGAACGGGAGATGATTCCTTTCTGCCAAAGCGAAAATATTGCCATGACTCCGTATAGTTCCCTTGCAGGTGGAAGGCTGTCCCGCAGGCCGGGCGAGACTTCCAAAAGATTTGAGGAGGACTCCTATGCTCACTTTAAATATGACGCCACTGCCGAGGCTGACGGAAAGATCATTGACCGTGTATGGGAGATCGCACAGAAACGGGGAGTATCAATGACAGAGGTCTCTCTGGCGTGGCTTCTCACAAAAGTTGCTGCGCCGGTGGTGGGCGCCACAAAATTCTCCCATGTGGACGGAGCCGTCAAAGCAGTGGAGCTGGAACTGACTGATGAAGAAATTGCTTATCTGGAAGAACTGTATGTGCCTCATGCCCTCGTAGGTGTCATGGCCCAAAACGGAAAACAAAAGGCTGGAAATGTAGTATAGGATCAGGACTGACCACAGGTGAATTGAGACATACTGCAGGCCAGTTGGGCCGGATTGCAGGCCAGCTGGGCCGGACTACACCGAAAATCGTTTTTTTCAGTCTGCCAGGGGGATGACATCCCCCTGTTTTTTTATATTTATCAGTTCGAGGGGGAGCAAAAATTCAATATTCTGGAAAATTAGCGAGGATTTCCGACGAATTGACAATGAAACTTGTCATTTTTGCGTGGTAAAGCTTTCACGGTCTCCCCCTAAATTCACGAAAAACAATGATTTCGGTGTAGTCGCTCCCCCTGTTATGAGATGATCGTCCATTTTCGGTGTAGTCGTTTCCCCTGAAACATCGAACTTTCCTGCTGCAGGGGAAACATCCGGCATATACTCCCTGGCCACGCCTCTTCCATTTGTAAAAAACCTGTTCCTATCCGGCAGGGATTGAGTTATACTTATGATATAACCCGATGTCGGAGGGACAGAAATGGAGCAGATGTCTATATTTGAAAATCAGGTGAGCCAGCCCTTGGCTGCCAGGATAAGGCCGGAGAATCTGGATGAATATGTGGGACAGCAGCATTTGCTGGGGAAAGGAAAAGTGCTGCGAAATCTCATAGAAAGCGACAATATTTCATCCATGATCTTCTGGGGACCGCCGGGAGTGGGAAAGACCACTCTGGCCAGGATCATCGCCAATATGACCAAAGCGTCTTTTATTGATTTTTCCGCAGTGACCAGCGGCATCAAGGAGATCCGTGCAGTCATGAAGCAGGCTGAAGATAACAGGCTTTACGGAGAAAAGACCATACTGTTCGTAGACGAGATACACAGGTTCAATAAGGCTCAGCAGGACGCATTCCTGCCTTTTGTGGAAAAGGGCAGCATAATACTCATTGGAGCCACCACAGAAAACCCGTCCTTTGAGGTTAACGGAGCTCTTCTGTCCAGGTGCCGTGTATTTGTCCTTAAGCCTCTTACGGAGGTCGACCTGACAGAACTTCTCAGGCGGGCCATCGAGGATCCCAGAGGTTTCGGCGGTCAGAATATAATTATAACTGATGAGATGCTCATGGCCATCGCACGATTTGCCAACGGCGACGCCCGTATGGCACTTTCAACTTTGGAAATGGCGGTGCTCAACAGTGAGAGCAGCAGGCAGGACGAAGGACCGGCTTCTGAGTCAGGCCAGACACGGCAGGAAGCCCCCAAAGAAACGGTAACGGTCACAGAAGAGACCTTGGAACAATGCACATCTAAGAAATCTCTTCTTTACGATAAAAACGGAGAAGAACATTATAATCTTATTTCTGCACTGCACAAATCCATGCGCAATTCGGATCCTGATGCGGCAGTATATTGGCTGGCCAGGATGCTTGAAGCAGGAGAAGATCCACTGTATATCGCCAGAAGGGTGACAAGATTTGCCAGTGAGGATATAGGGCTGGCTGATCCGAGAGCTCTTGAAATAGCTGTTGCTGCCTATCAGGCATGTCACTTCATAGGAATGCCTGAATGTTCTGTACATCTGACTGAAGCTGTAATATATATGTCTATGGTGCCCAAATCCAACTCCGTCTATATGGCTTACGAGAGCGCCAAAAAAGACGCACTTTCTCAGCTTGCCGAACCTGTGCCGCTGGTCATAAGGAACGGCGTTACCAAGCTGATGCGGGATCTGGATTACGGAAAGGACTATCAATACGCCCATAACGCAGCAGACAAGCTGACCAATATGCAGTGCCTGCCAGATTCTCTTCAGGGAAAAGAATATTACAGGCCGACTGCGGAGGGAGTAGAGGGAAGGTTCAAGGACAGGCTGGAACAGATCAAAAAATGGAAAAAGGAACATCAGAAATAGAAAAACCGAAAAAACATTGACATTTACCTGAGATGAGCATATACTGGAATTGGTTTACTTGTAAACTAATTCCGAGCGATAAAGCCCGGCGCCGTATTGCCGGGCTTTATTTTGCAGAAGGCAGGAAAATCCCAGGGTATCGCCGAAGGGCATCAAAGCCGCACGCCTTCAGAAAAGAAAGCACTTAAAGCTAAACATAAAAAGGAAAACAGGAAAAGATGGTAAGAACAGTAGAAAACATGCTTGATTACCTTTCGAGGATAAGAAAAGTATATGCGGAACGGATAAACCTGAGCCTTGAAGGAGAAAAGTTCACCCCCAACGAAATATCCATATTGATATTGCTTTACAATAATAAAAGCATTACAACCGCAGGTGAACTCACCTTTGTGCTTGGCGTCTCAAAAGGCCTTGTCAGCAGGAGTCTTTCAGCCCTGAGAGAAAAGGGGCTGGTCATTGCTGAGGAAGATGAGACAGACCGCAGGAGCAGCCGCCTTAAACTGACGGAAAACGCCATGCCTCTTATTGACAGGATAAAAAATGAGATACGAAAGATAAACAGCGAAGTCCTGAGTGACATCCCTGATAAAGACATACAGAACATGGAAGAAACCATGGAAAAGATCCTCGGTAATTTTGAAAAAGGGAGAAAAGAACATGAGAAAAAATAGGAGCATCAATATGAGCAACGAGGTGGATCTGGGCAATGAGCCTGTTAAGCACCTGCTTTTCATTCTGGCCGTACCTGCCATAGTCTCCCAGCTTGTCAACGCTCTTTACAATATGGTAGACAGGATGTATATCGGCCACATAGCTGATATAGGAGCTACGGCTCTGACCGGCGTGGGCGTGTGCTTCCCGATAATAATGATAGTCTCAGCTTTTGCATATCTTGTCGGCATGGGAGGCGCACCTAGGGCAAGCATCTTTATGGGCAGAGGAGACAGAAAGACTGCGGAAAAGATACTCGGCAACTGTTTTTCTGCTCTTCTGGCTGTAGCGGCGGTTTTAACAGCCATAGTGCTGATATTTCAAAGACCGCTGCTGTATATGTTCGGTGCCAGCGACAACACGATAGGTTATGCCATGGACTATATGACCATATACGCTGTCGGGACTGTCTTTGTGCAGCTGACTCTTGGTCTCAATGCCTTTATCTCTGCCCAGGGCTTTTCCAAGATAAGCATGATGACAGTGGTTATCGGAGCTATATCTAATATAGTCCTTGACCCTGTATTTATTTTTGCTTTTGATATGGGCGTAAGGGGCGCAGCATTGGCAACGGTGATCTCACAGGCGATAAGCGCCGTCTGGGCCTTGCGTTTTCTTTGCGGCAAAAAAGCGACTTTGAAGATAAGACGAGAAAATATGCCCATAAGATTTTCCATACTTCTGCCAGCGGTAGCCCTGGGTATTGCACCTTTTGTAATGCAGTTTACGGAAAGCGTTCTGGTGCTGTGCTTCAACTCTTCACTGCTTAAATACGGAGGAGATCTGGCTGTCGGCACGATGACCATACTTTCAAGTGTAATGCAGTTTGCAATGTTGCCTCTGCAGGGATTTACCCAGGGAGGCCAGCCGATAATAAGCTTTAATTACGGCGCCGGGAACCTTCACCGAGTCAAAGAGGCATTTAAGCTCCAGACCATGTGCTGCTTGGGATATTCGTGTATATTGTGGGCACTTGTACAGCTGTTTCCGTCAATATTTGTGGCGGTCTTTACCGACGATCCGGAACTGGCCGAAATGTCCTGCTGGGCGCTGCGCATATACATGGCCATGATATGCATAATGGGATTGCAGACAAGCTGCCAGCAGACTTTTGTGGCTTTCGGCAATGCCAAGACCAGCTCTTTTCTGGCGATATTCAGAAAGATCATAGTCCTTATCCCGCTGATCTACATCCTGCCTGTATTTATGGAAGATAATGTCCTTGCAGTTTTCCTGGCTGAGCCGGTTGCTGATACCATAGCTGTTGCCACTACGGTGACCATGTTCTGGTTCACTTTCAGAAAGATGCTGAGAGAAGGAAAATGACAGCAAATGTGAAAGGCCATGCCCTTCCGGGATTTTTCGTTGTACATTAGTCAATGATGTGAGACCAAATTCGTGAAAAAGAAAAAGGTCAAGTG
>ERZ826764.668-NODE-668-length-47027-cov-14.094631_pt1 | contig 47027 bp, 37 predicted proteins | sample MGYA00519870_ERZ826764 | MGnify/ENA primary metagenome ERZ826764 (study PRJEB31778, sample SAMEA3449239) | human gut metagenome | biome: human gut; feature: human-associated habitat; material: faeces | place: United Kingdom | collected 2010/2012 ...
CCGGACACATTGTCCTCATAGAGCCGTTCAAAGAGCATATCCAGCTCCTTGTCCCTGGCCAGCAACCCGTCCAGCTCCCGCTGCTTGCGTACCCGGTCATTTTCCGCCACCTTTGCCGAACGGCCCACCATCGCCTTGATAAAGTCGTTTTCGTATTCGTTAGCGAAGCAGGCCAGCCGGTGGATTTCGTAGAGCACGACCTGTTCCAAGAAGTCCAGACGGATATAGTGGGTAGACGAGCATTTGCGGAGCCCGGAATTGTGGTTGTTGCAGCTAAAGAATTTGATGTCGTGGTTGCCCTGGTTGAAGTGGAAAGTCAGATTGCCTCCGCACTCCGGGCATTTCAGATAGCCGCAAAAGACGCTGGACTCCTTTGTTACGGTAGGTCGCCTGCGCCGGGTGGTTTGCAGGCTTTGTACCTTTTCCCAAGTCACACGATCAATGATGGGCTCGTGGACATTGAGAAAGATCGCCCGGTTTTCCTCCGGGTTTTCAATCCGGCGCTTCATCTTGTAGGACTTGGAGTAGGTTTTGAAGTTGATCACATCGCCGCAGTATTCCTGCAAGGTGAGGATCTTCTTAACGGTGGTATGGTTCCACTTGGTAGGCTCCAGCGTGCTTTTGGAGCCGCCCTTGCTGATCCCCTTGCTGGTTCGATAGGCCGAGGGGTTCAGCGCCCCCATCGTCCCCAGCGCCGTGGCAATCTGCAAGGGGCCGTTGCCCTCCAAGGCCAGACGGTAGATGCAGCGCACCACCTCGGCAGCCTCCGGGTCAATGACCCAAAAACGGGGATCGTCCGGGTTTTTCATATAGCCATAGGGCGGCGGAGAAAGCGGAATCCCGGCGTTGCCTTTCATCTTATTGACGATCCGGCGCTTTTTGGAAATGTCCTTGGCGTAGTATTCATTCATAATGTTCTTGAACGGGGTGAAATCGTCCTCGCCCTCGTCGCTGTCCACGCCATCGGAAACGGCCACCAGCCGTACATCGTGGAGCGGGAAAAACTCTTCGGTGAGCTTGCCCACCTCAATGTAGTTTCGGCCCAGTCGGGAGAGGTCTTTCACGAACACCGCCGAGATGTACCCGGCCTCGATTGCGGCAATCATTTTCTGAAAACCGGGGCGCTTCATGGTGGTTCCGGTGATGCCGTCATCCACGAAAAAGATGGTGCCAGTATAGCCTTTCTCCTTGGAAGCCTTTTGGAGAATCTTCTTTTGAGACGAGATTTGTCAAGGAGTGTTTTTGCAAAGCAGTGTGCAATTCGCATTGACAAGCAGCAAAAAGAACGCTATAATAATGTCGTTATCGATAATGATGTTATTATTTAGGCGCAGAGGAGTGAAGACATGGCCAATAGGGATCATTCCCTGGATGATGGGATCATTCAGGCTGCTTATTCGGAATTTCTTGCTTACGGCTTTCAGAAAGCCTCTCTGCACAAGATCGCCGAAAAAGCCGGTGTTACTACGGGGGCAATCTACACAAGATACAAGAATAAAGACGCGTTGTTTGCCAGTCTGCTTCAGGATTTTTTTGAGACGATGCAGGTTCTCTTTGCTCCCATCGCGGAAGAATACGAAAAAGCAAAGTGCAGCGCGCAGCCGGATGATATCCTCCGCGCCATAAACGCCGAAGAACAGGTATATTTTCAACTGCTGACCGAGCACTGCAATGACTGCACTTTATTTTTCTGCCGCAGCGATGGCAGCTCCATTGAAACCGTGCTGCATGAACTGATGAACCGTAAAGCGGAACAAACGGTGGAATTCTTTTCGCATATCTATGGGAAAGCGCCAAATGCCGATGCGATCCGTCTTTTGATGGGCTCACAGTTCTGGTACTTCCGCCAGCTGCTGGATCAGCATATGGAGGAAGGCAGAATGCTTACCTGCTTACAGGCAGTCCTTGATTTCACCAACGCTGGCTGGCGGCAGCTATGCGATACCTTGCAATAAATCCGAAAAGTTAATTCGGACGGTCCATCCGTCCGTTTCTTACGGCCGCTGGTTAGAGACGGCTAACTAATAAGAAAAGAGTTTGCGATGATAGATTTTGAATTTGAATTTCAATATGCAGAAGAAAAGCAGCCCACCTTGCAAAAAGTCGGCGGCAGCATCCCAGCCGGACGCTGTGTGGTGCTCTGCGGCGGCAGCGGCTGCGGAAAGTCCACACTGCTACGGTGCATCAACGGATTAATCCCCCAGTTTTACGAGGGAGAGCTAAAAGGCTTTTGCCGCCTGAATGGGCAGGACACCGCCGGAATACGTATCGGCGAGATCGGCGAGTTGGCCGCCTCGGTCTTTCAGGATCCTCGCAGCCAGTTTTTCACCGTGAACAGCTCCAATGAAGTGGCCTTCGGTCTTGAAAATCACGGTCTGCCGCAAGATAAAATCCGACGGCGGGTAGATGAGGCCTTCCGGATCTTTCATCTGGAGCGGCTGAAGGATCGCAATGTCTACGAGTTGTCCAGCGGCGAGCGACAGCTCATCTCCATCTTGTCCGCGTGGGCAATGGACACAGATATTTTTCTGCTGGATGAGCCCACGGCCAATCTGGACTTTGCAGCCACGCAGCAGTTAAAAGAGATTCTGCTTGCCCTGAAAAAGCAGGGCAAAACGCTGCTGCTCAGCGAGCACCGACTCTACTATCTTGCCGACATTGCCGACGAATTTTGGGTCATGGCAGACGGCGAGATCAAAGGAAAATACACTGCCACAGAGGCAAAGGCGTTCTCGGCGGAGCAGAGACAAACACTTTCTCTGCGCACGCTCGACCTTGCGGAGATCACCGTGCCGGAGAAAGAGCCGCTGCCGAAAACCGCGCCGACGGTGCTTGCCGTCTCAGATGTCCGCTATACATACGGCAGGAAGGCCGGAGATACCCTCTCTGGTGTCAGCTTTTCCGTCCGTGAGCATGAGATCGTCGGCCTTGTGGGCGCAAACGGCTGCGGCAAAACGACCATCGGCAAGCTGATTGCAGGGCTTTACCGCCCCTCCGGCGGCAGGATAATGCTTTTCGGAAAGTCGCAAAATCCAAAGCAGCTGCAAAAGCAAGTGCTGTTCATCCTTCAGGAGGCGGAGTTCCAGTTCTTCACAGGCTCCGTCCTGCACGAACTGCAATACGGCCATGCGGTGACACCGGAGTTTGAAGCAAAAACGGAAGCGCTGCTGAAAAGTATGGATATGTGGGACTGCCGCAACCGGCATCCCTTTTCCCTCTCCGGCGGGCAGATGCAGCGTCTGACGCTGATGATGGCGTATCTATCCGACAAGCCGATCGTCATACTGGACGAGCCGACAGCAGGACAGGACGCGGAAAGTCTGGAGCGGTGCGCAGCGCTGATCCGGGAGATGCGGAAAGAAAAGACTGTTCTCATCATCACCCACGACCCTGAGCTAATTGCAGGTGCGTGTGACCGCTGCATTGGGCTGTCGGATGGGCATGCAGAAATAGAATTTCCCGTTCATTCGGAACGAGATTTGCAAGCGGTACGGCAATATATGGAGCGCTTCCATCTTTCCAATGCTCCTGCGAAAAAACAGCATAAAGAACGATTCCACCCGGCAACGAAGCTGCTTTACTGGCTGGCCCTGCTGGTCGTGATCTCCACATCCAACAACCACTTAGTTTATGCCGTATATACGGCACTGATCCTGCTGACCGCAGCGGACGGCTGGCTCGGAACGGCGCTGGCAGGCGGGATGAGCTTTGGGCTGCTGTGGGCGGCAAACGCTCTGCTGCCGGGCACGGTGTTTTCCTTTATGCTGGTGCTGTTCCCGCGGATCATTGCCGTTGGCATTTCCATGCGGACGCTGATTGGGCGGAATGAAGCCAGCCGTACCCTGGCAGTGCTGCGCAATCTGCGCCTACCGGAGCGGCTGATCATGATCGTGGCGGTGATTTTCCGCTTCTTCCCCGTTCTGTCGGGAGACATGAAGTTGCTGCGGCAATCCATCCGCACCCGGGGCGCGTTTGTGACGCCATGGCAAAAGTTGCGTGCGCTGCCATCCTATATCGAAATACTGACCGTGCCGATGGCTTTGCGCGTTATCCGCATCGCCGAAACGCTGTCCGCCTCCGCCGAAACACGGGGCATCGACTTAACCCGCCGCAAAAGCAACTATCTGTCGCTTCGGTTTTCTGCGTGGGATGCTGTGTTCTGCGTCCTGCTGGCGGCATCGATCGCCGCCGGCCTTATCCTGTGATCGCCGTCTCTGCGACGTTCAACCATATTCCATTCAAAAAGGAGTCTTTAACCATGAGTACTGCAAACCCCAATAAACTGAAAATCAAGGACATCATCACCGTTGTCCTGCTGGCTCTGATCAATGTGGTCATTTTCTTCGCCAGCTCCGTCCTGTACGCAACGCCCATTACCATCATTCTGATGCCGGTGTTTTTCGCCCTGCTGGAGGGCATCGTCTACTTCATCATCGGCACGAAGGTGAAAAAGCCCGGTGCGATCCTCATTTACAGCATTGTCCGCGCCATTATGGGCGGATACCTGCCGTACATCATCCTCTTTATTCTCTCCGGTGCCATTGCCGAGCTGCTGCTGTGGAAGATGGGCTACGGCAACGCGAAGGCGCTGACCGTCAGTTATGTCATCAATCAGGTGCTGGCTGCATTCGGCAGCACCATCATTCCCTACGCCATCGCAGCCAAGGCTATGGCGGATCAGATGGTCACCGATGGCCGTCAGGACGCCATCCTTGCCGCATCCCAGATGCTGCAGTCCTGGGTATCCGTGGCACTGGTGGCCGGTGTGATCGTGGCCGCATTCATCGGAGCAGCTATCGGCAAGGGCATCGTGAAGAAGCATCTGGCTGCCTGATCTGCCTTGGAGGAATTACCCATGAATCAGAACACGCAGCAAAAGCGCTCCGCCGCCTCGTGGCTGGCAGAGCTGGCAAAAGGGCGGTACGGCGAGTACGCTTTGAGCGTCCTTACGGCGCTGCTGGGCGTTGCCTGCTCGCTTATTCCGTATTTCATCATCATCCGGCTTATCACCGCACTGGTAAACGGCACGGCGGAGCTTCCCCGCTGCCTGACGCTCTGCGCATGGATGGCGGGCTGCTGGGTGCTGCGCTATGTGCTGCACAGCGTGTCCACCTCTCTCTCCCACCATGCGACGTTCCATGTGCTGGCCAATACCCGCGTCCGGCTGCTGGACAAGCTAGCGACGCTGCCGCTGGGTACGGTGCTGGATCGTTCCTCCGGCTCGTATAAGAACATCATCGTCGAGCGGGTCGATTCCATCGAAACCACCCTTGCCCACCTGCTGCCGGAGATGACCACCAACATCGTGGGGGCGCTGGCGGTACTGGTGCTGCTGTTCATCGAGGACTGGCGCATGGGCCTTTCCATGTTCATCGTCCTGCCGCTGGGCATTCTCTGCTTTATGTCCATGTTCAGCGGCTATAACGAGAAGTTTCAGCGCACGGTCACCGCGACAAAGACACTGAACGACACGGCTGTGGAATACATCAGCGGCATTGAGGTCATCAAGGCGTTTGGTCAGTCCAGGACCAGCTATGCAAAGTTCGTCTCCGCCGCAAAAGAGGGCGCGGACTGCTTCATCGACTGGATGCGCGGGAGTTTGTTCGGACAGGTGGCCGGAATGGCGATACTCCCTTCGACACTTCTCGGCATCTTGCCGGTGGGCTGCCTTCTCTATATGCACGGCACACTGTCGGCGGAGACGTTTCTCGCGGTCATTGTTCTGTCCTTCGGCGTTATGCAGCCGCTGATCACCGCTTTTTCCTACACCGATGACATCGCGCAGGTGACGACCATCGTGGGTGAGGTGGCGGAGGTGCTGTCCGGCGAGGATATGCAGCGTCCGGAACGTGCGGAAAAGCTGCCTGCGGACAACGCCGTCGAGCTGAAAGATGTCCGCTTTGCCTATCACGACAAGGAGGTACTGCACGGAATCGATCTGCACATTGCCCCGGGGACGGTCAACGCATTGGTCGGGCCTTCCGGCAGTGGAAAATCCACCATCGCCCGGCTCATCGCCTCCCTGTGGGATGTGAAGGACGGAGAAATCGACCTGGGCGGCGTGGACATTCGCACGCTGCCGCTGGCGGAGTGCACGAAGCACATCGCCTATGTGTCGCAGGACAACTACCTCTTTGACCTTTCTGTCATGGACAATATCCGCATGGGCAGAAAGGGTGCGACCGATGCGGAGGTCATTGACGCCGCGAAGAAATGCGGCTGCCACGAGTTCATAATGGGGCTGGAGAACGGCTATCAGACCGTATGCGGTGCATCCGGCGGTCACCTGTCCGGCGGTGAGCGGCAGCGCATCTCCATTGCCCGTGCCATGCTGAAGGACGCGCCGATCGTCATTCTCGACGAGGCAACGTCCTATACAGACCCGGAAAACGAGGCGGTCATCCAGTCGGCACTGGGAAGGCTGGTGCGGGGCAAGACGCTGCTGGTCATTGCCCACCGGCTGTCCACCATTGCGGACGCCGATCAGATCATTGTTGTCAATCAAGGCAAGATCGAAGCGACCGGCACGCAGGCGGAGCTTCTTGCGTCCTGCCCCCTTTATCAAACCATGTGGGAGGCCCACATCAGCGTCAAAGACGACGGGGAGGTGGCGTAATGCTCAAGACACTGAAAAAATTTTTTGCCTTCTGCGGGGTGGACAACCGCAGGCTGTTTATAACATCTATCTGGCTGGGCGTGGTCAGCGCCATTTGCTCTGCCATGCGTATTCCGGCAGCCGCCATCGTCATTCAGGCGCTGCTGGAAAGGAACGTCACTATGGCAACTTTATGGACGAGCCTCGGCATTATCGTGATCTCATTGATCATTACGATTGCCATCAACATGAAGGCTACCATGCTCCAGACCCGTGCGGGCTACCGCGCCTGCGCCAACAAACGCATCGAGATCGCCGAGCACCTGCGCTACCTGCCTATGGGCTGGTTCAATGACAACAGCCTCGGCGAGGTCACGTCCGTCACCACCAACACCATGGAAAACATGGCGAATGTGGCTACCCGCGTCGTCATGGTCACGACCCGCGGCTTTCTGACCTCCGGCATCATCGCAGCGATGATGTTCCTCTTTGACTGGCGCATGGGGCTGATCACACTGACGGGACTGGTGCTGTTCTTTGCCGTCAACGCCGCCATGCAGCGGGCGGAGCAGACCCTTTCCCAGCGGAAGTTCAATGCCGATGAGCGCCTTGTGTCCAAGGTGCTGGAATATGTGCAGGGCATCGCCGAGGTCAAGAATTTCGACCTGACCCACGACTCTGCCACGCAGGTACACGGCGCTGTGGAGGAAGCCCGCAGGGCGTCCTTTGCTATGGAGATCCCGTCGGTGCTTTATATGCTGGCGCAGTTTGTTGTCAACAAGCTCACCGGCGTTGCCGTCTGCGCGGCCGCTATCGTCTTTTACTTCAGCGGCACCATGGAGCTGACAAACTGCCTTTTGATGCTGATCTGCTCGTTCATCCTCTTTGAGCAGCTGGACAGCGCCGGAAGCTTTTCGGCTTTGTTCCGCTCCATCGACATCGGCGTAGATAAGGCAAGCGCAATTCTGCGCGTAGAACCCATGGACATTGACGGGGAGGAGCTTTCGCCGGAACGGGAGGACATCACCCTGTCCCATGTGGATTTCTCCTATGACAGCAAGCCCATCCTGCACGATGTGTCCCTGACCATCCCGGAGAAAACCACCGTGGCCATCGTCGGTCCGTCCGGAAGTGGCAAGACCACGCTGTGCAATCTCATGGCGCGGTTCTGGGACGTGCAGGGCGGCAGCGTGCGCCTCGGCGGACGGGATGTGCGGGAGTACAGCTACGACAGCCTCATCCGCAATTTCTCCTTTGTGTTTCAGCGGGTCTATCTGTTCTCCGACACCATCGCCAACAATATCCGCTTTGGCAAGCCCGACGCCTCCATGGAGGAGGTGCAGGCCGCCGCGAAAAAAGCCCGCTGCTACGACTTTATCATGGCATTGCCGAACGGCTTTGACACCGTCATCGGCGAAGGCGGTGCTACGCTTTCGGGCGGCGAACGTCAGCGAATTTCCATTGCGCGCGCCATCATGAAGGACGCACCCATCATCATTCTGGACGAAGCCACCGCCAATGTCGACCCCGAAAATGAAAAGGAGCTGATGGAGGCCGTTGCGGAATTGACCCATGATAAGACGGTCATCATGATCGCCCACCGGCTGAAAACCGTGCGCCATGCCGACCAAATTTTTGTGGTCGATCACGGCGAGATCGTTCAGCAGGGCACCCATGACGAGCTGGTTGCTGTTGACGGGCTCTACCGCCGCTTCGTGGTGGAGCGGCAGCAGGCCGCCGGGTGGAAGGTCTGAAGAAACACAATCTAAAAAATATGAAAAGAAGCTCGTATCAGCTATTGACCGATACGAGCTTCTCCGTTTATTCTCTGTTTCCGGTAATAAAGTAGTCGCAATACTCTCCGCCATTCGCCAGCGTCTGTTTTCTGTGCAGCACGCCGTGCTGAAGCGTGATCATCACTTCATCAAGTTCGCAGAACAACGGCATGAGTTCGGAAACACCGAGTTTCTCCGCGTAAATGCAAATCGGGCAGCGGGTAATGCGGTAGTAACAGGCACCCTCATACGGCTGCCCGACAAAATCCACCTTGAAGGAGGTCGGGTATTTCGCTTCCTTTTCGGGCGTGTACCATTTGGCGTATTTGACAACGCTCTTTTTGTTCTCCGCCTTGCCATTGTCGGCCAGACAAACAATCTTGTTTGTCAAGTGTTATGCAGATGAGGTATAATGAAGCCAGCAGCTCTTAACGCCTGACGGTGCAAGGAAGAGTTCATTGAACCACATTTGCCTGACTGGATCGTGGTACAATAAAAAAGCACTATGAAAAAGAATGAGAAAGACAGGAAATCAATATGCGAAAACAACTGACAGATCTGCGCCGTAAGATGGCGGAGCGGGGCATAGACGCCTATATCGTTCCGACCACCGATTTTCACGGATCAGAATATGTAAATGATCATTTTAAATGCAGGGAGTATATCTCCGGATTTACCGGATCGGCGGGAACACTTGTGGTGACCGCAGAGGACGCCGGTCTGTGGACTGATGGCAGATATTTTCTGCAGGCTGCGCAGGAGCTTTCCGGCAGCGGCATACATCTTATGAAGATGAACCAGGCTGCAACGCCGACAATACCTGGATATCTCAGGGAAAATATACCTTCAGACGGTACGGTAGGCTTCGACGGCCGGATAGTAGGATGGAGCATGGGATGTGAACTGGAAAGGGACCATTCCGTTATCTGTGATCTGGATCTGGCGGGAGAAATATGGGCAGACAGGCCAAAGCTGGCAGGATCTGCAATATACGCCCTTCCAATGGAGGTGACAGGTGAAAGTGCAAAGAGTAAGCTTGAAAGGATCCGCCGGGCCATGGCCGAAAAACATGCGGACTTTCATCTTATTACCAGCCTGGAGGAGATAGCGTGGCTGTATAACCTTCGGGGAAATGATGTGAAATACACACCGGTGTTTTACGCTTTTGCACTCATAACCATGGAAGAAGACCGGCTCTATGTGCTGGACCGAAGCTTTGAGGAACGGAGCACGCTGCCATATCTTCAGGTTTTCGATGATCTGCGCACCTTGGGGCCGGGCAGGATCCTGCTCAACAAAGATGTGACCAGCTACTCCCTCGTAAATGCCATATCGCCGCAGACAGAGATCATCAGCGGCACAGACCCGGCAGAGATAATGAAAGCCACCAAAAATCCTGTGGAGATAAGCTGTACCAGGAGAGCCCATATAAAAGACGGGATCGCCATGGTGAAATTCATTCACTGGATCAAGACAAATGTAGGGAAACAAAAGATCACGGAAATCTCAGCTTCAGACAGACTGGAAGCTTTCAGGAGACAGCAGCCGGGATGCTTTGATCTGAGCTTTGACACCATTTCCGGTTACATGGATAACGGTGCGATAGTCCACTATGCGCCATCGCCGGAGACGGACAGGGAGCTGAAGCCGGAAGGGCTGCTTCTGGTCGATTCTGGAGGCCAGTACAAAGACGGTACGACTGACATAACAAGAACGGTCGTGCTTGGACCGCTGACGGGCCAGATGAAGGAGGATTACACTACTATATTAAAATCCAACCTGACCCTGTCCATGGCGAAATTTGCCAAAGGTACCACAGGCACGCAGCTGGACGAGACAGCCCGCAGGCCGGTCAGGGACAGAGGACTGGATTTCGACCACGGCACAGGACATGGCGTGGGACATATCCTCAGCGTCCACGAAGGGCCGAACAATATCAGTCCGAGAAACGGCAGCTGGCCCATCACGCCGGGAATGATAACCACAGACGAGCCGGGAATATACAAGGAAGGCGAGTACGGTATCCGTCTGGAAAACGAGCTGCTCTGTGTGGAGGATGCCGGAGGCAGCTTGAAGTTTGAACCAATAACAATGTGTCCTTTTGACAGGGAGGCTATCATCCCTCAGATGCTCACCGAAGAAGAAAGATCCTATCTCAACGGATATCACAGAAAAGTATATGACAGCCTGTCTCAGGGACTGGAACAGGATCTGAAAGACTGGCTGAAAGAACAGACGGCTCCAATATGACAGAAAAACGCCTGTTGATACGGATAAAATATATTTCATAAAAAAGCCGGCGGCTATGAAAATTCCGACGGCTTTTTATGCTTACATTATAAGGGGATGAATTTTTCTATGGCTTCGGCCACACCCAGGGACCTTTCCTGAGAGGCCACATAAAAGGCGTCAGACTTGAGGGCGCTGATGGAGTTCGATACCGCCACACCGACGCCGGCCCATCTGATCATTTCAGCATCATTGGTATTGTCACCGCAGGCCATTACCTCCGACGAATCGATTGATAGCCTGTCGCACAGTAATTTCAGTGAATTTGCTTTGTTTATACCGGCAGGCATTATCTCTATCAGGTAAGGCTGGGATTGAGCCAGGTACACGCTGTCTTTGAGATAGCCGGCAAGGCATGTCTGGATATGGGGAACAGACTCAGGCGGCGCCACTATCATGGCCTTTGGAGACGGGAGCAGGTTGTAATCATCAAAATTGCCTGCTTCTATTGCCTGGGTATTGGCCAGATCCGGGTCTATGGTCGTGCCTTCTGTGACCTTTTCCACCAGTATCTTGTGATCCTGGTAGAACTGGCAATATAATCCTCTCTGACGGCAGAAGCTTATGATCTGCCTCATCGTATGGACGGGCAGCGCTCTGGAGAACAGGACAGTCCCGTCGGCCTCTGTCACCATTGAACCGTTATAGCAGAGGACTTTGCACTCAGGGCCTATCTGGCGGGCATATTTCCTCGCTGAAAGATAGAGCCTGCCCGTCGCAATGACTACTGTGACTTTGGAGCGTATACAGGCCTGCAGCAGGGCAAGGGTGCGGGGGTGAATGCTGTTGTCTTTTTCAAGGAGCGTATTGTCCAGATCAAGTGCGATAAGCTTTATCATATTTTCACCTCAAAAAATTTCTATCAGAGCTATAATGGTGCACAGTATCAGCAAAAGCTGGACTACCCAGTAAAAGGCTGTATACAGGTGCCTTGTGCGCGGCCGGTAAAACAAGTTTCCCAAGGCTATATGGGAAAACGGGCGATGAGGGCGGAAACAATATATCGGGGCTTCTTTAAGGTCGGAGAGGATCTCGCTGCTCACCCCGGACATATCCTGAGCGGAATCCGGGATATCGCCCACATTGCCGAAAAGACTGATATGGAGCAGTATATAGCACCGCTGCGCATAATAAAGATGCCTTGAAAAAGCATTGTTCTACCTGGCGGTCAGGACGATCGACAAAAATCCGGCTATGGTGAGGAAAAGATACATGGCAAATGTCATCACGGCATTCAGTGAACCGGACAGTGCCATGGCTCCTGCAACAAGGGCAAGAAAAATACTGTTAAAAGTGAGCCTTTCGTTTTCCACATGGCGTGCATGCTCAAGGTTTTCCGACATACAGGCAGTTATAAACTCGGCCTGTTCTTCGGTGAGTTCACGGCCTTCATATCTTTTCCACAAGGAATGTTCAAAGAGATAGTCATTGAATTGGCCGGTCGTTTTGAAGGAGGGTTTTTTGTTGTCCATAAAGTCATCCTTTGTAAATATCATTCTACAGATTTAAGTGATTCAGTCATGCTTATCTTGTCAATCTTGTGCCGCATGGTCATATTTACTATCATGGCAAAAACAAATGTGCCTGCAACGCTCAGTATATAACTGAGGACAGTTATGTGGACATCAAAGCTCATCAGATCGACCTGTATCCTGTCCATGACAAACCGGTGGAGCAGCGTGCCCAGAGGTATGCCTACGATGGCTGCGATAGCAGTCAGGACAAGATTTTCCCTGAATACATAGGACGAAGTCTCTCTTGGGTAAAAACCCAGGACTTTGATGGTCGCGATCTCTCTTATCCTTTCGGTTATGTTTATGTTGGTCAGATTATACAGGACGATAAACGCAAGGGCCGCAGCGCTGACGATTATAAGGGCGACCACATAGTCAAGGCTTTGCATGGTATTGTTGATCCGTGTCTTGAAATCTTCAGTGACCGATACTGAAGAAACTCCGTTAGACTCGGCTATCAGGGAACCGGCTTCCTGCGGTGTTGAAGCAGCCTGACCTTCGCCTGTGTCTGTTCCGATTATATAGGCTGCATTGATCTGGGGATCGCCCCATGCGTCCGCATAAGTTTCATCGTTTATATACAGATAATTGTATACATAGTTGTCGCACAGACCTGCGATCCTGACAGTGAGCGGGTTCATTTCGCTGTCATAAACGGTAAAGTCATCGCCGACTTCAATGCCGAGGACTTGTGCAAGATTGCTGTTGATGATGCCTTCACCGGCCTTCGGGTAATCCAGCTGCCCGTCATCGTTGTGAAGGTCTATGAAATTGCTGATCGGATCATCATTTCCGCAGACTACCAGATTGACGGACTTGATCTGCCCGTCCATGCGGGCGTCCACCGAACCGGTATACAGGAAAAGGCAATCCTCAATATAAGCTGAGTTGTCCTCCAGGAAGGTTTCCTGATCTGCCTGGCTCATATCATGGTTAAAAGTCACTTCATAATCCACATGGAAGATCTCATCATACTGCATGGACACGACATTCTTTATGGAATCCCTTATTCCGAAGCCTGCAACCAGCAGGGCTGTGCAGCCGCATATGCCGACGATCATCATAAAGAAACGCTTCTTATATCTGAATACATTCCTGATGGAAACCTTCTGCAAAAATTTGAGCCTGTTCCAGAAAGCAGGGATCCGTTCAAGGAAAATCCGCTTGCCTGCAGACGGAGCCTTGGGCCTTATCAGCTGAGCCGGGGCTTCGCCAAGTTCCTGATGGCAGGAATACAGGGTGGTGCCTACAGAACACAATATTGCCACTGCCAGAGCAAGAGCGCCGGTGAGCCAGTCAAAGACGATGATGACATCGGCAAACTCATACATCATCTTGTAGACTTCCCAGATGACGGTTGTAAACACATATGTTCCGGCAAAAAATCCTGCAACTCCTCCTATGATAGCGGAACTGCCTGAGTAGAACACATATTTTTTGAGTATCTGTCCGGAACTGTAGCCCAGGGCTTTGAGGACTCCTATCTGAGTACGCTGTTCCTCGATCATACGGCTCATGGTAGTCATGCAGACTAAAGCGGCTACCAGAAAGAAGAATATAGGGAATATCTTGGATATACCTTCTACTATGCTGGTGTCGCTGTCAAAGCATACATAACCTACATTGGCCTGGCGGGTGAGGACATAGTTTGTAGGGTGTTCTATATCATCTATCTGTTTTTCGGCGTCATCAAGCTGTGCCTGCGCATCGTCAAGCTGCGCCTGACCTTCAGCAAGTTCAGCCCGTGCATTTTCCAGCTGGGCCCTGCCCCGGTCGATCTCTTCCTGGCCGCTGTCAAGCTGGGCTTCTGTGGAATTTAACTGTGCCAGGCTGTCATCAAGCTGGGCTTTTGCCTCATCGAGCTGAGCCTGGGCAGAGGCGAACTGCTGATCCAGGGCAGCTTTTTGAGCGGCATACTGTTCATCTGTCAGAAAGCCTGAGTCGTGATAGGCCTTGAGCTGTGCATAGGCATCATCACGCTGCTCCTCGAAGGCTGCCAGGTTGGCCTCGTATTGGGAAAGTCCTTCTTCATATTGGGTGAGTCCGTCCTGCAGTGCTGCCCTGCCTTCATCTATCCTGGCCTGATTTTCATCAAGTTCCTGCTGGCCGGAGGCTATCTCTGACTGGGCCTGAGCTATATCCTGCTGATGCTGGGCTAGCTCGGCCTCTGCGTCGGCCACTTCCTGCCGGGCATCGTCCACTATTGAATCATAGCGGCGTTCTGATGCCGTATCAAGGGCCTCGGTCAGAGGATCTTCCGCATCCTGGACTATCTGATCGTATTCGTCGCTGAAAATAAAGGCTGAGTCTTCAAGCCTGACATAGATCTCTGTGTAGACATCAGACGAAAAACCTTCTGCCGGGATCATGACAAAACATGCAACGCTGCCGTCGCCGATGGAAGAAGAACCTCTTTCAAAGTTGAGATAGAGAGGGGAATCGGCAATGCCGGTAATGGTGTAACTGTCATAGGCCAGCATATCCAATGTGTCGTCCGTGTTGGAAGAACTTATATATATGGTCTTGCCGATATCATCTTCGGTGAAATACTGTGGGTCGCCGAGACATTCGCTGCCTTTGGACGGCATGGTGCCGGCTACCAGAGAAGGGGTGTTTATTTGGTCGGAAATGGTGAGGAACCTTGTCGTGATCTCCTGAGAATCATCATCCTCATCGTAAATGAGCACATCGGCGGAGTAAGATCCTTCGGCCACAGCGACCCCGTCGGTGTCTGATATGATGCTCACATCTTCGTCTTCAAGTCCGAGGGTAGACATGAGCTGGTAATCAAAAAAACCATGTTCGGATAAGTATTTGTTTCCGGTTTCAAGAAAAGCTGTCCTGCATGCTTTCAAACCGGAGAAAAAGCCTACACCCAGAGCAACTATGGCCAATATGGCCGCCCATCTGCCTAAGCTGCCTTTTATTTCGCGCAATGTGGACTTGAACATAACGCTTCTCATGGATACACACCTGCCGTTTCTACCATTCTATTTCTTCGATAGGTACCGGAGCATCGTTGAGCTCCTGAGATACCACGGTGCCGTTCTTTACATGTATTACTCTGTCGGCCATAGGCGTTATGGCCTGATTGTGGGTTATGATTATGACTGTCATACCCGTTTGCCTGGCAGTGTCCTGGAGCAGTTTAAGTATGGCTTTGCCGGTATTGTAATCCAGCGCCCCCGTAGGCTCATCGCAAAGGAGCAGCTTTGGGTTTTTGGCAAGGGCTCTGGCAATGGCCACTCGCTGCTGCTCTCCTCCGGAAAGCTGAGAAGGGAAATTGTTCAGTCGTTCGCCCAGACCGACCTTTCGCAGAGCCTCGGCCGAGTCCATGGGGTTTTTGCATATCTGAGTCGCAAGAGATACATTTTCAAGAGCTGTCAGGTTCTGTACAAGATTATAGAACTGGAACACAAATCCTATGGCGTATCTCCTGTATGTAGTGAGCTGTTTAGAATTGTATTTTGAAATCTCCTCCCCGTCCAGCCAGACATTGCCGGAAGTGAGGGTGTCCATGCCGCCCAGGATATTCAGGAGAGTAGTCTTTCCTGCTCCTGAAGGGCCTACTATGACGCATGTCTCGCCTTTGCCGATCTCAAAAGTGGCGTCTCTGAGGGCTTCTATCTGTATTTCCCCCATCTGATAAACTTTTTTTACATTTTCAAACTTTACAAACGCTCCCATATGAGCAGCCTCCGAAAGATTTCTGATTTACTATATTCTAACATAATAGAAATCATTTTAAAAGGACAAAACGGTGTCGCCATGCTGAAAAAATTATGAAAAAATCCACTACTGACAAAGCGGTAAGGCACAGTGACAGGACGGGGCTCCATATGAGGGGAATGTATGTCCGGAAAAAAATATGCGAGATCGCAGCCCCTGCCATGATGCAGGCGGCAGATGAAGTCCCATCGTCAAGGGACGAGGATAGCCCAAGATAATAATAAGCTGCAGCAGGGCAGGCAAGAAAGACAGAGGAGAAGGCTGCGCCGGCCATGACAGAAGAAAAAATAAAAAGGCCTTTTCCGGCAAATGCCATGCCCATAGAAGAAAGCTCAAGGAGAAATATAAAGAATATGCTTCCTGCATATATCCCCTTTTTTGCAATTACTGCCGCAGTAAGCACAGGTCCGGCAGCTGCGCCGGCAATAAGGGGGAGTATTGGCGGCAGATCCGCTGTTTTTTCCGTCCATATGGCAGAAAGAGGACCGGCTGCGCAGAAAGAGGATAGAAAAGTAAAGGCCCTGATCCTGAAGCAGCAATATACCGATCGCCTGCTCCTGCGGCACATCATATCTGCATGAGACCGGTCTCCGGAACCGGGAAGGCGTACCGAGCATACTGTCATCATGGAAAACAGCAGGACAATGGCCGGCCCTGGAAAATAAGCAAATATCATCTGGAAAGGAATAACGCAGATCATGGCGGCCGATGAAAACAGGCCGAGGCAGCAGGCCTTTGCCGGAGCCGGATGGCGGCTGCTGAAAATGAAGTTGACGGGGACGGTCAGCAGCGCGGGAAAAGGGAAGATGCCCAGAAAAAGAACGCCTGCTGCAGCCCAGTCGTCAGAACTGCCATATGCGGTCAAAAAAGCGGCACATGCCCAGACGGCAGCAGAAAGTATCAAAAATACCCGTAAAGGCAGAAATCTGAGCCACGGCCTGATAAATACAAGGCCGGCAGCACCGGCGGCTGCGAGCACAAGGCCGCAGCCAATGGTACAGGCATAAAATGACAAGCCTGCAACAGGCATAAAAAACAGGAACAGATTTAACAAGTTCATGCCGTATAAATGGATAAACAAAAGACGCCCTCCGCTGTTTGTGATGATTTAGTGACAGATAGTAGTATTTTGCAGGGCAGAGGACATTATGCTTTACTTTTGAATGCAAAAGATGTTATAATTTCAAAAAATAGGGATTTGAGGCATATTATGTCAGATTTTTTTCGAGACACATTACACATAGCAGCAGACGGACAGCTCCATGTAAATGAATTTATCTTGGCGGCTATAGTTGTGGTTGCGGCAATACTGCTGATAGCGGTTGCCAGAGATGTGGCCAGATCCGTAAAAAACAAGATGCCGGGACGAAAGAGTACAATATTCAGCCACCGGAAAAACAGATATAAAGACAGGATAAACAGAAAAAAGAAATTTTGATATCTATAATATGTAAGCCCCGCATAAGCGGGGTTTTTAATTTGCCCGTAAGCGGCGGACGGCGGTGTGCGGGCCGGCTAAAAGCTGTAACCGTTTGTCTCGCAGCACTGGCATGTGATGCAGCCGTTATCATCACTATGGGAACAGCCGTCTGCCGCAGGTTCCTGGCAATTTACAGCCGACCGCTGGTCGAGGAGCTCATCTATCCTGTTGACGCTTGGCTGGCCGCAGCAGCACTCGTCGGAATTGAAGCATTCTGCCTCCCATGTATCACATGGATTGCACTGCCCGATATCGTCGCAAGGCAGGCAGACTTCCCTGGCATTGAGATTGAACAGGGACGGCCTTGTGACCTGCATCCTGACCTGCGGAGTGACCACCAGAGACCCTGAAAGTGTTATGGCGCCATCCTCGGCGGCGGTAAGGGTCGGATTTAATATTGATGCACATGCGCCGAAGTCAAATTGAAGGGAAGGAGCCATGTTGGATATCTGACACGGGATCTCAGCTCCGCATATGGCGAAGGATGGGTTGCCTGTTACTGATATAGGCGTACCATCTGCTGTTGAATAGCATAGTCTGAACTGACAGGCGTTTCCGCCGCTGTAGAGTGTACCTTCCAGTACGATGGTGGCCGTCAGGCTCCATGGACCTGTAGCGGAGATCAGGACGAAATGTCCGGGACATATATCGGAACAAGGCGGAGAACAAGGGCATTTGCTTATTTCAGGCATTATGCCGCTTATGTCTCCGATAAACTGGCCTCCTGACTGTGAAACATCTGTTATGGCAACACCATCGACTGTCACTGCAAGGTCTGCCGGAAGCGTGGGGGTGGTGATGCCGAAAGATCTGGTGATCACATATGCGTGATTTATGTCAAAAGTGGTAGACGCATTTACTGTTACATTGCTGCATCCGTCATTTCCACAGCAGCAGCATACGATCTTGCATATGTTATCCATATTGCAGCAAGGATCCTGGCAGCATGTATCCTGACATTTGTGCTGGCCCTGGCAGCCGCCGTGACATCCCCCCTGGCAGGTACATTTTGACGGACTGCAGGCGGCAGAACCAATGCTTAGCTGCTGGTCGAAGGAAGCAGCGGTAGTCGTCAGTGCCGTCAATATAGGTGAGGAATTCTCTTCCGCATCGTAGAATACTTTGGTCAGATAGACCAGATTTCCCCGCCGTCCGGCAGGGGTAAGGCTATTTTGTAAACAATTCATTTTTCATGATCCTCTCTTAATAAAATGAGATGTTATATTATATGCTTTCCATATTTTGGTGGTGATTTTGTGGGGAAAATTCATCAAAATAACCGTAAAAACTATTGAATAGTGGGTGAAAATGGTGTATAGTGGTGATAGCAAACTCAAAACAGGCTTTTTGTGACCATTTTTAAGGAGAACAGTCCATGTTTATGGGAACCACTTACAACTCCATAGATGATAAAAAGCGGATGATCGTCCCTGCAAAAATGCGTTCAAGCCTGGGAAACCGCTGCATCCTGACCAAGGGACTGGATCTCTGCCTGTATATATATACGGTAGAGGACTGGGAAAAGCAGCTTGAAAAAATATCCAAACTGCCGGAGGGTGATCCTAAGGTAAGGGCATTTATCAGGCATGTGTGCGCCAATGCCGCCGAATGTGAGTTCGATAAGCAGGGAAGGATAGTAATCCCGCAGGATCTGATAGACTATGCTCATATCGAAAAGGAACTTGTCACCATGGGAGCCATGTCCAAGATAGAAGTATGGGCAAAGGAAGAGTGGGAGGCTCCTGACAATACGGGCAGAACAGACGCAGAAAATTATGACGCCGCATTGATGGGATATAATTTCTGATGGCGGAGGCTGATATGGAGTTTAAGCATGAACCGGTAATGTTAAGCCAGTGCATAGAAGGCCTCAATATAAAACCAGACGGTGTATATGTGGACGGCACCCTTGGAGGGGGAGGCCACAGCAGTGCCATATGCGGCATGCTCAGCCCTGCGGGGACGCTGATAGGCACTGATGCTGACAGAGATGCACTGGAAGCTGCCGGACAGAAACTGAAAGACAAAAAATGCCGTATACATCTGGTAAACAGCAATTATGCTGATATAAAAGATGTGCTGGCAGATCTGGGGATAGAAAAAATAGACGGTGCGCTGCTTGATCTTGGAGTATCCTCTTTCCAGCTTGATAATCCGCAGAGAGGATTTTCATATATGAACGATGCGCCTCTGGATATGAGAATGGATCAGGACGGAGGGATGACTGCAAAAGATGTGGTGAACAGTTATTCCCAAAAGGAACTGACATCGGTCATATCCAGGTACGGAGAGGAAAGATGGGCCTCGCGCATAGCTGAATTTATCGTCAGATCAAGAAAGGACAAGCCCATAGACAGTACCGGAGAACTTGTGGACATTATCAAGGCCGCAGTACCTGCGTCAGCCAGGAGGACAGGCCCTCATCCGGCAAAAAGGACTTTTCAGGCCATAAGGATAGAAGTCAATGATGAACTGGGGCAGCTCCAAAGGGCGGTGGAAAATTTCTGTGACATACTGTCGCCGGGAGGAAGGCTGTGCATCATAACTTTCCACTCCCTGGAGGACAGGATAGTAAAAGAGATATTCAGCAGACGGGCAAATCCGTGTACCTGCCCCAAAGAATTCCCGGTCTGCGTATGCGGCAAAAAGGCCGATATAAAAAAGATAACAGGCAAACCGATCATTCCTTCCGAAGAAGAAGTCAGCAGAAATCCAAGAGCAAGAAGTGCAAAACTGCGGATAGCAGAAAAAATATAAAGATCACAGAGGAAAAAAATGGCTACAGCTAACAGAGCATATACATCTGAATATACATTTAACCGTGCGCCTGAGCGCCAGCCGGAGAGAGTCAGAAGGACACGTCAGAGGCCTCAGCAGGCGCCTCAGCGGCAAAAAAAGAAAGCCCGGCAGACGGCCGTAATGACTGCACCTGTACTCAGGGCGCTGATAATAGGCACGGTAGCCCTGGGCATATTGCTCATAGGCATAGTGGTGGTCAATGCTCAGACAGCAGACCTGCAATACTCCATCAATCAGATGAGAAACGAAAACAGGACCATACAGTCTGAAATAGATATGCTCAACATGCAGATAAGCAGCAATACAGGAATAGAGAAGCTTGAGACATTTGCAACTGACCAGATAGGCATGCGCTACCCCCAGGAAGGGGAAAGCATACTCATCTACAGCGGGGTAAGCCATGACGACAGCCTTGCTGATATGATAAAAGCAAAGGCTTATGAATAATGGGACATAACTGCCAATATATATAGTCTTGTGAAAAAATAACTTCATACCAACCGAAAGCAGATGCGACAGGTGAGATAAAGCCGGATAACTTAATATATAAGTATTAATGTTCCGGCTTTGTGTATAATATGGAGACAGTGTAAATGAAAAAAACATCAGTGGGTGTAAAAAATAAAAAAAGGATAGCCATAGGTTTTATCATACTGGCGGTGCTGATGATATTGCTTGCGTTTCGCGTTGCATGGATACAGGTGGTCAACGCCGATGAACTGACACGCAAAGCCATAGATCAGCAGACCAGCGATGTGCCGATAGAAGCAAAGCGCGGCAATATATATGACAGGAACGGCAATGAACTGGCCACCAGCGTCATATGCTATTCATTGTGGGTAAGGCCCGCAGAACTGGCGGAAGTAATGGATGAGGAGCAGATAAGCCAGCTTGCGGAGGATCTTTCTGCGGTCATCGGTGATGATGCAGAAGATATCAGGGCTGACCTGGTGAGAGAGCAGGCTCTCGTAAGGGTGGCCCAGTATCTGGACAAAGAGCAGGCGGAAAAGGTGAGAGATATGGATATAAGCGCCCTTTCTCTTTCCGAAGGGACCAGGAGATATTATCCCCTGGGCAATTTCGCATCACAGCTGCTGGGAAGCGTGACCATAGACAACACCGGCAGGACGGGTATCGAACTGCAATACGACCAGTATCTGAGCGGAATAGCAGGAAGATGGGTCAAAAATACCGACCTGTCAGGAAATGAGCTGGTGAACGGCTCAGAAGCATATTATGAGGCAGAAGACGGGCTCAATGTAGTCCTGACCATAGACGAGACCATACAGTATTATGTGGAGAGAGCGCTGGAAGAGGGCATGGAAGAGACTGACGCAGACAGGATAATGTGCCTGGTCATGGATCCCAAGACCGGAGAGATCCTTGCCAGCGCCGTAACGCCGGGATTCGATCCCAACAACGCCACAGAGCCTGACGATGAAGAGGAAAAAGAAGCTTTTGAATCCATGTCGTCAGATGAACAGATCTCATATCTCAATAAAATGTGGAGAAATCCGATCGTCAGCGATACATATGAGCCGGGGTCAACTTTTAAGCTGATAACCGCCTCTTCGGCACTGGAAGAAGGGGCCATAACCAGCGAAGAAACATTCACATGCGACAGCCATGTGACCATAGCCGGGGTGACTCTCCACTGCTGGAGTACCAGAGACCACGGCACTCAGACCATCAAGCAGGCGCTGGGAAACTCCTGCAACCCGGCTCTGGCAAAGGTAGCTACAAAACTGGGCGCAGCTAATTTTTACAAGTATCTGGAGCTTTACGGGATAACTGAACCTACAGGTGTGGATTATCCGGGAGAAACCAGCTCGATCATGTATGCCCTTGAAGATGTGGGCCCGGTGGAACTGGCAACCATGGGATACGGCCAGAGCATATCGCTGACGCCGATACAGCTTCTGACGGCAGTCAGCGCCATAGGAAACGACGGTGTATTGCTCCAGCCGAGATATGTCAAAGCCCTTACCGATGCGGACGGAAATGTTGCTGAAGAATTCGAGACAAAAGAAGTCCGCCAGGTGCTTTCCGAAGAAACTGCGGCAGAGATGCGCGAAGCCATGGAATATGCCGTATCCGAGGGCGGCGCAGGAGCCATCAACATACCGGGATACAGGATAGGCGGAAAGACCGGCACAGCCAACAAAGTAGAAAATGGAGTATATGGAGAATACTATTACAGCTCTATTTTGGGAATGGCGCCGATGGATGATCCGCAGATAGCCATCCTCGTGGTGGTAGACAGCCCTAAGGGTGCTTATTATGGATCACTGACGGCAGGGCCCATCGCAAAGAGCATATTGGAAGATACTTTGAGATACATGAACATAGAACCTCAGTATACAGAGGAGGAACAGGCAGCCATAGAAGGCAACTATACAGTAGTACCGGATGTGGTAGGGCAGGAATACAGCGAAGCTGCCGGAGTAGTAGCCGGAAACCAGCTGGTGTATACCAAGCCTGACGATGCCGGAGAAGATTTCATAGTTGCAGCCCAATATCCTGCTGCAGGAACTAAAGTCAAGAGAAATTCTACGGTTTACCTGTACGATCAATAACCAGAAGTCAGGCCGGAACACCCGGCGTGAGGCATATTTGAAACTATCAGATCTTTTAAAGCGGGATGAGATCATTTCCGTGAAGGGGCCGGACAGGGAAATAAGCTCCATAGTCTATCATTCGGAAAAAGCGTCAAAAGATTCCCTGTTCTTTGCCATAGACGGCCAGTTCCACCAAGGCACGGACCATATAAGAGATGCGGCCGCAAAAGGGGCAGCCGCTGTGACAGTGGCAGGAGATAAGAAAGATTGCGTGACCGGAAAAGATAAAGACAGCCTTACGGTGGTCAGAGTGCCAAATGTTAGAAGAGCACTTGCTCTGGCAAGCTCAAGGATGTATAATAATCCGTCTGGAAAACTTCTTGTCATAGGGGTCACTGGAACCAAGGGAAAGACCACAACAGCCTTTATGATAAGGCAGATCCTGCAGGAATCAGGGATAAAGACCGGTATCATCGGGACTGTGGAAAACGGTTACGACGGGCATATGGCAAAGGCAAATGCCACTACGCCGCAGCCGCCGGAGATAAACAGCCTGCTGGCTGAAATGGCAGAAAACGGATGCCGGGCGGCGGTGATCGAAGTCTCATCCCAGGGACTCATGCACAGCCGCATAGATGGGATAGACATAGATATAGGGGTATTTACAAATATATCTCCAGATCACATAGGAGAAGGAGAACACAGGAACTTCAGGGAGTATCTTCATTGGAAGAGCACTTTGTTTCAAAAATGCAGATGGGCGGTAGCCAACATTGACGATCCCCATACACCTGAAATATTAAAAAATTCGCATCTTGAGAAAACGGTGTTTTTTGGGGAAAACGGTTCAGGCGATCTGGTCGCAGATGATATATCGCTGAAAATTGAAAACGGCTTTCCGGTAACAACATATAGGCTTAGCGCCAGGCTGCCTGGGAAAAACAGAACTGTAAGGCCGATAAAGGTAAACATGGCAGGCAGGTTCAATGTGGAAAATTCGCTGGCAGCGATAGGAACTGCAAGGCTCCTGGGAGTGCCATGGAAGCACATAGACAGCGCCATGGAAAAGATCAGGGTACCGGGCCGTGTGGAGATCGTCCGTGTAAATGCCGGATTTACGGCAATGGTAGATTATGCCCATAACGGCATCGCACTCAGGAATCTGCTTGAAAGCCTGCGCGAATACAGGCCAGAGAGGATTATACTCGTCTTTGGCTGCGGCGGAAACAGAGATCCGGGCAGGCGAAGAGAAATGGCAATGGCGGCGGCCGGATATGCGGATACGATCATAATAACCTCAGATAATCCGCGCCGCGAGGATCCCATGAAGATAATCGGTGATATTACTTCGGCAGTGAATGAGACGGATGTGCTGCATGAAAAGCAGGTGCTGATAATACCTGACAGGAAAGAGGCCATCGAAACAGCATTGAATACGGCTGGGAAAGGTGATTTTGCGGTCATAGCCGGAAAAGGCCATGAAACATATCAGATCATAGGCACAAAAGTCCTGCACTTTGACGACAGAGAGGTCATTTTATCCTGGAGAAAGGATGAACCATGAAAGAATTCACATTAAAAGAAATAGCCTCCGCCACAGGAGGACGGATCATAAGAGGAGATGAGAACGCCAGGATAAAAGGCTTTTCCATAGATTCCAGGGAAGCCTTGCAGGGCAAGATGTTCTTTGCCATAATCGGGCCAAACAACGACGGCCACGATTATCTTGGCCAGGCTGGACAAAAAGGCTGCTCAGCCGCAGCCATATCCGATGAGTCGAAAGTGCCGCCAGACGGCGACATGGCTCTGATCCTGGTAGAAAACACGACCAAAGCCCTTCAGGATCTGGCAGCATATTACCTGAGCCTGCTTCCGCTCATAAAAAAGATAGGAGTGACCGGAAGCGTAGGCAAGACCAGCACAAGAGACCTGATGTACTATGTGGCTTCCACCAAGTATAAGACCGGCAGGAACAAGAAAAACTACAACAACTCCCACGGACTTCCCCTTTCGATACTGGAATTTGATGAGGATACGCAGGTTGCAGTGCTCGAAATGGGTATGGATTCTCCCGGAGAGATCAGGCTCCTTGCCGGAATAGTACATCCGGATATAGCTATTATAACCAAGATAGCTGAAGTGAACATCGAGATGATGAAAAATCTCGAAAATATATTCAACGCAAAGATGGAGATAACCACCTATTTTGATGAAAGCTCAACTCTCATCGTAAATGCTTCATGCGCTATGTTGTCACCGGAAAGGACAGCAGGTCCATATGGCCTGGTGACCGTAGGCACCGAAGGAAACAGAGACTATATGGTAAAAGACATTTGCGATATGGGAGATAAAGGTATAAAATTCACCTTAATACGAGACCATAAAGAATACCAAATGAGCCTTCCGGTACCGGGAGCCCATAATGCGGTAAACGCAGCCCTTGCCGTGGCGGCAGGCGAGCTCATAGGCATAAGTCCGCAGGAGGCGGCAGAGGGGCTGAAAAGAACAGAACTGACAGGCAAAAGACTCAAGATATCAGAAAAGAACGGCTTCAAGGTCATAGACGATACCTACAATGCCTGTGAAGATTCGGTAATATCGGCGCTGGATACGCTGGCGGCCACAGAAGGCAAAAGAAAGGTGGCGATCCTGGGAGATATTATCGGGCTGGCTGAAAGAGCCGAGCCTGACCACAAAAATGTCGGCGCTTACGCAGCCAAAAAAGGAGTGGATCTGCTGATCGCCGTCGGGGATGATGCCAGATATTACGCTCAGGGTGCCAGCGGACTGATGGAAGAGGAGAACATAAGGTATTTTCCCAAGAAAGAGGACTTTATAAGGATCAAGGATTCATTGCTCAGGGAAGGGGATGTCATCCTCGTCAAAGCTTCCCGCGGCATGGAAATGGAAAAGATCGTAAACGAAATCATAAGATAAGATCAAGGAGAAAAATATGGAATCATTAATATTCCCGATAATAGCATTATTCGCAGCATGGGTCCTGGGGGCGCTGTTCACCAGATTGCTGATTCCTTTTCTGGAAAAGAAACAGTTCAGACAGTTTGTCAGAGATGAGGGGCCGCAGTCACATCTGAAAAAGACCGGGACTCCCAGCATGGGAGGCCTGGCGATAATATCTGCCGCTTTCCTGTGCAGCCTTGTGGTCACAATATATACCGGGACTTTCAGGATCCAGGCCCTGGCCGTACTCATAGCCATGGTACTGTTTGGGCTGATAGGTTTTATAGACGATTATGAAAAGGCTGTAAAAAAGAACAACCTGGGGCTCAATCCAAAGCAGAAGATAATCATGCAGTTTGGATTTTCTCTGCTCTTTGCCATATTTGCCATGTATTTTCCGGGCGGTCCCATAGACGGAAGCTGTATATGGATACCTGTCTTTGATGTGACCATAGACCTGGGGATATTCTATATACCGTTCGCGGTTTTTGTAATGGTAGCTTTCAGCAACGCAGTCAATCTTACAGATGGCCTTGACGGTCTGGCTTCGGGCATAACGGCGCTGGTGGCTTTCTTTATGGTGCTGGCGGCAACATCCTTCGGGTACACGGATCAGCCTGTGATCTTTGGGGCCGTAGCAGGAGGCTGCCTGGGATTCCTGATGTTCAATAAGAATCCGGCAAAGATATTCATGGGAGATACGGGATCCATGGCTCTTGGAGGAGTCCTTTCAGCAGGGGCCCTGCTCATGAAACTGGAATTCCTGCTGGCCATCGCAGGCCTCATCTATGTTATAGAAGCTCTTTCTGTAGTGATACAGGTGACATACTATAAAAAGACTAAGAAGAGGATATTCAAAATGGCTCCCATACACCACCATTTTGAACTCTGCGGCATGAAAGAGAGAAATGTGGTCGTCATGTTCTGGGCTTTTGCCGCCGTATGCTGCTTGCTGGCCATAGTCATAATGAACTTATAAAGATCATCAGAGGTGCGGTTATGGATAATATAAATCTCAACAACATAAAAGGGAAAAAAGTGCTGGTAGTAGGCATGGGCAGGTCAGGCATAGCGGCTTTGCAGGCCATGCTCAAACTGGGCGCTGATGTGACCGTTCAGGATGCCAAAAAGGCTGACGAGATGGACGGTCAGCTTTTGAGTTTTTTGACAGGAAAGGGACTGAAGCTGTGTCTTGGATCTGTCCCGGACGATATTTGTGATTTTGACATGATGATACTGAGTCCGGGCGTTGATCCGGAACTTGATTTCATATGCCGCGCCAGAGAGGCCGGGGTGGAGATAACAGGAGAACTGGAGATCGCCTACAGGATATGCCGCGGCCGGTTCGTGGCGATCACAGGGACCAACGGCAAGACGACTACCACAGCCCTGACCGGAGAGATATTTAAAAGATCCGGAAGGAGCACATATGTGGTAGGAAATATAGGCGTTGCTGTCATATCCAAAGCTCTTGACACCCAGGAAGATGACTGGCTGGTGACCGAGACCAGCAGTTTCCAGCTTGAGACAACGAGATATTTCAAGCCTGTGGTATCGGCCATACTCAATATAACGCCGGATCATATGAACCGCCATCACACCATGGATAACTACAGCATGGCTAAAGCAAAGATCTTTGCAAATCAGGATGAAAGCGGTTACTGTATCATAAACGGTGATGATGAAATTTGCTGCCGCCTGGCCGAAAACTGCCGGGCGAAAGTGAGGATGTTTTCTCTGGAAAAGGAGCTGCAGGACGGCGCATTCCTGAAGGACGATACCCTTGTCATCGCTGACGGCGGCCAGGTCACAGAACTGTGCCGCCGGGATGAACTTAAGATAATAGGCCGCCACAACATACAAAACGCACTGGCAGCCGCTGCCATATCCTTCTATGCAGGGATACCTGCGCCTGTCATCAGAGAAGGGCTCATAAACTTTGGAGGAGTGGAACACAGGATAGAATACTGCGGAAGCGTAGACGGAGTAAAATATTATAATGACTCAAAGGCAACAAATGTAGATGCGGCAGTAACAGCCATAGAAGCCATAGGAAAGGATATCATACTTATTGCCGGAGGTGACGGCAAGGGCCAGGATTTTACCGACCTGATAAAGAACTTCAGGGGCAGGGTAAAACATCTGATACTCCTGGGACGCGACGGTCCGCTCATCGGCGCCGCCGCCGATAAGGAAGGATACGGGGATCATGAGTCCTGTCCCAACATGGAAGAATGCGTAAAGCGGGCAGCTCAAATGGCAGACAGCGGAGATACAGTTCTATTGTCTCCGGCCTGTGCCAGCTGGGATATGTACGATAATTTTGAGCAGAGAGGCCGCCACTTTAAGGAAATCGTGGCAAGACTGAGTAAATAGGATGTTTTCCATATGAAGAGATCAAAAGTTCTGACAACTGAATCTGTAGCAGAAGAAAAGAAACCGAAAAAAAAGCAGTTCAGATTTCTTCCGGAGGAAAAAAGCGGGGACCTGTGGCTCATATTGCTTACGGTCGTACTGGTGACATTTGGCACTGTAATGATATTCAGCGCCAGCTACTATAAGTCGATCAGTGAAGCGGGCGACCCCTACGCTTACCTCAAACGGCAGCTTATGTGGGTTGCTGTGGGATTTGTGGCCATGTGGGTGCTGTCAAAGATAGATTATCACATATGGGGGAAACTATACAAAGTAATACCCATACTCTGCATAGGCCTGCTTGCCCTGATCTTTACTCCCCTTGGCATTGAGGTAAACGGAGCTGTCCGCTGGGTAGGGGCCGGCCCCATAACGATCATGCCGGGAGAAATCGCCAAGATGGGACTGATAATATTTGTTGCAGGATACTTTGACAGATACCCCAAGCGGGCATACAGCTTCTGGCAGGGGGTCATACCTGTCGTGATGCTGGCGGCAGTATATGCGGGCATGATAATGCTCCAGCCCAACATGTCCACGGCATTTACGATCGTATTTATTGCCGGAGGAATGCTGCTGGTCTCAGGAGTCAAATGGAGACATATGGGCATACTGGCAGGTGGCGCCGGAGTAGCGGCAGCCGCAATGATTTTTACAGACTCTGACGGGTACAGGCTTTCCAGGATAACCAGCTTCCTCGATCCTTTTGCCCATGCTCTTGACGACGGATGGCAGGTTGTACAGTCTCTGCTGGCTCTCGGTACAGGAGGACTTACGGGTCTGGGCCTTGGGAACAGCATACAGAAGAACCTGTATCTGCCGGAACCGCAAAACGATTTTATACTGGCGATAATAGGGGAAGAGCTTGGTCTTGTGGGCGTGCTGTGCCTCATGGCCGTTTACATGGTGCTGATATGGAGAGGCTGCCATGTGGCGATAAACGCAAAAGACTATATGGGTATGATGATGGCTTCCGGCATAACCATAATGATAGGCATACAGGTTATACTGAACATTGCCGTAGTCACATCGTCATTTCCGCCGACAGGGATAATACTCCCATTTGTAAGCTACGGAGGAAACGCATTGCTCATCTTTATGGGCGCAATGGGTATCCTGCTTAATATTTCAAAATCTTCAGACATATAGGTGGCATGATATGAAAGTGATCGTTACAGGCGGAGGAACAGGCGGACATATTTACCCTGCTCTTGCCATAGCAGATAAATTTAAGGAAATGGACCAGGATACGCAGATATTGTATATAGGGTGCAGTGAAGGCATAGAAAAAGATGTGGTCCCAAAGAGCGGCTATCCCATGGAACTGGTCGATGCCCGCTGGCTTGACAGGGTAAACCCAAAAGAAGTAATAAAGACAGGGATCAGCGTATCCAGGGGTGTCATGGAATCCCTGAAGATAATAAAGAGGTTTGATCCGGATGTTATAATCGGCACCGGAGGGTATGTATGCTTCCCTGTACTGGTAGCAGGACATATGAAAAAGAAGCTGTGCTACCTGCACGAGCAGAATGCATTTCCTGGTCTTGCCAACAGGACTCTGGAAAAGTATGTGAAAAACATTTTTCTGGGTTTTAAGGAAGCGGGGGAATACTTTAAAGACCCGTCAAAACACATAGTTGCCGGAAACCCTGTAAGAAAGAACTTTTTTACCATGACCAAGGCCCAGGCAAGAGAAACCCTGGGGATAGCTCCCGATGATTTTGTGGTGTTCACATTTGGCGGAAGCCTTGGGTCAAAAAAGATAAACGAAATAGCAACAGAACTCTTGCAGCTTTTTAACGGCCATCAGGGAACGAGACTGATCATGGGAACGGGAAGATGGTATTATCAGGAGATAATGGATATGCTTGCCCAGAGGAACATCCATCCGGGAAGCAATATTGCTGTCAGAGATTATATAGATAACATGGACCTTTGCCTCATGGCATGCGATGTGGTCATAAGCAGGGCGGGGGCTCTTTCGGTGGCAGAGACCACCGTATGCGGAAAAGCAGCGATCCTGATACCTGCTCCCAATGTTACGGCAAATCACCAGTATTACAATGCCAAATCGGTCGCAGACAGAGGCGGAGCTTTTTTAATAGAAGAAAAGGATCTTGACATCCGCCAGGTGGTGGAAGATGTGCTGAAACTGATGAACGACCGCCAGCTTTTGAACGCCATGTCACAGGCCAGCCGGGCATGCGCACCGGTCAGGGCTCTTGATATAATCTGCGGAAAGATAACAGAAGATTATATGGCGCTTGTTTAGCATTTCACTGCCTATGGCCCAGATGCAGCCATATCCCATTCACCCAATGAACTTCTCCCACATACTATGAAAATAGATTCGGGAGGTGTTTTTGTTGGAAAATTATCATATAGACGGAGGAGTCCCTCTTAGGGGAGAATACCGTGTCAGAGGCGCAAAAAATTCCGCTCTGCCCGTGCTTGCCGCAACCGTATGCAGAGGTGCGGCATACGAAATATACGACTGCCCCAGGATCGGGGATGTCTTTGCCATGGAGGAAATATTAAGATCCCTGGGGGCAAAGACCAAATGGGAAAAAGACTGCATCCTAGTGGACAGCAGAGGAATAGACAGATTCGCCGTTCCCGAACGACTTATGGCTGAAATGCGTTCGTCGGTCTTTCTGATGGGAAGCTTGCTTGCCCGCAGCGGAGAAGCCGTGATACATAGACCGGGAGGATGCAACATAGGAAAACGGCCAATAGACATCCATATGGACGGCCTTGAACAGCTTGGATTTCATGTGGAAGCAGAGGGCGAGCGGATAAGCTGCAAAGGATTCTGCTCTGGAGGAAAGATCACATTGCCTTATCCAAGCGTAGGAGCCACTGAAAATCTCATGATGGCCGCTCTGGCAGGAAACGGGGATACAATAATACAAAACTGCGCCATAGAACCGGAGATCGCTGATCTGCAGGGCTTTCTGCGGACGGCAGGATTTCAGGTATTCGGTGCAGGAACAGATACTATATTCATCAAAGGGGCAGGACGCGGCCAGAAGGCAGCCGGTTCTGATGTGATGTATTTTCTGCTGGAAGACAGGATAGAGGCGGCGACCTACATGACTGCCGTCCTTGGAACAGGAGGCAGGGCTGTTTTCAGGAACATAAGAGCCGAATTGATGAAAGAGGTCCTAAGATGCTTTGAAAGAATGGGGGCCATGGTCAGAAATTATGAAAATGTAATAGAGGTATGGTCTGCAGGCCGGCTGAAAAGCCCCGGCATGATAGTCACACAGCCATATCCGGGATTCCCCACGGACTGCCAGCCTCAGCTGATGACCTTGTGTTCTGCGGCAAAGGGCCTGACAACAGTAAGGGAAGAGATATTTGAAAGCAGGTTCACCCACAGGAAAGACCTGGTCAAAATGGGAGCAGATATTGAAACTTGCGGTAAAAATGCTATAATAAAAGGAGTAAGATCCCTGAAGGGAGCGGAGACAGAGGCGCTGGACCTGAGAGGGGGCGCCGCCCTCGTGATCGCCGGTCTGATGGCTGAAGGAAAGACGGTGGTCCGGAACGCTTTCCATGTGCAGAGAGGTTATGAAGATCTGGATGCGTCCCTCAGAGCATTAGGTGGTATTATTGAAACGAAAAGAGAAAAAGAGACATAAAAAGCCAAAGATAAATTTTTGGCTCAAATTGCTGATAGTACTGGCGGCAGCCGCAGGGATCTATCTTTTTGCCTCATCTTCCATGTTCGATGTGACGGCTTATGAGGTAGAAGGAAATTCCTACTATACAGACGAGGAGATCCTGGTAATGGGCAACTGCAAGACCGGCGGCAATATTTTCTGGGGGACCGACTGCGGAGACATCAAGGAGCGTCTGGAACAGAACGCCTACATGGAAAAGGTAAAGGTCAGACGGATACTGCCGGATACCATCAGGATAGAGGTTACCGAAAGAGTCCAGACGGCCGCATTGGTATACGGTGAACACTATGTGGTCATAGACGGAGAAGGTATAGTCCTGAGAAATGTGGAGGTCCAGCCTCAGCTTACTCTGATAAAGGGGATGACCATAACCAAGATAGAGGAAGGCCAGGCTGTGGAGGTTGAGGAAAAGGTCAGATTCAGGCAGATAATGGATATGCTGGGCGCCATGAACGAAAACGATATGTATTTTGTAAGGGTGGAGATCTCCGAAGCCGGAGTAAAGGCATATGTCCTTGAAAACCTCATGTGCCAGGGAACGCCGCAGGACATAACCTCCTCAATGGAGGCCGGATACCTGCAGGAAGCAGTGAGGGAACTTTTCAGCAGGGGAATAGAAAGAGGCACCTTAAAAGTCAGCGGTGATGAATACATTTCTTTCAGCCCTGAGATAGATTAAAAAATATGCCAAGAATGGCGAAAAAATAATGCAATGAGTATTCAAATATGATACAATAAAAAAGATAATGGGGAAATACCAAGGAGGAAGATCAGGATGCTACAGATCGAGACTGATATGGAAAAAGCGGCAGTGATAAAAGTCATCGGTGTCGGCGGCGGCGGATGCAACGCTGTTAACCGAATGGTCGAGGCAGGCCTTCAGGGCGTGGAATTTATTGCCGTTAATACAGATAGACAAGCTTTGAGCAGATGCGTTGCTGAAACAAAGATACAGATAGGTGAGAAACTTACGAGAGGACTTGGAGCGGGAGCCAATCCCGAAATAGGCCAGAGAGCCGCCGAGGAGACTCTCGATGAAATATCGGCCATAATCGACGGGGCCGACATGATATTCGTTACAGCCGGAATGGGCGGCGGCACAGGAACAGGAGCTGCGCCTATAATAGCCAAGACTGCCAGGGACATGGGCATCCTGACCGTAGGCGTAGTGACAAAGCCGTTTTCATTTGAGGGCGCCAAGAGGAGAAAACAGGCTGAACTGGGTATCAGCTTCTTAAAGAGATATGTAGATTCGCTTGTAGTGGTTCCCAACGACAAATTGCTGCAGAACTGTGAAAAGAATACTTCCATGATAGAAGCTTTCCGCATGGCAGACGATGTGCTCAGACAGGGAGTGCAGGGCATATCCGATCTGATATCCGATTTTGCCCTGATAAATGTGGACTTTGCCGATGTAAAGTCGGTAATGACCGACAGAGGCATCGCTCACATGGGTACCGGTCACGGCAAGGGCGAAAAGAGGGCACAGGAAGCCGTTACGGCAGCCATCGAGAGCCCGCTGCTTGAGACCACCATCGAAGGAGCAAAAGCGATCCTGCTGTATGTATCCGGCGGATATGATCTGGGCATGCTGGAGGTCAGCGAGATCGCCGGTATGGTAGAAGAAAAGGCTGACAGAGACTGCATACTCATCTTTGGCGCAGCAGTCAACGAGGAAATGCAGGACGAGATCGCAATTACAGTCATAGCTACAGGATTTGACGAAGGGCTGGAAAACGACGAAAAAGCCGGCGGCGAAAAAAAAGAAGAAAAACCTTCAGTAGGTTTAGATGGTTCGGCACAGAAAGATCAGGCTGACGAAGGACCGCAGGAAGAAGTGGTGTTCGGTCAGGTAGAAGGTCTTACGGGCACAGAGAGGACACTTCAGGATATATTGAACAGCGAAGAAGAGGGAACCACCAAGTTTGAGATCCCGGACTTTCTAAAATAAGATAGGCAGAGCCGGTGAAAAGCCGGCTCTTATGGTAGATTCAAGATGTGGCAGGAGTATGATCCGCAGGGAAATGACAACGATAACATCCAGAGACAATCAGATATATAAACTTGTCCAAAAGCTTGAAACAAAAAAATACAGGGATAAGACCGGCCTTTATCTCATCGAGGGAGAAAATCTCGTAGCCGAGGCTGCCGGCCATAGAGCGGATATGGAAACCATCCTGATCCGTGACGGATACAGCGGCCCCCTGCCGGGCGGGACCGCCCGGAATATCCTGACGGTGGACAGAGGCCTTTTTGACAAGCTGGCAGACACCAGGACCAGTCAGGGGATCATGGCCATAGTCAGAAAACCTGTTTTTTCCTCGGAAGAATTTATCCGCAAAGGAGCACCGGGGAATTTTGTCGTTTTAGACAGGCTTCAGGATCCGGGAAACATAGGGACCATCATCAGGACTGCCGATGCGGCGGGATATTCTCTGGTGATGGCCATGAAGGGAACGGCCGATGTGTTCTCGCCAAAGGTGGTGAGAGCCGCCGCCGGGTCTTTGTTCCGGGTGCCTGTGGCCTTTGTGGACTCGGAAGAGGAGCTTCTGCGATTTATCAGGGCTGCCGGCAAGAAGCTCACAGCGACTTGTCTTGACGGCGGCCTTACATACTATGAGGCAGATCTTTCCCGCGACATTGCCCTTGTCATTGGCAACGAAGGGGGAGGTGTCAGCAGGAGCCTCATGGAAAATGCTCAGCAGAAAGTCAGCATACCGATGAAAGGGACCATAGAATCCCTCAACGCTTCAGTCGCGGCGGCCCTCATCATGTACGAGGCCGTCAGAGCAGAGAGCGCTTGATCTGAAAACAATTTTATTTTGATATAAATCGAGAGGTTACAAATGCAAGAGAAATTGAAAAATATCCTGGAAGAATCAAAGAAACAGCTTGAAAACGCTTCGACCCTCCAGGAGGCCGAAGAAACGAGAGTGAAAATACTGGGCAAAAAAGGAGCCCTCACCGAAATACTCAGGTCCATGGGAAGCCTTTCCCCGGAGGAAAGAAAGCAGCTGGGACAGGCAGCCAACCAGGTAAGAGCTGAGATCGAAAAAATGCTGGCCGATACTGTCAGCAGGCTCAAAGAAAAGGCCAGAGAAGCCAAGTTTGCCGCCGAGACCATAGATGTGACAGAGCCGGGCAAGTCTCACAAACTGGGCGCCAAGCACCCTATCACCGTTACCATAGAGGAAATATCCAAAGTGTTCAAGTCCATGGGATTCTCCCTGGCAGAGGGACCGGAAGTAGAGACTGTTTTCTACAACTTTGACGCCCTCAACGCCGGACCTTACCATCCGTCTAGGGACCTGACAGACACTTTCTATATCAACGATGAGATCCTGCTCAGGACCCAGACCTCACCTGTACAGGTAAGGACATTGCTGGCCCAGAAGCCTCCTATCAGGGTGTTCGCTCCGGGAAGATGCTTCCGCTGCGATACTCCCGACGCCACCCATTCGCCGATGTTCCATCAGGTGGAAGGACTGGTAGTAGACGAGGGCATAACCATGGCTGACCTCAAAGGCGTGCTGGACAGCTTTGCAAAGCAGATGTTCGGCTCAGAAACCAGGACCAAATTCAGGCCTCATCATTTCCCGTTTACCGAACCGTCAGCTGAAATGGATGTATCCTGCTTCAAATGCGGAGGAAAAGGCTGCCGTGTATGCAAAGGCAGCGGCTGGATCGAGATCCTCGGCTGCGGCATGGTACACCCCAATGTGCTCAAGGTCGGCGGAGTGGATACGGAAAAATATACCGGATTCGCTTTCGGCGTAGGCGTTGAAAGGATCGCCATGCTCAAATACGGAATAGATGACATAAGGCTCATGTACGAAAACGATGTTCGCTTCATCGAGCAATTCAAATAGGAGGCTGCTGAATTATGATAGTTTCACTGGAATGGTTAAAAGATTATACAGATGTAAATGTCACTCCCGAAGAATTCTGCGACAGGATGATAATGTCCGGCTCCAATCTGGAGACCATGGAACATGTGGGCTGCGACATGGAAAATGTAGTAGTAGGCAAGATAGTTAAGATAGAAAAGCACCCGGACGCCGACAAGCTGGTCATATGCCGGGTGGATATAGGAAAGGAAGAACCGGTACAGATAGTGACCGGAGCTCCCAATGTGTTCGAGGGAGCCTATGTGCCTGTAGCTCTTGACGGCAGCAGGATACCGGGACCTCTCCACGGACAGCCTAAGCAGGAAGGCGGAGTGACCATCAAAGCCGGAAAGCTCAGAGGGGTAGAATCAGAGGGCATGCTCTGCTCTTTCGGAGAACTGGGCTTCACCGACAAAGTTGTTCCTGTGGACATGAGAGACGGCATATGGATCCTGGGCGAGGAATATCCGCTCGGAATGGATTTTGCCAAGGCCCTGGAACTGGACGACTATGTCATAGACTTTGAGATAACCCCAAACAGGCCTGACTGCCTTTCCATGGTAGGCATGGCAAGAGAGGCGGCCGCCACTTTCAACGAGAAAGTAAGGCACCCGGAAACAAAGTGCAAGAACGAAACAGGCAGCGCCGCAGACTATGTGAGCGTAGAGATCAGATCTGACCTGTGCAAGAGATATGTGGCCAGGATAGTCAAGGATGTCAAGGTACAGCCGTCCCCGTGGTGGCTCCAGAAAAGGCTCATCCATGCCGGCATGAGACCGATCAACAACATCGTCGATGTGACCAACTTTGTAATGCTGGAATACGGCCAGCCTATCCACGCTTTTGACATCAACAGCGTAGCAGGCCAGAAGATAATCGTAGACACCGCTTATGAAGGCGAAAAGTTCACCACCCTGGACGGGACCGAAAGGACTCTGGACGAGACCATGCTGACCATCCACGACGCAGAAAAGTCCATCGCCATCGCAGGAGTCATGGGCGGCCTCAACTCCGAGATCGAAAACGATACAAAGACTATCATCGTAGAGTCAGCCAATTTCCTGGGCAACAGCGTCAGGACCACTGCCAAGAAGGTGGGTCTTAGGACTGAGGCTTCATCAAGATATGAAAAAGGCATAGACCCTAACCTGTGCGGCGACGCAGCCGACAGAGTCTGCTATCTGATAGAACTCATCGGCGGAGGCACCGTAGTAGGAGGCAGCGTAGATGTTTATCCTGAGCCGGAAGAACCTAAGAAGATCCTGGGCAGAGTCAGCAGGATAAACAGCGTCCTGGGCATACAGATCCCAAGGGAACAGATGGCAGGTTATCTGGAAAGCCTTGAAATGACCGTCGAAGGCGAAGGAGATGAAATGTATGTGACCCCGCCTACGGTAAGACAGGACATAGAAATTGAAGAAGACATCATAGAAGAAGTAGCCAGACTTTACGGCTATGACAAGCTGCCGGTGACCATACCTAAGGGCAGCAACGAGGCTTCCCAGCCTTATTCAAGGGATGTAAAAGATCTGGCCAGAGAGACCATGTGCGCTCTGGGATGCGACGAGATACAGACATATTCCTTCGTAAGCCCTAAGGGCGTGGACAATCTGAGGATCGGCGAGGACTCATGGGAAAGGGGTTTCGTAAAGATAATAAACCCTCTCGGTGAAGATACTTCCGTCATGAGGACCATACTCATGCCGGGACTGCTGGAAGTGCTGGGCAGGAACTATTCAAGAAACAATGAAGCGGTCAGAGCTTTTGAAATAGGCAACACCTTCATGGTAAACCTCCTTGACGAAAAGGACCTGCCTACGGAAAGCGACGCCATGTCAATAGGCTTCTACGGGGACGGAGAAGATTTCTTCACCCTCAAGGGAGCCATAGTGGAAATGCTGGGCAAGCTGGGTATCCACGATCTGGAATTCATTCCGGAAAAAGAATACGGAGCTTTCCATCCGGGCAGATGCGCCCGCATAGCTGTCAGAGAGACCGTAGACGGACCTGACGGACCGGGCGAAGAACTTACCGAGATAGGTATAATGGGCGAACTCCACCCTGATGTTGCCGATAAATACGGTATCGGAACAAGGTGCTACGCAGCAGAACTGCTTTTCAACATCATCATAGAAATGGCTGATCTTGAAAAATCATACAAGCCGCTGCCGAAATACCCGGCTATCCTCAGGGATATCTCCCTTGTAGTCGACGAAGACATGGCAGTAGGCGACATACAGAAAGTCATCATGGCTGCGGGAGGAGATCTGCTCAAGAGCGCAGACTTGTTCGATATATACAGAGGACCGCAGGTAGGAGAAGGCAAGAAGAGCGTGGCCTTTGCCCTAGTATACAGGCACGATGACAAGACGCTCACAGACGAAGAAGTAGATAAAATACATGAAGAAATACTCAAAGCTCTCAAAGAACAGCTCGATGTAAACCTAAGAGATATATAGGAGAATATATAAGGAGAGACTCATGGAAAACAACAAGGTCAATGTCAGGATATATGGTCAGGAATATACCATAGCCGGAGAAAAAGATGAAGAAACCATCAGAAAGATAGCCTCTCATGTAAACGATAAGATGAGACAGCTGGGCCGGGGCTTTTCCACAGGCGGGCAGGGTACCCTTGCAGTGCTTACGGCTATCAATATCACAGACGAGTACTTTGACGCCATGGCTCAGATGCAGGAACTCAAAGAAGCCAACGAGAAGCTGAGGGAAGAGACGGAACATTATCTGAAAATGTGGGAGGAAGCCAAGCAGAACTTTACCCAGTACAGGGAAAATGCCGCCAAAGTCTCAGCCGAGAAAAAAGCCGCAGAAGAGAAGTGCACAGAGCTGGAAGCAAAATGCAGCGAATATGAAAACTCATATTTTGACCTTCAGATGGAAAACATGAGACTGAAAAGAGAGCTGGAAGAATATAAGGAGTTAGATGAAAGATAAAACACTCAAAACTCTCGAATACGACAAGATACTGAGCATGCTGGCCGCCGGGGCTTCCTCGGCGGCGGCAAAAGAAAAGCTGCTCGGCCTGTCCCCCATGACCGATCAGATCTCCGTCATGGAAGCTCTGGGTGAGACCACAGAAGCTGTCAGCGTTATCGTGAGAAAGGGGAATGCTCCTCTTGGACAGCTCTATGATATAGATGGAGCCATGAGCTTTGCAAAAAAAGGCGGAAGCCTGACCATGAAACAGCTCCTGCAGATCCTCTATAATATCAGGGTGGCTTCCAATGTCATAACATTTCTCAAGAGCGACCTTCCGGTCCTGCCGGTGATCGACGGTATCAGAGATGCTCTGGAGACCTTTCCGCGTCTGGAAGAAAACATCGACAGATGTATCCTTTCTGAGGACGAAATGGCAGACAATGCGTCTCCCAAATTAAAGGATATAAGGCGCAGCATCCACAGGCAGAACGACGCCATAAAAAACCGGCTCAACAATATCTTAAATTCTCAGGATAACAAGACATATCTGCAGGATTCCATAGTAACTATCAGAGACGGCCGTTATGTGGTGCCGGTAAAGGCAGAGCACAGGGCCAGGTTCCCTGGTATAGTACACGATCAGTCCTCCACCGGAGCCACAATATTCATAGAACCCCAGGTCATAGTCAACCTCAACAATGAACTGAGAGAACTGGAACTGGCCGAGCAGGTGGAGATAGAAAGGATCCTGGCGGAGCTTTCGTCCAATGTGGCTGAGCACTACGCCCAGATAATGAACAATCAGAAACTCCTGACCATGCTTGATATTATTTTTGCCAAGGGCAAACTGTCCATAGCCATGAAGGGAGAAGAACCCCATATTACCTCGGATGGAGCAGTGACGCTCAAACAGGCCAGACACCCGCTAATCGAATATAAGAAAGCCGTACCCATAGATGTGTCCGTCGGAGACGGATATACCACCCTGGTGGTGACAGGGCCCAATACGGGAGGAAAAACGGTGACCCTCAAGACCGTGGGCCTGCTGACTCTTATGGCCCAGAGCGGACTGCACATACCGGCTTCGTCAGAAAGCCGCATATCGGTATTCGATCAGGTATATGCCGATATAGGAGACGAGCAGAGCATAGAACAGAGCCTAAGCACTTTTTCATCTCACATGAAGAATATCGTTGAGATCCTGCAGGAAGTCAGGAAAGACTGCCTGGTGCTGCTGGATGAGCTGGGGGCAGGGACAGACCCTACCGAGGGAGCGGCTCTTGCCATATCCATCCTTGAAAACCTCAAGGCCTGGGGAGCAAGGACCATAGCGACCACCCACTATAATGAACTGAAAAAATACGCTCTTTCCACGCCGGGAGTTGAAAACGGCTCAATGGAGTTTGATGTGCAGACCCTGAGCCCTACCTACAGGCTCATAACCGGCATACCCGGCAAGTCAAACGCTTTTGAAATATCACGAAAGCTGGGACTGTCCGAAAAGATCATAGAAAGAGCTTCCATGTTCCTTGAAAAAGGAGATATAGAATTTGAAGGCGTCCTGGACACCATAGAAAGGGACAGAAAAAAAGCCGAAGAAGAACGGCGCCAGGCCGAGCTGATGAACATTTCCGCCCGCCGCCGGGAAGAGGAGATAGCAAAGCGGCAGCAGGCCCTCCGTGAAAAAGAGGACCAGATCATCAGAAAGGCCAAGGAAGAAGCAAGGGATATACTTAAAGAGGCCCGCCGCACTGCCGACGATGTGGGCAAAGAGCTGCGGCGCATAAATAAGCTGGCCAGCGTCGGCGATATGAACCGTTCCTTCGACAGGAGCCGCCGAAAATTGAAAGAGACCGAAGACCGCTTTGCCGAAAAGCGCATAAAACGAGTGAACCAGAGCCCGGTAGACGCTTCGCAGCTCAAGGTCGGCGACCGGGTACGGGTAGTCACCTTAGATCAGGTCGGTGAAGTCATGACTCTGCCTGACGACAAAGGCGACCTGCAGGTCAAGATAGGGATAATGAAGGTCAACATCAATGTCAGTGACCTTATGCTGGTTGAGGAACAAAAGAATGTATCCGGCAAGGCTTCAAGCCGGTACGGGGGCCTGTCCCTGAGAAAGGCCCAGACCATCTCGCCGACGGTCAATGTCCAGGGAGAGAATCTGGAAGATGCCATGATGGATGTGGATAAGTATCTGGACGACGCCTACATGGCAGGCCTTAAAGAGGTGACTGTCATCCACGGCCGTGGCGAGGGAATACTCAAGGAGGGCCTGCGCCGGGCATTTAAGAAACATAAGCTGGTTGCCTCTTTCCGAAAAGGAAAATATGATGAGGGCGGCGACGGAGTCACAGTCGTCACACTGAAGGAGTAGTTATGTATATAATAAGCGGATGCCTGTTGGGCCATAATTGTAAATATGATGGCGGGAACAACCGGAATGAAGATGTTATCCGGTTCTGCCAGACCCATGAATATATAATCGTCTGTCCCGAAAGAGCCGGAGGACTCCCGTGCCCCCGTCCGCCTGCCGAAAAATCGGGAAGCAGGATCATCAGCAAGGACGGCAGCGATGTTACGGAAGAATTTTTGCGGGGCGCCCGCATATCAAGGGACAGCTGCCTGAAAATGGCCGAACTTTCGGGAAAACCAATAGAAGGAGCCATACTCAAGGCCAACAGTCCTTCGTGTGGTATAGGAAAGATATATGACGGCACTTTTTCCGGAAAGCTGGTGGACGGCAACGGCGTGTTCGCCGGCATGCTGTCCTCCATGGGGATCGAAGTGATAACTGAAAAGGAGAAGATAAAATGGTAAATTTCAAGGAAGAAATAGCCAAGCTGATCGGAGAGCAGGTGCCAGGCCTTACTCCGGCAGAAATAGCGGATATGATAGAAGTCCCTCAGGACGAAAAAATGGGAGATTATGCATTCCCATGCTTTAAGCTGGCCAAAACCCTGAGAAAGGCCCCGCCGCTCATAGCGGCAGATGTTGCGGCAGGCATCGAAGGAAACTCACTGTTTGAAAAAGTCCAGCAGGTCAACGCCTATGTGAACATGTTCATTTCCAGGGAAAAGCTGGTATCAGATGTGATGGCAGAGGTCATCGGCCGCAGAGACAAGTACGGAAATTCCGACATCGGCGGCAACAGGACCGTGATAGTGGAATTTTCCTCGCCTAATATCGCAAAGCCTTTCCACATTGGGCATATCAGGAGCACCGTCATCGGAAACTCCATTAACAAGATATATTCGGCCCTTGGCTATAATGTTGTGCGCATAAACCATCTTGGTGACTATGGTACCCAGTTCGGAAAGATGATCTGTGCCTACAGGCACTGGGGCAACAAGGAAGATGTCATAAGGGAGCCTATAAAAACCCTGCTCAGCTACTATACTAAATTCCACGAAGAGGTGGAAGAACATCCGGAGCTGGACGATGAAGCCAGAGAGATCTTCTCCAGGCTGGAACACGGCGAAAAAGAAGAAAAAGAGCTCTGGCAGTGGTTCAGAGATGAGAGCCTCAAAGAGTTCAACCGGGTATATAAAATGCTTGGTATAGAGTTTGATTCCTATGCAGGAGAAAGCTTTTATTCCGACAAGATGCCGCGGGTGCTGCAAATGCTCAAAGACAAGGGGCTCCTCAAAGAATCCAAGGGCGCTCAGATCGTAGATCTGGAGCCTTACGGAATGACTCCGGCCCTGATCACCAAGTCCGACGGCTCGTCTCTGTATATAACCAGGGACATCGCTGCCGCCCTTTACAGAAAAGAACACTACGACTTCTACAAAAACATATATGTGGTGGCTTCTCAGCAGAACCTCCATTTCCAGCAGTGGATAAAGATCATAGAACTGCTGGGATTTGACTGGGCCCACGACAACATCCATGTGCCGTTCGGCCTGGTAAGCCTGGAAGACGGGACCATGTCCACAAGGCACGGCCGTGTGGTATTTCTTGAAGATGTGCTCAACAGAGCTGTAGAAAAGACCAGGGAGATCATCATAGAAAAAGGCGTAAATACGGATAATGTAGACGAAACAGCAAGACAGGTCGGCATCGGCGCTGTAGTTTTCCAGGAACTGTCCAACAACAGGATAAAGGACTATGTGTTCTCATGGGACAAGGTGCTGGATTTCAACGGCGAGACCGGGCCTTATGTACAGTACACCCATGCCAGAGCCGCCAGCGTCCTGCGCAATGCCGGAGAGGAAGCGGCTTCTGCGTCATGTGATGCTGCTAACCTGCGCCCTGAGCATATCACATCAGAAAGCGCTTATAAGCTGGCCAAGATGATATACGACATGCCTCGCGTGATCGCCGACGCCGGAGAAAAGTATGAACCATCTGTGCTCACCAGACATATAGTGGATATGGCTCAGGCTTTCAACCGCTTCTACCACGACGAACACATTCTGGTAGACGATATGGAAGAAAGAGTATCCAAGCTGATATTGGTAAGAGCCGCCAAACAGGCCATAAAGAACGGCCTTTCGCTGCTGGGCATGGAAGCTCCGGAAAGAATGTAGATCTCGCCGGAGATGAATTGCCAGCGGAGCCGGGTTCCCGCTTCGGAGCCGGGTTTCCGCTCCTGAGAGGGCGGCAGGCTTGCTCAGCGAGGCCGGTTCCAGGCTGCGGCCGTGAGGAACTCCGGGCGATTGACCAAAAATATAAAAAAATGATCTTTTGTCAATATCGGTTCTCGAAAACCAAGTTAAACTGATCCATATCCAAATCTGAAAGGAAACTAAGCTATGCGTTATATCGGAGATATCTACAGACCGCCAAGTGAAGCATACAGCCTGCTGGTACAGGTGACGATAGGCTGTTCCCACAACAAATGTACTTTCTGCAATATGTATAAGGAAAAGCAGTTTAAAGTCCGCAAACAGGAGGAGGTCTTGGAAGATCTGGCGTGGGCGAGAAGCCATTACGGCAGAGTGGACAGGATGTTCCTCTGCGACGGCGATGCCCTCTGCCTTGCCAATCATAAGCTGCTGACGATCCTCGACTATATAAGGGATAATTTCCCTGAATGTCAGAGAGTCACCACCTATGGCCGGGCTGCGGACGCATTGCGCAAGACTGATGAGGAACTGAAAGAACTGAAAGACCATGGCCTGACCATGGTGTATATAGGCGCCGAATCCGGAAGCGACAAGGTGCTCCAAAAGGTCAATAAAGGCGAGACCAGACAGCAGCTCATAGACGCTGTCCACAGATTGGAGGCTGCCGGGATAAAGACATCAGTTACCTTTATCAGCGGACTTGCCGGTCCGGAAATGTGGGAAGAACACGCCATAGAGACCGGGACCATGATCGCCGAGATGAACGCATCTTATGTGAGCCTGCTTACATTGATGCTACAGCCGCCTGCACCGCTGCTGGAGGATTACAGAGAAGGCAGGTTTAAGCTACTGACTCCGGAGGAAGTCCTGGCAGAGACATGTCTTATGCTGCAGTATGCCAAACCGGCCAAATCGTGTGTTTTCAGGAGCAACCATGCGTCCAACTATGTATCGCTCCGGGGCAACTTGCCGGAGGACAACGAGAGGATGATCGCCTCCCTCAAACGCTGCATGGAAGACCGAGGAATGCTCAAAGACGAAAGGTTTAGGATGCTGTAAGGCTGGCCTGATTTGCCGCAGAGGCGGCATGAAACGAGATTATGAAGATACTTTTAGCTGCGTTAAATTCCCAATATGTCCATTCCAATCCGGCGGTCAGATACCTTTACACGGTAATGGCCGATACGCCGGACGATGTACATATAAGAGAATTTACCATAAACAACGATCCATCATATATATATGGAGAGCTTGTGAGGGCAAACTGCGATATGGTTTGCTTTTCTTGCTACATATGGAACATTGAGCAGGTCAAAGCCATAGGATCGGACCTGAAAAAAGCCTGCCCGTCGGTGAAGATAGTCTTAGGCGGTCCGGAAGTAAGCCATGACGGACATATCTTCGCAATGGAAAATCCCTGGGCAGACTACATACTATGCGGGGAAGGTGAATATTCATTTTACAGGCTTGCTGAGGTACTCAGGCAAAAAGACGGAAGCTATACCGGAGGATCAGGCCTGGATGGCTCAAGTGATCTTAAAACAGTTCCCGGACTCATATACCGGCAAAACGGAAAGATATATATCAACCCGCAGATCGAGCCCATGGATTTTAATGCAATACCTTTCCTTTATTCTCTGCTGCCCTGCGAAAAAGACAAGGTCATCTACTACGAGTCATCCCGTGGATGTCCTTTCCGGTGCGCTTATTGCCTGTCTTGTATCGACAAAAGGGTGAGGTCCCTGGACATGGAGAGGATAAGGCGGGATCTGAGATATTTCCTGTATAAGAAAGTCATGCAGGTAAAATTTGTGGACAGGACTTTCAACTATGATGAAGAGCGGGCATGCCAGATAATCGGATTTATCCTGGAAAACGACAACGGTGTGACCAATTTCCATTTCGAGATCTGCGCCGATCTGGTTTCCGAACGGATGATAAACCTGCTCGCCAAAGCCCGGCCGGGACTGTTCCAGCTTGAGATAGGTATCCAGTCAACCAATCCTGAAACCCTCAGGGCAGTGGACCGGAAAGAAAATGTCTATCCTGTGCTTTATAATGCTGAAAGGCTGGCTGGACTGGATAATATACATATCCATGTGGATCTTATCGCCGGGCTGCCATTTGAAACATATGAGTTGTTCAAGCGGTCTTTTGATAAAGTTTACAGGCTGGGGGCAGATGCTTTCCAGCTTGGATTCCTTAAAGTGCTGAAAGGTACCCCGATAGCGGCGATGAAGGAAAGGTACGGCATAGTGGCAAGGGAAAGAGCGCCTTATGAGATCATATCAAACATGTGGATGTCCGCAGGCCAACTGGTACGGCTGAAAACCATCGAAAACATGCTGAACATTTATTATAACCGGGGCGGGTTTTCAAGGGCCATAGAGGCGTTGACGGACGCTTTCGGAGGAAAGCCTTTTGATCTGTACGAAAGTCTGGCCGATTTTTATTATGAAAACGGATATCAGCATAAGAACAGGAAAAAAGAAGATCAGTACAGGATCCTGCGGCGCTTTATTATCGAAAGGACCGATGGTCCTGCCGCCGCTGATGCCGCAACAGCAGCCCTTGAAGAAGACCTGAGATCTGCCCTTAACCCGGAAGAGGTAAAGAGATTTTTGAAAAAAGGATGGGAGATTTAACCATGGATCTAAAAAACAGAGAAGACAGGATAGGCAAATATTTGACCCCTTTCCTCAACGACTATATTTTTGATGAACTCTCAGACAATTATCTGCAAAAGTCCGGGCTTGCCGACATACTTTCAGGCGTGCCAGTACCAATAAGGAAAAATGAGATAGAGAGTATTTCCACCCTTTCCATAGCTAAGGCCATGGCTTTTGTCATAGGCTGCGATCCGAAGTTTGAATATAGTACAAACTATATATCATATATATTGAGAGTATCCGATAAGCGTTTTGCCAGCGGTCTTATCGCCGAAGGAGTGGAATGGGCGCAAAAGCGTGATTACGATTATGCCTGTGTTCAGTTCAGAGCGGCCATGATGATAGACCCGGATAACATTGACGCAGTGTATTGCTACGGCCGGGCCCTCAGAGATGCGTATGAGACGGCAGACGAAGAAGACTTCATTGCCAGGTTCAAGCTGGAATCCATAGAGGCATTTGAGGAAGTGACCATGAAAAAGCCAGATCATGCCGACGCCTATTATTTTTTAGGTTATGGATACATAAATCTGGGCCTTTATGTAAAAGCTAAATTAACATGGCAGGAATTTATGGTTCTTTCCGGCGATGAAGAAAAGAAAAAGGAGATACAGGCTCTGCTGGACAATCTGGACGATCCGGTAAGGATAGAGGAAGGATATAACAAGATAATCTCCGGACGATTTGAAGAGGGCGTGGATATACTTTCAGAATATAAAGACAGCCGGTATAAAGACTGGTGGCCTTTGTGGTACTATCTGGGCGTAGCCTCGATGGAACTTGGAAAGGTTGAGGAGGCTGCGGGATATTTTAAGACAGTCCTCAAATTGTCCCCAAGCAATCAGGAGACCATGAAAGAACTGGTAAAGGCCTATGAACTGCTGGGTGATGAAGAAATGGCCCGGAAATATAGGAAAAAGATCTCTGTCGTGGCGGAAAACGCTGAAAAAGACCGTATAGAGGCTTTAGAAAGGGAAAATTCAAGCGGCGGAAAAATTTCGTGATTTTGCAAAAATACAAGGAGATTTTATAATAATCATACTTGACATAATTGATTGCCTGTTGTATAATAACTAATGTTGTCACCTGATGACAACATTAAGCGTTCCAAGGTAGCTCAATGGTGGAGCACTCGGCTGTTAACCGATAGGCTGTGGGT
>ERZ826764.688-NODE-688-length-46232-cov-43.836131_pt1 | contig 46232 bp, 50 predicted proteins | sample MGYA00519870_ERZ826764 | MGnify/ENA primary metagenome ERZ826764 (study PRJEB31778, sample SAMEA3449239) | human gut metagenome | biome: human gut; feature: human-associated habitat; material: faeces | place: United Kingdom | collected 2010/2012 ...
CAGGCTCCATTGGTGCGGATGTGGCGGCAAAGGCGGAGGTTGCTGTGCCGATGGCTGTTACCACCAACGCCAGTGCCAATACAAGGCTCCAAATCGTTTTCTTTTTCATGGTATTTTACTCTCCTTTTTTAATCGTTTTGGTTGGGCGTCAACCTTGATTGCAGTATACAGGAGAGCGCCAAATACTTCCCCCGCAAAAGTGCATGGAAAGTGTCACAAAAGTGCAACGAGACCAGCCCGGAAAATGAACGAAAGCCCGCTCCATGCCTCAAGGGCAGAAACTGGCGGACGTTCTTATTCTGATTTCACTTCGCGCATCAAGATGGACCTCATTCATATATTTCCCGGTCCGTTTGCAAAGGCAAGCCATTTTGCGCCGTAAAAATCAAAATAGAAGCGCTGCCCCACCTCGTTTTCTACAAAGCGTCTTTTAATATGATACCAGCCGCGAAGCTCATCTCGCAGGGCGGCGTCCATGGAGATTGGCTCTACCCATACGCAGTCGTACCCGGTAAGCTCGTCCCTTCTCAACGGCATGGTTACTGCCGCGCCGGGTGTTGTAAAGGCCGGAGGCAGAACATACACTTCGGCTGCATCTGCCAGCGACAGACGCATCCCGCTTGCGAAGAGAAGCTCTCCTTCTATCGCATTCACCATTGCCCAGCCATATCGGCTTGAGAAGACGGGTGTATCATGAAAAGCCGGCAGAGCTTCCGGCGGAATCGGCTGAAGCATATCTGCCCGATGATATCGAGCTTCCGGAAGACCCAGAAGAAAGTCCACGCTCACGCCGTAAAACTCAGACATCTGAATCAGGGATTCTACAGAAGGGTTCTTCCTCTCGCCCTCCCACGCACTCAAGGTCGGCTGCGAAACGCCAAGCATTTTGGCCGCCGCCGTTAGCGTAATCCTTTTCTGTTTTCTTGCCAATCTATATCGCCGAGCCGTAAAAATACCCCCTTCGGCATACCGCAAAGCTTCGCTGCGCGCATTGTCGGTTATTCTTTGTCCTTATTGACATTGACGGCAACCCCGTTGAATTCCAAATGATCTTCTACCGGAACGATTAACACCTTTTGACCGTCGATGACCTTCGCTTCCACAAGATGGCTGTATTCAGGGTCAATGGAGAGTGATACCTTCTCCGTTTTCAGCTCCACTTTCTTTGCATCAATCAGGTTGGTCGGATTGAGAACGGCGCCTGCGCCGAACCGTTCCCCACAAGCAGCTTGAAAAGCTTCCGCCTGTTCCTCCGAAGCACCGCAATCCAAAATAATCTTGCTCACTTCACAGGGGCTGACAGTCAGCGGCTCCGGATCCTTCGCCTCCCGATGCTCTTCAATCATTGCGGCAAGCTGACCGTGGATTGCCTGCACGATCTCAAGGCTGCAGGCGCTGCCCAACGACTCAGAAAGAGCGGATTCAAAAGCCTCCCGCTGTTCTGCGGCTGACATGGGCAAATCGGTATGGAACACTGCATCGATAAACTCCTGATGCAGTTCTCCCTCTTTGCGGGAATAAAACAGTGCATTGTAGATGTTGGCGCTACGGTTATCAAAGGCCGGGAACAGGAAGCCCAGCTCCGGCGCAGCGACAGTTTGACTGGCGGCACAATGAAACTCGTTATCTCCGGAGAAATAGCCTAATTCCGTTTTTCCTGTTTTAACCGGGCAGACCGCACACAGAATGTAGGAAAAGACCTCATCCGAGCCCTCGGCTCGCAGGGCGTCGTGATTTCGATGGGGTACATCGTAGCTGTCGCTTGCCAGCAGCAACAGATAATTGCTCTCGCCCATGTCCAACGATTGAATAACTTTCTGATAAAATGCCTGCCGCACCCGAGCATCCTTCGCACCGGATGTGCGCAGTTCCATCAACATTCTGTGTTCTTCTCCCGTCATGACCTGTTGGTTGGAAAACACAATATCGATCAAGTTTTTTCCGAGTGCTCCTGACAGTGCTTTTTTCAGCAGGCTGAGGTATTTTTCGGCTTCCTCCTGCGTCATCATGCCAAGCGACTCGTCCAAATCGGTTATAATCTCCTTATTGCTATTGACAAAACAGCCGTAAATACGGCTGATGGCATTTTTATCCGGCTTCCAGCGGCGGCGCAGCTCGTTGAGTTCTTTTTGGTTCATTGGTTTTATCAGACCTTTCGTTATGATATTTGGTTGGTAGCATTGTGGCAGTTCAGATACATGTTCGGCTTTTCACCGTACTTGACATTCCGCACCAGCATTATGCCTGTATTTGAGCATCATTTCTTTTACGACAGGCGGCCAACCTCTTCACAAGAGAATTCCAAATGATGCTCTTCACAGTATCTGCGGATCACGAGAAGCATCATTTTTGTCGGAAGTGACCTTCCGTTTTCCCATCGGTTTACGGAGGTATAGCTGACACCCAATTCTTTGGCAAGCTGAGTTTGGGACAGCCTCCGTTCACTGCGCAGTTTCAGAATCGCATCTGCAAAGGTCATTTGCTCCACCTCTCTTATGTAGCACAGTATAGCATATTATGCCTTCACTAAGCAAGCCCGGAATTGCAAATCCCATTCAAGTCTTAGGCTTTGATTTAAGGTTATAAAATGCACTCTCGATACGCTTTTTGTCCACACAGTCCATGCATTTCAGACTATCTAGAGCGTCTTTGAACTTTTTGTAGCCATCTTGTAGCCATGGGTTGATTCGCCTCGCAATCCGTGGCTACTACTATTTTGGATTAACGAGAGATACTATACTTTCAATTTCATATTTTATTGTTGAGTAGACTTATGCGTTTTTCGAAACATTTCAACAACTGTTGCAATTTTTGTGGAGTGTTTTTTACGCGAAAACAAAAATACAATAGCAACAGCCAAATAGCATACACTTAATAACCATTTTCCAATACATGTACTCCATATTGCCAATACCAAAAACTCTACTATACTCGTCCTTGATAATGCATATTCCCGAGATATGGTGTTTAACATCGGAGTTTTCTTGCTTGCTTCAGCGTATAATGAATAGTTTTCTGAAAAGCGTAAGAATTTTGTTTTTATTAAAACCGGCTCAATAATAACAGAACCAGCACGGTTAAGAATTAAGCCGATCTCATAGCTTGAAGCAATGAGACATAATAATAAGACAATTTCAGGAACGGTGCTTAGTTTGATAAAAACCTCCCCGGTGACTACTTCTATAAGCGTAACTGGGTAAAGAGTAATTATACCCGCTAAAAAGACGAATCCCGTTAAAAACATATTCAAAATATTGTATAGTGGAATTTTTACATCCATTACTTCGCTCCTTTTGGTGTGAATGACCCAATATAGTGTCCATGAGAGGTATTTATTTTTTTGTCGTTGTCGAGAAAAGCCACGGAATATCTCTCGTTGCTAACGTATATATGAACTCTACTATCATCACAGTCAAAGACAATCGAACCAGCAGAATTTTGCGTAATGGTATTATATCCAGAATAATAGTCCAAATTTTTACTTGGTGCTTTGCCTATTACTACAATCTGTGGCTTCATTTTTGCCAAAACATCGGATGATATTTTCCCGGACGATCTCCCGTGGTGCGGCGCAAAAAGTATATCGACTTCTGGCCAATCTACTTTCCCTTTAATTTTTTCAAGAAATACATTTTCCATATCTCCAAGCCAAATTGCTTTCACTCCATTGTTAACCGAGTAAGTAATGATTGGAGATATATTGTTAAACGCAGTTCCCTCTTTAGCCAACTTCAATTCGGCCTTAAAATCATCGTTGTCTGTGATAGGCCATAGACAATGGATTCCTGCACAGCCACGTTCGTCATCAGATAAGTAGAAGGCTTTGTCGGAATCCCTTAATTCACAGTATTTTTTGAAACTCTCACTCTCATCCGTCTTGGTTGCCTCATTCTTAACACAATAAAAATTAACGATGCCCACAGTACTGCAGAAATCTAATAGACCGAGAATATGGTCTTCATCGGGATGTGTAGAAATAAATCGCGAGACCCCTTTATTTGATGCCAAAGTTTTAATTTCACCGAAATTTTCATCTCTACTGTCATCATCTTCATAGCAGCAGTCAATGGTTGTGAAATTATCCGAATTATGATTGATATAAAACATATCACCATTGCCTGCTGAAAATGATTTTATAATACTCATTATGCTCCTCCATTAAATTCTCGGTCCTAAGAACTTGCCCCCGTTCAAATGAATCATGTGATCCGGCATATCGGCAATCCAGACCTCTGTTTCCCACGCAAGAGATTCTGAGAATTGTTTGAATGTCTTAAAGTCCAGAAATGCCGTAACATATATTTTCCCAGCCTTAACACCAGTCGTCATTTCCTCGATTTCTTTGATACGCTTAGGCTCCATCGGTCCAACGGATGTAACCGATTCGATAAAGTATAGCCAATCCTTGTCTTCAGCGTAGAGAACAACATCGGGCATCTTGTCGTGCAACGTTATTTCAAAGCCCAAAGCATGGAGCTTGTCCACGTTCTTAACTAAGTCCTTCTCTGTGGTATCACCGACATACAGGCACTCGGAGTTGGGCGCGAAACGGGGTGCAAATTCCTCGATAATTGCTTTTTGCAGTTGGTTGTGCTTGCCTGGCGAGAATGTGAAGTCTTCACCATTGATTTTTACAGGCATTTTTCTCATTGTCCGTTTAGAGGCATAGAGATCAACAAGTGAGCCGTGATTTTCCATAAAACGCGCCAAACTTCTCTCCCAGTCTGCAGTACCGAAGCTCTGAATCAAGTGAAGCATCTCATCCGTTAAGCGATACCGATAGTTGGGGCTGTTGGTTGCCTTTCCGTTATCCTCAATGAACGCCGCATTTCTGAAATGGTGCATGGCTTGTTTGCGGAAGGTTTCACGACTATTCTCTGCATAGGTTGTTCCGTAATTGCTGTTTGCGAACGCAATGACATCGTGAATCCGAATCCAATTATTTGCGGCAGACTCCCATGCCTCTTCTTCTGTCAGATTAGCCATTGCAAGTAATACACAGCAGCACATACCGTTTTGCTGTTTCGCTGGAACTTTCAACGAACTCAGAATTTCTTTTGCTTTCTCTAATTTACTCATATATAGCTCCTCAAAATATTGTCACAAGTTGCTTCCGACATATCTCTAACACGGATCAATTCTTTTCCCATCGCCTCAATCGTGTTCATAGGTGGAACTGGCATGGAATTGATCTCGGTGGAGTTCACCTGTGTAGATCCGTTCAAGATGCGATAGTAGCTGTCATACAACGTAGAATTGAATAGCACATAGAGTCCATAGACAACACACTCTGACAGTTCACGGAGTCCACTGATAAAATTGATTTTATTCTGTGTACTAATCTCCGTATATTCAGGATGCTTTCTGGCTAAGTACACACCGCACTGCAGGCGGCGGTGTTCCTCTTTTGCTGTAAAACGCTTCACGAACAAGTAGTTGGTGTTCTCCTGTAGAAGTCCGCGCTGTTCAGTAACAATGTACTCATGTTCCTTTCCAGCAGGGAATACTACCTTTCCATCCTGAATGTGCTGCGAATAAAACAGCGGAACAGCATCGTCTTCTGCTGAATCACGCAATGCTTCACGATTCCGGAAATCAACCGTTAACCCTGTTTTCATTTTTAACCCAATGTCAGGAAGGGTATCTGTCCATCGGTTCAGCTCATTCAGAGTTTGGACTTCCTCGGTGTTCGTCACTAGATAGACATAGGACTCATCACCATTTACTACTGTAGAATAGGGAGCTTCAAAAACAGTTCGATTAGAGAAGTCAGCATTACTCTTTGTAGTCGTAATAGTAATTGTATTTGGTTTATTTTGTGTCTTCTTTGCTTTAATGATGATAGTTTCCTGTAAAACGCTTTCTTTCTCAAATACTTTATCCCTGCTGACAAATAGATGGATATGTTCTAATGCGCCTTCTTCAAAGAAACGTTTACGGAATTGTTTAAAGTACGCACCGGATGTCCATGAGCGAGGGATGATATACACCATTTCTCCGTCCGCCTTGAGATTGAACATGCTCATAGCCGCAAACAAAAAGTATAGGTTAGGCGCACCATAACATACATCTGGCATTGCGGTGGCTTCTGGCGCATCTTTTGCAATTTTCATATAAGGCGGATTGCCAATAACCATATCGAACTTATCTGCATCCGGACTTGCACCCAGCATACCATTGTACTCAAGCATTTGACCGAGAATGTAATTATCAGTTACAATTCTGAAAGAAACATCTTTCGTTGTATGGCTGCATGCCCACTCCAAATTTGAATACAACAAGTCTACAATGTTGGCATCATTTTCATAGCAAACCAGCTCAATGGAATCAATCTCGGCGTTTGACTCCAATCGTTCAAGGAGTGCAACCGAGAGAATTCCTGAGCCAGCACCCGGATCGAGGATGCTGAGAGAAGTGCGACCTTCGGGAATCGAAAAAAGCCCCGCCATAAAAACGGCAGTTTCTTTGCTTGTGAAAAACTGCCCATATTTCTTCCTTTTGGACTTTGGCATGTGGTCAATGTACTCGACCGTAGCCGCACAAACATGGTCAATCATTTTCATCATTTATAAACTCCACTATGTCGCCAATGCCGCAATCTAATGCAGCGCAAATCTTATACAAACTCTCCATTGATATAGCTTCGTTTTTTCCCATCTTGGCAAGCACATTGAAGCTGATACCGGAGGCGTCCTTCAAATCTGTCCGGTTCATTTTCTTATCGATCAACAGCTTCCAGAGCTTATCGTAGGAAATTGACATTGTAATTCTCCGTTCCAAATTTAAACTGATTGTATTATAGCACAAAACGACGATGTTCGCAAGATAATCTCATCAGAGCGTGAGATGTTCTCCGCAAATCATAACCACCGGCCGTGCCGGTGGTTTGCACAGGCCCCCTTGGGGCCTATTACCAGCCGAGCCTATAAGCTCATCGAATTTTCTTTCTGCTGCATGATGCGCCCTACTGCTATTGAAATAGCCGTGTGCCGCATTTTACTTTTCGTCACTCTCGATTATCTGCCTTTTTGAATCGTACCGTATCAGCTGCTTTCCAGATTTGTTCCTCGCTTCGCTCGGACATTTTTTCTGGGCATAGCTAAAGCTTTTTGGAACCACCGGCACTGCCGGTGGTTTTCTTTATACAAGAAAAAGCCTACCGCAGGAGCTTAAATGCTTCTGCGGTAGGCTGTGCCTGATGTGGGTTTATACACGTCCTTTCAGTCCATTTTTCTTGGCAAGCTCGCTTGTTGCCTGACGGCGCTCATCCGAATACGGTGCGGTCAGCCGAAAGGAGAACCGTCCCTTGCGGATTTCAAACTCCATGCAGCCCTTGTCTGGGTCTGCGTCGGTCTGACGGCACTCGCCGGGGTGGGCTGCGGCATAGGCGGTCAGCCTGTTCTTGAGGTCGGTGTTGTGGGTGCGAATATAGATCAGCGGCTCTTTCTCGTCAAACCATATATCGGTGGTTTTTTCCTGCTTGGTAAGCCCTGTTCTCATGCAAGCTCCTTTCTGCGCCTCTGTTACGCAATAGGGGTGTTTTTCAGGTGTTTTCTCCGGCTCATGACTTGGGGAAAACGGAGATTTTCAAACAGGAGCACGCCGGACAACGCCCGGTTCGTCCGATGCGCTCCTGTTGGCTATTTTCGTATTTTTACGGCTCTACACCGTAGTTGCTCACAGCTCCATGTCGCACTTCTTGCGGCGCGGCATATCACGGCTTCTGGATTGCTCCGGCTTCTCCGGCTCGGCATGGAGAATGAATTGTATGAATTCCTTGACCTTGCGGGGCGCTCGTTTGAGTGCCGCCATGAAATCCTTTGTCTGCTCTTGCAGCTTTTCGTATTTCCGTTTCCATACGCTTACATCGCGTTTGAGCGTTTCCACTTTGCCTTGTCTGCCAGCCACAGGAGCGTGGCACGCTCCTGTCACAGCTCCCAAGGAGGAGTAGTCCAGCGATAGCTTTGCGGCACTCCGCGGCGGTCAAGATACTCCTGCCTTGCCTGTTCCCGTTCCTCTTCGGTGGGAGCAGTCTTGTACCGGGAATAGAGCTGCCGGTTCAGCATGGCGTCAAGTTTCTGCTCTAAGCCCTGCCGGATTTCTTCTTCGAAATCATCCTCGCCCCGCAGATGGTACATGGCGAGGTCGATGAAAAGATCACAGGGAATTTAAACGCTTTTCATTTTCCTATTCTTTCCTTTCTGCGACGGTCGCAACGATAGCGACGATTGCTCTGACAGTATCATTTTCACCGTTGCAACCGTTGCAACCGTCGCAGCCGTCGCGCCGTCCTCATTCGATTACTTCGTACTCTACATTGTCGATTACCATATAGGTGAGTTTCACCTGCCGCCCGGAGTGTTTTGCTCTGTTCTCGTACTTCACATGGTACTCGTCCAGTAGCCTGCCGGATTTAACGTTCAGGTATTTGGTGAGAGCGTTTGCTGCCATGCCTGTGTTGACCATCCCCGCAAGCTCAGTCAGACTGCCTGTCCATTCTCTGCTTTCGGAGGAAACAAGCTGGGAAACCGTATCCAATACCGGGTCGGGCGGCTCCTGATACGGCTCGTTCTCTGTCCGTTCAAGGCTCCATATCTGCGTGTCGGCATCTTTTTTCAGATATAGAATCTGATCCTGTTGATCTCGCCCCACCGCATCGACCGTGGCCTCCAATGCTGTCCGTTTCTTCTTCTTCTTCTGCATCAGGAGTGCTCCGTCTGCACAACCGAGGAGTCCTGTTGTGCCGGAGATTGTTTCAAAGCTGTCCCCGGCTGGCTGCTTTATTGTGTGATGAACGGTAACGATGCAAATCCATGGATAGTTCCTGTACGCGAAGGTAGTTATTTTCTCTATAAAGCATAGAGAGATACCGTTTCATGTAGTGTAGAAATTTGTTTTGGGCTATCCGCCATGGTGTTTAAAATAATATCGTCAGTATTGTCTTAACTCCGTTTCTGCATTATACTTCTCGGTAAGGATATAATGATTTGCGAAAAATCTGCAAAAAGCTCGGTATCAGCAAAAAAAGTAGCGCAATAGTAGCGCGGGCATGAATATAATCAGACAAAACACATCAATCATACAATACACGAATGAGGCGGGACATGAAAACGCTTATAGTCGATGATAATAAAATATCGCTTGAATTTCTTAACGAAATCTGTATGGATTCGCCATACGTGTATGTCGCCGGCACATTTACCGACCCGGAGGCTGCCTGGAAATTTGCCAAGGACAACTATATTGAGCTTGCCCTGCTCGACGTGAGGATGCCCAAGCTGAACGGGATCGAGCTCGGCAAAAGGATAAGGAGCATATACCCCGAGTGCGTAATAATATACGTCACCGCCTATAAGGAGCCCTGTATAGACGCCATACGCATGAAGGCGGACTTTTATATATTTAAGCCGTACAGCAGCAAGGACATCGAGGACGCGATATACCGGGCGCGGCTTCTGGCCGTGCGGCAGCGGAAGCGCATAGCGGTAAGAACCTTCGGGCGGTTTGACGTGTTCGCGGCGGGACGCCCTATATGCTTCAAAAACGCGAAATCAAAGGAGCTGCTTGCGCTCTGCGTTGACAGAAGGGGCGGAGAGGTAATGATGGACGAGGCCATAGATATGCTCTGGCCGGAGCGGCCGTATGACGAAAGGGTAAAAAAGCTGTACCGCAAGTCCGTGCTGATGCTCAACCATACGCTGCTGGAATACAGCATAGAGGATATTTTCATAAGCAAGAGAGGCTATTGCTACATACTTCCGGAAAAGTTCGAGTGCGATTACTATGATTTTATAAAGCAAAAGAACAGAATACCGCCGGAGGAATATATGTTCCAATATCCTTGGGCGGAGGAAACGTTAGCCTCGCTCTGTTTTTGACAGGAGCAAAGGTCGTAAACCTGATATTTATTGTTTTTCAAAAAAACAAATAATAATATAAAGGCGGACACAGATCATGGATAAGGAACAGCAGAAACATCTTGTAGCAGTCGAAATGGCTTTACTGGCGCTCGGCATGCCGCCGAACCTGAAGGGCTTCTATTACATCAAGGACGCAGTATGGATGCTGCTGCAGTCGGGCGGGCATATAGGCAACAAGCACATATTCGAGCGGCTGACGAGCAGATACGGCGCGCCTAACTCTGCGATAGTGAAATCCATGCGGACGGCAATAAAGGTCACATTCGACAGGGGCAATTCAAAATCCAAGGCAAAGTGGTTCGGCAGCCTGTTGAATGTGGAGCGCGAATATCCGCCGATATCCGTATTTATCGCGACAATAGCGGCTCAACTGCGATGCCAGATGTTTTGTATGGAGGAAGAAGCTGTGAAATGCACCTTGGAGAAGCGTTTTTAGCAAGGATTTTATGACGACAATGATATCATAAGAGAAAGGTGCCGACGTCTGAGGTTTGAGCGCTGTCCTCATTTCAAGACATGATAAAGCGGTTGCTTGATGCAGAGCAGCCGTTTTTTGTTATGAGCCATCATTTTCACCGAGGCTCCGCATAGTCCGAAAGTAGCATGTATAGCCTACTATTAGACACAGTTCACGGTATCCTTAACTGGAAATAAATGTAAAGGAACTATCAGATGGATACCGTGTCCGTCGCTCGAAACCGAATATTGCAGTTATGTGAAGAGCGAAAGATAACGATAAACAAGCTGGCTACGCTATCCGCCCTTCCGCCATCAAGCATAAAGAACATACTATATGGAAAAAGCCGAAATCCAAAGCTGCTTACCATAAAGATGATATGCGACGGGCTGGATATAACGCTTAGCGATTTTTTCAGCACCCCTGAATTCGATTCTCTTGATCAGGAGGTGATTTAGCGCTATGCCCTCCGCGGTGAAGGCATTCTATGAGGCCACCGGCGGCGACTACGCCGATGCAGTCGCCCGCTTTTCAAGCGAAGCGCGCCTTATACGCTTTTTGAGGAAATTCCCCGCCGACGACAGCTTCCGTTCTCTTTCCGCCTGCCTGCAAACAAATGACACCGCAGGCGCTATCTTTGCTCTCCACTCATTAAACGGGGTAAGCGCCCTGTTAGGCTTTTGCAGGCTGAGCGATACGTGCGCCCTTCTCAGCCGCGCTTTGAAATTTGGCTCGCCGGACGCCGCGGCGGAGCTTTTTGCCCGCCTTCAAGAGGAATACCACATCATCGTTTCCTCTGTTTCCGGCATGCAGGACAAGGAATATATTTGATTATACTCACATAAGTGCTACCGATACGCTACCGAAAGGCTTTTTAAGGCGGCGGCTACGGCTTTGCGCAGCCGATCAATATTGACCGGCTTGGCGAGGCAACCGTTCATTCCCGAATCGGCGGCCGACCTTGCGCTTTCCTCGGAAGCATCCGCCGTAAGAGCTATTATCGGCACCGTTTTTGCGTTCCCGCACCCTGACCTGCGAATGGCACGCGCCGCTTCGTATCCATTCATTACAGGCATCTGCACGTCCATTATTATGGCATCGTATTCGCCGTTAGCACTCTCGAACATTTCCAGCGCAGCCCGCCCGTTTGCCGCTATGCTCACCGGTCTTCCCGTTTCATCCTCCAGCAGCTCACACAGTATTTCCCCGCAGAGCCGGTCGTCCTCCGCCAGCAGCAGCCGCTTCCCCGCAAGGGCTTCCGACTCCGTTTCGGTTTCCTCTTTTTCCTCCATCCTATCGAATGCCAGCTCTACGCGAAACACAGTCCCCTTTTCCCTGCCGCTTTTTGCCGCAATACTGCCGCCCATAAGCTCCGTAAGCCCCTTTGCTATGACTATACCCAGACCGGCGGCGGGCGTCTCCCCTTCGGCAAGCGCCGCATCTAAAATGCTCTGCTCCATTCCCTCGCCGTTGTCGCTCACGGTGAATACCAGCGGCAGCTTTTCGGTGCGATCGCCTTGGGCGCACGAAATGCAAAGCACAGTCTTACCGCCGGCAGCCGTATGCTGCACCGAATTGACGATCAGGTTCAGCAGTATCCGCTCCAACCGCCGTTTATCCCCCAAAAGCATATCCGGCGCCGCCTCTGCGATGCGCACGGCCAGCTCGTGCCCCGCATCCTTTATTTGCGGGCACAGCATTTTTTGAATATCCTCCGCCAGCTCATACGGCGAAAAAGGTTCCTTTTTAATATCGATGCGCCCGCCTCCGAGCTTATAAATATCCACGATATCGTCTGCCAGCCCCAGCAGGTACTCAGCCGATACCGCTATTTCCGCCGCACGCTCCCGCACCCTGTCCGGACTGTCCGCTTCTATTTCCAGTATTTGCGCAAGGTGCATTACGGAGCTCAACGGCGTCCTCATATCATGGCATATCTTCACAAAGGCGTCCCTTTGCGCCGCTTCGGTCTTGTATCGCTTTGCTTCTTCCATTTTGCTTTTCTCTCGGCCTGCTTTAATGATTTTTAAATCTCAACGCCATTTTACTCCAAGATACATATAATGTCCACAGCAAAAGGAGCGGCCGAAGCCGCTCCTTTAAGTTCAGGTTTTATTGGTTGGTTTAATCGTAAACCAGCAGGGAGATCATCTCGTCGTCGATGTTCTCGGCATTGTACCACTGAGCGCCGGTATCCACGTCGGATACGCTCTCGCCCTTGGCAGCCATGACAGCCATTTCAACGGCCTTATAGCCGATCTGGTAGGGATCCTGAGTGACGGAGCCGTAGAACCAACCGTTGCGAACCGCGTTCTTCTGAGCAGCGCCCGCATCGAAGCCAGCAACGATTATATCGCCGTACTTGCCGCCCTCGGCGAGATCCTCACCGTCGGATACAGCGGACAGGAAGCCGGTAACGGCGCCCTCGTTGGAGCAGAAGATAGCGACGGGCTTCTTGCCCAGCAGGGAGTTTGCGGCAGTCTGAACCGCGGTGGCCTCGGTAGTGGCGGATACCGCAACCTCGATGATGATAGCGGGATCGGCGACCTTCTTCTCCCACTTTGCATGGCCCTCTATGGAGACCTTGCCGGGCTGATACATTTCAGCGATCTCAGCCATCTTGTTTACGAAGCCGGTGGTGCGGCCGGTTATGGAAGCGGATACCGCATCCTGGGACAGGCAGCCTATGATCACGGGCTTCTTGGAGTCGGCGTTCTTCATGGCCTCTACGATAACCTCGTTCTCGCCGAACTTCTCAGCGGCGATAGCGGCAGCGTTCTCGTTGTTGGTGCTGGCGGTGGCCTTTACGGCGCCGGTCTTGTCATCGGGTACGCCGGAGTCAAAGCCTATAACGGGGATGTCCTTCGCAGCGCACTCCTCAAGTATCTCGGTGACGGCCTCGGTGGAGAGGGCCGCAAGCGCCATAGCCTTTGGGTTCTTCGCCATTTCGTTCTTAACCATGTTGACCTGAGCGTCAATCTCGGTTTCGGAAGCGGGACCGTCGAAGTAGATCTCTACACCGTACTCGGCGGCAGCAGCGTCGGCGCCGGCCTTGACCGCCTGCCAGAACTGATGCTGGAAGCCTTTTGCCATGACGGGGATATAGAGCTTATCCATTGCTTCTTCCGTCGTTTCCTCCATGGTTTCTTCCGTCTTCTCTTCCGTCATCTCCTCAGTCTTGGGAGCCTCGGGCTTGGCTTGGCAAGCGGTAGCCGCTATGACCATCACCATGATAAGAAGCAGGGCTATCAGTTTTTTCATTCTCGTTTCCTCCTATTATTTTTTATCAAACGCATCGCTGCGCTCAACACTTGGTTGGTTGCCGCCGTTCTTCGGCATCGTCACTACCGGGGTGACCCGGTTTGCGGCGTTCGTGCGGGTGATGTCGAGCAGCACCGCGCCTATTACCACCGCGCCTGTAAGGAAGGTCTGCCAGGGAGCCTGGAGGCCGCATGAGGACAGGCCGTTTTTAAGCACCGACATTATGAATACGCCAATTATGGTGCCTATCATCGAGCCGGAGCCGCCCGCCATGGAGGTGCCGCCTATTATTACGCCGGTTATGCCGTTGAGCTCCTGACCGCTTCCCGTTCCGGGGGTTATCGTGGTGTAGGCCGCCGCATAGAACAGGCCGGCCATGCCTACGAAGAAGCCTGAAAGCGTATATACCGCGACCTTCCAGTTATCGACCTTGATTCCGGAAAGGCGCGCCGCCTCCTCGTTTGAGCCTATGGCGTAAGCGTATCTGCCGAACTTAGTCTTATGCAGTATCGCCGCGGCGATGAGGAAGAAGCCTATGAGCCAGAAGGCGCCGACGGGGAAGCCCTTTATCCCGAAAACCTCGGAGCGGATAAACACCTTCTTGAACCAGCTTCCCACCTCGGCGGTAGCCGTGGGCCATGTCTGAGACTGAACCTTGGTTATTATCGAGCCTATGCCGGAGGCCATCATCTGGGTGCCCAGGGTGGCTATGAAGGGGGGCAGCTTGAGCTTTGCGACGAATATTCCGTTTGCAAAGCCGAACACCACGCCTACTAATATTGTAAGGAACACGGAGAGTATCAGCGGGCAGCCCTGCTTGAAGGAGAAGCCTCCGAGCAGCGCCGCGCACATCATCGCCGTTCCCAGAGAAAGGTCTATTCCGCCGGTGATGATGACGAAGGTGACCCCGAATGCCATAAAGCCTATGTAGTAGCTGGATTCGAGTATGTTTTTGACCATATCCAGGCTCAGAAAGTTGTTGCCGAAGATCGAGAACACTATGTACAGGATCACCAGCGCCGCAGGAGCCAGCAGTTTTTGCATGTTGAGCTTATTGGTTCCCAGTTTTTCCATTCCGCTATCCTACCTCTCTCTTTGTTGCAAGGGTCATTATTTTTTCCTGAGTAGCCTCGGCTATATCCAGCTCTCCCGTTTTGCGCCCTTCGCACATGACTACTATGCGATCCGACATACGCAGCAGCTCGGGCATCTCCGATGAGATCATTATTATGGACTTGCCGTCGTCGGCAAGCTGATGCATGAGCTTATATATCTCGCTCTTCGCGCCCACGTCTATGCCTCTGGTGGGCTCGTCGAATATGAGTATGTCGCAGTTGTTGAGCAGCCACTTGGACAGCACCACCTTCTGCTGGTTGCCTCCGGACAGGCTGCGCACCTTGCTCTTTACGCTCGGGGTCTTTGTGCGTACCTTTTTAACGTATTCGTGGGACACGCCCTCGATCTTTCTGTCGTCCACAAAGGCCACCTTGGAAAACTGATCCAGCGAGGCGAGGACGGTATTGTCCGCCACGGACAGCCCGAGACACAGGCCGTAACGTTTGCGGTCCTCAGAGAGATATCCTATGCCTGCGGCAACCGCATCCCGCGGGGAGTTTATCCTTACCTCTTTGCCGTTTATGCGTATCGTGCCGCCGTGGCGCGGGTCCGCGCCGCATATAAGCCGCGCTGTTTCGGTGCGCCCTGCGCCCATGAGCCCGGCGAAGCCGAGTATCTCGCCCTTTTTCAAATTGAAGGATACGCCCTTTACATCCTTGGAGACCAGCTCCTCCGCCTCGAATACTATCGGCGCGCCTTCGGGTACGTTTGACTGCGTCTTGGGCTCCTCGTATATCACGCGCCCGACCATCATTTGCACCACCTGGTCTATCGTCGTCTCAGCGGTATCAACGGTGTTGACATACTGGCCGTCCCGCATCACGGTTATCCTGTCGGTTATTTCCTTCAGCTCGTTCATGCGGTGCGAAATGTATATTATGCCTACTCCGGTGGCCTTGAGCCGCCGTATAAATACGAACAGGTCTTCTATCTCGCTCTCGGTGAGCGCGGCAGAGGGTTCGTCCAGTACGAGTATTTTTGTGTTTTCGTGAGAGAGTGATTTTGCTATCTCCACCATCTGCTGCTTTGCAACGGTGAGATGCTTGACGGGTGTTTTAGCGGATATGTTATTTAAATGAAGCGATCCGAGCAGTTCCTCGGTCATGCGGTTCTGCTCCGCCTTGTCGAGGAACCCCCCCTTGACGGGCTCGCGCCCTATGAATATGTTTTCGGCGACTGTAAGATCCTGCATAAGGTTAAGCTCCTGATGCACTATGCTTATGCCCTTTGCCTGAGCGTCCCTGGGCCCGTGTATCTCGACCGGGCTGCCGAAAAGCTCTATCGTGCCGGCGTCCTTAGTGTACACGCCGGTGAGTATCTTCATAAGAGTAGATTTACCGGCGCCGTTTTCCCCGACCAATGCCATGACCTCCCCCGCCTTTACCTCAAGCCGGGCGTCATCAAGCGCGTGCACGCCGGGAAAATACTTTTGTATACCGTACATTCGCAAAATCGTTTCAGCCATTATGGTTTCACCTTTCTGTACCTTATAAAGAAGCAAAGCGTTGAAGATGGTTTAAACGGTGAAAACGAACCGTTTCGTGTTTTTGTTTAAAATCAAATATAGCACTACTTGGCTTTATCATAAACAATGCGTTGCCAAAAAGCAAGACTTTTCTTAAAAATTTTATTTCTAATTCAAAACTTACTGTTGACGCAAGCGGTTAAAAACCTTATTATAGTTAATGAGAACTGTGGTTTTCGTGCTTTCGGAGTCACAGAATAATGTAACGTTTCGTTTTTTTGGAGGAAATATGTCGAGTATTTCTACTATCAAGGATGTTGCCGCAAGGGCCGGCGTCGCCCCCTCCACGGTATCCAAATACATAAACGGCGGCAGCGTCCGCGAAAAGAACGTCATCGCCATCCGCGAGGCCATAGCGGAGCTGGAATTCCGAGCGAACCCCTTTGCCCGGAACCTCAAGTCACAGCGCAGCCACGCCATAGGCGTATTGCTGCCCGACCTGTCGGCCCCCTTTTTCAGCGCCATGCTGGAGGCCCTTAACAGGGTAATACGCGCCCGCGGCTATCACAGCCTCATCTCATGTTACAGCTCTAACCACGGGCTGGAAAGGGACAATCTGCGCTTTCTTTTGGAGGCCAGCATAGATGGCCTCATATACGTGCCGGAGGACCTTTCCGCGGAGGAATTTCACGAGCTTACCGACGAATGCGGCGTACCTGTGGTGCTTGCCGACCGAATGATACCCGGCTCAGATAAGGACACGGTGCTCACCAATAACACCGAATCCGTATACAAAGCCACATCGCATCTTATATCCGAGGGGCACAGACGCATCGGCATAATTTCCGGCCCCAAATCCGTCTTTACCGCAAAGGAGCGCCTTGTGGGATACCTCAGGGCCCTTTCCGACAACGGCATAATTTACGACGATTCCTTAGTCATAAGCGGCGACAACATTTTCGCCACAGGATATCAGGGCCTCATATCCATGATGTCCCTCAATACCCCGCCTACGGCAATATTTTCCACAAACTACAACATAACCCTGGGCCTTATCACCTCCGCACGGGAGAGGGGTATAGTCATACCCGATCAGGTGAGCGTTTTCGGCTACGACTCCGTTGACGTATGCCGCATGATGACCCCCGCCCTGCCCGTCGTTTTCCAGCCGGAGCAGGAGATAGGCCGGCTTGCGGCGGAATACCTAATAGAACGGCTGGACGGAAGCACAGTCCCTCCCCGCATGACCGTGCTCGAGTCCAAGCTGGTAATATAAAAAATACATATTTATAGCGTTATGCGTTATTAAATAGATTCGTCCCCTACTACCAAATTCATGCCCGCGGCAATGCCGCAGAGTACAATTTTCAAGGAGGAAGAATATATGGCAAAGAATCGTTACGTAGGCAGCTATCCGGTCATAGGCATCCGTCCCATTATCGACGGCCGCAGAGGCCCCATGAAGCTGCGAGAGAGCCTTGAGGGCCAGGTAATGGCCATGGCGGAGGCTGCGAAAAAGCTCTTCGAGGATAACCTTTACTACTCCAACGGCGACCATGTAAAGGTGGTCATAGCCGATTCCACCATCGGCCGCGTGCCGGAATCCGCCGCCTGCGCCGAAAAGTTCCGCAGAGAAGGCGTATCCATAACCCTCTCCGTCACGCCCTGCTGGTGCTACGGCTCCGAGACCATGGATATGGATCCCATGACGATAAAGGGCGTATGGGGCTTTAACGGCACAGAGCGCCCCGGCGCCGTATACCTCGCCTCCGTACTCGCCACCCACGCCCAGAAGGGGCTTCCAGCCTTCGGTATATACGGCCATGAGGTACAGGACGCGGATCAGGTCACCGAGATACCTGAGGACGTAAAGGAAAAGCTGCTGCGCTTCGGCAGGGCGGCCGTTGCGGCTGCCACCATGCGCGGCAAGAGCTATTTGCAGATAGGCTCCATGTGCATGGGCATAGGCGGCTCCATCATAGACCAGCAGTTCATGGAGGAATACCTCGGCCTGCGCGTCGAATCCGTCGATGAGGTGGAGATACTCCGCCGCATGGAGGAGGGCATATACGACCACGAGGCCTATGAAAAGGCGCTGGCGTGGACATTCGAGCACTGCAAGGAGGGCCGCGACGACAATCCCGAATCCGTGGAGTTCCTGGGCAAGGAGCGCCGCATACGGTTTACCGAAGAGGAAAAGCGCAAGCAGTGGGAATTTACCATAAAGATGTACTGCATCATAAAGGATCTCATACAGGGCAACCCCAATCTCCCCGAGGAATTCAAGGAGGAGATGGTAGGCCACAACGCCATCGCCGCCGGCTTCCAGGGCCAGAGGCAGTGGACCGATCACTGGCCCAACTGCGACTATCCCGAGGCGGTGCTCAATTCCTCCTTCGACTTTACCGGCAAAAAGGAACCCATGGTGTTCGCCACGGAAAACGACGTGCTCAACGGCCTCGGCATGCTATTCATGGAGCTGCTCACGAACCGTGCGCAGATATTCGCGGATGTGCGTACCTTCTGGTCCCCTGAGGCCACCAAGCGCGCCACCGGCTATGAATTCGAGGGCAAGGCTAAGGAGAACGGCGGCATAATACACCTGCTCAACTCCGGCGCGGCCTGCCTCGACGCCTGCGGCGAATGCACCGACGAAAACGGCAACAAAGTCATGAAGCGCTGGTGGGAGGTCACCAACGAGGACATAAAGAAAATGACCGACGCTACCGTATGGTGCGAGGCTGGCTTTGACAACTTCCGCGGCGGCGGCTTCTCCAGCCACTTTGTCACCCGTGCGGAAATGCCCGTCACCATGATCCGACTGAATCTCGTCAAGGGCCTCGGCCCCGTGCTCCAGATAGCCGAGGGCTGGACGGTGAACCTGCCCGACGAGGTGACGGATAAGCTCATGGAGCGCACCAACCCCACATGGCCCTGCACATGGTTTGCGCCGCGCTGCGACGGCAAGGCGGGTAGCCCCTTTGAGGACGCCTACTCCGTAATGCAGAACTGGGGAGCCAACCACGGCGCGATCTCCTACGGACACGTCGGAGCAGACCTCATCACGCTCTGTTCCATGCTCCGCATACCCGTATGCATGCACAACGTGCCCTCCGAGAATATCTTCCGCCCTGCCGCATGGAACGCCTTCGGCATGGATAAGGAAGGCCAGGATTACCGCGCCTGCGCCGCCTACGGCCCCATGTACAAGAACATAAGGTAATGATTATCTAAAAAAAATGGCCGGGACGGTTCATTCCGCCCCGGTCAGGCATATAGAAAGGAACGAGCCATGCTTAAAAACATCCCTTCCATCCTCTCCCCGGAGCTTCTCAAGGTGCTGTGCGAGACGGGACACGGCGACCGTATATGCATAGGCGACGGGAACTTCCCCGGTGCTTCGATAGCGAGGCAGGGCGGCTGCGTATTTCTCAGGGCGGACGGTCACGGCACGCCGGAGCTGCTGAACGCCATACTCGAGGTCTTCCCTTTGGACAGCTACACGGATACCCCGGCGATGCTCATGCAGAAAATGGACTGTGACAAAGAGCTGGACATACCTATATGGGATAAATATGTGGAATCCGTCGCCCGCCATGACCCGAGGGGCGCTAAGGCCGTGGGCTTCTATGAGCGGTTCCGGTTTTATGATGAGGCCAAGACCTGCTACTGCGTGCTCCAGTCCGGCGAGACCTCGATATACGCAAACATCATACTTCAGAAAGGTGTAGTGAAATAATATGCGTAACCTACTGGCTTTTGACATAGGGGCCAGCAATGGCCGCGCCATACTCGGGCAATTTGACGGCGAGCGCATCTCCATGCAGGAGCTGCACCGCTTTGAAAACCACTATGTAGAGATGAACGGCATCTACTACTGGGATCTTCCCTACATTTATAATCAGCTCAAGCAGGGCTTCCTCGCCTTCCGCAGGGCGGACATAGGGGCGCTGGACTGCTTCGGCATCGACACATGGGGCGTGGATTACGGCCTGCTGGACAAAAACGGGCATCTCCTCTCAAACCCCCGCGCTTACCGCAACGCCGTGGAGGAGGACTGCACCGAGGCATGGAAGGCGATGGACTTCCCCGCGCTCTTCGCCCATACCGGCATAGGCAACGAGAGCTTCAACACCGCCTATCAGCTTTACCGGCGCAAGAGAGAGGACGACGCCGCGCTGGAGGCTGCCGAAACCCTGCTCTTCATGCCGGATCTGCTTGGGTATTTCCTCACCGGCGAAAAGAAATCCGAATACACCGAGACTACCACCTCCATGCTTTACAACCCCATAAAGCGGGACTGGGACAGGGACATAATGGCGGCCTTCGGCCTGCCGGAAAAGATATTCCCACCCATAGATATGCCGGGGACGATGCGCGGCAGGCTGCGCTCCGATATAGCCCGCGAGTTAGGCATAAATTGCGCCGCCTTTGCGGCGGTCGGAACCCATGATACGGCCTCGGCGGTCGCGGCAATACCCGGCAGCGGCAGCTTTGCCTTCTGTTCCAGCGGCACATGGTCGGTTTTCGGCATAGAAACGGATCTTCCGCTGCTCACCGACGAGGTGCGGGATGCAGGCTTCTCCAACGAGGGCACCGTGCAGGGCGGCTTCCGCCCGCTGAAGAATATAATGGGGCTGTGGCTTATCCAGGAATGCCGCCGGGAATGGCAGGCGGAGGGAATATTCCTGAGCTGGGACGAAATAGTTCGTGAGGCGGAGGCGGCGGAGCCCTTCCGCTCCATAATCGACACGGATCACACCCCCTTCTTTTCCGGCGGTCATATGCGGCAGAAGATACGTCAGTTCTGCGCCGCGACAAACCAGCCCCTGCCGGACACGGTAGGCAGCTTTGCCCGCTGCGTATACGAATCCCTCGCCCTGAAATACCGCTATACGCTGGAGCGGCTCAGCGAGATAAAGGGACATGCCATAGAAAGCCTGAACATTGTCGGCGGCGGGAGCAGAAACCGCCTTTTGAACCGATTCGCTGCGGACGCGGCGGGATGCCGCGTGATAACCGGCCCCGTAGAGAGCGCCGCCATAGGCAACCTGCTGGTGCAGGCTATGGCGCTGGGCGATATAAGCGGCATAGACGAGCTTCGGGACATAGTCCGCCGCTGCGAGGCTGTGGAGTGCTATGAGCCCAACACCACCGCGGAATGGGAGGCCGCATACGGGCGGCTTCTGGGCTATATGGAAAGGAGCGGCAAAAAATGACGGTAGATATGACAAAATGGCAGGACATGGCAAGGGCGAACGCCCACATACGCCCTGCCGAAAGCGGCCGTATGGCGGGAAAGATATGCATAGTGACCGGCGCGGCCCAGGGCTTCGGCAGGGGCATAGCGCAGGAGCTTTACAACGAGGGCGCCTCGATAGTCATAGCGGATCTGAACGAGCCCCTTGCCGGGCAGGTAGCCGTTGAAATGGGCGAAAGGGCCTTTGCGGTTGCCGTGAACGTGTCCGATGAGGAATCCGTGGCCAATATGGTCGCGCAGACCGTGGAGCGCTTCGGCGGCCTCGACCTGATGCTCTCCAACGCGGGAGTGGTACGCTCCGGCCCCGTGACTGAAATGGAAAAAAAAGATTTTGACTTTGTGACCTCCATCAACTATACCGGCTACTTCCTCTGCTCCAAATACGCGGCGATAATAATGCAGGCACAGCACGAGGCGGCTCCAGAGGCCATGTACGATATAGTGGAGCTAAATTCCAAATCCGGCCTCGAGGGCTCAAACCGCAACTTTGCCTATGCGGGCTCCAAGTTCGGCGGCATAGGGCTCACCCAGTCCTTCGCCCTTGAGCTTTGCGCCTACAATATCAAGGTGAACGCCGTATGCCCCGGCAACTATCTGGATGGGCCGCTGTGGTCCGACCCGGAGCGCGGCCTGTTTGTGCAGTACCTCAGGGCGGGCAAGGTCCCCGGCGCAAGGACCGTACAGGACGTCCGCCGCCATTACGAGGCAAAGGTGCCCATGAACAGGGGCTGCCTCCCCTTAGACGTGGCCAAGGCAGTGATGTACTGCGTGGAGCAGCGGTACGAGACCGGGCAGGCAATACCCGTTACGGGCGGCCAGGTCATGCTAAGCTGACGGACGGTAGCGCCCATGATAGATATAGGCATATTAAACGAGCTTAACGCGCCAACAAGGGAGGAGCGGCTGGATAACCTCCGCCGCATAGCCGAAAAGAGCGTATTCCCTCCTCTGGAGCCGCGGTATATAAACAACCATATACACACCTTTTACTCCTTCTCCCCCTACTCCCCCGCCGCCGCGGTATACGCCGCCCGCGCGGAGGGGCTCTGCACCGCAGGCATAATAGACCACGACTCTATTGCCGGAGCCGGGGAATTTATAGAGGCCGGCAGGATACTGGATATGCCCGTTACCGTTGGTATGGAATGCCGCGTATCCATGGCGGGAACCTCCCTCGAGGGCAGGCGCACCAACAATCCTGATCAGGCCGGCGTAAGCTACATGACCATACAGTCTGTGCCTCATGACTCCATCGAATACCTGAACGCCCGCTTTGCCCCGTACCGCGAGGCACGGCACAGGCGCAGCAGAGCCATGATCCGCAGAATGAATCAGCTTCTCCGTGATATTGAGCTGGATTACGACCGCGATGTCCTGCCGCTGTCAAGGACCTCGGAGGGAGGCGGAGTCACCGAGCGCCACCTCATGTACGCGCTCGCCCGGAGAATAGTGCAAAGGGCAGGGCGCGGAAGCGCCGCGATAGGCTTCCTCGAGGACGCGATGGGCGTTGCCCTTTCGCCAAAGCAGAGGGCGCAGCTATCGGATATCGGCTATCCGTTTTACGAATACGACCTGCTCGGCATACTGAAGTCCTCCTTCCTTCCCGGCATATATATAGACGCCGATGAGGAATGCCCTTCTCTTGATGAGATAGCGGGGCTCTGCCGGGATATTGACGCATTGCTGTGCTACGCTTACCTCGGCGATGTTACAGACAGCGTGACCGGGGATAAGAAGGCTCAAAAATTCGAGGATGACTACCTCGACGAAGTGATGGAGTGCATGGCGGAGCACGGCGTCCGCGGCGTTACCTATATGCCCACGCGGAACACGCCGGCCCAGCTCGCCCGCATAAGGGAGCTTGCCGAAAGGCACGGCTTCATACAGGTATCGGGCGAGGATATCAACTCCCCGCGGCAGTCCTTCGTAATACGGGCCATGGACAATCCCTCCTTTTCAAACCTCATAGAATCGACCTGGAAACTTATAGACCACGAAACGAAAGGAGCTAAACTATGAAGACAAAAGCTGTACGCATACACGGCAAAATGGATCTCCGACTGGACACGGTAGACCTGCCCCCGGTTGGCCCGGACGACGTCAGGGTAAAGATAATATCCGATTCAATCTGCATGAGCACCTATAAGGCCGCCGTCGAGGGCGGCAGCCATAAGCGCGTACCGGACAACGTCGAAGAAAACCCCACGATAGTGGGACACGAGTTCTGCGGCGTGATAGACGAGGTGGGCGAAAACTGGAAGCACAAGTACCGCCCCGGCCAGGGCTTCGCCATACAGCCCGCGCATTACTACAAGGGCTCCCAGATGGCCCCCGGCTACTCCTATCCCTTCTGCGGCGGCGACGCCCAATACGGCAACATACCCATCGAATCGCTGCTTATGGACTGCCTGCTGCCCTACGATTCCGACGTATACTTTTACGGCTCCCTCGCAGAGCCCATGAGCTGCATAGTTGGCACCTTCCACGCCATGTACCACACCACGCCGGGCAGCTATGAGCACAAGATGGGCATAGTCGAGGGCGGCAAGATGGCGATGCTCGCCTCCGTGGGCGCAATGGGCCTTGGCGCAATAGACTACGCGCTGCACTGCGACCGCCGCCCCTCCCTGCTGGTCGTGACCGATATAGACGACGACCGCCTTGCCCGCGCAAGGAGCATATATACGGTAGAGCACGCCAAGGAGCAGGGCGTGGAGCTTCACTTCGTAAACACCGCTAAGCCGGGCTTCGGCACTGAGTACCTGAGGGAGCTCACCGGCGGCACCGGCTACGACGACGTGATATGCTTTGCCCCGGTAAGGCCGGTGGTGGAGCAGGCCGACGCCATACTCGGCTTTGACGGCTGCCTCAACTTCTTTGCCGGGCCTACCGACAGCAATTTTAAGGCTGAGTTCAACTTCTACAACGTGCATTACCTCTATACCCATGTAGTCGGCACCTCCGGCGGAAACACCAGCGACATGAAGGAGGCTATCGAAATGATGACCTCCGGACGGCTCAACCCCGCTACTATGCTCACCCACATAGGCGGCCTCAACGCAGTTGTGGATACCACGCTCAACCTTCCCAATATAAAGGGCGGCAAAAAGCTCATCTACACCCAGATAGAGCTTCCCCTTACCGCCATAGCGGACTTTGAGAAGCTGGGCGAAAGCGACCCGCTGTTTGCCAAGCTCGCCGAGATAACCGCCCGGCACAACGGCCTCTGGAGCCCCGAGGCGGAAAAATACCTACTTCAGGCCAAGGCGTAGCGCCGATACTTATTATCGCCGGGGCATATGCGCCCCGGTTTTTTCTGTCAATTCGCCCGCTCTATTGACGCGGGGGCGAGTATGGTTTAAATTATTAAAGATGTATCCTTAGCGAAGGAGTTACCGCAATGAACATCCGCTTGAACGAAGTGCGAAAATACATAGAAAACCACGGTGAGGCCACGGTGGAAACTCTGACGGAGCTTTTAGGCTGCTCCAAGATGACGGTATGGCGCTATCTTAAGCAGCTTGAGGACGAGGGCAGCATACGGCGCGTTCGCAACGGCGCCATAGCCACAAGCCTCGCGGGCGACACAGAGGGGCTGTATTCCCAGCGCATGCACGAAAACGCCGACGCAAAGCTCAGCATAGCCTGTGCCGCGATACCCTACCTCGTGCCCAACACCTCGATATTCCTGGACGCCGGCACCACCGTTATGAGCCTCGTTCGGCAGCTTCCCAACCAGCACTATACCATAGTCACGAGCGGGGCCAATATCGCCATAGAGCTCTCCCAGCGCTCCAGGAGCACCGTCTCCTGCGTCGGCGGGCAGATAAGCAGCTCCACGCTGTCCCTGTCCGGCCCTCAGGCGGAGGCGTTTCTCGCGACGGTAAACATAGACACCGCCGTTCTCGCCGCCACGGGCTATTCCGCCGGGGCGGGCTTTACCGTAGGCTCCTATACCGAAAATTCCCTCAAGCGCCGTGTAATACAAAAGGCCGACAAGGTCATACTCCTCATCGACCGCTCAAAGCTGGGGCGCACCCTCCCCTTCACCTTCGCCTCCCTGTCTGATATAGACGTGGTAATATGCGACGCTCCCCTGCCGGAGGACTTCATACAGGCCGCAAGGGCAGCCGGCACGGAGGTATTGCAGGTACAGCCCGCAAAATAAACAGAAGCGTGCCCTTTAGCTCATAAATGGCTTTTGCAGGCTCGACAAACTTGAAGTTATCGTTCAGACCGCAGTATTGAATATCGTGCAGAATCTACGATGCCTTGATTATTTCTATTGCTCTGGCGCAATGTTCCTTCATATTTCATGCCGATTTTCTGCATAACACGGCCAGAATTAGGGTTATTCACATCATGGGCTGCGTAGATACAATTTGCCCCGACCTTATCAAACAATACTTCAATTATTACCCTTGCCGCTTCTGCTGTGTATCCCTTGCCCCAATATTTTCTTCCTATGACCCAGCCTAATTCCAAACTATCAGTTTCATCAATTACTTTTACGACAGAAATATTGCCGATCAGCTCTTGGGTTTCTTTTATTTCAATTATCCACTGATAAAATGCTGATTTAGCATATTCTTGCATGCAATAATCTATATATGCCATAGTCGTTTCAATATTTTGGTGCGTGGGCCAAGTTAAATATTTTGTGACCTCATCGTCCGATGCCCAATTGTTTAACATTCCCTCTGCATCGTCCATAGTGAAACGTCTAAGTATCAATCTATCTGTTTCCAACCTGATCGTTCCAATATGATTCATAATATCTCCTCCGCAAATTTCCGGTTTGTTTCACTGAAGTGTATCATAAAAATGTGATTGAATCCACCATTTACGCTGAAAGCGCCCGAGCATTTCCCGGGCGCTTTCGATGTGAGTTTTTTTATATGCCCAGCCTGTTCTCCCTTATCTGCTCAAGCTCGGTGCAGTTATGGGTGCATATATGCCCCGGAAGCGGCAATATGCGCTGGTGTATGGCGTCCACTATCCACTCCGGCTGGGGGAAGAAGGCATCCTCCATCTCATGTGCGGGAGTTATCCAGTTCTTTGCGCCCACCACCACGGGAGGGGCGTCCAGATCGTCAAAGCAAAGCTCCGCTATGTTGGAGGCCAGATTGCGCATAAAGCTGTTGCGCTCGCAGGCGTCGCCGGTGACCACGATGCGTCCCGTCTTTTTGACGGACTCCATAACTATCGAATAGTCGAAGGGCACTATGGAGCGGGCGTCTATGACCTCGGCGCTGAGGCCGTACTTCTCCTGCAATATGTCCGCCGCCTTAAGCGCGCGGTAGAGCGTCGCTCCTATCGACAGTATGGTCACGTCGCTGCCGGCGCGCTTTATATCAGGCACGCCTATGGGTATTTCGTACTCCTCCTCCGGCACTCCGCCCGGATGGAACTGCTCCGCCACATCGTATATGCGCTGGCTTTCCAGGAATATCACCGGATCCGTGCCGTTTAGGGCGGACTGCATGAGGCCCTTAGCGTCGTATGGGGTCGCAGGGAACACCACCTTGAGGCCGGAAATATGGGCGCATATCGCGCTCCAGTCCTGGCTGTGCTGCGCGCCGTACTTTGAACCCACGCTCATGCGCAGCACCACGGGCATCTTGAGCATTCCGGCGCTCATGGCCTGCCACTTGGAGAGCTGGTTGAAAACCTCGTCTCCGGCGCGGCCCAGGAAATCGCAATACATGAGCTCGGCAACCGCCCTTCCGCCGCTCATGCCGTAGCCCACCGCCGCGCCGACTATGGCTGCCTCGGCTATCGGCGTGTTGAACAGGCGGTAATAGGGCGTCGCCTCGGTCATGCCGCGATATACTGCAAAGGCTCCGCCCCAGTCCCTTACGTCCTCGCCGAAGCTCACTAAGGTAGGATCCTCATAGAGCTTGTTTATTATGGGCTCGGCTATGGCGTCGCGGTACTGATATACCCTCGCCTTGGGCACGGGCTTGCCGTTTTCGTCGAGATAATAGCGCTTTTTCTTGGCTATCTGCTGTATGCGGGAGCACTCCTCCCTGGGCAGCAGCATATCGGGCTTGCGCTCGGTATCCATGGAGGGGACGCGGCCATTGGAGAACATGAGATCGCCTATGAAGTTCTTTTCCACGCCGAATATATCTATCCTCGGGGAAACCGCGTCGTCTATGGCCAGCTTCATGTTGCGGAGCATATCCCCCGCCACCTTTGCCCGTATCTCGGCAAGCTCGGCTTCGCCGCATACGCCTGCCTCCACAAGCTGTTTGCCGAAGGCGATTATGGAGTCCTGCTCCTGCCATGCCTCGATCTCCTCCTTCGTCCTGTAGCTGGAGGAATCGGAGGGGCTGTGGCCGCTTATGCGGTAGGTGACTACATCCAGCAGCACCGGGCCCTCGCTCTTTGCAACGGGCAACTTCCTCGTGTATGCGTCTATAACAGCGAGCGGGTTGTAGCCGTCTATGCGCTCCGCATGGAGCGCGTCCGGCGATATGCCCGCCGCTATGCGCGCCACCATATCGTAGCCCATGGTCTCGCCCCTGGTCTGGCCTCCCATGCCGTAGAAGTTGTCGTTTATGTTGAATATTATGGGAAGCGCGCGCTTTCCCTCCGTCCAGAGCAGCTTAATCTGATCCATGGCGGCTAACATAAAGCCCTCCCATACGGGGCCGCAGGCGGTGGAGCCGTCGCCTATATTGCATACGACCACGCCCTCCTTGTCGTTTACCAGCTTATAAAGCGCCGCGCCCACGGATATGGTGCCGCTGCCGCCCACTATGGCGTTGTTGGGATATATGCCCAGCGGCGTGAAGAATGCGTGCATGGAGCCGCCCAGCCCCTTGTTAAAGCCGTTTTCCCGGGCGAAGGTCTCGCACATCATTCCGTAGAGCAGGAAGTCTATGCCCTGCTCCCTCAGGCTTTTCCCTTCATCCTTTATCACCCCGTAGGTCTTGCCGCCAAAGAAGCCCTCCATGACGGAAAGCAGCTCGCCCTCCTCCATTATCTCTATGGAGCGAAGACCCTTGGCCAGTATCTCGCCATGGCTGCGGTGGGAGCCGAAGGTTAGGTCCTTCGGGGTAAGGCGGAAGGCCTCGCCCACATAGGCAGCCTCCTGCCCTATGCCGAGATGGGCCGGGCCGGGGTGGTTATAGCTTACGCCCTGATATTCGCCCGTGGTCTTTATGAGGTTGAGCATGGTCTCAAATTCCCGGATATAGCACATATCCCGGTATATGTTCATAAACTCCGCCGTGGTGAAGCTGCCGAGCTCGTCCTTTACCGTTTTCTGATAGGTATTTACCGGTATCTCCGGCACTCTTATAGGCGTCTCCGGCCCGCGTACCGCCTTAGGATCCATATATAAAGCCTTAGTCATTGATTTTCTCCTTTCTCTTTGCCTTATCCTGCCCTGTCCCCTGCGCTATGCCTGAAATACGGCTTCCCGTATTATCTCGGACACGGTCGGGTGCGGGAACACTATTTCCTTTATGTCGTCCAAGGTCAGCCGCTGCTCTATGAAGGAAGCCGCCGCTATTATGAACTCGCTCGAGTAGTTGCAGAGGGCCTGCGCGCCGAGTATGGTGTTGTCCCTGTTGTTCACCACCAGCTTGAATATGCCATCGCCGCCCTCGTTTTCCGCCACATACCGCCCCGAATAGCGCATGGGCAGCGTGACCGTGCGGGCATCCAGCCCTGCGGCTGCCGCAGCAGCCTCCGTATAGCCCACGCCGCTGAGCTCCGGGTTGGTATACAGCACTGCGGGTATCGCATCGTAGCGCATATTGTCCCGCTTGCCCAGCATGGTGTTCACCGCCACCTCCGCCTCGCGATAGGCGGTATGCGCCAGCATCGACCTTCCGTTTACATCGCCCGCAGCGTATACCTCGGGCTGGTTAGTCCTCATGCGGCTATCCGTAACTATGGCTCCGCGCTCCGTGAGCACGCCTATGCTCTCGAGGCCGACGTCCTTTATATTGGGCCTTCTTCCGATGGATATGAGCGCCTTGTCGCACTCCACTGCGCCGCTCTTGCCGTCCTTTTCATAGCGCACCGCGCCGTCGGCTATCTCTGTTACCTTGGCGGAGAGCAGCAGCTTCATGCCGCGATTTTCGTAGTGCTTCTGCAATATGCCCACGAGCTCCCTGTCGTTTTCACCGGCGATATGATCCAGCATCTCTATTACGGTTATCTCCGAGCCTATTGAATTAAAGTACGCCGCCATTTCCAGCCCTATCACGCCGCCGCCTATCACGACAAGCCTTCTGGGCGCTTCGGTAAGGCTCAGCAGCTCGCGGTTGGTGACCGCAAAGCCGGACTCCAGCCCCTCCTTTAGCCCCGGTATGGGTGGTATTGCGGGAGATGAGCCCGTGCATATCAGCAGCCGCGCGCCGGTATAGGTGCTGCCGCCCGCCTCCACGGTGTAGCCCTCGCTGTTCCTTCCCGTGATGACGCCCCTTGCGTTGAGCGTTTCAACATGGTTCGCCCGAAGCGCCGCCTTTACGCCGCCCACCAGCGTCTTTACCACCTTTTCCTTGCGCGCTACCACCTTTGCGTGGTCTATGGCTATATCCTTTGCTATAACGCCATACTTTTCGCCGTGGGCCGCGCCGTCGTAGAGCTTGGCGCTGTAAAGCAGGGTCTTGGTGGGCACGCAGCCCTCGTTAAGGCATACGCCGCCCAGCTCCCTCTGCTCTATGCAGAGCACCTTCATGCCGGCATGGCCTGCCCGCTCCGCCGCCAGATACCCCGCGGGACCTCCGCCGAGTATTATAAGATCATAAGTCATTCTATATTACCTCCCCTTCGCGGTTTAGCCTATCAGCAGCGCGGTAAAGCTCTCAAGAGCCGTCTTAAGCTCCGCAAGGAACCGCGAGGCAGGCGCCCCGTCCAGCGCTCTGTGGTCGTATGTGAGCGAAAGACCCATTGCGGGGTAGACGCTTATGCCGCCGTCCTTGCCCGTCCTTACGCGCTCCGTTATGCCGCATACGCCGAGTATGCCGGTCTGGGGCGGGTTTATCACCGGGGTGAAATGCTCTATGCCCAGCGAGCCGAGGTTGCTGACAGTAAATGAGCCGCCCTGAAGCAGATCGGGGTTTATGGAGCCCTCCTGGCAGGCGGCTATGAGCGCCTTCGCCTCGGAGGAGATTTCCCGCAGGCTCTTTTCATCCGCATTGAACAGCGTGGGCACCATAAGGCCCCTTGGCGTATCCACAGCCAAGCCCAGGTTCACATGGCGGAAGCGGCGTATGCTGTCCCCCAGGTAGTGCGCGTTGAGGTCGGGGTGGCGCGGCAGCACGCGGGACACGGCATACAGCATTATGTCGTTCAGGGTTATGTTTGGCACATCCAGCTTTTCCGCCGCCAGCTTAAGCTGCTTTCTGTAATTCATTATGCAGGTGGCGTCAAAGGAAACGGTGTGCGTGAGCTGCGCCATTTCGCTTAGGCTCTGGTGCATGGACTTGGCTATTACCTTGCGGATATTGGTGAGCTTGACGTCCTCGTATTCCTCCGCGGGAGCAGCCGGGGTAAGCTCCTCCACCTGTCTTTTTGCCGTCTCCATATCGCAGGGAAGCAGCCTTCCGCCTAGGCCGGAGCCCGTGCGGCTCTCCGCCGCGAGCGCAGCTATGTCGCGCTCGATCACCCTTCCGTTGGGACCTGTCGGAGCAGCCATGGCAGGATCCAGCCTCAGCCTTTCCGCCGCGTTTTTCGCCCTTGGCGATATGCCCCTCGCTCTTTCCGCAGTTTGCAGGGCCGCTGCGGGCGCGGCAGCCTCCGCCGGCGCTTCCTCGCGCTGCTCCGGCTCGGCCTCCACCTTGGGGGCCACGCCGCTTATGTCCTCGCCCTCCGCGCCTATTACGGCTACCGTTTCAAGGCAGGGCACATCGTCGCCCACGCCAAAAAACACGGCGAGCAGCTTCCCCGATACCTTTGCGGCCTCCTCAAACACGGCCTTATCAGTCTCGTAGGAAAAAAGCAGCTCGCCCTCGCCCACATCATCTCCGACTTTTTTGAACCATTCGCCGATCACACAGCTTTCCACCGATTGTCCCTGTCTGGGCATTATTACCGCCGTCGCCATACTTATCCTCCTATCTAATGATTGAAATATATATTTGTTGTTTTATAACATTATTTTGTTGTATTATATCACACATGCCGCCGGCATGGCAACAGTTAAGGCGCATAAAGGCAAATTTAATCTGTTTTTTTTAATAAGAAAAAGAACTGCCGCCAGACAGTTCTCTCTCTTATTTCCTATTGCCTTTTAACCTTCGACAGCCTGCTTATAACGCTCCGTACATTCCTCGATGATCTTGATGGCGTCCTCTTTCCCGCGATAGGCTCCGGTCGTTACATTTACCCCTTGAAGCACCTTGTAGTTTTCGAAAAAGTTCCTGATTTCTTTCAGGATAAAATCCGGCAGCTCCTCCAATTCATAATAATCGGAATAACGAGGGTCGCAGTCCACCACGGAGATCAGCTTATAATCCGGCTTTCCGCCATCCGTCATTTCAAGGTAGCCGAGGACTCTCGCCGGCACATAACAGCCGGGAAAAGACGGATAATCGCTTACGACTAGGATATCCAACGGGTCCCCGTCGGGAGCCAGGGTGTTTTCAATGATCCCATATTCTGTCGGATAAACCATGGAAGCATATATGACTCTGTCCAATTTGATCTTTCCGGTTGCATTATCCACTTCGTATTTATTTTTTGAATGAAGCGGTATCTCGATCAATGCCTCGACTACATTATCCATAACAATTAACTCCTTCTTTATCTGTTTAATATTTTTATTTCATTATATCCCTTATAAGCTCGGCGCTCCTTAAAGGTCGCGCGGACTTGGCCCTCTTCCCTTTAGTTTACTGTTTTTTCTTCTCCATAGCAATATTTTCCTATCCGTCATCGCCCGTCCATATCCTTGTCCTGCTTGACTACCGCGCCGGAAACGGCGTCTATTTCGTATTCATATTCAAAGCCGCCGCACCTGAAATCTATCTCGCATGCCATGCGGCCGTCCTCCCTGTCCAGCTTGCACTCGTATGCGGTTATGCTGCCGCTGTCAAGGCCGGCATGGGCAAGGGCTATTGCCTTTGCGTTGGCCTCGCCTATATAAGCGCTGTCGCTGGCGGAGCCCTCTGCCGTTACGTTGGTTATACTATAGCCGAATCTCCCAGAATGCCGCGCTTTGTTAAAAGCTCAATAAATGCGGCGGACTGCTGTGACGGCTTGTTTTCCTGCTGTTCATAAAGCGCCTTTCCGGCGCAAATACGCATTTTCTCAATAATGCGTTCAATTTCTGCGCAGGTGGGCAGGGAAGCCTCTGTATCCAGCGGATACAGTCTATTGAAAATGAGGCAGCCGTAGGAGCCCGGCAGACGGTGCAGAGCGAAGGCATCCCCATTCTTCTGAAAAAATCTCCACACCTTTGTCTTTTCCCAGCCCCAGCGTCGTCCCAAGGCTTCCAATGTCAAAGCGGCGCCAAGTCTCCCGAATTGAACGGCAGGCGCCAGATAAGAAAACGCATTGCCGGTCTCCTGCCAAACCGTGTGGCACCAGAGGTCCAGCCATGCATCTGATTCGCCGAAGGTATAATGCTGATCCGCTGTGTATCCGCAGTATTTTGCCCGGCCCTTGCGAAATGCCGCCCGCGAGGCCAGCTTCGCCCAATAACCCATGATTCCCTTACCGACCGGCAAATGAGCCCTGGGCAGCTTAACCCATTGGTATCTGAACAGGCATTTCGGCATGACGGGTTCCTCCTTTCTGCGACTGGATATAAAAACAAGGCAGCCCCTTTAATCAAGAGACTGCCCTTGCAGTATGTGGTTACTATATTCTTACTTGAAGTCCGGGTAACGATTCCTTCTGCACCCCTACGAGATACCAGTCGTTTCCGTACTCTATGCGAGTGGGTACCCATTCGTCATTTATCAAGACCTCCATTGTAGTTCCGCAGTGCAGGCCGCCATAGATTTCCTTATTCTCAAAACGGATATCCATACGTTCTGTTTGCCCCTCAAAGTATAATACGCCCTGTTGCATGGTACTTCCTCCCGTGTTATAAAAGTATCGGAAAATAAAATGAGCCAGACGGATCAGCTACATCCATCTGGCTCTGTGGCAGGCTGAAATCATGCGGGATAATAGCCGCTTCAAGTACCTCCTTCCCAGCATATTTTGTCGGATTCAGTCCTGATACTCACCGATTGCGGTTTTCTCTGACTATCCCAATTATACAGCGAACTTCCATCAACACATGGTTCCGATTAAAGCCATAAGGAATCAGTCCGTGCGTATCAATCAACGGGCAGAACAAGAGCTGCTGAATGGATGAGAAGCGAACGCCGAGCTGCTTTAAAATCATATGCGCTCTTTCATAGTTCTGAAGCCGGATCAGAGAAACCTTCGCCTTGCGCTGCAATTCTTGAATCGCCTCCGGATCAGCCTCATGAGAATATACGACAATCACGCGTTCAATCGGGTGGTCATACTTCTCGGCATTATCCAGAAAGTCTGTCAGCGGATGCACAGATATAAGAATCCGCACAATCATTCCGATGGCAATTTTCATTAAAAACCCTCCTTGCTCTATCCTGTACGGCCGCACATTCTCATTATCTCAAAGGAGCGAGAAAGCACAGGCTTGAACGGAGCAGGAGGGCTCTTGCCGCCTTCTTTATTGATACAGAGGAGATTCTCTAAAGTGCCGTCCTATGCGCCCGTCGCTATTGTTTTCTGAGAACAATAAATGAACAAGGATAAGCACCCTGAATACACCACCGTCTTTTCTATAGGCATCTCATGTTATGATACCGCCTACATCTCCTGCCTCCTTTGCACTGCCTGATCTCAATTGGTAAACAAAGAACCATCGTAAAAAGGTTCGTGTTTTTCCGTTATGACGGAAGATCTAAATATCCCAATTCACATCATGCCCTAAAAAAGAAAATCGCACAAGCAGACCGCTCGGTCTAGCTTATGCGCCGCTAATCCTAATTTGGTTTTGACAACTCCTACTGAGGAGGCTACACCAATATTGCATTTGCACAAAGCTAAACCGGATAAGATAAATGATAAACATGGCAGCAGCCTCCCTTCTATCAACGAATGCTTTGGATTATTGTGTTATACTTTTCGTCAAAAAGCCCTTTTGCGCAACTCTTCTCTTTCGCCGCGGAGATTCTTGACGGGGGTTGCAATGGAATATGTGCTGAGATACGTAAGCGCCTCTCCATCTGGAACCGCCTCCGCGTTTGATCTTGTTTCTCCGCGTTTTCCGCGGCTGCTTCTACACGGCAATTTTAAGTCAGACGCTGTGTGGATACGCTTTTAAAACGCACATTTCTTCCTCTCCCAACAGAAGAGACAGTTTTATTATATGAAAAGATGGCACATTTTCAAGAGGTTTTTGAGTTTATTACGGCTTGAGCTGATTGTTTCGATGTTTTTTCTCAGATGTTGCTCTGCCAGACAGTGGTGTCTTCTCCGGCACAAGCGTTTTTTATCGAAGCGCTCCTACCAGCACAAAACGGGCATCATCAAACTCATAGCTACAGGTAGAGAGCGTTAGAATGTGAGCAGAGATATTCGGTGCAATCTCGCTGGTGAAGCAGGAACGGTCAGCCGCATTCTGAAGCCAGACTTCAAATTCCGCTTCCGTAAAACCAATTTCCCACGCATCGTCCTGCGGTGCGGCAACATACCCCGCGAAGAAATCCACTTTATAGTTTTTGTCCGGTGTTATCAGCAGCGCAACCGGATGCTCATCAAAGAATTCCTGCTTTTTATATTTATCAAGGTCTGTAAACATTGTGCCGTTCTTCATATGATGTCCGTAAATTATGGAGTGCCGGTCGGCAAAACTTGCGTCGTTTCGGAAATCCAGGAATATACAGCCGGATCCATTCCACTCGCCGCTGAACAGGTGCTTCAAATAATATCTGTTATCCTCTCCCTGTACAATCGGATAGTTGATCTTCGTTCCTTCAATGTAGATCCATGCAACGATATCAGGGTTGGTCTCACGCAGTACAACAAAATCCACCTCAGGCCAAACCGTGTCGTCCTCATCAGGTTGTGTTTCTGCCCCACCAGATTCGCTGGTAGCAGGAGGCTGTGGCACAGCAGCTTTCTGTGGAAGCGAAATCATGTGACTGATATCCTCGTAAGCAGCTTCACCGGCGTGATACTCGGACCTAATCACCCATATCTTCCATGCAGAAAACGACATGACTGCGAGAAGAACGGCTGTGAGGCTGCCTAATAACAATTTATTCTTCAGTTTCATGTTTTTCCTCCTGCTGCTTCACTAATCGGTAAAATGTGCTCCTCTTTAGGCCGAGCTGGCGCATTGCGGCAACTGCCGTAATTGTACCGGACGTCCATTCAGGATAGAATTGATTCCAGTTTGGTGGAAAGTCTATCATTGGGCGCCCCAAATGCTTCCCCGCCTCTTTTGCAATGGCGATCCCCTCAGACTGTCGCCGCTTTGTTGTGATACGCTCCTGTTCAGCGATACTTGCAAGTACTTCAATCAGAATGTTGTTTATCATTTCAAAAATCCAGTCCTACTCATCAGGAAGCTCCACCATGGTAGTCGGGATGTCAAGGATTTTGATCCGAATGTGGTGTTCCCGGAAGTATTCCAGCTCTTTTTTGATGTCAATCTTTCTCCGACTGAGTCGATCCAGCGATTTAACAATCAGGGTATCTCCGTCGCGGAGAAAGTGATTCTTCAGCGACTGGTACCCCTCACGCTCCAAATCCTTGCCGCTTACCTTGTCCGTAATGATATCCCGCTCCTCCACGCCGGCATCCATGAGGGCTTTGAGTTGCCGATCCAGATGTTGTTTTCTCGTAGATACACGGGCATAGCCGTATGTCTTTTTCAACTTGTTTTCATCTCCTTTTCCGTTTCAAAAGCTAATGCCTTTTTCGGACATATCCCAAAATGACAAAATAACTTTTTCGGACACAAAATCATATCCCGATTGCCCAGCCATTGGCAACGCTGAAAAGGTAGACCTTTTCAGATACCCTATTACACGGAGGTGAGAGATGAATTACAGCAAACAGTCGTTGCAGTTTCAAATAGGGCAGATAGGAGACTCGGAAAAGAGAATTCTGAAGTATGGCAAACTGCTCACTTCCTTTGAGCTGCAACGATCGTCCTGTTTTCTCAAAAAGTCTCCCTCAAATCAATGCACAATATCACTGGACGGAGAAAATGGCTTTCTCTTTTGTCATTGCGATAGACTTTTTTGATTTTGGGGATAAAAAAGACCGCTGACTGTACGCACACGGCGCGGGTCAACGGTCAGTTTTTCGGTGTTCGATTTTTGTGTTCAGCTTGACAAACTGGAATTTTTCTTTTTTATTCGTCCAAAGCGTCACAAAGCTTGTCCATAATTTCAGAAAGAGCAGTTGGAATTCCTTCTTCCCAGTTTGGACTTTCTATCAACTGAATTTTACTTTTCACCTATTGCCTTGAAACAGACCACTGCACCGCAAATAAAAAATATAATGCAAATAATGAGTGGGATTATTAAGTCTAATCCCAACAAACTGCCTAAAATACCAGTAATTCCGTTATAATCCCACTGGTAAGGTGCCGCAGAGCATAGAATAATTATTGAACCAAGAAAACCCATTAGCTGCCACACAATTCCTAAAATCATTTTTTTCATACTATCACATTCCTTTATCAAATTCTAATTAGTTTGCTTCATATTATTCGCGTTCAAGCTTGCTGGTGGCGAACAGCGTTTTATGCTGTTTGCGAACGGCAAGTCCACAAGGGATAGGCACGCAAGCATCGCAAGGGAGTGTAGCTCCTTTGGCGGAACGAGATAGCGAAACATTCTCGATCATGCTTGCTTTTTATCGGAGGCTTCTTCCCGCTGCTTTTGATATTCTTTCAGATACCGATCCAGATATACCTTGTTGACGGTGGCCACGATCGTGTTGCGGAGAAGATCCTTTGCGTCGGACTGTGTCTCGCCGAGGCCCTCTCTCGCGGGAGCTATGCCGAACGCTGCGCCAAGCATATTCTCAAACTCGTCACAAAAATAGTCATATGCGGTCGGGAGGGTATAGTTGTCCCCCTGTATGCTGAACATCATTCGAAGCCCTTCCAACGGGACAACGGGCTTGACTACGGCGATAAACAGGAGCCGTGCAAGGTGCTCCGCTGTGTATGACTTTTTTATAGGGGAGGAGATCAGCCCCTGCTTCACGTAATTGCTCACCATGGAGCTTGTCAGCTCCGGTTCCCCCAACGGCGCAAGGTGTGTGTTGACATAACGTACCACCTGCTCCAAATAAAGCCCGACATCCGGAATCTGTGCATACCGCGGTAAGCGAAAGCCCTCAATAGCCTCTATCATATTATTCACTCCCTTTTCCATGCGGCCATTATACACGGGTATTTTCAATCTTTCAACGGTTTTTAAAATCTTTTTATCGGTTTTCTAAAAACTGTTGACGGAATGATAAAAAACTGATAGAATTTCAGTGTCGGCTTCCAGAGCCGGTTGAAATGTTTCTTGTTATTCGGAGGACACACCATGAATCAGTTTCGTATCGTTGCAGATTCCAGCTGCGACCTTCTCACACTGGATGGAGCGGACTTCGTCAGTGTCCCGCTCTCAATACGCACGGACGCCGAGGAGTTTTACGATGACGCCAACCTTGATGTTGACGCGATGGTCAGTATGCTCCGCGACACCAAAGGGCGTTCCTACAGTGCGTGTCCAAACATTGCAGACTGGGAAAGCGCATTCGGTGAGAGCGGCAATGTAATTGCATTTACCATTACGAGCGCTCTTTCAGGCAGTTATAATGCTGCATGCGTGGCAAAGAAGAATTGTGAGGAACGCAACCCGGCCCGGCGCATCTATGTTGTGGACTCTCTCTCCGCCGGGCCCGAAATCGCCCTTCTCATTGAAAGGGCTTTATATGAGCTGCGTTCTCATGCGGACTTTGATAAAGCATGCGAAGCATTGAATACATATCAGGCCCACACGCACCTGCTTTTTGCACTGGAATCCATGCACAACCTTGCACAGAACGGCCGTGTCAGCAAGCTCGCCGCAACGATGGCAAGCGTCCTCGGGATCCGCGCCATCGGGCAGGCCAGCGCTGAAGGTATGCTTGAGATGCTTGGAAAATGCCGTGGGGTTCGGAAAGCGCGGCAGTTTATGCTGGACGAAATGGTGGAGCTTGGCTACAGGGGCGGGAAGGTTCGGATCGGGCATTGTCAGAATGCTGCGCTTGCGCTGGAGCTTTGCGCCGAGATCCGGCAGCGATTTCCGGCGGCAGACGTGAGAAGCTATCCACTGCGGGGACTGTGCAGCTATTACGCCGAGCGCGGCGGAATCATGCTGGGCTTTGAGTCATGAGAGCAGGCGCACCCAATGAAAAGGAAAGAGGCGCCGGACTCTTTCATCTGATCGTGCGCATTCTGACCCTGCCGCCCATCGTCATCGGCATAACAGTGCTTCTGATGTATGTCCCCGCAAAGCTTATGACACTGCGTGAGCTGCTGCTGTGCGAGTTGTTTTTGCTGCTCATCCCCATGGCTGCATATCCTATACGGGAGATATTTCACATTGGAAAGGATCGGAGAAAGGGACAGCGCAGCACGGCGCTGGTATGCAGTGCCATCGGATACCTGTGCGGGTTTCTCTGGTCAATACTGACCCCGTGCTCCTGGCTCGTCCACATTCTATTCCTCTCCTATGTCATTTCCATCGCAGCACTGCTGATTCTCAACGCCGTTTTCAAGCTGCACGCAAGCGGCCATGCCTGCAGCACAACGGCTCCTGCGTTTCTGCTGACCTGGAAGCTTCATCCGCTTTTTATTATACCGTCCGTGCTGCTGATCGCAGCGGTCTACCGTTCCTCTCTGAAGCTGTCACGCCACACCCTGCCGCAGCTCCTTATTGGCTCGGCAGTCAGTCTGCTCGCCTGTGGTATTTCACTGCTGACCTACGGACTCGGCTGATAGTTATGCAACCCAATAACCAAAAAATGCGCTGTACCACTATTGTGCAATGTGGTATGGCGCATTTTCTGTGTAATTACTCCCAATCCTGTTTCTTTGGCTCACCCAACCGCCACATCATATAGATTTTGCATCAGCCGGATCTCATACGGGTCGGTTCGAAGCATGCCGACGGTATCTGAGTTTAACCGGTTTTAATCTTCCATCTGGTTCCGCCTTAAAGATTCCACACACAGTATCGCAGCAGCTCTCAATCAGTTCCCTGTCGTGGGTGATCACGAGAATGGTTCTGCCGTTCCGCGCTTCGCTTTTCAGCCTTTCCGCGATTAGGCGCATATTCTGTCCATCAAGTCCGCTGGTGGGCTCATCGAGTATCAATATCCTGCGGCCGGAAAAGATGGCGCAGGCAATGGCAAGCCGCTGCTTCTGCCCGCCGGACAGGGCGGACGGGTGCGCAGCCCTGTACTCGTAAAGGCCAAATTCCTTCAGCAAGTGTCTGGCACGGTCTTTGTTTTCTTCCGTCAATTCGGTATTCAGCAGCAGCTCCTCCGCCACGCTTGCCGTAAAAAACTGTGTTGACGTGTCGTTGCCGCAGTAATAGATCTCCCTGCGCCGGACGGCCGCTCTTGCTTTTTTCCCATCTATCAGGATATGTCCCCTTGTCTGCTTTGTCAGCCCGCAGAGGATCTGCGCAAGGGTGGTTTTCCCCGCGCCGTTTTGCCCCGTTATGGCGGTCACGCCGCCCTCTGGAACGGACAGCGAAATATCCTCAAAAATAACTTCTTTGCGTATTCTTTTCGAGAGCCCTGCTGTCTTCAAGACGGCAGGGCTTTCGTCCAATACGGAGGGAGCGGGAGGGTACTTTCCCTCGTGCGGAGAGCGCAGGCCCATACCTAAGATGTCTGCTTCCGGAAGAAGAAGTAAGTCCCGTGGCGCATACTCAGCCGCTATTCTGCCGTCCCGCAGATATAAAAACCGGTCTGCGATCCCCATCAGCCAGTCGATCCGATGCTCCGCGAGGAGCAGGGTAAAGCCCTGCTCCTTGAGCTGCCGAAGGGTCTGCGCAAGCTGCCGCGTCCCGGCGGCATCGAGGTTGGCCGTTGGCTCGTCGCACACAAAGACCTTTGGCTTCATGGCATATACGGACGCAATGGCCGCCCGCTGCTTTTCTCCGCTTGAGAGGACGTCAACTGCCCTGTCTTTCAAACGGGACAGCTTCAACGCCTCTATGGCGGCGTCCGTCCTCTCCCGTATCTCCTGAGTGGATAATCCGTAATTCTCGCAGGGAAAGGCGACCTCTCCGGCGAGCTCGGAGGAAAAGAACTGGCTTTTGGGGTCCTGAAAAACGCTTCCCACCAAACGCCCGATCTCCCATGTGGAAAGCCTTGATATGTCCTTGCCGTCTATCCTCACGCTCCCGCTGAAAACTCCGGGATAATAGGACGGCGCAAGCCTGTTGACAAGCCTTGTCACGGTGGTCTTGCCGCAGCCGGAGAGCCCCGTCAGCACGACGCATTCGCCGCGTTTTACCGAAAGGGAAATGTCCTGCACGCCTCTGTCCGAGTTTTCGTATTGAAAAGAAGCGCGTGTAAGCTCGATCATGCCATGCTCCTTTCCAAAACCAAATAGGAAGCCGTGACTATCGCACATGCGGCTGTCGCGATGTGATCCCGCGTCCCGGCCCTTTTTTCATAATAGCTGCCGCGCGCGCCCGGACGTTCCGCGCCTCTTGCAACGGCGGAAACGGAAAGCTGATCGGCGAGCTGCAATACCCGAAGAAGAAACGGAACCAGCACATACTCCATGCTCTGCACGGGATGTGCGAGCAGCTGCCCCGCCGCGGTCAGCCCTCGGTTTTTCATGGACCTGCCTACGCCTTTCAGCTCCGCCCGCATGGTGGGGAAGAAGCGAAAAACCACAAGAAGCCCGAGAATGAATGGGGTGGGCATACGGAGGCGGGATAAAAATGCAGAGAGCATCCCCGGCGGCGTGGTGATCAGATCCCATGACACCAGAAAAATTGGCGACAGATTCCAGAACATCAGAACATAAAATTCCGAAAAGACCGGCATGTGCAGCCCGTGGAAGCGGATACCGTAGAGCAGAAGTGCCAGCAGCAGATAAAAGCAGCCATAGGACGCGGCAAGGAGGAAGTTCCGCTGTAAGACGAGATAAAGAAGCGCGCCGCCGGTCAGGATGCAGGTAAGCAGCACATTCCTGCCGATGGTTACTCCGGCAAAGACGCACAGCAGCGCCCACAGCTTGACCGGCACCGCAAAGGATGCGTCCGCTCTCATAGAACACCGGCCTTCTGAAAATGCCTGCGGATCAGCCGACTGCCCACCATGCAGCCTAAAAAGCCCATCAGCGTCGTAAACAGCAGAATAAAGGCCAGCCAGCTGGGAGAGGTGTAGTAACGCACATAGGAATCGATGTAGCTCTGCTCCATGCCGCTTGCCAGCGCAAAATCGTAGTAGGTGTCCCAGAAAAACCAGATGGGGAGCAGATTGACCCCGTTGTACAGCAGGCTCGCCGCCGTCCAGGCGGCGGTCAGCCGTTTCGGCTTTTGGCAGGAGCCTTCCTTCCAGAGAATCGCCTCGCAGAGGATTCCCACGAGAACATAATAAGGAAGCAAAAACCAGTTTCCCATCAGCAGGAAAATCACGCCGAGGATCGTCATATAGATCAGCGTCACAAAACGCTTTCCGATCCGGCTGACCATGAGCATATAGACCGGCGCGCAGAGGAACATGGTGATCCCCACCGACAGCACCATGCTGACAAAGTCATTGGCCATGCAGACCATGTTGATAACGAGCTGGATCACGATCAGCACCGCCGAAAGCAGCACTGTGGTGATCACATCCCTGACAGACCATTTATTTGTTTCTTTCATAAACTCCTCCTTGTTTTCGACACTTTGTTTTCCAATATTGTACTCAGAATCCTGTTCCCTTCAGGTTTTTTCTACGCCGTCCACTCCAGGCTCTCGCTCTGGAGCTGCGCCATGTGGCGGAACAGGCCGTTCTTTTTCAGCAGCTCGGCCGGAGAACCCATCTCAACCACGCGGCCGCCGGAGAGCAGGACGATCTGATCGGCGTTCATAACGGTACGCATGCGGTGCGCGATGATGAGCACCGTCTTATCCCGGATAAGCCCGGACAGCGCCGCCTGCACCGCCGTTTCGTTTTCCACGTCCAGCGAGGCCGTTGCCTCGTCCAGCAAAATCACCGGCGCGTCCTTCAAGATGGCGCGGGCAATGGAGATGCGCTGCCGCTCACCGCCGGAGAGCCGGGAGCCGTTTTCCCCGATCAGGGTATGGTAGCCCTCCGGCAGCTTGGATACAAAGGCGTCGCACTGTGCCGCCTTCGCCGCCGCCAGCACCTCCTCGTCGGTGGCGTCCCGCTTGCCGAGGCGGATGTTTTCCATCACGGTGTCGGCAAACAGCACCACATCCTGAAATACGATGGCGTAGTTTTTCAGCAGTGCCTCGCCGTCCACCGTGGACACATCCACGCCGCCCAGCCGCACCGTTCCCTCCGCCGGGTCCCAGAAGCGGGCTGCCAGCTTGGCTGCCGTGGATTTGCCGCCGCCGGAGGGGCCCACCAGCGCCGTCACCTGCCCCTGCTTCGCCGTAAAGGAGACGTCTCTTAGCACGTCCTCTTTTTCCCGGTAGGCAAAGGTCACATGCTCAAAGCGGATGTCGTAGCCATCGGGATCATATTCGGTCATACCGGTCATGCGCTTTTCGTTCTCGATCTCCTGCATACGCTCGATGCGCACCTCGCAGGCGAACACCGCGGCCATGTTGGCAAACATGGAGCCGATGGGGTCATATACCCGGGTGGCGGCGATAAGGAACATCAGGAACGGGATCAGCGACAGGTCGCTGCGGCTCATGAGTGTCACCCCCGTGAGGACGGTGGTGGCGATGCCCAGCTTTAGGAAGGATTGCGCCGCCGTGACCACGGAGCCTGTGAACAGCTCGCCCCGGATGGTGTCCCTCTCCGCCTCGTCCAGCCTGCGGTCCAGGTCTGCGATATACCGCGCCTTCTGGTTGCACGCCTTGATCTCCGGCGCGCACTCCAGCACCTCCTGCATGGCGTCGGTGGCCGCACGCCGTGTGACGAGCCCCTTCTTTATATGCCGCTTTTCCATGCGCCGGGAAAGATAGACCATCAGCAGCGACGCGGGCACCACCCACAAAAGAGCCAGTGCCATCCGCCAGTCGTAAAGCAGCATGCCTGCGGAAATCAGCGCCGTGGAGATGAGCGCGCCGTGCATGGCGGGGTAAAAGTGGGAGAAGGCCTTTTCCAGCGTCTCCGTATCCCCCATGATGGTGGTGGTCAGGTCGGTCAGGTCCCGGTTTCCGAAGAAGGACAGCGGGAGCTGGCGCAGCACCTCCGCCAGCCGGATGCGTCGGTTGGCACTCTCCCGGTAGGTGGCTTCGTATAGGGCCTTGTACTGGATCAGGAAGGTCACAAAGAGCGCGGCGAGGGCAAGGACGCCCGCGACCAGAAAGCGCGTAAGCCCCGCCCTTGGGTCGGTGCCGTTTGTCAGTGCCTCTACGATGCCGGAGAGTGCCGTGGCCAGCACGCCTACGGGCAGCATTTTGCTGATGTTGACCAGTACGGACCAGAACACGGCGGCCACATAGTCTTTTGCGCCCTTCTCCGTCATGGCGTATTTTTTTCGGATGCGTTCGATCATGCGGCACCTCCTACCTTCCACTGTGCGGCCTTTTGGTATTCCTCCCACATAGCGGCGTATACGCCGCCCTTTTCAAGAAGCTCGTCGTGCTTTCCTTCCTCGGCGATCTCGCCGTCCCGGATGACGAGGATACGATCCATGTTCCGCACTGTGGACAGGCGGTGGGCGATCATCAGCACGGTTTTGCCCTTCATCAGCGCCTCGAAGGCCTTTTGTATCTTCGCCTCGTTCTCCGGGTCTGCAAAGGAGCTGGCCTCATCCAGCACCACGATGGGCGCGTCCTTTAAGATCGCCCGCGCCAGCGCGATGCGCTGCATCTCGCCGCCGGAGAGGTAGACGCCCTTGGCGCCGATCACGGCGGCCAGCCCGCCCGACGTCTTTTCCAGAATATCGCTGCACTGGGCAAGCTGCGCCGCGTGTAATATCTCCGCCTCTGTAGCCTCTGGCCGAGCGGCGCAGATGTTGTCGCGGATGCTCTTTTTAAAGAGCCGCACCCCCTGAAAGACAAAGGAGATCTGCTCCATCAGCTCTGCGGTGGGGATGCTGCGCACATCTCGTCCGCCCAAGAGCACTGCCCCTGCCTGCACATCGAAAAAGCGCGGGATCAGCCGGGCGATGGTGGTTTTGCCGCCGCCGGAGGGTCCCACCAACGCCCACGCCTCCCCCTGCGGCAGATGGAAGCTCACATTCGTCAGCGCGGGCCTGTCTGAGCCGTCATAGGAAAAGGTGACATTCTCAAAGGAAATGCCGCTGTCTGCGGGCTTGCTTCCGCTGTCCGCCGCAGGCTCGGGAAGGGGGAACTCCTTCAATATCGCCTCCAGCTTGTTCACTGCCTCGGCGGCCTCCATCTGTGCGTTGACCGCGTACATCAGCCGCTCCATCATAAAGGCAAGCTGGGGCGCGAAGAAGATGTAAAACACCAGATCGGCCAGCACTGCCCAGCCGTCTGCCGCGCCGCCGATGAGAACCATTCCCAAGGGCATGAGAAACAGGAACATGGCGTTCAGCACCACCGTAAGCAGCGTGTAGGGCATACGGCACATCATGGCGTAGCCGCTGGCAAGGTCGCGGTAGCTGAGGATGGCGGCATGAAAGCTCTTGAAGGAGTAAACCGTCTGCTGGAACACCTTCACCACCGGGATGCCCCGGACATACTCCGTGGCCTCAGCGGAAATTCGCTCTCCTGCCCGCTGGTATTCCTCAAAGAACTTCATGCCCGTCCCAGTCATCATGGTCATCAGGCAGACAAGCCCGATGACCATGGGGATCAGGCAGGCAAGCCCCATGCGCCAGTCAAAGACGAAGAGCAGTCCCACCGCCAGTATCGGCGTTACGATCCCGCCCACCGCGTCGGGGATGGTATGGGCAAGGAGCGTTTCTGTCAGCGCCGCGTTGTCGTCGATCTGCTTGCGAAGCCGCCCCGTGAGGTTGGCGTTAAAGTACCCCAGAGGCAGGTCAATGAGATGTGCGACCGCCGCCTTTCGCATATTCGTCGCCACCCGGAAAGCCGCAAGGTGTGTACACATAAGCCCGGCGAAATAGATCGCCGCGCTCAGAAGTGCCGCCGCCAGCGCATACCAGCCGTAGCGGGCAAGCCCTGCCGGAACGCCGCCTCCCGGCGTTAAAATGCCTCTGGCCGCGTACCAGACAAAGACAAACGGGAAAATGCCGACTGCCGCCGAAACGCCGGACAGCCCGCAGCCCAAGACGGACAGCCACTTATGCCCTCCGGCGTATTCCAGCAGCCTGCCCAGCACCGGCGGCTGCTTCTCTTTTTTCTGTTTGCTCATATTCCGTGTTCCTTTCTTAAAATATATGGATTTGTTGGAGGATGCGCCGCCTCGGTTAGAGGCGGCTAACTGGCGGGTATTTTTTAATGCATATCGCAGGCTTTCTTCTTATACAGCCAGCGACCTGCCCAGGGCGCGGCAGGCCTCGAGGGCCGCATTGTATGGATTCTCCGTGCAGATCACACTCTCGCAAACGAGGCTCACCCCTGCGCTGTCGCAGTCACTCTCCCAAGTGCGCATCCACTCGCCGTCGCC
>ERZ826764.690-NODE-690-length-46110-cov-133.343198_pt1 | contig 46110 bp, 40 predicted proteins | sample MGYA00519870_ERZ826764 | MGnify/ENA primary metagenome ERZ826764 (study PRJEB31778, sample SAMEA3449239) | human gut metagenome | biome: human gut; feature: human-associated habitat; material: faeces | place: United Kingdom | collected 2010/2012 ...
TGGTCCTTGTTCTGGTCCTTGTTCTGGTCCTTGTTCTGGTCCTTGTTCTGGTCCTTGTTCTGGTCCTTGTTCTGGTCCTTGTTCTGGTCCTTGTTCTGGTCCTTGTTCTGGTCCTGTTGTTTTTTCTTCTCTTCTTCCAATTTCTTCTTTAATTCTTCCAGCTGCCGGCGGTATTCGTCCAGGGATTTATCATAACGGAGCATTTCCTCCTTGTTGGACGCTGCTCCTTCATGGGAACCATAGGCAGAGAGCGCATCGTCAAAACGTTTGACGGCCTCTTTAACATGTTTTTTCGCAACGGGTATTTTTGCCAGCCGGACATCAATTTCCTTAATTTGGTCGTCAATGGAAGAGAGCCGGGCTTGCTGCTGTTCCCCTTCCGGCCTGGAGAAAGTCATGGTCTTGCGGGCCTGGGCGGCTTCCAGGTTGCCAAGGTTGAAGTGGGAATCCGCCTGGAGGGCTGGTTTGGGAGAAAGGAGCGCCTGGGAGAAAGCTTCCGCGGCTTCTTTGGGGTTATCCGCTTTTTGTTCCAGGCATCCTTTGGCGAATTCCAAGGCCTGGCGCGTTTCTTCCGCCAGGTCGGGAACAGCGAGCATTTCATCAATGGATTTGACGGCTTCTTCCGTTTTTCCCGTCCGGATCAAATCCGTGACATTGTCCAGGGCGTGCGTGTCCGCCTGCGCTTCCTGGCCCAGCAGTCCGGCGCAGAATAACGCCGCAGCAGTCAGAGATGTCATACCGCGGCGTCCGGAACGGCGGAAGGAACGCCAGCGTGTTCCCGCCAGAAGGGTGAGGAGCAGGCAGATGAGGGCCGGAACGGCAAAGATGATGTAGCGGTCATTCGGCACGCGGCGCACTTCTTCCTTGCCTTCCGTGGTATCCAGCCGGTCCGCGATGTCCTTGACGAAGCGGTTCAGCGCCGCTCCGTCGGAGAGTTGGACATATTGGCCTTCCGTTTGCCTGGCCAGGTATTGCAGGCTTTCCGGATTGAGCTTGGAGACGACGTGCTGGCCACGACGATCCCGGTACAGGCCGGAGGGGGATTGCTCATCCGGAATAGTGGTGCCGATAGTAGTACCGATACCCGCCGTCACGATGATAAGCTGGTGCTGCCGTGCGGCTTCCGCAGTCTTATAGGTGATGTTGACGGTGTCTTCCCCGTCGCTGAGGATGACCAGGGCGTTTTTGGCGTCCGCTTCCTTATCCCGCTTGAAGGTTTGAAGGGCCAGCCGCACAACGTTTTCCAGGTTGGTTCCCCCTTGGGAGACCCAGCCGAATTGAAGTTGTTCAATGGTTTCTTTTAATGCGTTATGGTCATGGGTAAGGGGCATGAGCAGGACGGCGTCCCCGGAGAAGATGATGATGCCGAAGTTGTCCCCCGGCAGGGCGTCCAGCAGGTCGTAGGCGGCGGTTTTTGCCCTTCCCAAGCGGGTCGGGGAAGCATCCTTGCTGAGCATGGAACGGGAGCAGTCAATAGCAATGAGGATGTTGCGCGATTTGGGGATTTCCTTTACCTCCGTGTAGCCGTCCACCGGGCGCGCAATGGAGAGGATGGCGAAGATGGACGCCAGCACGGCAAAGATGACGGGGAGCACCCGGTGCCAGGTGGCCGGAGCGTGAACCAGTTCCCGCCGGTATTCCGGCGAAACGAGCACTTCCCATTTTCTGGAACGGCGGCGCCACAGCCACCAGGCCGCCGCCGCGAGCAGGGCCGGGAGAATGAGCGCGTACAGAACGTTGGGATAAAGGAAAGTCATGACGGGTGAAGATCGGTATTACGGGGCGGGGGCCGGTTTGAGCACTTGCAGGGAGAGGCCCAGAAGCGCCAGCGCGGCTCCCGTTACAAGGAAGTACATGAAGTATTCTTCAATGTGGCGGACGGTTTGCACTTTGGCCTCGCTTTTTTCCAGCTTGCCGATGGAGGTGAACGCTTTATTGAAGGAGGCCATATTGGTGGCCCTGAAGTGTTCTCCGCCCGTGAGCTGGGCTATTTTCCGCAGGGTTGGTTCGTCAAATTCACTTTGCACCACCATGCCGTTCGCCAGGGTTCCTTCTTCCGTGCCTACGGCAATGGTATAAATTTTGATACCCAGCTTGGCCGCGTTTTCCGCCGCCACCAGCGGGGATATCTGGCCGGAGTTGGAAGCACCATCCGTCACCAGGATGATGATTTTTGATTTGGTTTCCTTACGGTCGTCCAGCCGGGTGGCCGCCGCCGCAATGGCGGAGCCGATGGCCGTGCCGTCCGCCTGGATCATGCGCGGATGGAAATCCCGGATGATGCTGTTGACCAGGGCGTGGTCCAGCGTGAGCGGACAGAAGGATTTTGTTTTCCCGGCAAATCCCACGATACCGATGCGGTCGTCCGGACGGCTGTCAACAAATTGGGTGATGACGTGTTTGGCTGCTACCAGCCGGTTGATGGGCATTCGGTTGAGAACCATGTCCGGCGTTTCCATGGAGTAGGAAAGGTCAAAGGCGATCATGATGTCAATGCCGTTGACTGTCCGGAAGGTTTTATCTTCCACGTGCTGGGGGCGCGCCAGGGCGATGGCGATGGCGGCAGCCGCCAGAACGAAGCAAAGGGCCCCTATTTTCCCTGCCAGGGATTGCGGAGTGCGCGCCAGGGAAGCGATGAAGCGCACGGTGGGGTAGGTGATGGAGCCTTCCGCCCCGCGCCTGCGGCGGAGGATGATGAGGCACAAGATGAAGGGTAAGGCATAAAGCCATTCAGGTTGCGCAAATTGGAAGTGTTCCGTCATGGTATGCTAGCGTTGGTTGAAGCGGGATGAAGATTTTTTGACGACAAGGTCCGTTTCTTCCTTCGTCCGGTGGGCGTCCGCTTCTATATCATTGATGAGTTGGACCGTGGCGTCCGCCAATTCGTTGACCATGGAATCGTTTTCCGGGGTGTCCGGTTCATATTTGAGAGAAGCCATGCGGTCCAGCAGATCACGCGTGGGGGCCTGGAGTTCGGAAGGCAGCGCTGTGAGCGCGTCTGCCCGGCGGTTGAATTCCTGCTGGGTTTCATATAGTGCCGGGTCTTTGGTTTCTCCTACCAGGTATTTGCGGAGGATCAGGGAAAATTCCACGGCGGCCTGCCTGAGGGAGGGATGCGTGTTCCGGAGCATCGAGATGTCCCGGATAGCGGTTTCCGACGGGCTGAGCGGCGCGGCGGGGATGCGTCCCTTCCTGCGGATGAGCACGATGACGGCGATAGCGACGGCCAGAAGGATGGAGGCCAAAATAATCCAGATGCCCCACGCATCCCAAAAGCCCGCTTGGAAGTAGGCATCCGGGGATTGTGTTTCCATCAGGGAGGGAAACGCCGGCGGTTCCGGAATTGCCGTGGGGGGGGGCTGAAAGGTGGCGGGGGGTGGCATGGCTGATAGAGAAGAGGATTAGCGTGAAAATTTACGGGATCTTCTGGCAAAAAGGGCCCGGAGGGGAGGCATGAAGTTGTCCGTGGTCTGCAAGTCCAGGAAGTCAATGCCCAGGCGGCGGAAATCCTGCGTCCATTTCTCGCGGTGCAGATGCACGACGTTGGCGTGGGTTTCCCGGACATCCTGACGGGAAAGGTTCAGGAACATGCTTTTGCCAGTTTCCGGATCTTTCAGGATGACGCGTCCGGCATCCGGCAGATGCAGTTCCATCGGGTCTGCGATGCGGATGGGGATGAAGTCATGCTTGAAGTTGAGCTGCCCCAGGGCGGCTTTATTGTTCTCACCCCAGAAGTCACTGATCATGATGACCATGGCCGCTTTTTTCTGGGAAAGGACAAGTTGCCGGGCTACATCGGAAATGTTCTGGTCGGCTCCATCGTTTTTACTGGCTACGATTTCGCGGACGATGCGCAGGGTCTGCTTGACTCCCTTGGCCGGGGGGATGTAATGGGAGTGGCTGTTCCCGTAGATGAGGAGGCCGCATTTGTCTCCGCTCTGGGCAGCGCTGTAGGCGAGCACTGCCGCTACTTCCGCCGCATAGTCCAGTTTGGAGACGCGGGCCGCGGAGGAGGCGTAGTGCATGGAGCCGCTGACGTCCACCGCCAGAATGACGGCCTGTTCCCGTTCCTCCCGGAAACGGCGGACAAAAGGGGAGTTCATCCTGGCCGTTACCTTCCAGTCAATGAAGCGGGGGTCGTCTCCCGGCATGTATTCCCGGAAGTCGTCAAAGTCCAGCCCCTGTCCGCGGAAGCCGGACTGGTATTGCCCGGCGAAGTTTTCCGTGGCCAGATGCCTGGCGCGCAGTTCAATGCGGCGTACGCGCTTGAGAATGTCTGAGGCTTTATCCATGAAATGATTTTCCCTGTTTGGGTTCAATCAGGTTCCGGCAAGGCGCCCCTTGGGGCCTGAAGGATAAGGGCGGGCGCGGAAGCGTCCGCCTCCTGCTGTCACGGCACGGGGACTTTCGTCAGGATGTGGTCGATGACGTCGTCCGTGGAAATGTTTTCCGCTTCAGCCTCATAAGAGAGCAGGATGCGGTGACGCAGGATATCGTGGGCCAGGTCCTTGATGTCCTGTGGAGTGACGAAGGAACGATGGTGCATGAAGGCATTGGCGCGGGCCGCCAGAGCCAGGTTGATGGTAGCGCGGGGAGATGCCCCCGCGCGGATGAGACCGCGCAACTTCATGTCCACCGTTTCCGGGAAGCGGGTGGCGCGCACCAGATCCACGATGTAGCCGCGCACGGCATCGTCAATATAAATCTGGTTTACCAGGTCGCGGGAGGCCGCCACCTGTTCCGGCGTGGTGACCGGGGAGGTTTCCGGCGGTTTGGCGGAGCTGGCCATGAGGTCCAGCACCTGGAGTTCTTCTTCGCGCGTGGGGTAGGTGACCAGCACCTTGAAGAGAAAACGGTCAAGCTGGGCTTCCGGGAGCTGGTAGGTGCCCTCCTGGTCAATCGGGTTCTGCGTGGCAAGCACCAGGAAGGGGTCCGGCAGGCGGTAGGTGGTTTCACCCAGGGTTACCTGGCGTTCCTGCATGGCTTCCAGCAGGGCGGATTGCACTTTGGCCGGGGCGCGGTTGATTTCATCCGCCAAAATAAGATTGGCGAAGATCGGGCCTTTTTTGGCTGTGAACTGCCTTTCTTCCGGATTATAGATCATTGTGCCCAGCAAATCCGCCGGAAGAAGATCCGGCGTAAACTGGATGCGGGCAAACTGTGCATGCAGCGTGCCCGCCATGGCTTTTACGGAGAGCGTCTTGGCAAGGCCGGGCACGCCTTCCAGCAGGACGTGGCCCTTGCAGAGGAGACTGAGGATTAATCTGTCCACGAGCGCCTGCTGGCCGATGACCACCTTGCCGACTTCCGTTCTGAGAGCAGAAATCCACGATGAGTTCGCGGCGATAATTTCGTTGAATTCTCGGGTGTCCATGATTCTGATAGCGGGTGAGACAGTATGCCGGGCACTTACGTTGAAAAAATCCTATTATTTCCCAAGGGCAAATCCGGTTTTCAACAGGAGGTCTTCCCGGAAATGGGGAGCCATCATCTGAAAGCCCACGGGAAGTTCCATGCCGCTTTCCCTGACGGTTCCGCAGGGAATGGACATGGCGGGGAGGCCGGCCAGGTTGGCGGGGATCGTGTAGATGTCCGCCAGATAGGTCTGGAGGTGATCCAGCGCGGAATCTCCGATTTTGGGAGCGGGAGAGGGAGAGGTGGGGCCTACGATGATATCCGCCCTGGAAAAGGCTTCCGCGAAATCTCTGGCGACCAGGGAGCGGACTTTTTGAGCGCGGGAGTAGTAAGCGTCATAGTAACCGGAGCTGAGCACATAGGTGCCCAGGATGATGCGGCGCTTGACTTCCGGCCCGAATCCCTCTTCACGGGTGCGTGAGAAGAGTTCCACCAGTCCGGCGGCGTCTTCCGCCCTCTTTCCGTAGCGCACGCCGTCAAACCGGGAGAGGTTGGAAGACGCTTCCGCGCAGGCGATGATATAGTAGGCGGCGACGACGGCATCCGCGTGGGGCAGGTTGACTTCCACCAGCTCCGCGCCCAGGCTTTCCAGCTGTTTGACGGTGTTTTGCACAGCCTCGGAAATGCCCGGATGGTTGCCGGAGGTAAAGTATTCCGAAGGGATGCCCACTTTCAGCCCTTTGACGTCACGGCCCAGCGCAGCTTCAAAGTCCGGCACGGGGCAGTTTGCGGATGTGGAGTCTTTACGGTCGTGTCCGGAGATGGCCTGGAGCAGGATGGCGGCGTCTTCCACTGTCCGGGTCATGGGGCCGATCTGGTCCAGGGAAGAGGCAAAGGCTACCAGTCCGTAGCGGGAAACGCGCCCGTAGGTAGGCTTGAGGCCCACGATACCGCAGTGCCCGGCCGGTTGCCGGATGGAGCCGCCCGTGTCGGAACCGAGTGCGGCAACGGCGGTAGCGGATGCGACGGCGGCGGCAGAGCCGCTGGAGGAGCCGCCGGGAATGCGGTCCGGGGCTTCCGGGTTGCGCGTGATGCCGTAAGCGGAGTTTTCTCCGCTGGCACCCATGGCGAATTCATCCATGTTCGTGCGGCCCAGCGGGATGCCGCCCGCCTCTTTCAGCAGGCGGATGGAGGTGGCGTCATAAGGAGCGACATAAGGGGAAAGAAGGCGGGAGGCGCAGCGCGTCGGCTGGCCCAGGACATTAATGTTGTCCTTCACGGCGATGGGGATGCCGGCCAGGGGGCTGGAAATATCCGCTCCGGCCGCGGCGTGGAGGGCTGCTTCACGGTCAAAGGAGATGTAGGCGTTGGTTGTCCGGTCCGCCTCAATGGCGTCCGCCGTCAGGTTGACCAGTTCGGCAGGGGAGAGTTCCTTGCGGCGCAGGCGGTCACGCCACTGGGCCAGGGTGCCTTGAATTTTTGACATGAGAAGGAAAGGGTAAAGACGGTTGAAAGGTGAAGGGAAAAGGAAGCGGGAGGATCAGGCGGATTCCACCACCTTGGGCGTGCGGAATTGACCCTGGGTCTGCTGGGGGGCATTGGAAAGGGCTTCTTCCTGGGTGAAGCCGGTTTCAGGAATGTCTTCGCGCATTACGTCCATTGCCGGGAGAGGATGGTTCATGGGGGCGATGCCCGTAACATCGTAGGATTCCAGCTTGGTGATATAGGCCAGGACTTTGTCCAGATCCTTGGAGAAGAGAGCTGTTTCTTCCTCCGTCAGGTCAATGCGTGCCAGCTTGGCAATGTAGGCTACGTCTATTTGGGGCGTGCTCATGGTGTAATGTAGAAAAGATGCGGAAAAGAAGGGGGCTGCCTACTGTTGTTCCAGCAGGCGGACGATCCAGCAGAAGGAAACGGCGATGGCGCAGATCAGCAGGCCCAGCAGCATGAAGTTTTCTCGCAGTTCCCGCCTCATGTTGGTGGCGCGTCCGTCACGGGCCACTACGGCACGCAGTGCCCGGTTCTGGTTGCCCTCCCGAACGCGGTCGGGAGGCGGCATGGTATTGCGGTCCAGGCGCATGCGGGTCTGCTGGGACGGGCGTTTGAGAGAGGCTTCCAATTCCTGGATACGGCTCTCAATTTCCCGTGAGGCGCGATCCAGTTCTGCCAGTTCGGAGGAACGGCGTTTGGTTTTTCTTTTAATCATGATGCGGAAGGGCTGAAAATCCAGATGAAAAAGAGGATGATGAGAGCAATCAGGAGCAGGGGAAGATGGAAGGAAAGACCCTGGAGGAACTGGGTCATGAATTCACGGGAGCTGATGCGCACTTTGCTGGAGCGGCGCACTCCGGTGAGCACTTTGGTATGCTGCATGCGCGCGCACTGCTGGACGGCATCCGCGAATTCCTCCTCGCAGCGGTCAATGACCTGCTGGCCCTGGCTGATGAGGTTGTCCGTATTTTCAATAGGCCATTCATCCGGGCGCACGGTGCTGAGCATTTTCAGGCTGCGCGTCAGCGCCATGTGGATTTGTTCCAGTTCATTGCTTTCCTGGCGGAGGCTTTCCACCTCCCGGCCGATGAGGTCTGCGGCGTTGACCATGCGGTCGCCCAGCTCGTTCTGCTGGTCCATAAACCTGGCTTTGCGCATATGGCATTCTTCCAGGCGGCGGCGGGAGTTTTCCACTTCCTCCTTTTCCTTCCGCAATTGTTCCAGCCTCAGCTGGGCCTGTTCCATATCGGCGTCCACCTGGTCGTCTGCCTGGGAATTGTAACCGGGGTCGGCGTCCATGCGGCGGTATTGAGGGTGACTTGGTCTCATATGCGGAAAAAATAATGCGGGCCGGCGTAAGGGATTACAGCGTTTCCGGTCCTTTTTGTCGGAGCGGGGAATCCCTGCGCGTGCTATTATTTAACTTTCACAAAATAAATCAAGCCAAGAAGAAGACAGGGAAAGATTTTCCGGATGCGTTCCCGGCAGGGAATGCCGCCCTGTTTTTTCTTCCGGAGCCGTGCGTTCCGGATATCCGGGGGGCGACAGGACGCTCCGCTTTCCCGCAAAGGAGGGGGAGGTGCGCTTTTTTTATGGTCAAGGGCATGGATTTGCTGGTATGTAGGAAGCATGCAGTCTGACACGGTAGAATGTAAGCCGACCATGTGGTTTACCGGCAGGGCGGTTATCATGGCTCTCATGTTTCTGGGGTTCGGAGTGTATTTTTATTATGATGCTTCCACCGGATACCCTCAAAAAAACCTGGAGTTTTTCATGCACAAGGCGTTCGTGGACGCTGGAGCCGTGTTTGACCGTGAGGTGAGCGGGAAAGGGGCGTCCGCGGAGGACTGGGAGCGCATTGTTCTGGCGCGCACTGTGGATTTTCCGGAGGGCTATGAAATTCCTTCCGGCGTGAATCGGAACGCGGTGCCGTGGCCTGACATTTTGGCGGATTACAGTCTGATGTCCACCCCCGGCAAGGGCTGGAGCGCTGCGTGGCAATCTTATTCCGGGGAAAAGCGCTATCCCATCAAGCCGGTGGACCACCCGTATGACGCCTCCAAAATTTTTGAACAGTGGGTGGCCGGGTGCATTTGCCTGGCGCTTGCCATGGTGGCTCTGTTTTTCCTGGTGAGAACGCGCGGCAGGAAAATGTCCCTGAACGGGAAAGAGGTGACGGCCGCCGGGGTGGCTTTCCGCGTGGATGACATTGCCCGTCTGGATTTGCGCAGATGGAAACTGAAGGGACTGGCCATAGCGACGCTGAAACCGGAATGCGGAGGAGCCCGAATCAGGCTGGACGGCCTGACTTACGGCGGCTTCCGGAAGGAGGATTCTCCCCATAACGCGGAAGATTTCATGAAGGCTCTTCTGTCTCTCTACAGAGGAGAAATAGTGGATTATGAAGAAATTCCTGATGCCGGCGGGCCGCCTGCCCGGCAGGAGGACGAGGAACGTGCCGTATGAGCGAATCCCTTCCACCGGAAAAGGGCGCCAATGACCGTGCGTTCGGCGTCGCCTGCTGGACGCTGGGTGGGCTGGCGTTTGTTCTGTTGCTGATGGTGGGCGTTTCTTTCAGCCTGTCTGTCCGTACCGTGGTGGTGGAAAAAGTGGTGGAGAAGCCTGTTCCCGTTCCGGCACGGGAGAAGCCGGAGCGTTCGGCCGGAGTCGTTGGGGATGGGGCGGCTGAGGAGACAGTGCATATGGCGGATGTTCCGGTATCCCCTTCTGAAAAGCCCCGTTCTGTGGAAGAAATGCTCCGGGAAGCCGATTTGTCAGATCCGGCTGCCGATTCTGTACCGGTGGCCGCGGCCGTTGCGGGAGGGGGGGACTCCGCTAGCGGGGCATCCCTTCCTGCTGAGGATCCGGACGAGGTCATGCCCCCCATGACGGAGGAAGTGGCGGAGCTTGTCAAGGCGGCTCGTTACGCCCAGATTGAAGGTGACCTCAAAATAGCGGTCGTGAAGTTGGAGCAGGCAATGAGGCTGGAACCGGATAATCCGGTGGTGCTTTATTATTATGGACTTACCTATGAATGGCTGAGGAATGCGGATAAGTCACGGGAGTTTTTTCTGAAAGTATATACCCAGCGTGAGAAGGCGGGGAAATATTTTGCGCGTGCGGCGCGGCACCTTCAGGCCGGCTTTTCCAGCCCGGCGGATTTGCGGGGGGATATGTCCTTCGGCACTATTCTGGAATACCGGGATCCGGAATGCCCCGCCGGGGAGCGCGTCAAGCTGATGGTTCCTATTCTGATGAAGGATGGACTGAATGTCAGGCCGGAGGATCTGCGCGTCATTGTCCAGTTTTTTGACAAAGTCAATGGGAAGAAAGTGGAAAAGACGCATGCGCCCGAACCTTCTTCCCGGTGCGTTACGGAACCCGCGGATTGGGCGGACGGTGAGGAAATCATGGAAATAACCTACTACATGCCTCCCCTGACGGAAGAAGAGACGATTGCTTATGGAAGCCTGAAATATTACGGATATACCGCTAAATTGTATTACAAGGGGGAACCGATGGATTGCCATGCTTCCCCTCCCGTGCTATTTTTACTGGAACAGATGAACCAGAGTTCCCCTTCCGGACTGCCCGAGATTTATGACGGCGGTTTGCTTCCTCCTGTAGAGGCGGCTCCGGTTTCTGAGTCTTATGAATCTCTTTTGCCTCCCTGATGCCTGATTTGTCCAATGTTTGATCTTCCCCACAACTTTGGCGATTACACGCTGGTGGCATTTATTGGCCGCACGCGCGGAGGAATTCTTTATCAGGCCATCCAGCAGGGCATGGACCGTTCCGTGTTTCTGGAGTTGCTGGATCCGGACAATCCGGAGGGGGTGGGCGTGGAGGATTTTCTGATGAAGGCCCGCACGCGCGCCGCCATTAATGCTCCGGTGCTGGGCACCGTCTATGAAGCGTCCCAGGCCCAGGGATACTGGTTCGTCACCAGCGAACAGCTGGGAGGCTCATCCCTCCAGTCCATGCTGGACCGCGGGCAGACCCTGTCCATGAAGGATTTGCTGAAGGTGATTGAAACGGTCGGCAACGTGTGCGGCAGGTATGAGCGTCTGCGGACCGCTTTCAATATCATGGAGCCGCGTCACATTTTCCTGGATGACAAGTCTGCCGTGCGGCTGATGAATACGGCCGTGCCCGGTGACTTTCACGAAGAAACATCCCGCGACCAGATGAAGCGCCTGGGCATCGACCTGCCTCCTCTGGTGACTCCGGATGTGCCCGGAACCACGCGGATGCGCACCCTGCTGGAATGGATGAGGGAAGGGCAGAACGGAAAGCCGATGCAATGGGACCAGGTTATGGAGCTGGTTGCTGCGGTCCGCGAACAGCTGGGGCTTTCCCCTCGGGTTACCACCCACCGCTATACCGTCCCCGTGGAATCCCGCGGAAAAGCCGGAAAAAGGCTGCTTTGGGCCGGAATGGGCCTGCTGGGCGTGGGGATAGCCGCGGCTGCCGTTCTTCTTTTATTCCCCCGGGAGAAGGAAACCGTATCCCGTCCCCATGTTCCGGCTCCTAAACATTATCCGGATTTTTCCTCCAGCGATCATACGGAAGTCCGCGTAACTCTTCCCGGAGGAGGGGAACTGATTGTGGGAGCCCATGAAATTACCCTGGAATCCTACCGCCTGTTTTTGGACCAGTGGGCACGCCTCACTCCGGAGCTGAGGGAGGAATATTCCCACCCGGACCAGCCGGACAAGAGGACTGCCTCCCATATTCCCCAGGACTGGGAGGCTATGTGGAAGGCGGCTTCCACGCCGGGAGGCAAATGGAAAGGCATGAGAATAACACCCCGCTCTCCCGTCGTCAACGTCACTTTCTGGGATGCCTGGGCGTATGCGAGCTGGAAGCCCGTGGCCCCCGGAGAACCGCGCTACCGCCTGCCCGAGCGCGGGGAGTGGATGGCTCTGGGGAATATGCTGGAAACGGGTGAGAAGGGGGACAGGACGCTGGTGATTGACAGATACAGCAATGATCATGATTTAAAGACCGGCGTGTGCGGCATGGCTTCCGGCGTGATGGAATGGACTTCTTCCATGGAAAAGGATCCTGCGCGCGTGAAGGAGCCTCCGGGGCCGGTGGCCTGCGGCGGAGACTGGAGGCAGCCCGGCATCTCCAACCGGGTGGAATACCTGCGCTCCCGCGGTGAAAGCCGGGACAACCTGGGATTCAGAATCGTGCGGAATGTCCGCTGACCCGTTTAACGACAATACTTAACATATCAATACCATGAAACATATCCTTGCAATGCTGCTGGCCCTTCTGGGGGCGTCCGGGGCCCTGGCCCAGATTTACGTGAAAGTAGTCCCGGAAAAGAAGACGTTCCTCAGCGGGGAAGCCATGTACATGAGGCTGACCATTACCAACAATTCCGGCGTGCCGGTGGAGCTGAAAAGCCGGGAATATTCCTCCTGGCTGGATATCCATGTGGAGCATTCCACTGCGGGGGCGGAACTCCCCCAGTCCAAATTTGCCCTGTTTCCGCCTCTCAAGGTTCCTGCCGGCATGAGCGTTTCCCGCAAGATTGACCTGCGCCATTTCTATGACTTGTCCCGTGAGGGCAACTACCATGTGCAGGCCGTTGTAAAAATGCCCAACCAGAAGGACATGTTTGCTTCCCAGAAATCCCTGTTTGCCGTCCGGACGGGAACACCCATGTGGTCCCAGACCGTGGCCATTCCGGCCAGTGCCAAGCGGTGCACTTTTTCCATTTGCACTATTGCCGTGCGGGGAATCCAGAAATTGTATGTGCAGACGAAGGATCCGGATACGGGAGTGGCCTACAATGCCGTGTGCATCGGTGACTGGCTGGGGACCACGCGTCCGCAGTGCATGGTGGACGGCAAGGCGAATGTCCATGTCTTCTTCCCCACTACCCCCATGCTGAGCGCGTATTCCCGCATCAACTACCGGGGAACCATGGAAAAGCTGCAGTACTATAAAAAGGTGGTGGGAGCCCCCTCCATGGTCTTTCTTCCGGACGGAAGCGTACGTGTGACGGGAGCCGTCCATTATGATCCTACCGTGAAACCCAAGACGGTGCCGGATGCCGCTGATGTTCCCGGCATGTAAATCCGTCCTGTTTCGCCGGATGTCACGCAGGGGAAAAGGAAAGGAAAACGTACTGCTTCTTCCGTACCGGGAAAATAAGATATTCCGGTATTTTCCTGAGCTATTTTCCCGGCTGGGGAGTGTTTTTCAAGATGTTTTGCACGCTTTTCTGCACAACGCTGATGGGCAGGGCGTAATTTTCCGCCCGGTTCACTCTGGCGATGTTCATGCCGATGAGTTCCCCCTTGAGATTAAGCAGCGGGCCACCCATCAGCGTGTACCGGGAAGGGGTGTCATGCTGGAGGACCATAGGGAAATCATCCCTGCGTTTGCTGAACCCGCCGCTGATCAGGTCATTGGAATCCTCAGGAGCGTTTCCTCCCAGGGCCTGGCGTCTGGAACCCAGCGTGATGGTGTAGGATAACCTTTTATCCTTGCGTTTGACTTTCAGTGTCACTCTTTCTCCAACTTTTTTCCTGGACAGAATGGGGGAAACGGCATCCAGAGCAGTAACGGGCGTGCCGTCCACCGCCAGAATCTCATCTCCGGCCTGGGCTCCGGCCTGGGCGGCGGGGCCGTCCTTGGTAACTTCCTGAATGGTACAGGGGGTGCCGAAAACGACGCCCAGGTAGGCGGTGTCTCCGTTCGGGATGGGGCGCTGCTCCGCACTAAGGGTTCCCAGCTGGGGCCGTCTGGACGTACGGGTAGTGGAGCCGTTGCTGACTACTAGGGTTCCCATGGCGGCATCATTGCTGACAGGGCCGGGAGCGTGCAGCCCGGCGGCTTCCACTTTCACTACTGCGATGTCTGTGGACGGGTCCGAGCCAATTTCCCTGAACTGTCCATATTTGGAAGAACCTACCCTGATGGTCAGATCCCTGTAGGAATGGAGTTCCGAGGCTTTGGTGGCGATGTAGCCGTCCGGGCTCAGCACAATGCCGTAAATCACAACATCGTGACCGGAAAAGAAAACTGCGCTCAAGTCCTGAAGACGTTCGCGGATGGGCTCGATAGTTTTCAGAACGGCTTTCCCGTTGATTCTCTGTTCAAAATCCAGGCTTCCGTTATTTCCTTCCGCCAGAGCGGGGTGGAACAGAGCGAAAACCAGGGGAGACAGGCAGACGCAGAAAGGAAATTTCATGATGGCTGAGTGGAGAATGGCTGGCTGTCCTGTTCCGGTGACGGCGTCAGGGAGGTCTTTCCTTCCGCTGTCTCCTCCGTCAGAGCGTCGAAATCTTTCATGGGCACGTGCAGATTGTCTTCCAGACCGGAACCGACCCTGCTGTGAATGCCAATCAGCTTTCCATCCAGGTTGAAAAGAGGGCCGCCGGAATCCCCGCGAATCAACTTGCAGTCCGTCTGAATGACGCCGTTCTTGAGGGAAACCACCCTCCCCAGGCGCACCATCGGGCCGCGTTTCCGGTCCAGCCCCCCGCCGTGCCCCAGCGCGAACACCCAGTCCCCCACACGAGGCATTTTTTCCGCTTTTTCCACGCAGGGCAGTTTTTTGTTCAATTGGGATGTGATTTTGGCCATGCCTGCGTCCGAATTGCTGTTTTGCGCCGTGGTTTTTCCCGGAAGGCGCGTTCCATCCGGCAGGATTATTTTGAGCGTGGTTCCTTTCTTGTCCACAACGTGGGCCGCTGAAAAGACCAGGCCTTTTTCCGAAACCAGGATGCCGGAGCCGCTGCCGTTGTTTAATTCAATGCAGACCAGGGCGGGAAGCACCCGGGGAAGCATTTGCTGAAGCTGGCGTTCAATCCGCTGCAAATCTTCTACGGATTGCGGGGTGGAAGCCAGAAGACCGGCTCCATCAGCGGACTGAGCCGGCACTGGCGGGGCCAGCAGCGCCGTGCCGCAGAGAATAGCGGAAAAACAGGGATTCCGGAGAGCCGGGGTCATGATTGCCGGTGATTATTGCCCAGAGACGGAAGTTTCCGTCTTCTGCTGCTGGTCCTCCTGTCCGCCGCCCACCAGGGAATCATGGTAATACACGCCGATAAACAGGCCTGCCAGCGTAATAAGGGTGATGAGGAGCTCTTTCATGCCGTCACAGCATAGAATGTGTATTCGCGTCTGACGAGAGAATTTCATTGATAAGCCGCATTTTGATGCAGTTCGGCAGAACGGGGATGAATGCGGCTGAGAAAATAGCCAAAATAAAGGTTGCTTTTTCCCGTGATAGGCGTATAAATCCCTCAGCGGCCGTTTCCGGTTCGCTGGCTCATTTCAAGCGGATGTAGCTCAGGGGTAGAGCGCAACCTTGCCAAGGTTGATGTCGTGGGTTCGAATCCCATCATCCGCTCCATTTTTTTTAAATCCCGGCCGGTTTGATGTGGGAATAATGAGTTTGCCTGAACAGTGATATTTCCGTTTAATCGTTTGAAGGTGCGGAAGGAGGATATGGCGGTCGTTTATTTCTGCAGAGGTGAAACAAGAGCCGGATATCTTGTTTGCAGCGGGGCCTTATGCGCTGCCCCGCCTTTGTTGATCTCCTCCGGAAGGAGAGGAATTATTGCGAAAGTCCGCTTTCCTGAATGACGGGAGTTTCCCTTGGAAGGACTTTTCTTTTTAAAAACAGAGCTGTCAAATATTTACGGACCGGTTCATCATAGAGTTTCAGGCAGAGCCAGGCCAGCAGAATGCTTCCAATGACGACGGCCAGGGCTCCGGGAAGTGAGTCCAGGAAGGAAAGCTTTTCGTTTTTCACCCACGCATAGTACAAGTAGATGAACGGGTAATGCACCATGTACAGGGGGTAGGAGATGTTGCCCAGGAAACGGCATATTTTATCCGTATAGGGATTTGTAATTTTGCCGGAAGCGCCAAAGAGGAGGATGAGCGGGAAAAATACCGCGAAGCACGCTGTTTCATAGAGGCTGTTCATCCAGAAAGCATTTTGTCCTCCCAGCCGGGGAACGGCCAGCAGAATGGCAAGGGACAGACTGCATAACCAGAAAGAATTTTTGACGTTGAACGGCTTGAACAGCCGGAACAGGAGCAGCCCGGCTGAAAAGGAGTACAACAGGCGCAGGGAGCCGCCCGTCCATTCCGTGCCGGTCATGGAGAATCCGGAGCATATGTCTCCGTTAGGCCCCCAGAAGCTGAAGGAGGCAAGGCCGCACCCGGCCGAGACAACCAGTATTGCCAGGGAGCGTGTAGAGAGTTTCCGGATGAAGAGGGCATAAAGAAGGTTGCCGATGTATTCAAAGAACAGGGACCAGCTCGGGCCGTTGAGCGGGTACATTTCTCCCAGACCCCGGATTTCCATGCCGGGGGGAGACGGAATGAGCAGAATATTGACGAAGGTAGCGGCGAACAGGGAGATGACCGCTACCTGCGATACATCCCATACGGGGCAGCCCTGGAAATAGAAGATAAGCGCGCCGATGAGCGCCCCTATCGCTACCATGGGCTGCAGGCGTATAAGGCGGCGTTTGATGAATTCTCTGGTCGTCATCGTTTTCCAGCGGTTGTCATAGGCGTAGCCGATGACAAAGCCGGAAAGCATAAAGAAAAAATCGACGGCCAGGTAGCCGTGGTTGATGATTTGGTCCACATGGCTGGTGGCGTAGGCTTCAAAGATGTGGAACCATACGACGACAATGGCGGCTACGCCGCGCAAACCGTCAAGAATGTGGTAGTGGTGTTTTTCACTGCCTGGGGGAATGGGAGAATGCTGCGTTTTCAACATGAGAGAAGCTGTTGTTCGATGCTGTTTTTGTTTTAATGTGAAAAAACGGCTGCTCATTTTCCGCCTTTCCGGTAGATGCAGGTTCTCCGGAGGCGCAGTTGTTGAGCTGCCTAAGCAAATACCCTTCTTCCCGGCAGATTCTTTCAACAGGCGTTTCCTGTCTTATCTGCCGGCAGGGCGATGAGCGGAACGAACGGCGGTTTTCCGGAGGGAAGAATCACTTATGGCTCGGAAGGTGCAGGCAACCGGGAAACCCGTCAGGATGGAACCGTTTTTGTAAGTCTGCCGGGAAGAACAGGGTGTTGCTTGCTGCCCGTCCGATTTCCGGAAACAGGAGTTTCCTGCCCGCTTTTCTGCGCTGAGGCGTTTTTTCCGGAATGGGAAAAGGGCCTGGCAGGGGCGAATGCTCAGCCTTTGCGGTAGTTTACAAGGGTTTCCATATATATTCCGGAGATACTGCCGCCGTCCATGGGGGTTATGTCCTTGAATGCGGGGTTGATGGGCTGCAGCACGTATTCCGTTTTTCCTGTTTCCGCGTTTTTCCTGCGAATCAGTTTTTTCAGCGTAACGCCGCGTCCGTCGTTGTATTCCACGATGGTTCCCGGTTTGGGGATGGGCGGGGCGGTATGGCGCCGCATAATTACCAGGGAGCCGTCCGGGATGAGGGGTTCCATGGATTTCCCTTCTACGCGGACCACGTATTCGTTTTTACCCAGGGGCCTTTCCATGTAAATGGTAGACGGGACGGTGTCGCTTTCCGCAAGAGAGCCTGCGGCGATGTTGCCGATTATTTGCGTACTGTATTCATGCCTGGCGTGTCCAGCATGGGACGGAAATTGTCTGACCAGGGGAACCAGGGGGGAGTGCATTGGCCGCAGCTGGCGTTCCTCCGCCGCTTCGTCTGCCAAATCCGTCAGCCACTGGCGGAGGGGGACGCCTTTTTCAGAGGCGGCCCGTTCATATTTCCTCATGCGCTCTTCCGTGATTTCCAGCACGAGGCGATTGGTCTGGACAGGTTCGTCTTCCGGTCGAACCGTTTTGTATTGAGACATCAGGGATTGGATTTTCAACATGGCGCTGGCGGGGAAGGGGCCGGAGGGGGAGAGCCAGTTATTCACCGTACCTTTTTCCGTACCGCATTCCATGGCAAGCCAGTCACGGTTTTTCCCAATGGCCTTCAACCAGTGTTTCACATCCCCTTTTGTCGGTGTCATGGCTTGATGATACACGATTTTCGTGAATTGTCGATAGAAAGAAATAAATTGAATTCGTTAAAATGTGTTGACTTATTAACGAAAATCGTTAAAAAGCGCTATGAAGTACATGCCTTTAGACCTTTCCGTAATGCAGCCGGAGCCGTTTCCGCATCCCGTGATGATGAGGTCCGACCTGTATCCCAGAAGACAGCCCTCCCGGGAAGAAAAGTGGGGCATTTGCCCCGGTTCCGTCTGCGGCGCGCTGCGGGCGCTGGTTCGTCGATGCAGGGAAGAGGCGGAGCGGCGGAAGCTGGCAATGAACATTCTTTCCGTCGCCGGAGCCTGCGTTTTCGGACTGATGGCCGTCGGCGTGTTCTGGCTGGCTGTTGAGATGGATAATTCCGCTTTGCAGGCTTCCAAGTCTTCCTGTTCCATAAAACCGTAAGCCGGCCCTTGTCCAAAGGGGAGGGCGGAACGCTTTTTTCCTGCGGAGCTTGCTTTCGGAAATGAACGGCCGCGTTTGATGCCTCCCGGTTTGTTTTTTCCGGTTGAAACGCCTGCGGACGCATGAAAGGTTCCGGCAGGAATGGGCGCCGGATTTCCAGAGGGGCTTTTTTATCCGCAGAGCAATTTGAACGGGAGAGACGGGGAAGGGCTGGAGCTTGGATGATTGCATTATTTGCCGGCTGCATCACCCGGGTTCCGGAAATGCCGTCCGCCAATGCCGTTCCTGTGCGGGAATAGCGGTTGGTCTTGCAGGCGGGCAGTATGGCGCCCGTTTGCGAAGAGGATGAAGCTGTGGTTCCGGATTTCTGTCCGGAGGGAACCGCATGAGATGGAGCAGGGATGCTTTTCCTCCACGTGGCCGTTTCCCGTTTATCTGGCGCGGTTTGATTTCATTCTGGCGTGGCCGCCGGGACCGGCTGTTGAAGGAGTTTCCTGAGGCGCAAGCGGGCACAGGCCTGTATGGAAATCCCCTGTGGTGTCTGTCGTGCCGGGATGCGAGGCGGGGATGATGCGACCCGGGTCCGGGGCGCCCATTATTCCGGGCGTTATGGCGCTGGTCGGGAGACTGGCGGCGGAAGATGCCGCCAGGAACGGCGGCCTTCCGCTTCTGGATTCATTCCGGGTAAAAGATGCGCCTTTTGCGGAGAAAGTGAAAAATGAAGAGGCTTTTTCCGATTTTGCATGTTGAGAAATAATTTTATGACAGTTGATATGTATTCATTATAAATGAATTAAAAATAATGAAGCAGAAAGTGCTAAAAATTTTTTGCATTATAGTTACTATAAGGAATAGCCTGAATGAAGAAAGAAGAAGGCATGGTACGCGGCCGGCGTCCTTTCCCTTCTTTTTCCGGAATCCGGCCATCGCCGTTTAAAAGGCACACCATGAAAAACAACAGACTTTTTATCAAATCATCGCCATGACCAAGAGAATGATTAAAAATGCTTCCTACGAAGGGGAACGTCCCCTGTTCGCTTCCCGCCATCTTAGGCTGGAAGACGTCATTATTTATCCGGGGGAATCCGCCCTGAAGGAATGTTCCGACATTGAAGCTGTGCGGTGCGAGTTCCGGGGGAAGTACCCTTTCTGGCACAATGACGGACTGCTGGTGGAACATTGCCTGTTCAGGGAAGGCGCCCGGGCCGCCATCTGGTATTCCCGGAATCTGCACATGAAGGATACCCGCGTGGAAGCGCCCAAGATGTTCCGTGACATGGACGGGATGGTTCTGGAGAACGTCGTTCTGACGGATGCTCTGGAATGCTGCTGGCACTGCCGGAATGCGAAGCTTCGCGGCGTGCAGGCGGAGCATGGGGATTACCTGTTCATGCACGGGGAGAATATAGATGTTGACGGCTTCCGCCTGAACGGAAATTACTCTTTCCAATATTGCAGGAATGTGGTGATACGGAATGCGGAAATCCATTCCAAGGACGCTTTCTGGAATACGGAGGACGTGACGGTGTACGATTCCGTGGTGGACGGGGAATATCTGGGCTGGCATTCCAGGAACCTTCGTCTGGTGAATTGCCGCATTTCCGGCACGCAGGCGCTGTGCTACGCGGAAAACCTGGTTCTGGAGAATTGCACGCTCGGAGAGGATGCGGATCTCTGCTTTGAGTATTCCTCCGTGCATGCGGAAATCAAGGGGCGTGTGCACAGCGTCAAAAATCCGCGCAGCGGTCGCATTGTTGCGGAAGAGTACGGGGATATTATTCTGGACGAGCATTGCAAGGCTCCTGCCAATTGCTCTATTGAAACGGGAAAAGCCCAATCCGGAGAAGCCGCATGAAGTACGATTTTGATACTGTTGTTCCGCGCCGCGGCACGAATTCCTACAAGTGGGATTCCATGCCCCGGGAGGATATTCTGCCCATGTGGGTGGCAGACATGGATTTCCGTACGGCTCCGGCGGTGACGGACGCCATCCGGAAGAGGGCCGAGCACGGCATTTTCGGTTATACACGGGTTCCGGATTCCTATTATGAGGCGGTTACAAACTGGTTTGAACGCCGCCACGGCTGGAAGATTAATCCGGAATGGATGATTTATACCACGGGGGTGGTTCCCGCGCTGTCTGCCGTCATACGGGCCCTGACGGTCCCTGGGGACAAGGTTCTGGTGCAGACGCCTGTATATAATTGCTTTTTTTCCTCCATCCGCAATAACGGATGCGTGGCGGAAACCTGCCCTCTGAAATATGAGAACGGCAGATATGCGCTGGATGCGGAGGAGCTGGAACGGAAAGCCTCCGATCCCGCCGTCAAGCTGATGCTCCTGTGCAATCCCCATAATCCAGCCGGGCGCGTCTGGACGAGGGAAGAATTGGAGGAGATGGCCGCCATTTGCCGAAGAAACGGCGTTTTCGTAGTGGCTGACGAGATTCATTGCGAACTGACGTATCCGGGCCATCCCTATACGCCGTTCGCCTCCCTCTCCGAGGATGCCCTGCACCATTCCGTCACCTGTATTTCCCCCAGCAAGGCGTTTAATCTGGCGGGCATTCAGATAGCCAATATCGTCGCGGCGGATGAAGAAGTCCGGAAGAGGATTGACAAGGCCATCAACATCAATGAGGTGTGTGACGTCAATTCTTTTGCCGTAGATGCCCTGGAAGCGGCTTATAACGGAGGGGAGGACTGGTTGGAGGAACTGAAGCTCTATCTTTACGGGAATTACGAGATTGTCCGGGATATGCTGGCAGAACGTCTGCCGCAGCTTCGTGTGGTGCCGCTGGAGGGGACGTACCTGGTCTGGATAGATTGTTCCGCTCTGGGGCTTCCCTCCGCAGAGATTGTCTGCCTGCTGGAAGAGGAGGGTCGGGTGCTCGTCAACGGCGGGGAAATGTACGGGGAAGCGGCGGGGTGCTTCATTCGCCTGAACGTCGCCTGTCCCAGGAAGCTGCTGCTTGAGGGGCTGGAAAGAATCATCCGCACGTTGTGCGGCCTCATTTCCGGAACACGGACGTGCCCGTCGGGCCCTGCAGGCTCTTAACAGGGAGAACGGTTATTAATCATCAACAATCAAGTTGCCATGGAAAATAAGATGACGAGAAGAACATGGCTCCAGTCTTCCACCGCAGCCCTGGCATGCCTGGCTTTGCCGGAGTATGCCTTGGGCGCGGTTGCGGAGAAGGGTGGAGCTTCCAGGGTCTGGATGACGAAAGAAATTTCTCCGGAGGCTCTCGTGAGGATTTACGAGGCTCTGGGGCGTCCGGCCGGGGGAAAGGTAGCTGTCAAGATCAGCACCGGGGAACCGGGAGGCCGCAATTTTCTGAGGCCGGCCTTAATTAAAGACCTGGTGCGCCGGGTGAACGGCACCATCGTGGAATGCAATACGGCTTACGGAGGCAAACGCTCCCGGACGGAGGACCATTTGCAGACTGCGAAGGATCACGGTTTTTCCGATATTGCGCAGGTGGATATCATGGATGCGGAAGGGGAGTTCACTATCCCGGTGAGGGACAGGAAGCACCTGGAATACGATATCGTGGGGGATCATTTAAAGAATTATGATTTCATGGTCAGTCTGGCCCATTTCAAAGGGCATGCCATGGGCGGCTTCGGCGGTGTGATCAAGAACCAGTCCATCGGTGTTGCCTCGGCATCCGGGAAGGCGTACATCCATTCCGCCGGAAAGACGCGGGATGTTTCCTCCGTGTGGAACAATCTGGCCAGTCAGGATGATTTCCTGGAGTCCATGGCGGCTTCCGCGCAGGCGGTGGCGGATTACTTCGGGGACAGAATTTTGTACATCAATGTGATGAATAATCTGTCCATTGACTGTGATTGCGATTCCCACCCCCATGCGCCGGAAATGAAGGACATCGGTATTCTGGCCTCCCTTGATCCGGTTGCTCTTGACCAGGCCTGCCTGGATCTCGTTTATGCCGTCAGGCCGTCCGAAGGGAATGACAACAGGCCCCTGGTGGAGCGTATTGAAAGCCGCCATGGGCGGCATACGGTAGAGTATGCCGAGAAGATAGGTCTTGGCAGCAGGAAGTATGAACTGAAAGAGCTGAAACCGCAGCAGGCCGTTTAGTCGGTTATTTCCTTTTTAGTATCAAAAACAATAGAAAAAACTGTGATGGAAAAAGTGATGTTGAACAATGGCGTTACGATGCCTGTCTTGGGATTTGGCGTTTTTCAGATTCTGGACGCTAAGGAGTGCGAACGCTGCGTGCTGGATGCGATTGAGGTCGGCTACCGTTCTATTGATACCGCGCAGATTTACGGCAATGAGGAAGCCGTAGGCCGCGCAGCGGAGAAGAGCGGGGTTCCGCGGGAAGAGTTGTTCCTTACCACGAAGGTGTGGATTTCCAACGGCGGGTATGAGAAGGCGAAGGCGTCCATTGACGAATCCCTGCGCAAGCTGCGCACGGATTATCTGGATCTGTTGCTCATCCACCAGCCTTTCAACGATTACTACGGCACTTACCGGGCCATGGAAGAAGCGAACCGGGCCGGAAAGGTCCGCGCCATTGGCGTGAGCAATTTTTATCCGGACCGTTTTGTGGACCTGGCGGAGTTCTGCGAGATCAGACCCGCCGTCAATCAGGTGGAAACGCATGTGTTCCACCAGCAGGAAAAAGTCCGGGAGGTGATGGAAAAGTACGGTACCAGAATGGAATCCTGGGGGCCTTTTGCGGAAGGTCGCAATGGGTTTTTCTCCAACCCCGTGTTGAAGGGCATTGGAGAGAAATACGGCAAGACCCCGGCGCAAACAGCCCTGAGGTTCCTGATTCAGCGTGGAATTATCGCCATTCCGAAGACGACCCACCGGGAAAGGATGGAGGAGAATTTCAACGTCTTTGATTTTGCCCTTTCCCAGGAGGATATGGGCGCTATCGCCAGGCTGGACCGCGGAGAGAGCCTTTTCCTGTGCCACCGGGATCCGGAATCGGTCCTGTACCTGATCAATTACGGGAAGCAGTAATTCGCATGAAGTTCCAGAAAGATGATACGTCACTCATTTAAAATATTTTGTGTGGCTTTTTCCGCCTGCTTTTGCTGTGCGGGGAGCCTGTTGGCAGAAGATAATAACCCCCATACGGACAAGATGATGAACGAGAAGCTGAATTTAACGCAGGAATGGGACAAAGTGTTTCCTAAAAGCGACAAGGTAACCCACCGCAAGGTAAGTTTCCGCAACCGTTATGGCATTATGCTGGCTGCGGATTTGTATATGCCCCGGAATGTTAACGGGAAATTGCCGGCTATTGCCGTTTCCGGCCCTTTCGGAGCTGTAAAGGAACAATCTGCGGGCCTTTATGCCCAGACGATGGCCGAACGAGGTTTTTTGACGATCGCGTTTGATCCCTCGTATACGGGAGAAAGCGGAGGATTTCCCCGCTATGTCGCATCTCCGGATATCAATACGGAGGATTTCTGCGCCGCCGTCGATTACCTTTCCACCCGCGATGACGTGGATTCGGAACGTATTGGAATCATTGGCATTTGCGGCTGGGGCGGCATGGCGGTCAATGCGGCGGCTATCGACACCCGCATCAAGGCAACGGTAACCTCCACGATGTACGATATGAGCCGCGTGAACGCGAACGGCTATTTCGACGCGATGGATGCCGACGCCCGTTATGAGCTTCGCAAACAACTGAATGCCCAGCGGACGGCTGATGCGAAGAGCGGTTCTTATGCCCTCGCGGGGGGCGTGCCTGATCCTCTGCCTGCGGATGCCCCCGGATTTGTGAAGGATTATTACGATTATTATAAGACGCCCCGCGGCTATCACAGGCGTTCGCTCAATTCAAATGGCGGATGGAATGTCACTTCGGCGCTTTCCTTCATCAATATGCCCCTGCTGGCGTACAGCGGTGAAATCCGCAGCGCCGTGCTCATGATTCACGGGGAAAAAGCCCATTCGCGCTATTTCAGCGAAGACGCCTTCAGGAAGTTGAAGGGGGACAACAAGGAGCTGATGATTATTCCCGGTGCAAGCCATGTGGATCTTTATGACAATCAAGCCGGTGTCATTCCTTTCGACAGAATCGGACAGTTCTTTCTGGAGCATCTGAAATAAGGAGGCCCCGCATCTGAATTTGGGAAAGAAAGACGGAACGTAATGAAACGTAAGGATTTTTTGAAGATAACATCCGGTTTGGCCTTATCCCTGGTTTCCCGGGGATGGGCCGGGGAGGGTTCTTCTTTGCTGTCTGACGGTCCGGGGTCTTCTTCCGGGGTGCCGAAGAAGGGTTTTCTTGGGGAATCCCGGCGCCTTGGAGGCCTGGAAGTTTCCCCTATCGGGCTGGGATGCCTGCCGATGGTGGGTTATTACGGCGGCAAGTATGATAAACAGGAGATGATTGCCCTGATACGCCGGGCTTTTGACAAAGGGGTTACTTTTTTTGATACGGCGGAAGTGTACGGGCCTTATACCAGTGAGGAATGGGTGGGGGAGGCTCTCGCCCCTGTCCGCAACCAGGTCAGGATAGGAACCAAATTCGGTTTTGGCGTGGAGGAAGGCCGTCCTTCTTCCCTGAACAGCAGGCCCGACCATATCCGGCGTGCGGTAGAAGGTTCCCTCAGGCGTTTGCGTACCGACCACATTGACCTGCTTTACCAGCACCGGGTGGACCCGGATGTTCCGATGGAGGAGGTGGCAGGTACGGTGAAGGAACTGATGCAGGAGGGAAAAGTGCTGCATTTCGGCCTGTCCGAAGCCGGCGCCCGTTCCATCAGGAGGGCTCATGCCGAGTGTCCGGTGAGCGCCGTCCAGAGCGAATACGCTATCTGGTGGAGGGAACCGGAGACGAAGATTTTTCCCACGTTGGAAGAGTTGGGCATCGGTTTTGTTCCGTATTGTCCGCTAGGGCGCGCCTTTCTGGCAGGAGCCGTCCGGGAGGACAGCCGTTTTCAAAAGCGGGACCGCCGCGCCACTTTGCCCCGGTTTACTCCGGAAGCCCTCAGATTCAACATGCCGCTGGCTGTTCTTGTCCGGGAATGGGCGGAACGCAGGGGCATGACTCCGGCCCAGTTCGCCCTGTCCTGGATGCTTTCCCGGAAACCGTGGATTGCGCCTGTTCCCGGAACAACCAATCCAGCCCATCTGGATGATTTTCTGGGAGGGGCTTCCGTCCGCCTGTCCGAACCGGAACTCAAGGAATTCGACCTTGCCTGTTCCAGAATTCCCCTGATGGGGCACCGGGCGGATCCGTTTACGGAGAGCCAGATTGACAAGTAGTTTTGCCGGCGCGTTTCCTTCCGCTCCGGAAAAATGCCGCGGGACTGTTTGCGACGGAAGGATGTTAAGCTATTTTTAAGAAAGAGACATATGATTCTGATTTTCGGAGCATTGCTGGCGGTTTACGTTTTTTGCCGCGCTATTTTGCCGCTGAAGCTGAAATGGGGCTGGAAGCTTCTGCTTGCCGCCCTGCTGGCGGTGGCGGCATTCAAATTCCACTTGCTGCATTTGTTTGGAGGCCCCATGTTTTTCTCCCCGGTTTTGCCGGAAAACGTTCTGCTGGCGGCCGCGTGGCTGTTCTCCGTTCTTTTCCTGTTCTTTTTCCTGCTGCTGGCGGCGGATGTGGTGCGGGCTCTGTATCTGCTGGTTTTGTTCTGCTTGCGGAGGAACAGGACGGAAAGGTTCCGCATCATTGGCAACCGGGTGAATGTTGCTTTGCTGGTTTTTTCCGCCGTGCTGGCAACTGTGGGCATGATTGGAGGCACCAGAGTGCCCCAGGTGAAGGAGGAAACGGTTGCCGTGAACCGCCTGCCGGAGGAGGCGGACGGATTGACGGTCGCCGTGCTGGCGGATCTGCATGTGGACGGCATTACAAGGGAGGAGCGCATTCGGAAGATTGTGGAGCGCACGAACGCCCTGAATCCGGACATCGTCGTGATTGCCGGAGATTTCGTGGACGGGACGGTGCCCGTGCATGGCGGCGATTTGAGGCCGCTTGCGGATTTGAAGGCCAGATACGGGGTGTTCGGCGTGCCGGGCAATCATGAGTATTACTCCGGTTATGAGGAGTGGATGGAGTTCCTGCCCACTCTGGGCATTCGTATGCTTCTTAATGAACACGCGCCGGCGGGAGGGGAGGCCGTGGTATTGGCCGGTGTGACGGATCCTGTGGCCGGCATCATGGGGAAGGAGGAGCCGGATATAAGCAAGGCGTTGAAGGATGCCCCGGAAAAGGGAGTGCGCATCCTTGTTTCCCACCAGCCGCGGCTGGCCCGGGAAGCGGCTGCGCACGGCGTGGATCTTCAAGTGTCCGGCCATACGCACGGAGGCATGATTGCCGGCGTGGACCGGCTGGTGGCGCGTTTTAACGAGGGATTCGTCTCCGGGCTGTACACGGTGGGTAATATGAAGCTGTACGTTTCCAATGGGGCGGGGATTTGGAACGGCTTTCCCATCCGCATCGGCGTTCCATCGGAAATTGTTCTGATTCGGCTTCGGAAAGAATAACATATATTGATAAAGCAGTTTAGGAAGTGATGCGGGCAGGATTTCCGGAATTGTTAAAAAAATATTGACTTATAGTTACTCTAATGTTTAGACAGAAATAAGGAACAAGGTCAGGCAAGGGAAATGCCGGATGAAACCGTTTTTTCTGGACGCCTTTTGCCTCTCCTTTTAACCGGATAAAAATACATGAAAACAATATCAATGATATGCACGCTGGCCGCGGCCCTGATGACAGGAGCCGGATGTTTGGGACAGGAACAACCCAAGGTTTCCGCGGAACCTTCCAGGGTCCTCATTGCCTATTATTCATGGGGAGGCAATACGAAGTACGCCGCTGCGCAAATTCAGAGGGCGACGGGAGGAACGCTGTTTGAAATCAAGCCGGTCAAGCCTTATCCCTCCGAATACCGGGAATGCACCGTGCAGGCCAGGAAGGAGATTCAGGAAGGGGTTCGGCCGGAACTGGCCGCCAAAGTAGAGGATATGGGCAAGTATGATGTGATTTTCATCGGCAGCCCCAACTGGTGGAGCACCATTGCGCCTCCGGTCGCGTCTTTCCTGGCAAGTTACGACCTTTCCGGCAAGACGGTGATTCCATTTGTGACGCATGGGGGCGGCGGCATGGCGCGCTGTGCGGACGAGGTTCGGAAGCTGTGTCCCAAGTCCACCGTTCTCAAGGGAGGCGCTTTTGCCGGGGAAGGAATCCGGACGACGAGGGCCGCGCTTGTCAAGTGGGTCAATGAGACGATTTCCATCAATAAATAATGATTTTATGAAACGAACCATCGCGGGAATGGCTTTTTCCCTTGCCTGGCTGATGAACCTTTCAGAAGCCCAAACCATAAATCACGATAAAGTGGAAATGGAGAATGGCAAAAATACGGGCATGTGCGTCAAGTTACCGATGCAGCCTGATGGTATCGTCCGTCTCTCAAAAATAGAAGTGCATGCTGAATATTTGGAGGAATATGTGAAGTACGCCATCGAAGTGGGGGAAATCTCCCTGCGCACGGAACCGGGCGTGTTGACCATGTACGCTGTTGCTGAAAAGGACAATGCTTGCAGAATTACGATTCTTGAAACTTACGCCAGCCAAAAGGCATATAAGTCGCACATCGCATCGGCCCATTTTCAGAAATACAAGCAGGAAACGTTGCACATGGTTAAGGCATTGGTTTTATCCGACCAGACGCCACTGAATCCTCTAAACAGTATTACTAATATTATTAAATAATACAATAATGAATAAGATTATTTTATTTCTTTCAATTAGTTTTTTCATAACAAATGCTATGGCGCAGGAAAAGATAGTACAGACGGCGGGACGCACTCAGTTAGGAGAGTTTGCTCCCAAATTTGCGGAACTTAACGATGATGTCCTTTTCGGTGAAGTATGGAGCCGGACTGACAAGCTCGGTCTGCGTGAGCGCAGTTTGGTAACCATCACCTCCCTCATTAGTCAGGGCATCACCGACAATTCGCTCGTTTTCCATCTTCAGTCGGCAAAGAAGAATGGAGTTACCCGTACCGAGATTGCAGAAATCATCACCCACATCGGTTTTTATGCCGGTTGGCCGAAAGCATGGGCGGCATTTAATCTGGCCAAAGACGTATGGGCGGAAGATACGGCTGGCGAAGACGCCAAAGCCGCTTTCCAACGCGAGATGATTTTCCCTTTAGGCGAACCGAATACGGCATATGCCAAGTATTTCACAGGCAACAGCTATCTTGCACCCGTTTCACGCGAACAGGTGAATATCTCCAATGTAACTTTTGAACCCCGTTGCCGCAATAACTGGCATATTCACAAAGCGACGAAAGGCGGCGGGCAGATGCTTATCGGTGTGGCCGGACGCGGCTGGTATCAGGAAGAAGGAAAGCCTGCTGTGGAAATTCTTCCTGGCACAGTCATCCATATTCCCGCCAACGTGAAGCACTGGCACGGGGCTGCCTCCGACAGATGGTTCTCCCACTTGGCTATTGAGGTTCCCGGTGAGAATGCATCCAATGAATGGCTCGAGCCGGTGACGGATGAAGAGTATGCCAAGGCCGTGAAATAATGTGGATACTTCCATGTGAAACAATTACAGCGCAAGCTGTCGTGCTGGCGCTGTAATTGTTTGATACAAAATTATTTTGAGTATTCCGCGGCGCCGTTGCTTTCATTCGCAATATAATAGGATTTGCCGGAGGCGCCCATGTATTCAGGAATAGTCTCGCATAGCACAGGCTAAGACCAGTATTCGACGAAATAATATGAAAAATATATTGATTATCAGCGGCCATACAAACCTTGCCGCATCTGTAGCCAATAAGGCAATCCTTGAAACCTTGAACGAACGGCTGCCGGAAGCTGAAATCGTAAAGCTTGACGAACTTTATCCCGATTTTAAGATCGACGTGGAAGCTGAACAACAGAAATTGCTGCGGGCAGACATCATTGTATTGCAATTCCCTCTCTTCTGGTACTCCGCACCCTCCATATTGGAACGCTGGATGGAGGAAACCTTCCGCCACGGCTTTTCACACGGCAGTACCGGAGACAAGCTCAAGGGCAAGAAACTCATTCTCTCTTTCACAACGGGAGCACCCGAAACGCTGTATAGCCGTGAAGGGGCCATGGGCTACGCGATCGATGAATTTCTGCCATGCTACAAAGCTATCTGCCGACTGACTCAAATGGAATACTGCGGCAGTGTTTATACCTGCGGCATAATGTTACGGCAATCGTACGACACCGGAACTTATCGAGCAGCAAAAGGGAGCATCGGTGGAACACGCTGAACGTCTTATCCGGTTACTTGAAGCGCTCTGATGTTTGAATAATTTCGACGCTATGGCCTTCAATTGCCCTCTATCCGATGACTGCATGAATTTCATGTATGCGGAGGCGGCAGGAAGCAAATAAGAACGCAGAGCGGCCGGGATTCCTCATTGGAAATCCCGGCCGACGTCTGTTGAGGATTTAAGGGAGGGTTTATTCCTCAGGCGCGATGTTCGGCTCGCTGGCGCTGATGTAGTTCAGCGGATTGCAGCTGTCCGGCCTGCGGTTGTCTAAAAGATCCTGATAAAATTTTTTCTTGTATTTCAACACTTCCATTTGTTTTTTCAGGATTCGGAGCTGTTCCCGGAGACTTTTCTCCTGCTTGAAGATCAGTTCGGCGCGCTCCGGAATGGTAGAATCCCCTTCCTGGCACAGGTCGATGTAGTGCTTGACGCCTTCAATCGGGAGGCCCGTCATCCGGAGGCAGTGGACCAGGCGGAGCCACCCCAGGGTGTAGTCGGAAAACATACGGGCATTCCCTCCGCTGCGGTCCACGTCCGGGATTAATCCGGCGTTTTCGTAATACCGGATGGTGTAGGCTGACATTTCCATCATTTCCGCAACCTGCTTGACAGTGTATCTGGGGGTGCGGTCATAAGAAGGGCGGTAGGTGCCGGATGGATTTTTCTGTTTAATCATCGTGTGACTGATAGCTTACAGTTACTCCAATATACGAGGCGTTGCCGGATGACAAGTTTTTTACTGTGCTTCACGGGAATAACGTATTTAAAGGCCAGGGAAAACGGCGGTAACTCCATTCCGTGGAGGAAGGACCGGGCTGTGCGTCGGAATATCGGGGGAAGGGGGGCAAATGAGTTGACTGGCTTTTCCTCCCCGTTACAATGAAGCCCGCTCCGGGGACGGAGCCTGTAATGATGATTATTGCCTCCCTTTCCGATTCCGCCCGTTATGAAATGTTGAATCCCCTGTTCAGGAGAGCTTTCGATTTTATCAGGGAGATTGCTCCGGCAACCCTGGAAACCGGCCGCCATGTCCTGGAGGAAGACGCCCTGACCGTGATGGTGAATGAACCGGTGATGAAGAAGCGGGAGAACGCCCGCATGGAAGTGCATGACCGGTTTATTGACATTCACGTGCCCCTTTCCCGGGAAGAGGGATTCATGTGGAAAGAGCGCGCGGCGCTGGAAAAGCCTTCCGAACCGTTCAACAGGGAAAAGGACGCGCAGCATTATGATGATGCTCCGGACACCTCTTTTGTCGTGAAACCGGGGCAGTTCGCCATTTTTTTCCCGGAGGATGCGCATGCCGGCTGCATTGGGGAAGGAAAGATTCTGAAACTGGTGATTAAAGTCAGAACGGCCTGAACCTCATTCCGGAAAAACAGTCCGGAATGGAGAACAGGCCGTTTCTTCAATTTGCGGGCGGGAGTTGCGTTATTTTCCGTCTTCCTTCCGGGCGTCCTGTAAAGCATTTTCCGGAATCCATACGGCCACATTGCCGCCGTGGACAAGAAACCGGCCGTTGCCTTCCCCGTCAATGGAGACGGTTTCCTCCACGTTGCCGGTGGCTTCCTTCCAAGTTTCCCCTGCGTGCTGCTTGCCCACGTTCATGACTTTGTCTCCATCCTCTCCATTGGAAATGAGCACAGCCACGCCGGAATGCGGGTGCTCTTCATCTCCCACACGGGTGAAGCCGATGGTGTTCGGGTGGTCAAAGTAGTAATTTTGTTCCCCGAAAGCATGGTTTTTACGGATTTCCAGCAGATTGTCGATGATGGCGCGGTGCATGGGCGGGTTGCCGCTCACACCGTAATAGTCCCCGTAGAAGATGCAGGGATAGCCTTCCTTCATGAGCAGGATGAGCGCATAGGCGGAGGGCTTGAACCAGTCTTCCACAGCTGATTCCAGGGAACTGCCCCACTGGGAATCATGGTTGTCCACAAAGGTAACGGCCAGCGTAGGGTGGTTCTGAACCAGGGTCCCGTCCAGAATTTTGGAAAGGTCGTAATCGCGGCCCTGCTTGGAGGCCTGGTACATGTTGTAGTGCAGGGGGACGTCAAACAGGTCCACTTTGTAGCGTTCCTCCTTGAGGTAATCGTCCAGGGATTCCAGATCCTGTTTCCAGTATTCACCCACGGCGTAGAAGTCTGCTCCCCTTTCCTTGCGGACGGCTGCCAGGAATTTCCTGATGAATTCGTCATTGATATGCTTGATGGCGTCCAGCCTCATGCCGTCCAGATCCAGTTCCCGGGATACCCATATTCCCCATCTTTCCATTTCTTTCACCACTTCCGGGTGGTTGAAGTCCAGATTGGCGAACATAAGGTAGTCGTAGTTGCCGTTTTCTTCATCCACGCCTTCGCTCCAGCTTTTGCCGTCTCCCATAATCTTGAAAATGGAAGTTTTTTCCGTGCGTGCGTCATAGTCCGTTCCGGTGAAGTGGTACCAGTGCCATTTGAAGTCGGAATATTTGTTTCCGCGGCCGGGAAAGTTGAAGCCGGTCCAGCCTTCAATCTCGTAGGCATCCGTAATTTCCTTGTCGCGGTTCTGCTGGTCCACTTCCTTGGCCATGAATTTTTCCGTATAGTCTGCCCCTGCTTTGTGGTTCATGACGGCATCCAGATAAACGCCTACATGGTGTTCATGAAGAGCCTTGATGGCCTCCTGGAGTTCCTGCCTGGTGCCGTATTTGGTGCGGACGGTGTTTTTCTGGTCGAATTCCCCCAGGTCAAAAAGATCATAGGTGCCGTATCCTACGTCATTTTGTTCCTTCCCTTTGCAGGCTGGAGGAATCCAGACGGCCGTAACACCCATTTCCTCCAGGTGGGGGGCGTCTTCCTTCAACTTGTTCCAAAACTGTCCGTCGTTGGGCAGATTCCACTCAAAATACTGCATCATGATTCCGTTTTTCATTTGATCTGATTCCTTGTCATACCGTTCGGGTTGTCGTGCTTCCAGGGGCTGTCCGGTGGAAAAAGCGGTTTTCCCGGGCGAGGTTCCGGATGATGAATCCATACGAAGCCCCCAACAGAATAGAGTCCTGAAAGTACGGCGCGTTAGGCATACTGCCGGTCTTATGTCCTGCAAAAATGCCAGCGGCAACACGGTAGGCGGGAAGGGTTTTTCTCCGAAGGATGGGAAAAAGCGGTTTCACTCCCCCCTGCCGCACCCCGGAAAGAACGGGCCGGGAACGCGGGTTCGTGTAAGTAAGACAGGTGGGGAGAAAGGTTATGCCTTTCCCGTGCCGGGAACCAGGTAGTGCCTGTTTTTCAGACGGTAGTATTTCAGGAACCGGCGGATGAAGAGCAGGGTGACGATAAAGGAAAGCACGTCTGCCAGAGGAAGGGATGCCCAGACTCCGTCCTGTCCCCAGAAACGGGGCAGGACCAGCAGGAACGGCAGGAGGAAGAGCATCTGGCGCGTCAGGGACAGGAAGATTGCCAGACGGGCTTTTCCAATGGCCTGGAAGAAGTTCCCGATGATGATCTGGCTGCCGATGAGCGGAAAGGCCAGCACGCAGATGATCAGGCCGTTGGCCGCCAGGCTGATGAGCGAGGCGTCATCCGTGAAGAGCCCGGCAATGCCGTGGGGAAAGAAGACGCAGGCCAGGAATCCCAGCGTGGTGAAGGATGTCCCTGCCAGAACTCCGTATTTGAGGGTGAGCAGAACGCGGGCCGGCTTCATGGCTCCGTGGTTGTAGCCGATGATGGGCTGCATTCCCTGAGTGAGGCCGATGACGAGCATGGCGAACAGAATAAGAATGCGGTTGATGATGCCGTAGGCCCCGATGGCCAGGTCCCCCCCGTGATCCGCAAGCTGCCTGTTGATGGCGACGGTGACCGCGCTGCCGCAGACGTTTACCAGGCAGGGAGCCATCCCGATGGACAGGATGCCGGTGACGATGGTCTTGCGCAGCTGCCAGATGCCGTGGCGGAAGTGGACCGTGCTAGCCGCATCGGAAAAGTGTAACAGCACGCGCACCATGCCGACGACCTGGGCGAGAAGGGTGGCCACGGCTGCTCCGGTAATGCCCCATTTGAACCAGAAGATGAAGATGGGAGCCAGGATGATGTTGATTCCTACGGAAAGAAGGGTGGAGCCCATGGCTTTTTTAGGGTAGCCGGTAGCTCTCATCACATGATTGAGGTTGAAGAAGACGTACGTGACGGGTAGGCCCAGCAAGGTAATAAGCATGAAGTCGTACGCATAGGTGAGGGTTTGCCCGCTGGCGCCGAAGGCGGTCAGGATTTCCGTAAGGAAAAGAAGCGTGGGAATCACCAGCACCACAGCGGCAATCAGACTCATGATGAGGACGTTGCCAAGCGTACGCTCAGTTCCTTCCTGGTCTTTTCTTCCCAGCCGGATGGAGCTGATGGCCGCCCCGCCGATGCCTACCAGCGTGCCCAGGGCGAAAGTCAGGTTCATGATGGGGAAGGTGACGGCCAGGCCGGACAGGGCCAGAGGCCCCACGCCGTGACCGATGAACACGCTGTCAATGATGTTGTACAGGGAGTATACTACCATGCCGGCGATGGAGGGCAGGGAGTACTGGATCAGCAGACGCCATACGGATGCGTTTTCCAATTCTGCGATGTTGCGTGACTGGGCTGCCATGGACATTCCTCCTTTCAAAACAGGTGGCAAACTATAAAAACGCACGGATGGGTTGTCAAGCTGTCCACCTGTCCGGAAAACGGCCTTTTTCCCCCAGTTTCAGAGAGAGGGCTGTTTTTGATTGACTGTGGAAGCTTTTGGAGGTTGAGTCCTTTCCGCCTTTTTCAGAAGCACGCCATGACCATGTCCGTTTTCCCTTTCCTGCGTCTTGTCTCCGTTTGCGGCGCCGCTCTTATGGGTTCTTCCTGTCTGCCCATGTTTGGCGCCGGGCAGGTGCTGGCGGGAAGCAGCCTCGCGGAAGGTCTGCTGCCCTCTTCCTCTCTGGATCTTGTGTGGAGGGGAGACATCCGTTCTTTTCCCTCTTCCGGTTTGAGGACGCCCCGCGGGTTCAAAGTTTCTCCCGCGGATTCTTATTCCCTGCTGATGGAAGCGCGCCCGGGGATTGCCGGAGAGTGGGCCTGCTATCATGACCGCAGTAATTACTACTGGGCTTTTGTAGCCGGAAAGAAGGAGGAGGAAGCGGGGCTTTACGCCGTGCGCCGCGGCGTGGCCGTAAGCGGCATTTCCGGAGAAATTGAAGATGCCCCCGCCGTGCAGGATGCTCAGCCATTCTCCGCCATGTAAGCACAGGTTCTGGTCTTTTTGCAAAAAATGCTGCCGGAACCCCGTTTTCCGGCAAGTTGGACACGATAGGTTTGACAGGCAGCTGTTATTGCGGGCGTATTATGAACCGCATGAAGTTCCTTTTATTATCGTTTGCATGGGTGTGCATGGCTTGCGCCGGAGCATGGGGGCAGGATACGGCCCCGTCTTTCCCGGCTAACGGGGCCAATTACAGGCTGTTTCCGGCGGACCGGCCTCCGCTGGTTCCCAAACCCCAGCAGCTGCGCTGGGACGACAGGGCCATTCCCGTGCAGTCCGTACGCATTTTGGCTCCGTCTCCGTCCAGGACTTCCTATCCGGAACAGATGAAGTTCATTGTTTCCGAATTGAAATCTTTTCTGGCGGAGCACCGCGTGAAGGTGGCTCCGGACGGGACTTTTGCCGTTAAATTCGTCAAGGGGGATGTGAAAGCCGGCACGGAAAATTCCAAGCTGAAGGAGGAGGCTTATTCCCTCCGTGTAACTCCCGGCGGCGCACTCATTACGGCGATGGATACCAGAGGATTCTATTACGGCATGAAAACGCTGGAGCAGCTTCTTTTGCGTCGCGGCGGGACGACGACCATTGCCGCCTGCGATATCGTGGACTGGCCGGATTTTGAAATCCGCGGATTCATGAACGATGTGGGACGCAATTACATGCCGCTGCCTCTGATTGCACGGGAGCTGGATTCCATGGCGCAGCTCAAGCTGAATGTTTACCACTTCCATTTTACGGAGAACCCCGGCTGGCGGCTGGAATCCAAAATTTATCCGGAGCTGAACGCCCCCGAAAATTATACGCGCATGCCTGGCAAGTTTTACACGCAGAAGGAGTTTAAGCAGCTGGTGGAGTACTGCCGCCTACGCAATATCCTGCTGATTCCGGAGATGGATATGCCGGGGCACAGCCAGATGTTCCGCAAGGCGCTCAACGTGAAGATGAGCGATGAAAAAGCCACCAAAGCCCTGGTGGCCCTGATCAAGGAGTTGTGTTCCCTGGTTCCCAAGGAGAAAATGCCCATCATCCACATTGGCACGGACGAGGTGCGCGGCAAGGATGAGCAGGTGAACAATGAGATTCTTAAGGAGTACATCCATGCAGTGGAGTCCTGCGGCCGCATTCCCATGAGATGGCAGCCCGGCCTGACGCCGAAGGGCTATAACGGCTCCATCCAGCAGTTATGGTCCGGCCGCCAGAACCGTGGCGCATGGCCTACCGACGGAGCGAAGTATGTTGATTCCCTGGAGACTTACCTGAACCACCTTGATCCGTTTGAAACGGCCATGACCATGTATTTCCGCCGGGCATGCCCGTTTCGGAATGCGGAAGGACTGGGCATGATGCTGTGTTCTTTCCCGGACCTGGAAATTACGGATCCGCGCAACCAGGTTCTTCAGACGCCCGTTTACGCCGGCATGGCGTTCGTTTCCGAACCTTTGTGGAATAATCCCCATGAGAAGGTGCTGGGAGACCCCAACCAGGACGAATATATGAAGTATTTTTCCAATCTGCCCGTGCAGGGGGATCCTCTGCTGAAGGGGTTTGCGGATTACGAGAACCGCGTGCTCGCCATCCGGGACCGTTTTTTCGTGGATAAGGAGTTTAATTACGTACGGCAGGCGAATATTCCCTGGAAATTGCTGGGGCCTATTCCCAACGGCGGTAAGACGGAAAAGGAATTCGCTCCGGAGGAGGACAACAAGGCAGGGAAGATGAGGGATTCCTACGAGATTGACGGCGTCACCTATGAGTGGTCCGGAGACGATTACACGGGGGCCACCATCATTTTCAAGCATTACTGCGATTTTCCGACGCTGTTCAATGGCGCAAAGATGGGAGCTTATCCCCACAAAAACCACACTTATTACGCGCAGACCTGGATTTATTCCCCCAAGGCGCAGATGGTGCCTTTCTGGATCAGCGGACATACCTGGGCCACGTCCGATTGGCGCAACGGTCCGGCGAGCGTTCCCGGCAAGTGGTTTCATGCGGATCCCAAATTTTTTGTGAACGGCCGGGAGATTGCCCCCCCGCAATGGAAAAAGCCGCGTAACAGCGGCGTGATGGTGGATGAAAACTACCATTTCCGGGAGCCTTCTATGGTTCCTCTTAAGAAGGGTTGGAACCGCGTGCTGGTAAAGAGCCCCAGCAACAATTCCGCGCGTCGGTGGATGTTCACATTCGTTCCGGTGCTGGTGAACCCCAAGACGCCCGGCTGCAATGTGAAGGAGTATCCCGGCCTCAAATTTTCCACACGTCCGGAATAGAAAATCCCGTGATGAGCATCCGGAGCTGGAATGATCCGATTGCAGTATCCGCCATCATCATTAAAAAAGAAGCCGCGCTTCTGGCAAAAGCGCGGCTTCTGATTGCATGCAAAGGACACGGATACGAAGTTAAGCGCTCCGGCGGCGCGTTATCGGAGCGGCAAGTCCCGGCAGGCCAAGGGAAGCCGAGTCCAGTTCCGGCACGGGAAGAGCCCCTTCATTGTAGATTCAATGGAGCAGGGTAACCCTGTATGGTCACAGTATTTTCCAGGGAATATGTTCCAATAGTTCGTCAAAGCCGAGCCCCGTGCCTCCAGGAACAGCTGCCTGAGGGTCCATGCCTCCCATCCGGTCTATAAAGGGGTCCGGCTCAAACAGGAGGTGGGTGCAGAGGCCGCAGAGGGGAATTTCCGTGGGCAGGGAGTTGCGGTAATATTCCGCCGCCTGGTAAACGGCCCAGAGCTGCCCTACGGGGTGATCCATGACAGTGGTGAAGACGGGAGGTTCGTAAAGATATTCCGGCGTTGCTTCCCGTGCGGGTTTGACGATGCGGATGATGGGCAGGTCCGAGGAGATGGCCGGCTGGTGTTCCACATCCGAACCCATGTCCAGGGCCAGAGGCATGCCGGCGTCTACCAGACGTTCCCAGCTCTGGATGGAGAAGGGGCACGGGTCTTCTATGAAGTCTATTCTGGTTTTCAGATGGTGGGGCAGGGATTTCCAGAATTTCAGGGCATCGTTTTCATTCAGGCATCCGTTGAAGTCCAGCCGCCAGCGCCAGGAGGGAACCATGGATGCCAGCATCGTCAGCCGTTCCAGGGCGGCGGCCAGATTGGCGCTGGCCTTGATTTTTCCTGCCTTGAATCCCTTGGATTCCATGATGCGAATGGTAGCGGGGCTGACGCAGGAGGGCAGCGTGGCGTGGCTTTCCGGAATGTGAAGACCGTCAAACAGGCTGACGCCCCTCGCGCGTGCTTCCCCGTCCGTTCGGGCGCACTCCGCGGCGCGGACGCCCAGAGGCAGAGGGCGGCCCTTCCTGAGCGCGTCCAATTCCTCTTGCAGGGTGGCGTCTCCCAGTTCCGGCCACGGCTGGATGCAGCCGTACCCGCCTTCATCCGTTTTAATGAGGGCTCCCTTCCTGCACACTTCCGCGGCTCTGGCGTTCAGAGGGCCGCAGGCTGTTAAAGAATATTCATGGTAAAACACAACTTTAATTCAAACAACCTTTCCTTCTTTTGTCACGATGAAAAAAGGTTTTCATTGGATTTTGGAGGGTGAAACGTCTAAGCTCTGCGTCATGTACAGAACATTGGTGTTCGGGGCGGACGGCCGGGTGGGAAGCCGTCTGGCAGCGTATCTGGAAGAACATGGCCTGGAGGTGGTGAAGTGCGGACGGGGCTTTTGTGATTTGAAGGATTTAAGCGCTTTGAAACGTGTTCTGCTTTCTTCCGGAGCCACTCATGTGGTGAATTGCGCCGCTGTGAGCGGATTGGAAGCCTGCCTGGATGATCCGGAGACGGCCCACCGCGTCAACGCCATGGCTCCGGAGATGATGGCGCGCATTTGCCGCCTGGAGGGCATGCGCTTTATCCATTTGAGTACGGATTATGTGCTGGACGGCAGGAGGAGAGGTTTGAAAACGGAGGAGGGGAAGTGCCGCCCCGTAAATGTGTACGGAGAGTCCAAGCTGGAGGCGGAATTCCGTGTGCGGGAGGAGATGCCGGATGCTCTGATAGCCCGCGTTTCCTGGGTATTCGGCAATCCGGAACGGCCCTCATTCCCGGAAATGGTGCTGCGGCGGGCGATGAAAAGGGAGCCCCTGGCCGCTGTGGCGGATAAATGGTCCATGCCTACATGGGTGGAAGATTTATGTGCATGGCTCCGTTTTCTGGCTTATGAGAGCGGGGCGTCCGGCGTGCTGCATCTGTGTCAGTCCGGAGAGCCTGTTTCCTGGCACAGTTATGCCGTGGCCGTGCTGAAATGCGCCGTGAAGCACGGGTTACTGCCTTCTTTGCCGCCTGTGGCGGAACAAAAGCTCGACGAACAGGCCGGTTTCAGGGATGCTCGGCCCCGGCATACCGCCATGTCCAGCGAACGCCTCTCTTCCCTGATGAAGCAGCCCGTGAGGGCGTATGAAGAGGCCATTGACATGGCCGTGGCCCGCTATGCCGCAGATCCAACCTTTCTCTCCAGCATTTCATGAATGATTTCCACAATTCCCGTGATTCCCGCCCCAGGCCCGTTTACCGGGACCGCCGTTCCCAGCCGGGCCGCCCGCGCACAGCTCCCAAAAAGAACCTTTTTGCCAACAAGTCGCCGGAAGGGAGCGAACAATGGCTCAAGCCCTGGGTGGAGCTGAAGTATTTCACATACAATCCGGCCGTGTTCCCCCGCATGCTCGGCTCCGTAAGCGGGGAAATAGCGCCGGGAAGCCTGGTAAACGTCTATGACAAGAACGGTGAACTGTTCGGCGCCGGATTCTGGAATGAGTCCAGCCGCACGCCTCTGCGCATGGTGTACCACGGGAAGGACGTTTTTGCCGAACGTGACCTGGATGCTGCGCTGGAACGCGCCGTGAAGCTGCGCAGGGAAGTTCTGCGCCTGGATGAAACCACTAATGCGTACCGTGTGCTGCACGGAGATTCCGACGGGCTGGGCGGCCTGGTGGTGGACCGTTACGCGGACGTGCTGAGCCTGGAGGTGAGTACGCTGGCCGTCTGGCAGAGGCTGAACCGCTGGCTGCCCCTGCTGCACCGCCTGTGCGGCACAAAACGCCATGTGGTGCAGGTGGATGAGGGCATTGCCCGCATGGAGGGTATCCGGGCGGAGGAGGCGCCGGCATCCCCGGCCCCCGTCAGGCTGGTGAAGATTGTGGAAAACGGCATCACCTATGAAGTGGACTTTGCCCAGGGGCACAAGACGGGCTTTTTCTGTGACCAGCGGGACAACCGCCTCAAGTTCGCCTCCCTGGTGAAGGGGGCCACGGTGCTGGACCTGTGCTGCTACAGCGGCGGCTTTTCCATTGCCGCCAAGATGCTGGGCGGAGCGGCGGAGGTAACGGCTGTGGATTTGGATGAGAAAGCCGTTGCCATGGCTAAAAGAAACGGAAATATCAACCGTCAGCGCATCGACTTCGTGCATGCGGATGCCTTTGTCTATGCGCGCCAGATGGTGCGCAACGGCCGCCTGTTTGACGCCGTGCTGCTGGACCCTCCCAAATTCATCGTTGGCAGGGACGGATATGAAGAGGGCATCAAAAAATACCATGACCTCAATATGTTGGGGCTGCAATGCGTGCGTCCCGGCGGCCTGTTTGTCACCTGTTCCTGTTCCGGGCTGCTTTCCCCCGCGGAGTTTGAGCATACCGTCATCAAGGCCGCCCAGCGGCAGGGGCGCAAGCTTCAGATTATGGCGATGACCGGCCCCGGCTGGGACCACCCTTTCCTGAGTACTTATCCGGAGGGCCGTTATCTGAAGGTTCTGTGGGCAATTGCCCTGTAGCTGGAGGTTGAGGCCCGGGATGCATTTCGGAAAAACCTTTCAGGCGTGTTGACGTTCTTTGCCCCTCTCTGCTTTCGTGGTGAGGAATATGGCAAAACAAGTATTGCAGCGGCTCAGTTTTACGGCCGGGGAGCTGACCCCGTGGCTGGCCGGACGCGCCGACCTGGATCCCGTGTCCCGTGGTGCCTCCCGGCTGATAAATTTTCTGGTCAGCCCCTTCGGCGGTCTCCGGCGCAGGCCGGGAACACGCCTGGTCGCCCGCGCGGGATGCCGGGAGGGCATGGTGAGGCTGGTTTCCTTCAAGTACTCCACGGGCGTGCAGTTCATGCTGGAAGTGGGGCGCGGCTACGTCCGGTATTTTAAAAATGGCGCGCTTCTGACGGATACGGAAGGCGGGGTGCTGGAAACGCTTACTCCGTGGAAGACGGATGAACAGGTAAGCAACCTCCGGATGCAGCAGCTGAATGACGTGATTTACTGCGTGGAACCTTCTACGCCGCCTATGACGCTGGCCCGCTACGCAGACGATGACTGGCGGCTGGAAGCGTTGGAGTTTTCCGGAATTCCTTATGAGAGTTCCCTGTTGAATGCCGTGCGGCTGGAATGCCGCATGGTGCGGGAGGGGAGCGTCAACAGGCTGCTGGCGACGGCGGACGATGATGTATTCACTCCGGAAATGGAGGGAAAGGAGTTTCTGCGCATCACCAGGAAATATGGAGAAACCGTGGCGGAGGGAAACCAGATGCCTTTTTACCATTTGACGACTCTGAGCCGGGACCTTTATAAGGGAGAGACTTTTTCCATGAACCGGGAGGACGGCTGGCGGCAGGCTTATACCTGCATCCGCGATTTCAGCCGGGAAAGCGACTACCAGGAAGGGGTGGACCGCCCGGAGAGGTACACGGCCTTTTTTGAAAAAGGGGCCGATGCCAGTACCCGCATTTATGTCAACGGCGCGTGGACGTTGGAGACGACGGGGACCTGGGATGCGGAATGGGAAATCTGCCGGGGGTATCCGGACGGCTCCAATTACCTTCCCAACCGTCCGGAATTAGTGTGGCATTCCGTGAAGAGCTTCCTGCAGAGGGAGGGGTTCCGGAATAATTTCACCCTGAGCGGCAATGAAGAGGAAATGTCCTACTACAAAATCCGCCTCATGGCTTACAAGGACGGGTCTTCTGCGGGAACGCCCGTATTCCGCGCATCAGCCGGCTCCTTTAACCATGAAGTGGTGGTGGAGGAATATGTTTCCCCGCGCAGCGCCTATCTTGCGAACGCCCTTCATCTGTCCTATCATACGCTGAGTGACTGTGATACCAATGACTGGTCTTTTGGTGCGTTCGGGGTCCGGAACGGTTATCCGTGCACGGTAGAGTTCCATCAGGGCCGGCTGTGGTTCGGAGGCACTCCTGGGCAGCCCCAGACGCTGTGGGCCAGCAGGGTGGATGATTTTTCCGCGTTTACGCCCGGCATTCCGGCGGATTCCCCCATGATTCTGACAATGGCCGCTTCCCAGCAGAACCGCATTTCCTGGATAGCTTCCCTCCGGGGGCTGATGATTGGAACCAGCGAGGGGGAATGGCGTCTGTCCGCCACCAATTCAGAAGGGTTGAATGCCTCTAATGCCGGATTTGAGCGCCATTCCGGCGTGGGATCTGCCTCCCTGGATGCCCTGTCTGTAGAAAACAGCCTTCTTTTTGTGCAGCAGGGCGGGATGAAGGTTCGGGAATTATTTTATTCTCTGGAGGCCGACGGTTACCAGACAAGGGATGTGAGCCTGTTGTCCGACCATTTGCTGGGGGAGGGAATTGTGGACTGGACTGTACAGAGGAGCACGGCGTTCCATGTCTGGTGCGTTCTGGGGGACGGCAGCGCCGTATGCATGACTCTGAACAGGGAACAGAATGTGGTGGCGTGGCATGCACACCGCCTGGAACACGGTCGCATTCTGTCCGTGGCGTCCCTGCGCGGTTCCCGCAATACACCGGATGAGGAGGTATGGTTTGCCGTGGCGCGCGGGGAAGGGGAGGAGGCCTGCATTACGGTGGAATGCATGGCGGATGGGAATGTCTGCCTGGATGCCTGCACGGAGGCTGTCGTGAAGGGGGAGACGCTGTCCGGCCTGAGCCATTTGGCGGGATGCGGCGCCTTTCTGGTGGGCGGGGACGGCGCATGCATGGACATCAGCGTTGACGGAGCCGGGAATGCCGCCTGTCCCGGAAGGGGGGATGGGGAAACAGTATCCGTAGGCCTGGTCGCTCCGGCGGAAGTAAGGACGATGCCCCTGGAAACGCTTGAGACGCTGGGTTGCTTTAAAAAGCAACTCGGTGCGCGCGTCCTGCTTCATGAAAGCACCCTGAAATTCCGCTACGGAACGGGAACTCCGGAGGCATGGAAGGATTTCCAGCCCGGCAGGTACGGTATTTCCGAACCTTACTCCGGCTATGTGCGGATGATTCACAACTATGGTATGGATGAGCAGTCTTCCTTTGCCCTCCGTGTGGAGACTCCGGCTCCATTTAACCTTCTGGCCCTGGTGCTGGATGTGGAATTATAGGCGCAGGAGTGCGTTTACGGCTGTTCAGCCGCCTCTTCATGGGAAAGCATGTGTACAATGACCTTGATACCGTGTTTTTCCCCAGCCGCCTTCGCCAGGGAACGAATGGCGGAGGCCGTCATTCCATTGCGCCCGATGATGCGTGCCACGTCCGTTTTTTCCAGAATCAGGCGGAAGCGGACGGCGTCTCCCTGCGGGGATTCCGCAACGCGCAATTCCGCCTGTTCCGGGTGTTGCACGAATTGCAGGGCGATCAATTGCAGGTACTGGCGGATTTGTTCTACGGCAGGATGCATGAAGGGAAATATGGGTTATTTTTATGAACCATACTATAAAGCCGCCTGATTGAAAAGATGCAATTCCAGACATTCCCTGAAAAAGAAAGTCGCCCCGGCCGTAAAACGGCCGGGGCGCCCCAACTACCCTATGAAACTGGATCGGCTAAGATCCAGAGAGCTTTTTTAACGAGCGCTCACCTGCTCGAGGCGCAATATAGTGGAGGAAAAGGGGATACACAAGTATTTTTTCATTGGAACGATGTTTTTGTTCAATGGAAATAGCATCGTATTTTTATTTCATTTTGACAATATCGGGACCGGAGGAATGGTTATTGTTATTGTCATGAAATCATCTTCCGGGAAGCAGTTCATACGTGAACCCCTTCAGGTATTCCGTTTCCGGAATATTCAATAAAACCGGATGATCCGCTCTTTGGCCGTGTTGCTGCATCAGACGCAGGGTGGCCGGAGCATCAATGGCGGCGTCAAGCACGCTCTCCCGGAACAGGTCCGCTCCGGCGTGGTGGGAACAGCAGAAGGTGGAAAGGATGCCTCCCGGAGCCAGAAGCTTCATGGCGCGGAGGTGGATTTCCTTATATCCGCGCATGGCGTCATGCACGGATTTTTTGTTTCTGGTAAAAGAGGGCGGATCCAGGATAATTAAATCCCATTTGTGTTCTCCTCCGTCCCGGACAAGGGCTGCTTCCTTTTTCAGGAAGTCAAACGCGTTATCCGTGACACACTGCACGGAGACTCCGTTCAGGCGGGCGTTCCGCGCTACGGCGTCCATAGCATCCTGGGAAACGTCCACGGCCGTTACCTCCGAGGCACCGGCAAGGGCGCAGGCCAGGGCGAAACCGCCCTGGTTGCAGAAGCAGTCCAGCACGCGGCGTCCGCGGGCGAAGCGAGCCACGGCGGCATAATTGTCAAGCTGGTCCAGATACAGGCCGGTTTTCTGTCCCGTCTGAAGGTCAATCATGAATTGCACGCTGCCGCTGCGTGCGGCAAAAGGTTCCGGTTGCTGTCCTCGTGCCACCCGGACGGAGGGGGAAATACCTTCTGCCGCCAGCATGGGTGAATCATTCCTGACAATAATCCCGCGGGGAGAAAGAAGGTCTTCCAAAACATTCAGGATGATGGGGAGGCGGCATTCCATGGCGATCGTCAGCGTCTGGACGACCAGATAATCCGCGTAACGGTCCACAATGAGGCCGGGAAGCCCGTCGGATTCGCTCCAAACGAGCCGGGTGAGAGTTTCTTCCGGAAGCCGGCGGCGGCGCAGTTCTACTGCCTGGCTGATGCGCCTGGAAAAGAAATCTCCGTTCAGTTCCTGTTTGCGGCGGGAAAAGCGCCTGGCGACGATCTGGGAATGGGGATTGAACATGGCGGAACCCAGAAAGCGGTCCTTGAAATCCTTCAGGGCCACGACGTCCCCCGGCTGCGGATTGCCGAAAATTTTGCGCACTTCCGTGCCGTAAACCCAGTCGTGCCCTTGAAAAATGCGTGCTCTTGGAGAAATAATCAAACCTGCCATGTCAGGAAAGGCAATACATGATCGGAGTGGAAAGTTCAAGGGTAATGCGGGCGGTTCCCAGAAAGGCCGCGGAAAGGGTGGAGGCCTCCGTTCCCTGGGATTTTTCGCGCAAGTACGCCGCTGTGCATCATTCCGGGACTATTTCGGTTGAAAATGCCCGGAAACGAAGTAAAATAGGGCGCGTTATGAAAGTAGAAACTTTTGAAACTCCCCAGGATGCTGCCAAGGCTTTGGCAGGAGAAGTTGCGGAATTGATCCGTACGCGCGCCGCTGAAGGCAAAAACGTGGTTCTTGGCCTTGCCACGGGCGCCACTCCGCTGCCTTTCTACGCGGAGCTGGTCCGCATGCATAAGGAGGAAGGCCTTTCCTTTGCCAACGTGATTTCCTTCAATCTGGACGAATACAGCGGCTTGGATCGCGACCATCCGGAATCCTACTGGTACTTCATGCACACGAATCTTTTCAACCACATCGACATCAAGCCGGAAAACATCAACCTGCCCTCCGGCACGGTGAAGGATGATGAAATTGCCGCCCACTGCGCCGCCTATGAACAAAAGATCAAGGATTGCGGCGGTATCGACCTCCAGATTCTCGGCATTGGCCGAACTGGCCATATCGGCTTTAACGAACCCGGTTCCGATGATACCACCGTCACCCGGCAGGTTCATCTGGACGAACTGACCCGTTCCGATGCTGCTCCCGCTTTCGGCGGTATTGAAAATGTTCCCACCACCGCCATTACCATGGGCGTGGCTACCATCATGGGCGCCCGTGAAGTGGCTTTGATGGCCTGGGGAGAAAAGAAGGCGTCCATCGTGAAAAAGGCTGTTCAGGGGCCTGTGACGGTGGATGTGGCCGCCTCCTACCTTCAGAAGCATCCGAACGCCAAGTTCCTTCTGGACAAGGGGGCTGCTTCCCTCCTTTAATTTTACGTTTTAGTAACGGAAACGCCGTCTTTCCCGGTTTCGTGGAAAGGCGGCGTTTTTTATGGGGTGAAGGAAGGCGGAAGCTTCTTTTTTCCATGGAAGTTATATGGGAAATGCCGCCTATGCAGGCAAAAGGGAGGGGTGGAGGCTGGGCAGGGAGGATTTTGTATCATCGTATGCTAATTCACACATCAGCGCAGCGTACGTTTCAAACTATTAACATATATATGGCGGGCGCTGGATGGCATCCGCCATTTTTATTGG
>ERZ826764.692-NODE-692-length-46003-cov-4.816336_pt1 | contig 46003 bp, 52 predicted proteins | sample MGYA00519870_ERZ826764 | MGnify/ENA primary metagenome ERZ826764 (study PRJEB31778, sample SAMEA3449239) | human gut metagenome | biome: human gut; feature: human-associated habitat; material: faeces | place: United Kingdom | collected 2010/2012 ...
AAAACCAGAACCTGCTTTCGCAAGCTCGTGACTTTAGTCATGAGTTACTTGACAACTGTGACGGTGCCCTCTTTTTTCGCATCCTGAAACACATAAACGCCTGCACTGTCAGCGGACTGCGCTTCGGCTGCGCTAACAGACTGAACAGGTATATATACTGTCACAAATAACATCAATATGCCTATAACTAATTTTTTGATATTTAATTTCAACTGTCATTTACGTCGATCATATCGCAGGTCTATCCTCCTGTTCAAAAACTAAGTATTACACTTGTATGCTTAATATGCAAAATATTCTATTTTTACATATATTTTTCATATTTCAAACAGAATCATTAACGAGAGGAGAATGACCTATGATAAAAGACTATCCATTTGCCAGCAACGGAAAAAGCTGTATGATAAGTATTTCCGCGGAAGAACGGCCAAGTCTCAAACTTACAATCGAAGCCTCATCACCCATGGATATACTTGATATATACCAGGATGAGTACGGCGTTTTCTTCGCTAAGTATTTTAACAGCTCCGTGGAGAAGATCGAGATTGAAGGAATTGATGCAAGAGAGATCCTGTATGACCTCAAAGACTTAAGACAATCCGCGGAAGCAGAAAGAAAAGCAAAAGAAAGCCTGCACCGCGAAGCTATCATTCAGGGAAAAGAACCACTGGATATCGTATTCCGGTCTGAAGGAGACTGGAAAGGCTATGTTGCCCGCGGAGTCAGCGGAAAAGTAATGTATGCATTCAACTGCGCAGACCTGCATCCAAAATACGGGTACATAGTCAGAGAAGGATTTGAGAAAAAAGACATCTCAGAGATAAGAGCCTATCACAGAAACCTGGTCGAGAATACACAGATCTGATACAAAGGAGGAAACTATTATGGTTCCAAGAACATGGAAGGTATATGGGACGGAAGGACATCGACAGAGAGAATCATTTTTTCCGTCCTATCAGTATGATTTCTCTAATGAACAGAACGGAACCCGTATCATCGAGGTAGACAATTTCGATAAGACGGGAACACATGACTATTCTATTGTCCGCATTACCCGGGACACAGCAAAGCTTTGTGCCGCGGAGCTGAACGGGCAAATCTCTGACGGAATCTTTGAAAACTCCCGCGTTGGACAAATACTCGAAGTTTTACCATGACCAGAAAAAGCACCGAAACCGGTGCTTTCTTTTTACTAATTTAAATCACATATTCACAGTCTCAAAAAAATCCTCAAAAAAATTCTTTTTCTCAAAGCAGGGCTGGCACAGTTTATATGGGTAGCCAAATGGCAGGTTCCTTCCGCAGACCATACACTTCCGTCTCTTTAGCTTCTTTTCCCTGATCGTATCTGTCAGCTCTTTTGAGATTTCCTTTTTTCTCTTACGTATCAGATTCTTATCCCAGTTTTGTCTCCCCGGCATTCCAAAGAGCCGGACGAAATTATGGAACACATCATACTTCTGATGCAGAACTTCCAGTGCCTGGATTTTTTTGTTCGTATCACTCTCGCAGACTGCTTCCCCGAATTCTTCGTCCAGCTGGCACACCGGATCATCAATGTCCACATATCCCCTGTCGATCACCATTTTGGCGCTTTCTTTCCAGAGAGTAAGCAGTTCCGGATTTTCCGTGTTAAACGGAATGTACATAAGACGATAGGTCATCTCCTTATCATCCGTCAAACCCTCCAGCCACTGACACAGTCCCAGTTCCTCGGTCAGGTCAGTTTTCAGAAAAAATGATTCCGTCTCAATATGTATCCATCGTTTCATCACTTCCGACAGTTTTCCTTCCACCTCTATGAGCATCCGAGGAAAACCCAGACGGGCAAACAGTATCGCTGACGGAGACCTGGTCATGCTGCTGCGGATAAAACTTTTTCTCTTTGATGAAGTATAGTATCCGCATTCATAGAGTCCTTTTCGTCCTGCGCGTCCGGCAATCTGCTGTATCTCTTCCGGCAGCAGGTCCCTCCTGCCATATCCGTCAAATTTTTCCGTTTCCAGAAATACCACTCTCTTTATCGGAAGGTTTAATCCCATTCCGATCGCGTCCGTAGCAACCACGACAGATGTTTCGCCTTTCGCAAACCGGTCTGTTTCGGCCCGTCTCGTCTCATATGGCAGGGCACCGTAGATCATGCTGCAGGAGATTCCTTTTGCCTGAAGCTCCGCAGCGCAGGAGATCACGCTTTTCTTGGAGAACACGATCAGTGCATCCCCCCGCATCACGCTTTCCGGGAAGGAAAAATCTTCTGTGTCTTCGATAAGCGGCGTCATCCTGTCCCTGCGGTCTGTTTCCACGATCTCATCACCACAGTATGCGATCAGTTTCCGGATAATGGATTCCGCATGGGGAGCCATACAAATGTGGATCTCATCCGCACAGAGTCCAAGGATAGCAGCTGTCCATGCACCACCGCGGCTAGGATCACTGATCATCTGAGCCTCGTCAATGACCGCCATATCATAATGACGGGAAAGATCTGCCATCTCTATGGTTTCTGAGATATGTGTGGCTCCGGGCATGATGTCCTCTTCCTCTCCGGTCAGCAGGGAACATGGAAGGAACATATTTGCAGTCTCGTATACCTCCAGCGCCAGGAGCCTTAAAGGAGCCAGATATACTGCCTCCTCTGCATTTTGGAATTTCTGCAGGGCCTCGTAGGTCTTTCCGGAATTTGTCGGACCAATATGCAGGACGAACCTGCGTTTAAGCTGCCTTGTGGCAGGGTATGCATCCCTGATCCGTTCTGGGATCGCAGTCAGCACCGCATTCTTTAGACGCTCCTCTTCCATCCGGGCATGCATTTCTTCCAGGTATTGGTCATACAGGGCTTCGGCTTCCTTCCGATACTTCGGGTTAAAGAACTTCCTGCTTTCTTTTCCCTGCATCATTTCCTTTTTAACCGCTACATCGAAATCCTTTGTCTTCCGAAAAACTTTCCATTCTTTTTGGCATAAATTTTTGTACTGATATTCCGGAACATGCTGTCTCTTTAATGTATTTTTGTAATTCTTCTTATACCTGTCCGCTACTCTCTGGATGATCACGGACATTTCCGGTTTTCCATTTTCGAGAAATTCCTCAAAACTCATTATGTGCATTCAGGACGCACCTCCTTGTTTTGCAGGATCCTGACCGCCTCTGCCACATCTTTTTCCTGCAGGCCGCTTTCGTACCAGCTGGTCTGTATCCAGTGACTGTCAAAACCATAGTCTGACCAGTCATGATCCTCATCGTCTAATATGACAAACCCGTCAGCCTGATGATCCATAAGCCATTTCTCCACCTCCGCGGCCCTGCCTGTCCCAGGTTTGCAGTGGATGTCCAGCTGGTCTAAGGAAATGACGGACGGGATCTGCTCAAGGACTTCTTCCGGGATGTTGTCCGTAATGTCATAGATCTTTAGATCATGTTCTGCCAAAACGTGCTCAAGTACAACATAGTAATCATCCTTTTTTCCGGACTGTCTGTCATATCCATCCTTCCAGGTGGAGGTAAGGACGATCTGTGCGTCTGTTAACTCCACGATCTTTGCGAGGAACCGGACTCTTTCCGGATCAATGTGCCTGGTCTGCCAGTTGAGGTAATCCGTATGTGTCAAAACACCGTCAATATCAAGAAATATTATTTTCACGACCTTTTCCTCCTCTTTTGGACAGTATAGCATCTATCTGTTTTTCGTTCCAGTTCCTCTGGAAAATAATATCCCCACCAGGAACACAGTATCCTTTCTCATTAGATTCGACACAATGATGCGAAAAATAGAATGTTTCGCACAGGATATGGACATATGTTTTTCCGTTTTTGAACCGGAATCCTTCTACGTATCCTTCTCCGCGGAGAGGAAAGCCTTTTTCCCTCAGAACAAAGGAAGAAAGCAGGACATTATCCACTTCGATGTATTTGGACATGCCAGCTCCATCTCCTGTGCAGAAATCTGTCTCATGCCAGGAATCTCCTGTCTCAAAGAAATACGTATACTCCATGCCGGAAGACCATCTGAACCAGTCCACACCACAGAACACAAGCATTCTTCCATTACACAATGCTTTTTCACCTAATTTGCAAGGAATCGGAATGATCATACTTCCTCCTTTCTGTCACACCTGACTACTTTTCACAAATTTTCTACATTTTCTTCACAATCTTACCATTGTTTTCCGCTATTTTAATAATCATAAACAAGCAGGATTGCTTTTCATATAGATTTTTTCTCCTTTTGGGCCGGGATTTTCCCGGCTTTTTCTTTTGCAAATTTCCCTGCTCTCGCATCTGTAAGACGATGGTAATTGTTTTTTAGCCGCCACTCAGAGACATCTACCTGCCATCCCTCATACAACTCCATATATCTGCCAAGCATGACAGCTTCTTCCTTTTCCCGTTTCCGGATATACTCCAGTGCTTTATTGAGATACGGGATACTGTTGGCATAGTCTACCGTCATTCCCCCACGTCGCCATCCGCCAATCTTATGATTCTGGATCGCATAGACCAGATATACAGAATTTAAAAATGTCAGATTCAGGTATTCGCCCGGCCGGATCTCCATGTTGGCAAAGGAATCCGCATCCTTCCAGTAATTATCCTTTTTGGCGGAAACGTAGTATTCTTTTTCTGTTTCCGTATGCACAATGCTCTCAAATACCGTGTAATAAGAATGCGCGTGGTCCATCATGATCTGCTCTGCATCTGTATGTACATAGCCATAGGCTTTTGCAGCTGCAAGGATCTGTTCGGGCGGCTTTCCTTTCACATCGATCTTTTCATATAGCTTGTTGTTTTTTACTGTCAGATAAGAAGTTATTTTACCAAGATACTCATTGGTCTTTTTCGTATCGTACCGGAACTGGGTCACCGTTGTATTTCCTTCCCTGATTACCTTTACCGGAACTTCCGTAACGATCAGGCGGAACTTCTTTTCCGTAATAGTGTAAGTATCAATCGTATCTACCAGGTTAACCGGGACAACTCTCCTGTCGGGGATATGGGCATCGTGGGTACGGTTCCTTTCTCCTCTTCCGCGGTCATTGTTCCACGCATCATACCTTGTATTCCTTCCATTGTTCCAGATATTCCCAAGGCCGGCATCATCGCGCTCGATCTTTAATGTGGTGAGGATCATATCGCCTTTCATAAGAGGTGCATCCGTGCGCTCAACAATATCCGCAAAAGTTCCATACCGGTTGTCTTCCAGCCACCCGTCTGCCATGGAAAAGATCAGGTATGGGGATGGTGTTAATACATTGATCTTCTCCGGAACCTTTAATATCCTGCCGTCATTCAATACCCCCTGCAGGATGCTGAATACAAAGTAACGGGAAGCAACCTCTTCCCGGGACTGGACTTCTGCTTCTTCCAGGGAATCTTCCCTGGTTTCCGGCTTCAGATATACATTTTCATCTTTGATACGGACCTTCTCCTCATCCGTCCACCCCACGTACAGGTTCTCTCCATTCCGGATAAGGATACCGATCTGTTTCCCATGAAATTTCTTATAGGTATCCAAAACATTCGATACCATATCTGAGGCACCGCATAAGATATTGTTTTTACTGATCCGGATCACAGAGACAGATTTCGGTCCGGGAGCAAACCTTTCCCGGATGTCTTCCCGGTTTTTCAATGCATCCTCGAAGGTCGCAATATCTTTTCCGTCAAAATCATAAACTGCCAGCCATTTTCCCAGTTCTTCATCCAGGAAACGGATCTTTTGGAAAAATACCACTGGAACTTTTTCTTCTGCTTCCAATCCTTTGACCAGCTGGACAAACTGAACGGTTTCGCCCATCATACACCGGATGCCATAAAGCTCTGTATCCAGGACAAACATCTGGTTGTTTAACTGAACCATCTGCTCTTCCATTTCTTTCTTTTTCTCCCGGATAAGCTGTGTCTTTTCCGCATACTTTGCTTCCAGCTCCTGCTTCAGTTTTTCCAGTTCCGCCTGCTTTTCTTTCTCCAGCTGTTCCAGTTCTTTCTTCTTACCATCAATCTCTTTCTGCTTATTTCGGATACCGGAAGCTACCTCTTTTCTGGAAGCTGAGTTTTTGCTGACCAGAGGATATTTTCCCATTAATTCCGGACATGTATCAAGGTCTGTGTATTCTTTACAGAAAACAGTGCTATCCGGGAGTCCGATCATCAGACTTCCGGACTGAAGAACAGCTATGCCATCAAGAAGGTACAACAGATCCCAGGAAAGGCCCATACTGTCCAGGTAATCCTGGTGCTGTCTGATACTGTCCAGTTTAAACCCGGAAATCTCCCCAAGCGGACATCCGCAGCCATCCGCGTCTTTTCCTTCTCCTGTTTTGGTATACATACTCCAGAGAATGTCCTGGATCTCTCTGGGAACAGACCAGCGGACGGACACATACCATCCGGGTTCTCTTTTCATGGAATGCTCTTTTTCTGTTTTTACGAAATTATCAAATTCTTTCCAGATAATATTTGCTATACCGATCTTTTTCATAAGGCACCACCTTCCATATTTATTCCGCAAAATTGAGACGATGCAGAAGGATTTCACCGAGCGCACTGGCCAGACAGAAGATCAGAGACCTGTCGTTGATCTTTGTGTTATACAGGACCTGGAAAGCATATTCCGGGTTTTCCGGCAGCTCTACGATTCTGGTATCTGTATCAAGACTTTCATCCGGCACACACTGGATCCCGGCCTTTTTCATCGCTTCCATTAAAGTTTCCAGCGATACCGGTACCGTCAGACCAAGAACCTGTCTCGTCACTTCGGCACACTCTGCCATCTCATACCACATATTCATATACCTTACATATTCATTCATGGACTTCCTCCGCATTTCATCGCCTTTAATATCTTACTTTAATGCAATGATAGCATTTTTCTTTCAGGAAATGTACCGATACGAAAAAAGGCAAAACTCCGAAGATACAGGAATTTTGCCATTTCTATCAATTCTTTGTTAACACCTCAAAAGCTCTTATGCTTGTATTTTTCAACTGCTGCCACGAATACTCACATGACTGACACCTGCATCTCTGTATTTTCTCAATAATCTCCTGTTCCGTGTCATATATGGATGCCACGGACGGACACAAAGCAGATTCCCCAAGCTTAATCTCTCCTGCCGGGGATATGGATGGAGTACAGACTTTTCCTGCACGAAACAGCGTATTGACTATTCCGCGGATGGAATCCACTCCCTGTTTCGCAAGCAGCCTTACATTTACACATTTCGGAGCGATCGTATTCCACCAGGAATCATCGAAATTTTCCAGAGTCCTTCCCTGCGGATACAGACACTTATTCCCGTTTCCCGGAATACCTTCGATGACTGCATCCAGCTTCTTTAACCGATACTTCTGTTTTTCTGAAAGCGGCTGCGGATAAAACCGCGGATCGTCCGTCACCTGGATCATAATCTTTTTCTTTCCGTATTTTTTCTGCATATCCTGCACCGCCTCAAAGATATCCGGAGTATCTGCGAGTTTTCGTCCGTTTGTAATGAACGACAGCGGGAATCTTTTATCCCATTCCTTTTCGATGATTTTAAGCAGTTCCAGGATATGCGGGTTCTCAAACATTTCTCCACCGGAAAAGATCAGGTTCGGCACTTCATTTTTTTTGCAAAAAGCCAAAACATCTTTCAGGATTTCCGGCGTCATATCTGTCCCATTAGGTTTGCAGTCCGACATACAGTGGTTGCATCCCATATTACAGCGATAAGTTAAATCGATTAACATAGCTTCCTCCTCATTTGCACATACAATCCGGTAATGTCATCCAGATATTTACTTGGATCTGACTTAATCATCTGTACAGCTTCCAATGGCAGCGTATTCTTTGATCCAAAGAAAAACAGAGTTCCGGATTCATTGATACACTGGCATATGGTATCCTTCTTTACATACACGTGGCCCACGCTGCAAAAATAAGCATCAAAATCCCTTTTAAAAACATAGACACTGCCCGATTCCAGAAAATGCGGGCTTACAACAAGATTTGATGAATCTGCTGGCACGACATCAATCCTCCTTCGTATTAATCCGCGGAATCCAGTCCTCTTCCACTTTCTTTAATAAACTCTTCGGCACACACTCTTTTAATGCAGAATTTTCCGCCAATGCCATATCGATCAGATAAAAGTCGTTTCCATTCTGCATGATATCCATGCTCCACTGTCCGGTTAAGCCTATCTCCGGAAGCATCCTTTTCAGATTTTCCTTAACTTTTCCGATATTTTTTCGATACTGTTCCACCAGTTCTTCTTCCGCAGCAGAGTACGTGATGTAATCATGCACCTTATCCGGTTTGGTGGAATCCGCGGAGTGTCCAAACCGTTTCTTCATCATTTCCGGCTCCCAGTATGGGCTGCATCCAAGAATACGGTCAGAATCAAAATCCACAAAGATACGGTACTCCGGACGGAGCGGCAGGCCAAAATAGATCTCTTTCGCTCCCGGATTCGGCTGGATATATTCCCGCACTACCCATTCTGTCGTAGTGGATACGCCATAGATACATGGCTGGTTCCTGCCGGACAGGTCATAATGCGCCATGCACAATGCCTGGAAATGGATAAACAGCAGGTACTCCCCAAGTTCACGTACTTCTTTTTCCCCCAATACATGGGCATTGCGGAAATCAAACTTGCTGGAATAGGTCCCGGTTTTGATAAAGTACTCTTTCTCCGGATCCAGTCCAAAAGCTTTTTGGCAGAACTCATCCACGATACACAGTGTAGATGGATTCAAAGACATATATTCCATCCTGGTCAGCTGCAGCAAGGGAAGCGGCACTTTCAAAACCTTCGTCTGTGGAATTTTAAAAAAATCCTGTTGTTTGACTGCCTGTACAAGAGGTGGCAGCCAGTATCCCATGCTGTTCCTGTTACGGTCAATGATCTTATAAGTTATTGGATCAAGGTCCTGGATATCAAGGCCCTGACGGAACATACCATAAAGCTGCATTTTCTTTTTCGGATCCTTACAGAGCAGGAAATCCTTATATACACTTAAAAGCATCCCGGATGCAGCTTCTCCGATATCCCGTTTATATAGATATCCGGTAAGCTCCGGGCGGTATCCTTCCGGGACAGACTTTAGATCCTCATTACTGACCGGGACATAGTCTTCCGGAAGGGAATCAAAAGTCTGCACATGGTCATCCGTTCCATCCCAGACATAGACTGCGGCGCTATCCAAAAGCTCTGCTACGATCCTCTGGACAAGGGCATCAAGGTGTACATTCTCCGCAGCAAAATCAGAAAGAAAACATTTTTCACTGACTGCCTGTTTCGCATTGACTGCAAAAAAGTTGTTACTTACCTTGTTTTTGACATGCTTTGTATAGGATTCCTCAAAGCTGCGGAGGGCTTCCGGATCCGTTTTGATAAATTCCGCAATCTCTTCCTTCGTCATCATTGCCTTTTTTGCCTTTTTTCCGAATACATTCTCCAAGTTAAACATATCTCTTCCTCCGTTTTTCTTCATAATATGTCAAAATATCGATCTTTTTTGTTCATGCGGAAATTTCTTCATTTTATCCGAAACTGATCATGAAAGGAGAAAAAAATGATAAGAACAAGAGAATTCTGCAAGAAAACGGTAACGGAAGAACTTCGCCCCGGAGATGTAGTACAGCACTTTAAGAGAGGAATGACCAACTCCGACGACCATAATGCATACCTCTACAAGATCATCTGTGAGGCAATACACACGGAAACTAAGGAACCCATGGTCGTATATCAGGCATTATATGGCGATTGCGCAACCTATGTCCGTCCAAAAGAAATGTTCCTCGAAAAAGTCGATACCAAAAAATACCCAGATGCCAAACAGGAATACCGGTTTGAAAAATATGCGGGAATCCCTCGTCTGAAGTCCGAAAAGGAAGTATCCCGGGAACTCAAACATTCCCCCATCTCGCTTCGGATACTGAATGCCTTACATACCATCGGGATCACCAGATTCTCAGACTTTTCCAACCATACCAGGGATGAGATCCACGCCATCCCGGGGATCGGACCTCGTGCCATGCTGGAATTGGATAAAGAATTAAAAAAACGCGGAATCCACTACAAACAAAACCATACCGTCTGACAACTATCAGACGGTTTTTGTCATATTATGGAAAAACAAGGAGGCCACACATGAGAAGATTAACAATCAAAGGATTTAAAACAGCAGGGTTTCTGTTGAAAGCAGCTGCTTCCGGGATAGAATCCCTGTTAGAAGAAACATATCCCGTACTCAGAGAAGGGGCAAAACGGATCGGATTAAGCCCAAAAGACTTTACTCATATCGAGATCTCAAACAAAGCATTTAACGAGGCGACATCCATCAAAGGCATTTATCCATTCTGCAAGATCACGTATATTGCAGATCACATCGATGGATTCCAGTACCGGATCCGTATCGGCTGGAAGAAAACAGATGAAGATATTGTCCCGGACATTCTTTACATCCAGAAAGTCATGACAGACGGAGAATTTGATCTTGATTATATTCTTTCTTCCACAGAAAATCCCGAGAAAGGATGTTGCTGGGTCAGCGAAGGAAAACGTCCTCGCCGTATTGTAAACAATATCCCTGACGGGTGGATCGGTGTAGAAGAAGACCTGCCAGAACCGGGAAAGCTTAACGAGAACACTCTCGACTACCAGAAATATATGTGCCTAGTCCAGGTGGTGGAAGGAAAATCCGCGGATGCCCGCCCGTTAGCCTTTACAGAAAACCGTCGATGGGTCAACGGGAACGTAGATATGACAGATTACGTTTTAGCCTGGCAGGATATCCCGAAATGCAGAAATGAAAAAGTAGTTTTGCCAATTTAACCCCAAAAAGTGAATTCGAATTCACTTTTTTAAATGGAGACTGAAAAAAGAGCAGGATATTCTGCTCTTTTTTCATAATCTTTGCTCATATTATCTAACAAACATCCAGGACATTCGCCTGGATACTGACAGTTCCCTGCCATTCATTTAAGTCCGGATAATACAACATTTTGAAATCATTGAGCTTACCATCCTGATTCAAGATCCGCTCTTTTTCTTCAATGTCATGAAAACAGACCCCGTTCCGGCATACAGCACTGTTAAAGGCGATCTTCAGAACATTTTTGTTTTTTCCAATGATCTGTGCCTGGCTTGCACTGACATTCTGCTGGGCAAATACAGGTTTTTCATTTCCTTTGCCAAAAGGCTCCAGGATATCCAGCTGTCTGATAAACCATTCTGTCAGATAATCTACCGGCATAACCACATCAATCATGACTTTTGCTACAAAATCCGCTTCCGTCAATCCGCAGCGCACATTCAGCTGTTTCCGGAACTCTTCCAGGTTTTCTTTTTTTAAGGACAGACCGGCAGCTAACGGATGTCCGCCAAATCCCAGCATCAGGTCTCTGACTTCTGACAGTTTTTCAAACATGGAATAAGCTTCAATGGAACGTCCGGAACCTTTCAAAAAGTCCCCATCCCCATTGGTCAAAACAATTGCAGGCTTGTTATATCTTTCCCTTACTTTTCCGGCAATGATCCCGGCAATACTCTCATGAATCCCCGGAATGTAAACGACCAGTACTTTATCATTCTTCATTTCTGTGTCAACGATACGGAAAGCATCTTCCATTCCGGACTTTGTAAGGTCCTGACGCTCCACGTTCAGCTTACGCATCTCTTCCGCCTTATCCAGAGCCTTTTTATGATCCGTTTCCATCAAAAGGTTAAATGCTTCGTTAGCCGTATCCAGACGTCCTTCTGCATTGATACATGGTCCGATCTTAAACCCGTAGTCATAGGATTTCAGTATCTTATCCTTCAGTCCCAGAACTTCCATCAGTGCCTGCATCCCGACATTGTTGGTTATCTGCATTTTTTTCATACCTGCTTTCACGATCGCCCGGTTGTCTTTCTGGAGATCCATGACGTCACAAACAGTACCCAGTGATGCCATTTCCAAAAAGTCCGAATTCCTGAACTCATCTTCCATTCCGAACCTCTTATACAGGCGTCCCATAAATTTCCATGCAACCACTGCTCCGCAGATTTCCTTAAACACATGGTCTTCCGGACGTTTGGGGTCGATCACAGCATCCGCGGCAGGAAGGATATATCTTCTACCATCCGGCTCCTGGACAAACGGGACTTCATGGTGATCCGTCACAACCACAGTCATCCCAAATTCTTTGGCCAGACTGACTGCATCCGCGGCAGCAATCCCGTTGTCACAGGTCAGGATGACTTCCACTCCGTCTTCCCTGGCTCTGCGGATGGCGTTCTCATGAAGCCCATAACCGTCTTTAATACGGTGCGGGATGAACTTGTCACATTTTGCATGAAGCCCGATCATACCCTTGTAGAGGATGTAGGTACTGGTTACGCCATCCACATCGTAATCGCCTATGATACGGATATGCTTTCCGGCTGCTATTGCATCCTGAATGATGCTGACACCCTTTTCCATATCCGTCAGTTCTGAGCCATCGGATACCTTTGACAGATCTGCTGCAAGAAATTCCCGGATATCTTCTTCCATTTCCACTCCGCGGTCAGCAAGGATCTTGATGATCGCAGGGTGAATGCCTAATTTATTGGATAACTCACGATCTATTTTTTTATTCTTATAAAACCATTTACTCATATGTCTCACCTCGCTATCAGTTTTCTTATTCTTATTATACAGGATATTTTTTAATAGTGCTGTGGTACGGGGATCCTGCAATGGAAAAAGCAGGACCTGTATCCCAGGCCCTGCTTACTGTACCACATCCGCTATACATCCTATTTTCTCCGCAGCAGGAAAAACAGATTTCCGTCCAAAGTACCATGATAGCTTTCCTCGGACAATGCTCCTCCCACTAACATATCCGAATCCAGGTCTTCATCCGGCTCTGTTACTTTCCCGGTAAGGTCTTCCGAACCTGTATATCCGTATCCGTCAACCAGCCAGATTGCATCATCTTCTGCGCCACCTGTCTTTTCCACTGCAAAAGTATAGGTTCCATCACCTTTGGCATCCCAGCAGATTACATTGCTGTCAGGAAGATTTTCGGACAATCCTTCCGATAAACAGATATCCTCCCCTTTTTGTACCGCTTCGTCCAGACTGTCATATGCCCTGTATCCGTCGGTCAGTTTTCCATACCCGGTTACAAATTTGCACCCTTTTGGGAGAAGTGCCTGGACACTTCCGGAACCCTGGTTTACAACCGCTGTATACTGGACAAAATCATAGTCGTTTCCGCCAATTTCTTCCTGAAAAGTATAGCTGTACAGGGAAACCGGGAAGACATCCGAATCTTGATATCCATCGTTACAAGAATCCTCTTCATCCAGGGTTCCCTCATCTCCAAAATAAGCACCGATCATGTGATCCAGCTGTTCATCGGAAAGGTCCCCGACATGTTCTTTGATAAACTGTTCTTTTACCCCTCTTTCTGAATGCTCTTTCAAGTAATCCTCCCAGATACTGCTCTTATTGCTGCTTTCTGTTTTAGTCAGTTCAGGCATTCTTCCTGCATACACCATCGCATTTTCCATGCTTCCAGCTAAAGCCCCGGCCAGAACGACCATCATTATTTTTTTCTTCATAAAAAATCTCCTTTCTACTTTTTCTGTAATATGCAGAAACCTAATTTTTTCTACTTTCCAGTTCTGCTACCATCTGCAGCCATTCCTTTTCTCCATTTTCCGGATCTTCAATCAAAGAACAGGCAGGCATCTCATACCCCGAAAGATCTGTGTCCACTGAAGCATTTCCTGCCAGCTCAAACATCCGGATTTTCTCCTCATCCGACAGAGCAAGTATCTCTGCAAGCAGGGCAAGTCTATCTTTTATCCTGCATCTGTTCTTTTCCACATCGCACAGATATGTCACAGGCACATCCAGCATGCCTGCCAGTTTCCGCATCGTGATCTTTTTTTCTACTCTTTTCTGATGGATAAAACTTCCAAGATCGTCACACACTGCTTTTACCTCCTTGCCTGGCACAATCATACTTCATAGAAAAACAACCTGCTTTTGATACGAAAAAACAGTCATGGAATACATACCTGTTTTTATCAAAACATCGATGATTGACCGACGGATAACCTTATTGGCTGACCGCGGTTTTACGCATTATTCGATATTTTCCGCTGTCCAGAAATCAATTCTCTGTTTTTTTCCCAAGAACAGCTTTCGAGATGATCCATATAGCCACGGAAAGCATCATACAGAGATTACAAAAAGTTGCAGCATTGAACTTGATTAAACCATAGGCTTTCATGACAAGGCATACCACATCGAATACCAGAAGCAGGACCAGGAATCCTAACAGAAATGAATCAACGAATTTTCCAAGTTTTTCATATTTCACCGTTATTTTAAAAATATCAAAAAACATATTGCTGAAGGAAAATTGTAAAAGTACCACAGCTATAGAAAATATCATCATTTCTCTGCAATACTCCATCGGTATAAGACAGAGGGCACAGAACCCTGCAGCTGCCAGAATAAAACACGAAATGATACCGCTGGCTTTAACCAGATCCTTCTTTGATGCGTAATTTTCATTCATGATTTTTCTACCTCCGTTTTTTTCTTAATAATATGCCAAAACACACCTCTCCTTTTATCACACGAAAAAAACGCATATTTTCCATGAACCAACTACGAAAGGAGAAAAAAATGAACATCAATCTACCAAAATACAACCAGACGGTATATGCAGAACTTCTGCAGGCTATGGTCTGGAACAACAAATGCGCCTTATGCGCTGCAACAGGAACCGGCAAGAGCTACATTGCCGCAAAATTTGTCCAGGAGGCAGTAATAGAGCAGGATACACTCATTCTGGTCCCATTCCGGGCAAGTGCAAAGATCTGGAATACGCTTCTTCCCCAGGCAACAACCATGACCTACCAGGGGCTGCTATACAACAGACCTGAGCTTGCAAAATATAAGCTGATCATCTGTGATGAGATGCACCATCTTGGTGCGGATGAGTGGGGAAAGGTTTTTAACGAACTAATGGAAAATTATCATGGAAAGCTTCTCGGGCTTACCGCCACACCAATCCGTTTCCTGGATGGAAACCGGAACATTGCAAAAGAGTTCTTTGACGGAAATGACATACAGGGGGTACAGCTTTCGGAAGCCATCCAGAAAAAGATTCTTCCAACTTTTGAGTATGTAACTGCCTTGTACGATCTTCCCGAAAGCAAAGGAAACAACGAACTGACAGAAAAACTGTACAGCCGTCTGGATTTCCTGCGAAATGAATACTCTTTCCAGAATATCCTTAGAAAACATCTTGCAGGCAGGCATCCTGTCAAGGCGATCGTCTTCGTGGATTCCATCCAGGAGATACCCAAAGTCATGGATTCCTGCAGGGAGATCTTCCCGGACGCTGTTCATCTGGACGCACATTCCAAATATTCAGGAAAAGAAAATGCCGAAACCTATGAACAATTCGAGAACATCAACGGGGACTGCTTCCTGTATGTTGTAGACATCCTAAACGAAGGCATTCATCTTTCCGGAGCAAACACAGAGATCATGTTCCGCCGTACCCGCTCTCCCATCGTTTACCTACAGCAGCTTGGAAGGATCCTTTCTGTCAGCAACGCTGAGAACGATGTTATCATTTTTGATTTTGTTGCGAACCACATGAACATGCGGGAATATACAAAAATGCAGAATGATACCGTATCAAGACTTTCTTTCGATATCGGGGATCCATGCCGACAGATCGTGCAGCATGATTACGCCCTGGAGGAATTAGAACTCCTGGAAAAACTGCATCAGCTGGAAAATAATCTCTGGACAACGGAAGAGGATGATCTTATGAAAAAGTATTATGAGAAAGGAAAAGGGATCGATCATCTGCTTACTATCCTTCCAAACCGGACACGCATCTCCATCATCCACAGGGCAAAGATCCTTGGACTGGCAGGCATCCGCAGAAAATATTCCGAAGAGTTTAAGGATGATATCAAAAAATATTATTGTCAGAAAAATGGAATCGACCTCATCCTTCAGAAATATCCCGGATACACCCGCGCAGGTATCACCAACATTGCTAACAGGATGGGACTTACCTTTCGGGACAGCCAGCCATGGACAGCAGAAGAAGACGAGCTCTTGAAGCAAAACGCTTCTCTTTCCATTTCGGAACTTCTTAAGATATTCCCGGACCGCACAAAGGCAGGCATCACTGGAAGAAAGCACAATCTTGGGATCACCAATCGAAGCATGCATACCTGGACAGAGGAAGAGATCTCCATCCTTAAAGCGAATGCAGAGCTTACTTCAGAGGAAATCCGCAGCAGATTTTTCCCGGATCTGACCATAAGCAATATCAATTCTGCCAGACGTAAGTATGACTGCCGCAAGGACAGAAACTGGAAACCGGAAAAGATCGAACGCTTTTGTGCACTGTACAGCAAAGGCGGATGGAACGCCGTAAAGAAAGATCCTGAGTTTTCAGATATGAGTAAAAAGGCCATCAACGGTGCTGCCCATCGATACAATGTCCGCTCCGCAGCATCACACCCCACAACCTGGACCGAAGAGGAAAAGGACATCTGCAGGGAATGGCTTGCGATACCGGAAAAAGAGAGGCCTCCGCGGAGAGAATTAGCTAAAAGGATCCCGGCTCACTCAGAAAACGGGATCAAGGATATGTGCCGCAGACTTAAGACAGATTGATAGCAGGAGATACTTCTCTCCTGCCGAAAAAAAGCCGCCCAAACGGACGGCTTATTTGTTGTACTTCCAGATCTTTTTGATCTCTTCTTTTCTAAGCTCCCAGAAAGTTGCCTGCACATGAGGAGCCTGATCGATCTCGAATACCCTGTACCAGGACTCTTTCTTGAATTTTTCCTTTCCTTCCATATCCGGATTATAGTACCAGTCCAGTTCTTCGTCGTTTCTACACCATGCCGTATCGTTAAGCTGTGCGACCGTCCAGATTTCTTCGTCAGAGAGAACGACCTGGGATTCTTCTTTCTCCAGTTCGATCAGCACCATCTCCTTTGCGGCACCCCGAAATTCCACCCATCGCAGGTCAGGACGGGCCTGACTTGTGCGGAGCCTGTACCACGCCCATACCGGATATTTAATGCCTTCCGGAGGCGGTCCGATCTTTTCTATCATATACCCGGACATCCAGTCATATGCATTGGCAAACTGCCGGTCAGAACCGTCCCAATTAAGAACTTTGCACTTATCCGGATCGCACTGGTAGATTCCTGTTTTCTCAATTGTTTCTTTGTATACTCCTGCAGGCATTGTCGTCCACAGCCTCATTCTGCCACCTCCAAACGAATTATATGTTTTCTATTATACACGAAAACCATGTTCAGAAATAATTCTGTACAAAAATCCCTGTCAGGCCGGTACATTCTGTCTCATACCGGCTGACAGGGAAAATCCTATTTCACTTTGACTTTTTTAACCTTGCTCCAACCAGAGTAATATCTCTTTCCGTTAACTGTTTTGTATGTACGGATACGGATATAATAGTTTTTATTGCTACGGAGATTTTTAAATGTGATCTCCGTTGCTTTTTTGCCAGCTGTCGTTGTCTTTGGCTTTTTCATATTTTTCTTCAGACTGTACTGCACCTGATATCCGCTTACGGACTTCGACGGCTTCCAGGATACGACAAGCGTCTTCTTTCTTCTTGATTTCGTTTTGAGACTTGTAGTATTCTTTGGCTTTTTCACAGGAGCCTGTGTAGGTTCCGGGGCCTTTGTAGGTCCTATCGGGTTCGGCGTATCCGTAGGCTTCGGTGTATCTGTCGGCTTTGGCGTTGCAGTGGGTTTCGGTGTGCCCGTTGGTTTCGGTGTCGCCGTTGGTTTCGGTGTTGCTGTCGGTTTCGGTGTCGCCGTTGGCTTTGGCGTTGCCGTCGGTTTTGGTGTTGTTCTTATAATTGTTATCCCTGGATTAAAACTGGAATCTGCAACGCTTTTTACAGTGGACGGAAGAGTTACACTTTTAAGAGAGTCTGCATCTATGAAAGCATATTTTCCGATAGTCTCTACACCTTCCGGAATAGTTACAGATTCAAGGGATTTACACATGGCAAAACACCACTCTGGAATTGTAGTAATACCTTTTTCAATCACGACTGTTTTTAACTTATAGTTATGAGAAAAAGAATCGCTTTCAATTTCTTTTACCGTACCTGGTATTACTATCCTTGTAATTTGGCTTTCACTAATAGCCTTTGTATCAATCTTAGTTACATAGTCCGGAATTTCATATTCTCCAATACGACCTGACGGATATGTTACGAGCTCATAACCACTATTCCCTTTTTTGTAAAGAATCCCATCTATTGTTTGATAAACTCCAGTATTATCTGTCATTTTTATTTTTTCCAATTTTGGCATTTTAATTAAAGCAAAACTAGCAATTGCTTTTATGGTAGATGGAAGAATCAATTCTTTAAGAGAAACTCCGTAAAAAGCATCTGCATAGATTTCTTCCAAAGAACTACCCGCTGTAAACTCAGTAAGTCTTGAATCATTAGCAAATGCATCACATCCTATTATTTTTACGGAATTTCCAAGAGTTACCCTGTTTAAATTTTTAAAGTCAGCAAACGCTGCAAATCCAACACTGGTCACTCCATCTTTCACATTTATCTCTTTGATTTCCCTTGAAAAATCTTCCCATGGATTCGGATGTTCTATTGTTACTTTTCCAGTTTCGCTGTCATAAATCTTAGTAAAGTCATACATTTCTCCACTGCCAAATATTGTCAGAACGCCATTTCCAAAATCCCAATCCAAATACTCTCCGCATGTCCCTTTCTTTTCTGTTGATGGTTTCGGGGTTGAGGTAGGCTTTGGCGTTGCCGTCGGTTTCGGCGTTGCCGTCGGTTTCGGCGTTGCCGTTGGTTTCGGTGTTGCAGTAGGCTTTGGTGTGGCCGTCGGTTTTGGCGTTGCAGTAGGCTTCGGAGTTGCAGTGGGCTTCGGCGTGGACGTAGGTTTCGGAGCTGTAGTAGGCTGTACAGCCTTGACTGTAACATCCTTCTGCGCCGAGATATCTCCAATCTTTAGCGTGATCGTTGTATTACCCGCCTTTTTTGCAGTCAATTTACCATTCTGGTCTACGGAAACAATACTGTCATCCGCAGAAAGCCACTGGACACTGTCAACCGGATAGCATGTTGAATTGCTTTTTTTGTATATTAATTTAAACGTAGCTTTCGCCGTTTTTCCCTCTTCCAAAGAAGTGTCCGAAAGTACGATCTCCGCAGCGATCTGTGTCTTGTCCACATCTATGGTCTGAACCGTTGTACCGGAAACGCTGCTCATGGATTCATCTTTACTTCCCATTTGCCCATCCATACAGAACTCCGCGGATGTGGTGTTCCTTCCAGTTTCATCATTAAGGAAGGAAGAGACTGCGATATATTGATACTCCGGAGTGATTAAAGACTCGTAATGGCCTGTTACCCTGCCAGTCTGATTAACCCAGTCATTTTTTTCCCCATACCATTGGTTGATCCCATAGAGCATGTCATTTGCACTGTTCCAAGCCAGATTTTCTGCATATGACGTAGTTCCACCCGGTGCATAGATACTATACGGCCACATATTACAAGGACGAATATGTTCTCTGCGGACAGATGCCTCCGCGGAACGTATCCTCGCAATATACTCCAGATCGGATGACCACTTTAAGGGCACATAATCAGCCATGGTAAGTTTCTTAGATGGATCCCGCGGATCCTGCACTCCTTCTTCATATGCCTCCCTGCGGATCTCATTGATCCGGTCAAGGACTGCCTGGGATGCTGCCAGATAAGAGCCTTTGATCCCAACTTTCACTTTTTCCGTTGTAGCAGCTGGATGCACTGTCTCATCTTCGGTTTCAGGCACCTCCTCCGATCCGTCTGAGAATAATTCATCTTCCTGAACTTCATCTGAAAAGTCCGGTACTTCCACAGCAGAATCTCCTATGTCCACGGCACCAACATAGGAACAGTTAGAAACCACAAGCGTGATCCCTAACAATACAGATATCAGCTTTTTCTTCATGGTGTTTTCCTTCTTTCTTTTGTGTTTTCAGATATTACCATTGTAGCACTTGAATGTATCATTTTCCATCATTTCCTCCCAGAAAAATATTTTTTGTAATTCATTTTTTGTCAGAATCACTCCTCTTCTTATCACAGTATTTTGAGGGGTGTTTCCGCGGAGACATCTTCCTCATGTATCTATTGTAGCCAGATATCAGGCGCAGTCCGATCTGGTACGAAAGATCGGCATTTCACAGAAAATATTCTGGTCTGAAAACCTGTCAAAAAAATGAGATTGCTGATTGGCCCTGCTGCGGATTTTTCATCTCTGCTTCATATCAATCATTTTGTTTTTGCAACGAAAAACCAAAGGCTTATCTTTATCCGAAATCGAAAATTAAACATACTTTTCAAAATCGAAGAAAAGAAGGAAAACTTAAGCGAAAATTACGGTCTCGATATGGATCGTGACTTGGGAAAGGAGATTGATGCTATGTGTAACTTTTCTGATCTTATTGAGGAAAGAGGTATACAGCAGGGACTTGATTATGGGATAAAAACCACAATAGAAGCATGCAAAGGATTTGGTTCTTCTTATGACAAAGCAAAATCTTTCATCATAGAGAAATACCAGCTCTCAACTGCTGAGGCTGAAATAAAGATGCAAGAATATTGGAACAACTGATCTGATGCAATTTTCCCTTTGCAATCAACTAGAGCAGAATAATCTGCTCTTTTCTTAATCTTTACGAAAACATCAAGAAAGATATATACTTAATCCACACTTGTACAGAAAAAATAATATAACTTAAAAGTACGGTTTCGACATGAGCCGAAGTATTGGAGGAGATTGATGCTATGTGCAACTTTTCTGATTTAATCGAGGAAAGAGCTATCGAGCAGGGTATCGAGCAGGGCATTGAACAGGGCAGGCGGCTAGAGCTTGATTATGGCATCAGAACTGCAATAAAAGCATACAGTATGCTTGGATCTTCCTATGAAAAAGCAAGAGCTTTCATCATGAAAGAGTACAATCTCTCACCTTCTGATGCTGAATCAAAAATGCAGGAATACTGGGAAAACTAATCAAAGAGAGGAACTCCCCTCGCAACCAAAAAGAGCAGGACATCCTGCTCTTTTTCATTTTCCTAGAAAAAAAGTGAATTCGAATTCACTTTTTCAGCGCTCCAAAAAACCAAGCAGCTCCGCGGCAGTAGTCGTCTGTGCGACTTTTGTCATGTACTTTGCATAAGTTCCAATGATCGAGTCCCCGGTATTCCAGTCTGACATTTCCTCAGTGTTTAACCAGAACGCCTTTTTTGCCTTTCTTGCGATCGCTTTTACATACTCTTCCCCTGACCGGTTCTTGTTGTTCCTGGCATCCCCGATGATATAGACGTAGGAATCCCCTGTTACTTTACTCATATTGCTTTTGTAGAATGTCCGGAAAGGAAGTTCGTAATTGGAATAAGCCCCGGAACGCGGGATCGCCTTTAATACCTCGCTGACCGCCGCTGCTGCATCATCCATCTCCATAAACTCTGAAATGTCATAGAGTTTGTTGGTAAATGCATATGTAGAACATCCACCCGGAAACACCTCCTTCATGGCATGCATGAACACCAGCATCAGCTCGGATGCTTCCTTACAGGAACCGGATACATCCAGAATCAGAATCAGATTGGATTTCTGCCGTATCGGTTTCTGGTGGATCAGACACAACGGGATACCACCTGTCTGGCAGCTCTTTTTCACAGTTGCCGGAATATCGATCTTTGATGCCCTGTTTGTCCGTATCTTCCGATTTAACTTTGTACGGAATTTTCTGGCGTTCTCCCGGATGTAATCATAGATCAGCAGCTTTTCCTCCGCGGACATTTTGGAGAACTTCTTATCCAGACAGACATCGCCCTGATATCTGGAATGTACTGCATTTTTCAGCCTGAGTGTCTCCTTGCGGCTTTCAACTGGCTTGTCCTTAAAAATCTCTTTCTGCTGCTTTGCGATCTGCTTTAGCTTTTTCTTAAACTCCCGCTCCTGCCGCTTCAGGTCATCTGCGCTGCGGCATAACTCCCAGTCATTTCTCTCAATCCTTTCATCCACAGAGGTCTCTTTGTCTTTGATCGCTTTCAGCTGACGTCCGATCTCCCGGATCTCCTTAAGCAGCTCTGCGCTGTTGGATTTCGTGCAGGCCCTTAAGGACGCTTCCCTGATCTCCTTTGTCAGCTTCTCCTGCTCCGGTCTTTCTCCGCTTTTGATACAGGCAACAAACCCCGATAAACTCTCCAGGCCTTTCAGACAGGCTTTCAGGTTTCGTACCTTTTCCTGCTTTTTGACTGTTTTTTCTGCCTTTGCGATTTCCTTTTTGTTCTGCTCCTCAAGGACTTTTCGTTTCTCTGCCTGAAGCTTTTCTTTCTTATCATTCAGCTGCCGGATCTTTTCCTGTATGCGGGCTACCTCCTCCTCATGCTCTTTAGTCGCCTTTTCGGAATCCTCTCTCGCCTTATCTGCTGCTTTCCTGGCAGCAGTCCTCTCTTTCTCTTTTTGGAAAAAGAGGGATACAAATTCCCCGTACAAGGGATCAAACTCTTCTGACTGGTCTGAACTGTGGACGACCATGGCATAGAGCAGTCTTTTGATGTCCACTTCTCCCATCCTGCCAAGAACGGAGTAGATCTCTGACGGATCGCAGATGTATCCCTTGTTGGAAAAGAATCGGCAGGCTTCAAAGATAAATTCGTAGAGATAGGAATCCTGTATGTTGTCTGCAGGCTTTGCCCATAACTCCCTGTAGCATGCCAGATCTTCCATATTTCTCCCTCCTAGTAAGCAATGTCATGTATATAGTTTCTAACGGTCGCAGAAACTGCTTCCATGTCCCTCCGGTCTTTTACCAGCAGTCCAAGGGAATTCTGCACACCCTCCCTGCTGCCATCCTTTTCGATATAGGAAGCCCAGTCTACGATCTCGGATACGGACACCGGATGCTTCAGATCCATTTCCTGGAATGCGACCATACAGGATGCAATCCCTGACGCCACCCTCTCATCCACACTGGTCCTGTACTTAAGGACCTCGATGATCTCTGCCCTGGTCTTTTTCTTGATATACAGATATGAGCAGCGGCGTTTCATTGCCCCGGACAGTTCCCTGTATGCATTGGAAGTAAGGATCACGACAGGTTTCTGGTCTTCCGGACAGGATACGGTGCCAAACTGCGGAATATCAATGGAATAATCCTCAAGGTACTCATACAGCATATATTCTGTTTCCTCGGATGCCTTGTCGATCTCATCGATCAGAAGAAGCTTTCTGCCGCTTCCATCAATGGTCTGAAGGACCGGACGGGGGATCAGGAACTCTTTCCCATAGAAATCCACATCTCCTGCCACATGTTTGATCGCATCATTGATCCCCAGGTCTTTGATCTCCTCATTGAGCTTTGGCTTTACGGCTTCCAGGGTAAGGAGCTGTCTCTGATAGTCGTAGTCATACAGGACCTCATCTTTGGTAAGGCCGTCATACATCTGCAGTCTCAGCATCGGAAGCCCCATAACCTCTGCCAGTGCCTTTGCCAGGGAAGTTTTACCAACTCCAGGTGCCCCTTCCACCAGCAGCGGCTTATTAAGTGCAAGCATGCCAAATACGGCATAGCAGATATCATCCGTCGGGATATACCCTGTTTCCTTTAATTTATTTCTGATCTCATTTATTGTCATCTTTCTCCTCCTCAAACAATCCTGTTACATATTTCCAGTATTTTTTCTGTATCCCGGTCTCCATGCTGTACATGGTGAACGCAAAATCTTTCCAGTGCTCCGGCTTTCCTTTGAGGAACTGTCTTACCAGGTCCGGATAGATAGAAAGAACCCGTTTCTGCTCCAGCAGCTTCATCTGCTCCTGGTCTTCTTTTTTTGTCAGCTTACGCTCTTTTCCGGCACTTATTACTTTCTTCATATAAGAAACCCAGTCCGTATCCAGGAACTTCGCATACTCTTTTTTCTCCTCGATATGTATTTCGGAGATCAGCTTTCCTTCCGGACAAGGTTTTACAATGTAAAACTCTCCATAAGTCCCGTCAATTCCTTTTTCGGAGATCAGCTTCTCACGTTTCATCTGGCTGTATACCCGCTCCACTTCCTCGTTCGTAAGCAGCCCGTATCTTCCACTGTTCTCTACACCCTTGATGGTCGCCTGAAATGTCTGCTTCATGCCACGCAGGTTCTTAACGATCGCCGACTCCGTAATATAATCATTCAGGCAGACCAGATCATAGATATCGGAGGCAAGCAGATTTCCAAAGGATTTCAACGATTTCGCACGTTTGACTTTCTGTCGTTCCTGCTCTTCCTCTTCTTCCTCAAATTCTTTCGCCTTTTCCTTATACCATCTCCGCAGATTGGCTGGAGAAAACTCTTCCGGGGAAAATACCTGTTCCGAATACCTCTTTCCCACAAGGGCACGTACCCGGACATCCAGGTTTTCCGTTACCCGATATTGCGGACAGCCGATCTTATCTGCAATCTTTAAACAGGACTTAATGACTGTCCGGTACTCTTTCTCAAATCCGGCAAGTTTTTTCAGCCTTGAGAGTACCGCGTTTGGCATGGAAATACTATTTTCTTTAATGCTGTACAAAAACTCCTGGCCAAATACCTTGTATTTTAAGACATCTCCCCTCTTTATCTGAACTTCCGATACCTGGATCCGATCCTGGCATTCTTTGGCGTGATTATGTTTTAAGAAATCCATGTATTCAAAGAAATCAGCCTCGTCCACAACCTTAAGGAACTCCTGGCATACCGACAGATCTTTAAGCTTTTTTAAAAACAAATACGTTTGTCTCTGCAGGAACTGATGTCCTTCATCCACCAGACACACAGATCTCTTTTTTGAGGACATCAGGTATTTTACTTTTTTACAGACCTCTTCCCTGCTCAAAGGGTTGACACTGGTAGTCATGCTCCCACTGATATATGCAAGCTTTAAGCCTTTCATTGTACGGATATCTTTTTGAATTGCAATCGTTACCTGGATTTCATTTTCATAATATTCCCAAAACTCCATGTCCTTATAAGACCATCCATCCGGCTTGAAAGGAGCCTTCATATCGGTCATGACCGCATCCAAGTTTTGAGGAAACTCTGTTCTTACTCTTTCCTTCCATTCCTCCCGCTTCTGTTGCTGTCTTTGTTTTTCTGCCTTTCTTGCCGTCTTTCTCTCTTTTCTGAGGCGGGCTGCGTCTTCTTCTTTCTTCCTGATATATTCCTCATAATCTTTAAAACAGGCACTGCTCCTGTCTGCACTTATGACTATCACATCCTCCGTACGGTAATCGCTGTCCAGGATCAATTCCAGATGTTTCTTTTCAATACGGAATACATAGCTGCCACCCTCTACAAACAGATGGCCTTTTTTCGTTTTTCTTGCCTTACATCCCGAAAAATCCAGACTGTACTTTGAGCAGATATAGTCCAATAAACTGCGTTCTTTTTCTGTTAATTCTTTTTTCATCAGCATCGCTTCCTTTCGTGTTCTGGTTACAGCTTACCATCCGCGGAGAAAACCCACTTCCCACACGAAAAAACGGATCTATCGGACAAAAAAGTTTTTTGTCATATTGTATTGTTTTTCTCCGGCTTTTCATCAGTATATTTTTGCGGAAAAGCACCGGCAGAATTTCTGCCGGCAGGTTTTTCAATGTCAAATTTCAATATCAGAATTATCCTTTTCGTCTTTCTTCGTCCAACCATACAACAGCAAGTAACATTCCTAAAGACGCAATAAAACAAAGGGTAAAGGCAATAGTATTACATATTGCGGTCGTCATTGTAGTGACAATTATTTTCTCTGGGATGCTTTTCCGTATCCGGATTTCTTTTTCGTCCCCTGCTTTAATCTCGTCAACGGGTTGTCTGACGCTTTCCTCATACTTATTGCCATCATAATTATACCGATATTTAACTTCCAACATGCCGTTTTTCGTACCAGATACATTGATGACATTTGCTTTCACAATTTCGCTATCTGTGTATGTTTTATAATTAGTTACAACACTGATTACAAAAATGATGATACCGACCAAAAAGAATATGGTGCAAATAAGTTTAATATTTTTGTTTGCCATCTGAATTTTCCTCGCTTTCTGAAATTACTTTTACAACAATGATGTCTTCCGTTTTATAATCTCTTTCCAGTATTGCAGCCATATGGACCTTATCGATATAGAAGACGAGATTTCCATGATCTTCTACAAGCAGGTTCTTACAGCCTCTTTTTTGTCTTAGATACACTTGCCATTTACATCAATCCCTTCGTGCTTTGATTACAGGTTATCAGTCAGTGACGCAAATTAGTTCTGACACGAAAAAATGTGCCTTCCGAACAGAAAATAAAAAAGATTCTTGTCATATTGTTTTTTCATTCAGTTCTTTGTCTGGCTGCGGATATTTCATTTCTGCTCCTAATTAATCATTTTACTGTTAGAATGAAAATAATCTGGAGACAGCAAAAAACTTTGTAAATACTGCCAGGACGATGAATGTGAAAACTGTCAGGTAATAAGACTGACAGACGACGCTTGCCAAATATGATTATAGTAATACAAAGAGAGGCATTAAAATGAATCAAAAATATATATCGTTAGAATTAGCAATTGCAAATGATGATTTAGATTTATTTTTTCAAGGCAGTGGGATATATTCTTTTGGCGATAATATATTTTACCCAGTCAGGAGGTCTGTTATGGCAGATGAAGCCATGAATATAATCTACAGCTATTATGGAGAAACCTTAAATCAGTCTATTGTTGAAAAAGTAGAAAATGTATTTATGAGTTATTGTCATACAGGACCGGAAAAGGTATTTATAAGGCATTTGAAATTTTGGCAAGTATAATGAAAAGTGAAAAGGAAGGAAAAGCAACGTTTGTTTGTAACACCCCAAAATTGCGTATGGCTATTGAAGAATCTGTTGCCAATAATACAGAAAAGCTAAAAAATATTCGTGAAAACGAATCCGCCTCAATAAGCGGTGGGATGTATGAACTTATCCATACTGAAAACATCTATTATTATAAAAAATATGGTTTTTTAATTATCAGAAATGCATCAAAGGAAGAAATAGAAAATATTCGTAAGTATATGTCAAGAGAATTTAGTCTGAAGGATGAACGATTAGAAAGAGCAATTGATAAAATAACATGTTATAGAGATATATGTGAAGAGAGTTTGTATTGGATTAACAATCAATGCTTTGTCGATGATAGTAGATGCTTAAAAACAGAAGGATTTTCAGCAAAAAAGCTGTATAAAACAACATATTTGCAACCTATAGGAGCTTATAATTACTTGGTCTATTTAAGGAATAACCCTCAGGCTGCTCTTGAAAATCTGAAAAGCGGATTGCCAAGAAAGTAGGCAGACCAAATGACGCTTACAGTTAAGCGGATATTCACAACCCGTTTCGCTATGCGGCCCTACACCGAATAATTGCTTCGCAGTTTATCAGAAGGAACTTGCACTCCTCCTGATACAAGCAAGCCCCCACCCACTACTTAATGCTTTTCGCAACCATCACAGGAGACTTACTTAATTCGGTTAAAATACGAGATTTAAAAATATATTAGATCAATTTTTAAACATGGAGGCTCTTATGACATACAAAGAATATATGGCAACGAAACCTAGGTTCGTTTATCATGGCGAATCGGAAACAGAATTAAAAGAGAAACTTGAAAATATTACCGGACATAAATACATGGATACAAAAAATCATAAATACGACCCGGTCAAACCTCCTGTTGGAATTATATATGTTAGGAATGATGAAGATAAAGGGTGGATCTCAGACAAATTGGCTTTTCAAGGATGGAATATCCAAATCGTTAATAATATGAACACATTAAGAAAAATTTAAGCAGAGGTATATATGATTGCGAAATATAATAACAACACATATATTGCGAACCTGAGAGATGCGCATATAGTTCTAATGACATATCAAAAGGAAAAAACAACCGAAGGCTTTTCACAAAAAAGAGATTATTATAAGAAAAAAATAAACATAAACGATAAAGGTTTGACGGATTTGTACGACATACATTTCTACGTACAGTATAACGATATCGAAGAAGGCTATAGGAGATGGCTGGTGGACGAAGACCGCGCTATTGGTATCAATGGAAGTATAAAAAATAACGAAGTAATCATTGATGTAAGTCACGATTCAAAACACGTTTCCTGGATTCAATACGATAAAGGCGCAGCGGCCAAAAAAATCAAATTGGATGACTGTGACGGTTTCATAGTAGAAAAAGAATACATAAAACAAGATGGAAAAATCATAACAAAAACAGAAGAAATGCAAGTAGAACCAGATGAATTTAAGCATATGATGGTACAGCTCAGAATAGTTAACTTCTGAAGTCTCCACTACCATATGACAATAGCTTTATTCCTCTCTGAATTAATAATTTATCATATTAAAAATGCCTTATTCTCCACGCTTAACGGAGATTCGGAGATTGTTTCAGCAAACAGAATATGACATCCGAGGCTTGTACGGTTCTACTTCCGCGGAGCCCATTCCAATGCTGATGGATGTGATCGTCATGGCAATGAACTGCCTGATGAGAAAAGATATTGTCTGGTCCGGGGGACTGAAAAAAAGAAGAGTTCAATGCTCTTCTTTTCTGATTGTAGTACAATAATTTGAATTCGAATTCACTTTTTTCCCGATGGAAACCGGTAAGGATATCTCTCTCGGCTTCTCTTTTCCCTGCCATATGATGCATTGCCAGCCCGATGCAAAAGATCGTCATCCAGGATCACTTCTGCATCGTACATCCCCTGGTATTTCGCGATATTCTGTTCTGGAAAATGAGCAATCACTACGATCTTGCCCAGATCATGCAGCGTCCGTATCACCTGTACATAATCCGTATCCCCACTTACCAGGATTGCTATGTCATAGGCATTCTGAAAACCTTTTGCAATCATGTGTGTGGCAATATTAATATCCGTTTCCTTTTCTTCTGTCGTGTAAGTAGAAGGATCATTAATATCAAACTCAACCCCATAAATACGGTGTATATCCTGCCGTCCTTCGATCACTTCCAGATACGGGGTCTTTTTCATTCCGTTAAGCCAGTTGTAGTATCTCTGATAAGGCTCCAACAGCATCAGCTCTTCACATGGCTTATATGCAAACAAATATGTTTTGATCACTTCCGAATCCAACGGGATCTGACGGTTTATCAGCCGTCCTAATTTTTGATAATCGACAAAAGGAGGTTTTCTTCCCCTGTTCTTCCACTTCCAGGAAATAAAAAAATTCTGATAATCAATAAAGACCATTACTTTGTGCATCTTTGCCATCCTTCTCTTTTTTCATCAGCATAGAAAGGTAAGATGTTCTCGTTGTGTCCTCCATGGAATACCCCAAAGCTTCCAAGACATCTTCTATCTGTTTCAATGCTTCTGTCCTTTTTTCTTCCGTATCTGTCAATATCTCCAGCTCCAGGTAGTCTCCCAGATCTTTTACGTTATCCAGACATGCAGTCATATTATTTTTGTTGAGATACAGCCGTTTTTTCTCTACCGGAGATACCGGACAAAAACCGATATGTTCCAGTATTTTTCTGATCGTTTCTCCGTCCCCGACTTCTGTCTCCAGTTCCTGCCTGGTCATAGATACCTGATCCAGTTTTGCACCTTTGTAGGTGATCACACTTGTCTCTTTTGGGGATTCCGAATCCTTTACTGTTCTGATCCTCAGAGCCTCACCCAATGCAGCAAAGTCATGATGTGTGGAGGTATAATATATATCCGTCTCTACGACGCACCTGTTTTCCAGAAATCCTATTTTTTTAAGAGAATCCATGATCTGTTTTCTGTTTTGAATTTTTACCTTGATTTCAACCTCAATGCTCATCCCAGCATCTCCCCATATTTTTCGTGTTGTTCTTACAGTATAAGCGAAAAACAGAAAAACGTCAAACAGGCTGACTTTGTGGACATTCTTTCCTATATTTCCAGAACATCCGAAACACCTTTTTTCAGACATGCAAAAAACGCTTTCCTTTTCCCCCAAGAAAGCAATATAATGCTTCACGCAAGAAGATTGTTCTGCCAGCCGGAATAATCCAGCCAGAAGAAAAGGTTATCGCTGACACCATCTATTCTGTTTTGCAAAATCTGGCATATTACAGAAAAACAAGAAATGAGGAAATATAGTGGAAAGAACATGTGTAGCAATTCCATCAAACGATAAAGACACATCCATGCACCTGGAGATCTATGCACCGGAATATAAGGGCGATCTCAAAGGCCTGATCCAGGTCTGCCATGGAATGACAGAATATATGGGAAGATATGTGAAATTTGCAAAGTATTTTACCAGTCGCGGATACATTGTCTTTGGCAATGACATCATCAGCCACGGACACAGCACCACACCAAGATCATCCTGTTTGTACATTAATGACTGGAACGATACGGTTAAGGATATGGTATCAGCAAGAGAATATGTTGCCCGGAAATATCCAAACCTTCCTATTTATCTTTTGGGATTTTCCCTGGGTTCTTTCATTGTGAGGACAACCCATGACCTGACTCCCTACAAAAAAGAAATCCTGATCGGTACCGGTGCGCAGTCCGCTTTCCTGATGAGGATAATGAGAACCTGGATCGGGAAAAAATATACCGGAAGGATGTCCTGTGCTTCTGATAAGATCCATGATCTGATGTTCGGTACATATGGCAAAAGGTTCAAAGGCAGACCGGCCAATTACTGGCTTTTAACAGATAATGAAAAGAGAATGGAATACGCTGGTGACAGTCTTGTTCGTCAGGATGTATCTCCTGCTTTTTTCTGTGAGTTTTCCAAAGGCATGGAATGTGCCAGCAGAAACCTTAAAAATCCGAATAATACCATTCCGACTTTATTCCTGTATGGAAAAAAAGATCCGGTATCTGGTTTTGGAAAAGGCATCCGAAAAGTGTACAAAGCATACAAAGAAAACAATCCGGATACGGAGATCAGAAGCTTTCCCGGAACCCATGATATCCTGCATGACTCCATGTATGAATCGATATTTAAGACGATCGCCGATTATTTGAGAAAATAATACTACAATCGGAACCCGGTTCTGATTTGACTGCTGCACTGCTTACTGTTTCCATGCAGCAGCGTACAGCAAAATTTTCGCATATTAGAGTAAAACTAAGAAATGAGGGAAAACATGTCAAAAAAATATAAACGAAATAATATCAGATCCACCTGGAAACATGATGACATTAAGATCATATTCTCCGAGCCCGAGATCCAGGCATCGGAGTCAGTAGTACACGTCAAGGATGTTAACGATATTCTTTTCTACTATTACACCATGAAGGTATACAGAAAAACAAATAAGAACTGGAAAAAAGAACTTGTTTCCTTTACCTGGAATTCGCCGGCACTGCTCTGTATCGAAAAAATGGCCGCGGAGCTGTTAAAAGATGATTTTGACGATGGCTCCTGGCAGATGGCAGACTACGGAGATTCCGTATGGTACAAAAAATCCTTTGAAACGGACAGTATCGTAAACGAAGATTACTATCAGATGGGAAGAGTTGTGACATTCTACCGCGGAGAAAGACTCGAATCTTTTTTCATGACTGTCGGAACCAGATTCGATTCCAAACATGATCGGCATACTGACTTCATGCCATGTATCTCCATTAACTTCCTTAACAGGGATGGATTTCTGGGATTTGTTAACACTGTTAAGAATTTCATCAATAAATCCATGATTTTTTTCAACGTAACACAGAAGGAAAACATGGCACTGGAATCAGTATCCAGAAAAATCCTCCGCGGCAAAATGTATGAATACAAAGACCGGTACGAAGGCTACGGATGCAATAAGCTGGACTATGTGTATGTTCCAGGAGACGAGATTTCTCTGACTCTTAAAGAGAAATATGAAGGAGAAGATGTTTTTGTCGACTACAGGTACTGCAGGCTCACCGGCGTAGAGAACAGCAGGATTGGAAACGGCTATATCACCATTACGGGCGGATACAAGATGTTCCGACATACAACGGAATGTCTTGAAAACAAACAGATCAAGATACCTGTTGAGCTGATCATGTATTCCAGTTCTAAAGAACCGAAAGAAAGGCTGACTTTCAACAAAAAACAGTGCGTGAACGATTTCCTGTCGATCATGTCCGATGAAGAAAAGAAAGAGTTTGCCACTACTCCTCTTGATACGATCACCGAAAAGTGGTTTGATGCGGTCGTTAACAGAAGCTGGCTATATCGCAAAGAACATATGTTTAAACACAAAAAGAAAACAGCGAAAAAGATCATAAAAAAGATCAAAAAGAAATGCGAAAGAGAATTGTCAGCTGACTAACACCGCTTTGCAGAGAACTTTCCGCGGAGAAAAGTCAGAAATAAATCTGTAATATGATCATAAGAAAAGCCCACCGACGTACCTGGCTTCTCTGCCGTACGCCGATGGGCTTAATATTTTTATGTCCGCGGATACAAGGATATTATTGCTCCCAGCGTAATCCGCTATATTTCACCGTAACCGTCAAAACTTTATATACGCCAGTATATACCCATATCGTACAGGTTACTTTACCAACCGCCTGGATAAGCCCCTCCGGAGTGACAGTGGCTACTGCTGTATTGCTGCTTTCATAACATAGATTTCTGTGATGTCTAATCTTGTTATCTTTCTTTATTTTTTTGAAAAAACAGCAGTCCCTGAGCCAATTCATCTCATGACTGAAGTCACAAGCATTCTTGACTCAATTTGTAAATTTCCATTTTTGACAAGGCACTTCCCCGCGCCCAAAAGTGCCTGTGAACATATGTTTTTGAGAACGATTCTGAAACTTTATTCAGCACACATATATTCATTCTGCCATTTTTTATTGAAATACCACCGATTCGGTGGTATAATTCATATATCAAATAACAGGAGGTATTGGTCATGAAAAAAATATCTGTTAAAAACTTTAAGGATGAGGAATTCGAGGGAATGTGGAATGAAAAGACCTATAGTTCCAAGATTGACGGAAGACCGGACCTTTATCGCATTTATCTGGACGGCGAATCCATTCATGTCGAAAAAAAAGAGCTTGAGAAAATTGTTGTCGATATAAAAGCCGAGGAGAAGAAACAAAGAGAAAGAGAAAATACTGCGAAACTGGAAAAAATCGAAGCATTAGTCAGCGAACTTAGTTATGAGAATAAGATCAAACTTTTTTGGGAACTTACCAACGATCCGGATATCATTGTTAATGTTCTTAGCAAATCTGGAATAAGTGTAGAACGCATTAATACCTGCTGCAGAGAAATTTTGAAATAAGAAAGGAATGTTGATATGTATAAATACACTCAAGCGGAATTTGTTGCAATGATGGATGAATTAATGGATAAATTTAAGAAAGGCTGCCAAAAATCTGACGCAGAACTTGAGGCTGCCTATAAAATTTTAAATCCCGCTCCTGTCGGCGGGTTTATCGACAGTCTGGTTAAAATGGATAAATATTATGGTACGGATCTGTGGGAAATAAAGCGAAAACAGATTAAATGCTTTATTTCCAAATGTGACAGGTATGAAATGGACGACATCGTGGCTTATTGCCGCGCCAAATTTTTCAAGGATGAAATCAACCGTATCATATATGATAAGTCTATTGCTGAGGAATGCGATGTTTGCATATTTGCGGATAGTACTATATTAAGTCCGGAATGGCCATATTTATGTGCAAAGGTGTATGTCAGCATTACATGGATCGACGAAGGCAAAACCAGTTATACCCGTATTTTTCCATCCGCGGCTGGATTCATGTCATATCAGATCAAGGGCTCCCCGGAAGATGATAGGAAACCAAAAGAACACATGTCTATCCTTGAAATGCGTGAGTTTTTAAAGATATCCAGAGCTGAGTTTTCCAGAAGATACCATATCCCGCTGCGAACCTTAGAAAACTGGGAAAGTGCAACGAACCAGTGTCCCGGATACGTTATGAATCTCCTCGAACGGGCAGTTCTCGAAGATGCTGACAAATCATGATATCAGGGCATAGTCCCTGGAGAGCGGTATCTCTCCGGAGGCTTCTTTCATGTCAATACGCTGCAGGCAGGATTCGAACCTGCAAGCCCCACAGGGACCGGCTGTTTTCAGGACAGGTGCTCTCTCCATACCGAGCAACTGCAGCAAAACGAAGTGTAGAGGATTCGAACCTCTGAATCCTTATCAGATCTCCGGATTAGCAATCCGGTGCAATCGGCCTCTCTGCCAACACTTCTTATATCTCCTTAACTAAGGCAAAACACTCCCGAAGAGATTCGAACTCCTGACACCACGGTTCGTAGCCGTGTGCTCTGTCCACTGAGCTACGGGAGTATATCGGCAGGGTGGGACTCGAACCCACAACGTTTCTGATGTCACGGTTTTACAGACCGCTTGCTTCGCCAATTTGCATACCTACCGTTAATGGGACGGGCAGGAATCGAACCTGCGGCGCATGGATCTTCAGCCCATCGCTCTACCATCTGAGCTACCGTCCCGTTATCTCAGGAGACCTGTCTTACGATCAGGTCATCCATTTTTACATTCCAAAGATCAGATAAAATAATAAGATTATCCAAAGTAGGCATCGCTTGTCCATTCTGCCATTTACAGACGGCCGCCGCGGATATTCCGCAGGCATCCTGTACCTGTTTTATTGTCATCCCGGATTTTTTTCTTATCTCCTTGATTCTTTTTCCTGTTTTATCCATATCTATCGTTACCATCGAAAATCCTCCTTAATTAAATTACATAAAAAAAATACCGCCTGCCATGAAAAAACATAGCAGACGGCTGGAAGATTTCCGCGGAGAGATTACCCAGACACACCCATGTTATTTTTCTCATGACAAATAAAACCAAATTTTCCATAAAAACTTGATACTGAAAAATATCGATATTCTTTGCTTGAGAAAAAATAACTCATATGTCTCATGGTTTAAAATCTCCTTTCTGCTTTCTTGATCTGTCTAAATCATAACAGAACGATTACGAAAAAGCAATTCAACCTGTAGTTTACAAAAAAATGAATTGTAATCAACAGCTCCAAGGCTCTATTTGAGTCAATATAGATGACGGCATAGCCATTAGCTGAACATCAAATTTTAATGATGGTTCTATTTTTGAACTTGCATTATGAATTCTCATTGAAACATTCCATCCGTTATCACACACGACAACTATTGTGTTTTTTGAACCAGTCTTAAATCCTATCTCATAAAATCTTGTAGGCAATTTCAGCACAGGAACATCAATAAGAGCTCTTTTCTTTCCATTTTTTTTATTTAAGGTACCATTAATATTAACAGATTCAATCATCGTAAATCTTCTCTGGTCATTCATGATAATTTTATAAAAATCATTAGTTCCAATCAAATATCGTATCAACAATCCTGGAATTTCTCCTGGATAAGCAACATCAAGACGCTTTAACTCTTTCATAAATGCTTCTAATACTGGTACGTAGCAGTTTGCCTCTTTATCTCCCAAAACATCCCATGTTGCAGGAGCGCCATTTGCTTTGCTTTCATCTCTAATTTTTCTTAATGGCAAAAACACATCATTCACTGATTCAAAATATTCTAAAGAGCACGACTTACCGAACCATTCCCTGCCAAAATCGATTGTATCAGACAATCGACTATGCTTAACCGCCTGATGATTATGTTTACAGGATAAACCTATTTCCCAACCATCACTTCTTATACATAAAACATCTCTTACATCTCCAGTGATGCCCGCAGAATCCGGCTGCAGTCCAATTAGCATTTCGTTTTTTATATCAGATAATCTTGGTTCTAAACGATCAATGATTCGAACTGCCGCCTCTGCCCCAAGCATATATTCTTGCTTTTCGGATGGAGAAAGCATAGAAAAAGCAGCTTTTGCTGTATTCATTTGAGGACTCTTAATTAAAGCAGTTTTTGTAAATTGACTATATTTCTGAAATAATGTATATGCACACGCATACTCAAAGGCTTTGCCGGTTTCAGTCTGTTTTCCACTTTTTGCCATCACCCATTTTGTTTGAAAGTACTCCATATAAGTGTGTGGCGATAATCTCAGCTAATTTGACAGGGACCGCATTACCAATCTGCTTATATTTAGAAGTCAAATCCCCGTAAAATTCCAGATTTGGTGGGAATGTTTGTATTGCGGCCGCTTCTCTCCAACTAAATCGTCTGGTTATACCTTTATCCCCAAATTTCCATAAATCTTTATCTAATTTAACCATATCAGGGGATCCTGGCCATAATGTTACCTGTTTTGCCATAGCCGGAATGGTATAAGAGACTTCATCCCAGTCTCGCTTGCGATTCCTGCTCATGTAGCGGCTGCTGTATGGGGCATCACATACTTCGTCTGGTAATGGTTCTGGGACGTTTTTCAATGCTTCCCTCATTGTCACGCGGTAATTTCTTGGAACCGGAAACTCAAACTGATTGATATTAAGATCCTTACGAAAACCTACAATAATTACCCTTTCCCTATCTTCCGGGACAGCGTAATCTCTGGCATTCAATAATTTATAGAACACACTATAGTCACATTGAGAAAAATCTTCTATAATCGCATCTATTATAGAACCATTGCCCATTGTTAAAAGACCCTTTACATTTTCACCTACAAACATTAACGGTCGTTTCTCTTTAACGATTCTTACATAATGTTTATATAACACGTTTCTTGAATCATCAATTTTTCGTGGTCCACTCAAAGAAAATCCCTGGCATGGAAATCCCCCTAGCATAATGTCCGCATCAGGAATATCCATTGCATTAACTTTTGCAATATCACCACATACTACTTTCGCAGTACTCCAATTCTCATGAGTTTTACAGGCATCTGCATTGTTGTCATTGGCCCAAATTGTCTTGAACCCAGCTCTTTCAAAGCCCATATCAAGACCTCCGGCTCCTGCGAATAAACTTATTGCCGTAAATTCTCTCACGTTTCAAACTCTCCTTTTTTAATTTTAATGCTGCTACATCCACAATCGATCGTGCAGTCATATAATATTATAACATGTATATTATGATTTTTAAAGAAAATCAGGAAGTGAAAAACTCAACACCAAATAGTACAGTAATCTACAGATTATCCACTTCCTGCAGCAAACTGTTCATCTCATATCTCTTCAGCTCATCTTTCAATTTTTCGATATCAATCCGAAGCTTCAGATCCTCAATTCCGCAGCTGATGTCAATATCCCGCTTCATGGTCGCCAGCTTCTCACTTAAATATACCATCTCCCGGTTTGTCTTTAATGCTTTTAAAGGACTTCTGCCAATCCCCAGGTATTCTTTCCAGAAACCATTCAGCTCTTTTTCCTTTTTTGCAACTCCCTCACAGTCATCGATGGCTGCATAGATCTCATCCAGGGATTTATACTCATCCACCAAAGGAGCCGCCGCGGAAGAAACACCTTTGCATCCCGGTATCCCGTCTCCAGGATCTCCGGTGATTGCCAAAAGTACCGGGATCTGCTGCGGATACACCCCTTCTTCTGCATATACGATTTCCGGAGTATACTCAAACACATTTGCCGGAAGGGATTCATATACATCACTTCCAAAGAAACCATAATCTTCCTTGAGCTGTTCCAGCTTGTCCTTGTTTACCACACGCCACATACGGGTGTATTCACTTACCACCTGGAAGTAGTCATGATCCTTGGTAAGTACATAGGCCTGAAGATCCGGTCCCTCAAACTTCTCCACCAGTGAGGCTGCATAGTCATCTGCCTCATAGTCGTCACTCATGAACACGGCACAACCGATCTCCTGAAGAAATTCCTCCATCTGGATAAACTGCTCCTTTAATGGTTTCGCGGTCTCTTTTCGGTTTGCCTTATAGAAGTCCGCTCCAAGCTCCGTCCTTCTGAACGTATCCCTGGTCTTATCAAACACAAAAGCTACATATTCCGGTTTTACCTTCTTATAGATTCCCAGTAGCGTCCGCAACATGGTAAACATGGCATTTGTGTATTTTCCATCTGAAGTATGCAGGATCTGCTCATAATGTTTTTCCTTCTCTTCTTCAGTTTTTGCAAAAAGTATGCTTTTAGGGAGATTCCCATAATAACACGTAGACAGCATGGATGAGCCGTCTATGATCAATAATTCTGGCATTTGTTTTTCCTTTCCGCGGATAACCGCTTATATTGTTTTTACCTGAGCCCCATTGTTTTCCACAAAATCAAATACTCCCGGACATCTTGTCATCCACAAACGAGCATACTCCAGTTTATGACGGTCAAGCATGATCCGGCAGTCTTTTGTTCTCATTTTACAAAAATCAGTCTTAAAATTCTTAACACTCCCGCTTTTTGTTAATTCTGTAATTTTCCTAACATCCGTACAGCGAACAAGTTCCTCTTCCAAATTCAGAACCTGTGGCAGAAAAACAATCTTCAGTTTTCCACAGTACCGGGAGAGCAGCTCAAGATTCTTTTTTAAATTCGATGTCTGTGACACATCTGTATCAAATACCAGCACTACAGTTGTCCCCGCCTGAATAGAAAGCATCTGCGACTTAGGGATGAGATTCTGTACCACATTGAACACCTTTACTTTTCCAGGAATTAATTTCCCAGGTGTTTCTTTTAATGCAGCGATCAATTGCTGCTCGCATGGTCCTTCCACATAATATATACACTTATTCATTTCCCCACTCCATTTCCAGCTCATCCAGCAGAGAATCCTGTGGAAGTGAAGCAAATACATCATTTTCAACCGCACTGCGCAGAGAGTCTGTATTACGTTTCAGTACATCAGAAGCGGAGACTGCGGAAACCTGATAAATCCCATCTTCCAGGTGTTTACGTAGAAATACATAGCTATGCTTTGGCAGGTTCAGATCAAGCATATCCGTATTGTGTGTCGTAAAAATCAGCTGTTCGTTTTCTCCTATACGATCCATCATGATTCCAAAAATGCGTTTTTCAATATCACTTTGGATATAGGAGAAATGTTCATCACAGTAATAAAAGCTGCTTTCTCTTGTTGCCATTGCAGCAAGGAACATCGCTACATCAATCCCTTCCGCAGTACCACTGGATAAGATGTCCCTGTTCAGCAGTTTTCCTTCCTGGATGATGATCTCCGTCCCGCCACGCCGGATGATAAATGTATCTTTCAGATCCTTTGAAATGCTTATATCCTGCAGTGTCGGATCAAGCGTTCCAATTACGGCATGTAATGTTTTTAGTAAAACCTTTTTATTTGCGCCCGTAAGTTTTAATGATTTCTCTATTTCAGGGTACGCAAAACGATATTGTATATTACCCACCAGCTTTTTCAGAGGCTTTGATGCTGCCTCCACTGTTTGATCATTAAGTTTTTTTACACATTTCTCATACGAATCCATTGTATCTATATCTGCAGTCTGATATCGGATATCAATATCCTCATTTAACGCATCAATACGAACTGCCAGTCTCTGTAAACGATAATCCCCATTCACAAAATCTATACAGAAGTATCCGTTGTTATCCGCAGCCATATCAAAAAGCGGGGATGGATTTCCGTCAGATATATATCCAAATATACGGAGTAGTGCTTTCCCAAGACTGGTTTTTCCAGTTGCGTTTGCTCCCATAAGGATTACTGCTTTCTTATATCGGAACCGTTCCCGTCCTTTTAGGTGTTCATGCTCAATGATCGAATTAACAATCTTTTTGGGATAACTGAAATTAATATGAAAATCATCAAACCCGTAAATACCTTTTAATTCCAGATTCAGAACAATCATTTTATGTTCCTCCATTACTTCGTTTTCTACGAATTAATAATATCATATTTAAAGATGCTTTTCAATCCCAGCGGCATTACTGGTTTCTCAGAAGAGTTCCTGTTTCCTCAATCCCCAGATTCTCAAAACAATACCTGGGCTTTCCAACACTCTTCCTGCCATATTCGATTGCCTCAGCCGGACAATGGCAGATGCAGGCCATACAGTGCGTACAATGCTTTCCCCATACAGGTTTCTTATTGTTCATGGTCACATTGTTTAGAGGACAGACTTTTACACATTTTCCACATCCGGTACAGGTCTGATCTGCATAAAATGCCTTTGCTTTTACAAATACTGGATAAAAAACAGAGTTTACCAGACCGCTTTCCATACGTCCACCCAAACCGCATTTTCTTTTCGGTAAATGCTCTCCATGTCTGATCGCTAACACAACTTTAGCAATATCAGGACCTGCTGCCACAACGATCTTCTTTGCAATCTCCACATCTGGAGCATTAAACATGGCAATGTAATTCTCCGGCATAATGATCTGTGCCGTCCCCATATGCTTTAATCCTTTTTTCTCACTCAGTTTCCGATTATATATATCTGCGTTTCCGATACCGCTTCCGCAGCTCATCAGATACCAGACATTCTTCGCCCCGACAAATTCTGTCTGTCCGATCCAGTTAGAAACCACACGCGGGATCCTCCATGCATAAGTCGGAACCACCACTACCAGCTTCTCTCCTGTCTTAACAGGTCCGGTATCGCTCGATTTGATCCGTTCATTCATACAGAGTAGTTTTTCCTGCAGGCTGTCGGCAATCCTCTTTGCTACATATTTACTATTTCCCGATCCTGAAAAATAAACAACCATATCATTTCCTCCTCGCGCCGATTTGTTCTGTTAAAAAGATACCACATCCGTTCCGTTTTCTCAATATCCGCGGAAGCCCTGCTCCGATATTCTTTATCTGTTTGCCATCAAGCTCACCACCTGTAGAAAGTTATAAAAAACACCGCGGATCTCTCTGCGGTGCCTAGGATTATTGTGTTTTTCTCAAAGAACTCACAAACTCTTCCTGTTCTCTGTCTTCCAACTCTCTTTCCTGTTTCGTCTTATTTTTTGATACAGAAACTATTACGAAAAGTAATAACACTGTCGATATGATAATCCAGACGATAAGTGCTGTTATGATGTATTTTTCCATGATCTTTTCCTCCACTTTTTTACATAATATGAAGAAAAATTCTCATGATTCTGGCACCTATTCTATCCACGGAGAACCTTACAGTAATACGTCAAGGTATTCATCAAGCTCATCAAGAGTGCATCCGTTTCTTCCTGCCAGTCTGTCTTCTTCGACAGCAAGCAGTTCTTCTCTTAGCTTCAGCATTTTTTCCCGACGGTTGTAGGTCTCAATATCCATAACAACCAAATCTCCCTCGCCGTTCTTTGTAAGAAATACCGGCTCTGCCGTTTTTCGGCACATATCTGCAATCTCGTTTTCAAATCTACAAACTGCATTCTTAATATAGTTAATCAGTATATCAGAAATCATTCTGCAAGGTATACGGAACGGAAATCAGTGCCTTTTAGTACTCCGCGGAGCCCAATCCTCTATTCCCAGTATCCGCAGAGTCGGCCGCCCATTTTTCCTGATCTTTTCTTCCAGCTCATACTCATAGCCCACGATATACCTTATCTGTTTTGCATTAACTTTCTTAACCGCCCGGATCCGATACTCCCATTCAGGATCAACAGGATTTTTAATTTCCATGGGACGGTAGGCTTCCCAATACTTCTTAGCGATCACTGTATGGGTGGTAAATTTATTCTTATTTTTGTCATGCAGCTCACACAGTACAAGAAACTTTTCTCCATGAAAACCGGAATCCCGCTGTTTCTCAATAGCCTCATGTGCAGTCAGCCAGGTCAGGTATCTGTTATAATCCGGATCAGTGTCATACTTTGGTTTTATTTTCCGCGGAAACAACTCCACAATGATCCAGTTAAACGCAATATTTCCAGAACCTCTTTTGTAATAAGTATTCATTGATACAACATCCACCCACATGTTTTTTGTATCCAATGACTTTACGATATTTTTAACTATATATACTGCCGCGGATTCCCCGCTGTCGATATAATCAAGGTAATCCTTATCCTGTCTCCAGTCCAATGATCTCATCCTTTCTAAACTTTTTCCTCATCCGTCCCGAAAAAAATCTCACAGTATTGTTACCAAAGGCATCAGCCACCTTATCGACTGATGCCTTTAAATTTTATATATGATCAACACTTAAGCAGGTGTCCTCACCTCGATCAAATTTCCATCCGGATCATAGAACCAGACAACCTTCTGTCCCCAGCTGTATGTCATCAGTTTGTTCACGTATTGAATCCGCGGATAAACCCATTCCACCTATGAATCCACAAGATGTTTTACCTGTTCAGTACCGGAGAAACTATCGGTTTTCCATCCCTGTCCAGCAATGGAGTCATTCCGCCTGCATATCCTGATGCGTGAAATACATAGTTTACACCCGTTTCCCTGTCCACCCAGATTTCCATTACGTTCATGGTTCCCTGTGAGTAGACTTTTTCGAATCTGTCGTTTTTTCCCATTATGAACACCCTCTTTTCTTAAGTATTATTTGCTCATTGTCAGTATATACTGTTTGGATATTACAAATATCTACGAACCGACGGATATATTTTACAATACCGGTTTCAGCCCTTCGCATGATTCTCGAAATACTCTTTCAGAACGGCCAGACTTTCCTTCCGTAATACACCGGATGTCACCTGTGGCTTCCAGAACGAATTTTTAAATACCATACTGGAACAGTTACACCCGGCATTGCCAAGGATATGTTCCAGATCCGTATTGCTCGCACCATAGACAAGCCTTCCCAATTTCACCCAGACCATTGCACCGCTACACATGAAACACGGTTCGCAGCTGGAATAAAGCGTATATTCGTGCAGATCCGTAATGCCTGTCTGTGCACAGAATTCCCGGATTAGTCCCGCTTCTCCATGAAAGGTCGGATCATGTTTTGTATAGATCTGATTTTCATTACAGAACACAGCCTTTCCGTCTTTTACCAGCACTGCTCCAAAGGGTTCATTTCCATGCTCCACTGCCAGTTTGGAAAGCTCAATTGCTTTTTCCATGAATACTTCATCCTGCATCGTATAACACATCTGAACCTCCGTTATGATTTAATTGATATTTTTAGTATAGCATTTTGCAGTATTACAATCAATACATGAAACGTCGGGATTTTTCAATCCTTTTATCCACGAATACCTACATCATTTTTTACAGTACATCATGTTCCTCAAAAAGTGAATTCGAATTCACTTTTTTTACTCTCTTCCTACTTGACACAAAAAAATAATCCCACTGATATGACATGCAATATCTATACGTTTTGTCAGCAGGATTATGGTTTTTACTCCGCAGAGAATATTTCACTTATCAGCCATACTCATCTTGCACGTTCGATTTTCAGATCCGAATATCAGGTCCGCAGCCCATCCGCGGATAACACCAGTCTTTCCATCATCATCATACAAGCTACCTTTCCTGTATTATTTTTAGTCTGTTTTTCTTGCCGCGGATGTTTCAATTCCTAAATTCATAAGCTGCCTTTACCTTACATACGCTGCAATTGATTGACTATACTTTCGGTCCTTCGAATTGCTTCTTCTACCTGCCTTTTTGCATTATTGATCCGGTCCTGGACCACCCAGTCCACAACAAATCCATCAAAAAAATAATCCGCAAAAGAAAGAAAATCTCCAGTATCGATATTCAAGTTACATACCATATTTACATCATTTAATTCTCTACTGAAATTACGAAGATCATACTTTGCCTGCTCCATATTCCGTTTGGCCTGATCCATTTTAGAATGTTTTAACATCGTAGTAAAAAAGCCGCCGCCAAACATATCTACCAGTCCCCAGTTCTTTGCACTGTTTAAATTTTCTTTTGCCGCCTGAAGACTGTTCAAGGCTCTACGCCCAGCTTCAATTGCTTCTCTCTTTTCTTTTTCAATATCATATCCCATTCGTTTTCTCCTCCTGATCCATTATGAATGTGACGTCACCAAAGCTATAATGCCACCGACAATCAATAATGGAAAAGCAATGTACATCAGTCCACCTACAACCATACCAATCAATATCACCGGGAAGAAAATAACTGTACAAAGTAGTTTCATAATTCCCCAGGATGCTCTTAACCCAAAAACAAAAAATTTTCCAACAAACCAAATCATACAAATTGTAAATAATAACGATAACATTTTTTTCTCCTTCTGAAACTCATTTTGATATGTGTCTTTCATTTTTTCTGTTCTTTTTCTGATAAATATTCAGATGTGTTCTTTATACCAAGCTTATTACTGAATGCCGGATTTTTCTCCATCTTTTCTATTATCCGGATTAATCGAATTCTCTGTGCCGCTTCCATCTGATCACCCCATTTATATTCTGTTTTTTTGTTGATATTGTCACTATAACAAATTTATTTTTCATAATACACATCCACCATGAGGAATTGCATCTTTATATTTCTCGAATTTTGAGAATTCTCTCTTTATATTTCTCTGCACGAATTGTTTTCTATCTATGCTGACTCTTTTATAATAAGCATATCCGAGCAACATCATAGATTATTATTAAAAGGGAGATTATGCTATGCGAATTGAAAACTTACAAAATGAAAACAGAAAATATGCGAAAAGTATCGGAAACTTCCATGTGCTTGAATATGTGCAGGATGCCAGCGTTTCACCTATGAATGCAATGAATGAGTATTTCATGAGTAAAATGAATGTCAGAAGAAGACAGGTTGTTATTGATATTGATAAAGACCATTCAGCTGTTATCCAGGCTGGTTCCATGCAGTGGATGGGTGGTAATGTACAAGCCACATCTGGTGTAAAAGGTATCGGAGATTTCCTTGGAAAGGCACTCAAGGGTGCGGTTACAAAAGAAACCGCAGTTAAACCGGAATATGTTGGCGAAGGCTGTCTGGTACTGGAACCAACATATAAATACATTATTCTTGCAGATGTTGGCAAGTGGGGATCAGCCGGAATGACAATTGAAGATGGCATGTTCCTGGCTTGTGATGCAAATGTAAAAAGTAAAGTTGTAGCCAGAAAGAACCTTTCATCAGCAGTATTAGGTAGCGAAGGTCTGTTTAATCTGAGTTTGCAGGGAAATGGTGTAGCTGCACTGGAGTCTAATGTTCCCGAAGATGAATTGATTGAAGTCATATTGGAAAATGATGAACTGAAAATTGATGGAAACCTTGCTGTATGCTGGTCATCAAATCTTGAATTTACCGTAGAAAGATCTACAAAAACACTTGTCGGATCTGCAGTTAGCGGAGAGGGCCTGGTAAATGTTTATCGTGGAACAGGACGGGTACTGATGTGTCCGGTCGCACCGACAACTTCCTTGTTTGAGTCCACCAACACCATGGCTGCAAAAGCTGCTGCTAAATCCAGCAATACATTTGGAAAATAAGCGTAAAACACATTCTCACGTAAACAACAAACAATCACTTCCAAAGAGAAACAACATTTAAAGATATTTGAAAAAATCACCTTCAGACTATTTTTTTTATAGTCTGAAGGTGATTTTAAAATTCCCAATATACTCTAGCTTTACGGCAGTATCTCAAGCCAGTATCCATCTGGATCTACAATGAAATAGATTCCCATTGCTTCATTTTCGAAACAAATGCATCCCATCTCTTCATGCTTCTTATGCGCTGCCTCGTAATCCTCTGCCTGGAATGCCAGGTGGAATTCGCATTCACCCAGATTATATGGCTGTGGATGATCTTTAAGCCAGGTAAGCTCCAACTCAAAATCACTTACATCATTGCTCAAATACACAATGATAAAATCATCGGTAGTCTTTCTTCTCACTTCGTGCAGATCAAGGGCCTCGTTGTAAAATTTAATAGATCGGTCCAGGTCTGATACATTGTAGTTTTCGTGAATCATCTTAAACTTCATAATTCTTCTCCTTTTGCACATTCTGTGTTTTTAATACGTGATTTATATTGCGGATATTCTGTAATAAACCGCTTAATTACATTGGCATCATTCCAGTAATGCATTGGAAAAATGACATTGCAATCTACATTTTTAAG
>ERZ826764.701-NODE-701-length-45548-cov-3.523575_pt1 | contig 45548 bp, 29 predicted proteins | sample MGYA00519870_ERZ826764 | MGnify/ENA primary metagenome ERZ826764 (study PRJEB31778, sample SAMEA3449239) | human gut metagenome | biome: human gut; feature: human-associated habitat; material: faeces | place: United Kingdom | collected 2010/2012 ...
GTTTTGCTCTTTAAAGCTCCGACAGGGGTATAGGTCTTCTCCTGGATGAGCTGCAAAAATTTTGACTGCAGATTATATGGCAGGAGTCCGATTTCATCAAGAAAGAGTGTTCCTCCGTCGGCCAGCTCCACCTGACCGGGCTTTCCTTTTTTACTGGCGCTTGTAAAAGCTCCGGAAGCATATCCGAACAGTTCCGATTCGATGAGGCTTTCGGGAATGGATCCGCAGTTGATGGTAACAAAAGGTTTCTGTGCGCGGTTGCTGTTTTTATGGATATGACGTGCAAGAGCCGTTTTACCGGTGCCGGATTCTCCCTGGATCAGTATGGTAGAGTCGAAGTAGGCGATCCGGGAGATGGTCTGATTGATATCTGCCATGGCTCTGTCTGAAATCACCAGTTCATCAAAGGAGAGAGAGGACTGGGATGTTTGTGGACGATCAGAAGCTTTGGCGGGAAAAGCCAGGATCTGCTCTATATAACAGTCCGCGTCATCCGGGTCTTCTGCGAGGCGAGTGACGGATACTTCCAGTGGAGCATCAGTCCCTTCCTGTAAAACCCGCGTTTCGGATTTCTTATCCCGAATGCATTCCCGGATCAGGGATATAGACGTGTACTTTTCCGGAAGTTGAGAAAACGCATGGAAGTCAGTACTTTCATCAATTTGAAAATGCTGATCGAACGCAGGATTTCGATACAGGATCGTTTCGCTGGAATCCACAACGCAAAGAGGCTCTCTTATGGTTTCCAGTATATCTTTATAGAAATTTTTTTTCATAATTTATAAAAACCCATTCAAATGTAAAAAGTATTACTTTATAATATAAATATAACAAGGGTTTGGGACACTTTCAACATGAATTGATAAAAAAGGAACAATATGAATTTTTACAAGACGATTGAAGCAAATACCGATCAGATGGTGTCGGATATTAGTACATTGATCAAGTATAAAAGTATCCAGGGTGAAGCCGAGGACGGAATGCCTTATGGAAAAGAGATGGATGATGCCTTGAACTGTGTTCTGGATCTGGCAGAGAAAATGGGTTTTCGGACAAAGAAGCTGGATGGATACTGCGGATATGCAGAGTATGGGGAAAGCGATACATATATAGGCATTTTCTCACACGTTGACGTCAACGATGAAGACGATAACGAATGGAAGTACGATCCTTACGGAGGAATCGTAGATCAGGGAAGGATCTACGGCTCTTCTGCGGTGGATAAAGGTGCTCTCATCGCGGTACTTTATGCCTTGAAAGCTGTAAAGGAATCAAAATGCAGCCTGAAACGAAAGGTTCGGCTGATCATCGGAACGGATAACCGGAGATACTTTTCGGATATGGATGTATACATGAAGCACGAAAATCCACCTATTGCAGGCTTTTCTGTAGATGGACATTTTCCTGTCACGTATGCGGAGAAGGCGCTGAGTATGTTCGAGTTCGAGAAAAAAATCGTACAGGACGGGGAAGAATACATCGAGTACATGCATGGCGGCAAAGTGGACAATCTGGTTCCGGGATATTGCAGTGCAAAGCTGGTGACACAGAGAAAAACGGATATCTTAAAGAAAATGGAAGTCTATATTGCGGAAAGCCGTCATGATATCAATGCAAAGCTTCTGGATGACGGAGTGATGCTGGAGGTTTTCGGAAAGGAAAAGCATTGTGCTTCGATCGAGAAGGGAATCAACAGTATTGCGATCATGCTGGATTTCCTGCGTTATATCCAATTCGGTTCAAAAGATCTGCGTGAAGTCGTGGAGTTTCTTTGCGATAAGATCGGTTTTGATATTTACGGGGAGCGGATGGGTATCGGATACGAGGACGAATTGACTGGAAAAACAACCTTGAATCTGGGTACCTTGGTGTTTGAAGACGGGACGCTGACGATCCGGATCGACAGCAGATTTCCCATTACAGCTAATTATTATCAGGCGATCGAGGTGATCAACTCGACGTTCGAAAAAGAAGGCTTTCAAATCAATGAATGTTCTTACTGGCCGCCAACGTATTTGCCGAAAAATCATTTTCTGATCGAAGCGCTTTTAAAAAGCTATAGGGAAGTTACGGGCGATGACAGTGAGCCGGTTTCCGGAACCAGTGCAAGCTATTCGAAGGTAATGGCCAACATTGCAGCATTCGGTGCACATTATCCGGGAGAAGGGATCACCTGGGAACAGATCGATGAATCTCTGGAAATCGATACATTGATCAAAACAACGAAAATTTATGCCAATGCTATCTACAGACTTTGCACGGAGATATAATAAGGCGAAAACGACTTATAAATAAAACGTACGCATTGAATAAGGCGGAAACGACTTACGCGTAAAAATAAATTAAGTTAAAATCAACTCGATTAAAAATAGATCTCAAAAAGATTTTTCATCTGGCAGCAAATAAGTTATATTTTTCACATAAAACTATGACTTTTTTGCTGTTTTTTTATTTGGCATGGATATTGCGATATTATGAGTTTAGAAAATCAATTACAGTTTTGAGGAGGTTATTATGGAAAAGGAAAAGAGAAAATTCAAATTAAAAACCCCAAACTCATATGTTGTCATCATGGCCATTATTGCCATCGTAGCTGTACTGTCCTGGATCATTCCAGGAGGTGCGTATGATTATGTAGATCCAAATGCGGACAAGCTGGAGCCTATTGCCGGCACGTTCCATACGATCGCATCTCATCCACAGGGACTGTGGGCTGTGATCATGGCTCCTATCACAGGATTCATGGATTCTGTTGATATTATCTTATACTGTCTGGTGATCGGTGGATACATTGCACTGGTTATGAAGACTGGCGCACTGGATGCAGCTATCGGAACTACGATGAAGCGGTTAGAAGGAAAAGAAATCATGCTGATCCCTACGCTGATGCTGATCTTCTCCATTGCCGGTGCAGCATTTGGTATCGAAGAAGAAACACTGCCGTTCTTCCCGGTCCTGATCCCGATCTTTATTGCAGCAGGATATGACTCGCTGGTAGGACTTTCTGTTATAAAAATAGGGGCAGCACTGGGCGTTATGGCATCCATTGCAAATCCGTTCGCAGTTGCTATCGCAAGTAAATTCGCAGGGATCTCCATGGCAGATGGAATCGGTATCCGTATTATACTTCTCTGCATCTACATCCCGACCGGCATCATATTTACGATGCATTACGCAAAGAAAATCCAGAAGGATCCTACGAAATCCCTGGTTTACGCACAGGCTGAAGAAAATAAAAAATTCTTCTTAGGAAACGGGTTTGACAAAAATGATCTGCCTGAATTCACTTTAAAACGGAAACTCATCCTGATCGTATTCGGATTATCCTTCCTTATCATGATCTGGGGCGTACTGTCCTGGGAAGACTTGGGCGTTACGATCTGGCCGACTATGGGATGGTGGTTCCCGGAACTGACTGCAGTATTCCTGGTTGCAAGCATCATAGTAGCTATAATCGACAGAATCAAGGTAGATGCTTTCATGGATATCTTCATCAAAGGTGCAGCTGATTTATTAAGCGTTGCGATCATCATCGGAGTAGCACGTGGTGTATCCGTGATCATGTCGGATGCCTCCATCACCGAGACACTTTTACATTATTGTGAAACTGCAGTATCCAATATGTCTTCCGGATTATTTGCAGGAGGGAACTATCTGATCTTCCTGGTGTTATCATTCTTCATTCCGTCCAGTTCCGGTCTGGCAACATTGTCCATGAGCATCATGTCGCCGCTTGCTGACTTCGCAGGAGTCGGAAGAGAAATCGTTATTATTGCTTACCAGTCTGCAAATGCGATGATCTCTCTGATCGCACCGACATGCGGCCTGCTGATGGGTGTTCTGGCAATGACAAAAACTTCTTTTGGAACATGGGTACGCTTCGTGTGGAAGCTGTTAGTGTTTATTGCGATCGTTACCGTACTGGTACTTGTATTAGCTTGTGTGTTCCTGTATTAAAGCAGATCGAGGTGAAAGATGATGAAAGAAAGACTATTAACAAATACAGAACCTATTGATGTATTCCATTACTTTGAAGACCTGACATTCATCCCGCGTGAATCGGGAAATGAAAAGGAAGTGTCGGATTATCTGGTGAACTTTGCCAAAGAGCATGGTCTGGAATACAAGCAGGATGAATGGTACAACGTTCTGATCCGCAAAGAAGCCACTCCCGGCTATGAGGACCATCCAGGTGTGATCGTTCAGGCGCATATGGATATGGTGTGTGAGAAAAACGGAGATGTAGAGCATGATTTTGCGAAGGATCCAATCGTGTTTGAGGTGGAAGATGATCGTGTCATTGCGAAAAACACTACCTTAGGTGCTGATGACGGAATTGGTGTTTCGTTCGGTCTGGCGCTGCTGGCGGATGATTCTATCAAACACCCGGCGATCGAATTCGTATGTACATCTGATGAAGAACGAGGCTTGCAGGGAATTGAAAACTTCGATTTCACGCAGTTAAAGGGCGACTACGTTATCAACGTAGACAGTGATGATGAAGGAGTAGTCGTTGTAGGATGCGCAGGCGGTCCGGTCGTAAAGGTCAATGTGCCGATCAGAAAAGTTCCGGCAGATCATAAAAAAGAGTACTATGCGATCAAAATCACAGGGCTGCGCGGAGGACATTCCGGAGAGGATATCCACAGAGGTCGTGCCAATGCCAATAAGCTGCTGATCCGTGTATTAAGAGCATTGGAGGAAAATGTAAGATTCGATCTGAGCGATATCACAGGCGGTCTGAAATACAATGCGATCCCGCGTAATGCAGAAGCTGTAATCGGGATCGAAAAGGAAGATAAAGCTGCTGTGGATGCTGTGATAGAACGCTTCAGCGGGATATTTGCAGATGAGTATCGTGTAAATGATCCGGGAATCACACTGGAATCTGTTCCGCAGGAAACTGCAGATCATATTCTCGATGAGGCTTCCAGCAGAAGGGTGCTGGATTACATTGATTTCACAGAAACAGGGATCATCAGAAGGGATCAGGACTACCCGCAGTTCGTAGAAAGTTCTGTAAGTCTTGGAACTATCTCCATAAAGAATGACTCTGCAGAGATCTGGATCATGACAAGAAGTTCAAAAGAAAGTCAGCACAGAGCAATGTTCCAGCGTATCATTTCGCTGACCAAGGCATACGATGGAATCTATGAAGTGATGTCTGACTGCCCTGCATGGGAGTTTGATTCGGAATCACAGTTAAAGAAGAAGTTCGAGGATGTATTCAGAGAACTGTACGGAAAGGATCCATCCTTTATGATCCTGCATGCAGGTCTGGAACCGTGTGAGTTTGCAGTGAAGGTGGATCGTAAACTGGACATGATCTCGCTTGGACCGGATATCCGTGATCTTCACGCCCCAGGGGAGTACGTAGTCATTTCTTCGACACAGAGAGTCTGGGAATGCTTTAAACGTCTGATCGAAAGCTTATAAAAGAAAATCATGATATTTGTCCTATAAAAAATGCCGTTTCGGCGGTCTGCAGGGTGATGCAGGCTGACCGAAGCGGCATTTTTGTGATCGTGAAGTTGATCGATTTGCAAAGTTTGCGTTTACATAAAATATAATTATGCCATTTCACGGATGAGGTTGACCATTTCGATGGCACTTTCCGCACAGTCGGAACCTTTGTTTCCTGCCTTTGTGCCGGCACGTTCAATGGCCTGTTCGATGTTCTCCGTAGTAACGACGCCGAACATTACAGGAATGCCTGTCGAGAGGGAAACCTGAGCGATACCTTTGGAAACCTCATTGCAGACGTAGTCGTAGTGGCTGGTAGCTCCGCGGATCACTGCACCGAGGCAGATCACGGCATCGTACTTGCCGCTTTCAGCCATCTTGGAGGCGATGAGAGGGATCTCAAACGCACCAGGGACCCATGCTACATGGATATCCTCTTCTTCTACGTTGTGACGTTTCAGCGTGTCCAGAGCACCGGAGAGGAGCTTGGATGTAATAAATTCGTTGAAACGTGCTGCAATAATGCCGACTCTGATTTTTTCCGATACTAATTTTCCTTCATATACTTTCATGTTCTTTTCCTTTCGTTTTGTGTGTGTTAGCGGTATGAATTACATGTCTTCCAGCAGGTGGCCCATGCGGCTCTTCTTGGTACGCAGGTACACCAGATCGTTTTTGTTGGCTTTGATCTGGATCGGGACGCGCTCGGTGATCTCCATGCCGAAATCAGACAGCTGATAGATCTTGTCCGGATTGTTGGTCAGAAGACGCAGTTCCTTTGCACCGAGATCTCTGAGGATCTGTGCACCGATGTAGTATTCGCGCAGGTCTCCGGCAAAGCCCAAGGCAATATTGGCGTCCAGGGTGTCAAGGCCTTTTTCCTGCAGTTCATAAGCCTTGAGTTTATTGATGAGACCGATCCCTCTGCCTTCCTGGCGCATGTAGAGGAGAATGCCTCTGCCTTCTTTTTCGATCTGGGTCATGGCTGCTGCCAGCTGATCGCCGCAGTCGCAGCGTAAAGATCCGAAGGTATCTCCCGTCATGCATTCGCTGTGGACTCTGCAAAGAAGATTCTTGCCGTCGCCGATGTCGCCTTTGACCAGAGCGATGTGGTGCTCTCCGTTGAGACGGTTTACGTAGCCGTAGGCCTTGAAGCTGCCGTATTTTGTCGGAAGGTTGACTGCTGCTTCACAGTCCACCAGTTTTTCATGGCGTTTGCGGTAGTCCTGCAGTCCCTTTATAGTGATGAATTTCATATCGTATTTTTTGGCCAGCTCGATCAGTTCAGGGGTACGCATCATGGTACCGTCTTCACGCATTACTTCGCAGCAGAGTCCGCATTCCTTAAGACCTGCCAGGCGAAGGAGATCGACGGTGGCTTCCGTGTGGCCGTTTCGCTCCAGGACGCCGTTTTTCTTGGCTTTCAGCGGGAACATGTGCCCGGGGCGGCGGAAATCCTGCGGCTTGGAATTTTCATCGACACAGGCTCTTGCGGTCAGTCCGCGTTCTTCTGCGGAGATGCCGGTAGTAGTGTTCACGTGGTCGATAGAAACGGTGAACGCTGTTTCGTGGTTGTCGGTGTTTTCGCTGACCATCTGCGGGAACTGCAGCTTCATGCAGTACTCTGCGCTCATAGGCATGCAGATCAGACCCTTGGCTTCTTTGGCCATAAGGTTCACGTTTTCGGTCGTTGCAAATTCTGCGGCGCAGATCATGTCTCCTTCGTTTTCGCGATCTTCGTCGTCGGTCACGAGGATGACTTTTCCCTGACGCAGATCTTCTAAAGCTTCTTCGATGGTGTTAAATTGAAACATATTGTAATACCTCCTGTGGTCCTTTAAAATCCATTTTGTAATAAAAATTCTGCTGTTATCCCGGATGATGCGGGATGTGAACTGCTGTCGCTGCTGCCGTCTGAGTGAAGATCTCCACTCGTGTTTCCCTGATAGGGCTGCAAAAGCTTCGCAACGTATTTGCCGACGCAGTCGTTTTCCAGATTGACCATATCGCCGTTTTTCTTTTCGGAAAGAATGGTTTTCGCGGCGGTGTGGGGAATGATGGAAACTTGGAACCTGTCTTTGTCTTCCCGCGCTACGGTCAGGCTGATGCCGTCTATGGTAATGGAGCCTTTTTCTATGATGAATCGCATCAGTTCCGGCGGTGTTTTTATGGTATACCATATGGCATTGTCATCTTTTTTGATATCGGTTATGGTCCCGGTGCCGTCGATGTGACCGGAAACGATGTGACCGCCGAACCTGCCGTCTGCTTTCATGGCTCGTTCCAGATTGACGTGACTGCCGGGACGAAGAGTTCCCAGAGAGGAACGGTTCAGGGTCTCGTGCATTACATCCGCTGTAAACTGATTTTTGCTGAAGCTGGTCACTGTCAGGCATACGCCGTTGACGGCGATACTGTCTCCGAGGTGAACGTCTTTTAGCACTGTTTCGGCAGCGATGGTGAGAACGGCGGAGGCTGCTCCGCGGTTGATGGTCCTGATCGTTCCTATTTCTTCGATGATGCCTGTGAACATGAAATCACCTCGCTTTCTATGAGGATATCATCACCCAGCATACGGATATCAGGCGTTCCCAGTGCAAAGCATTCTGCCGGGAGTTCTACGCCGGCGCCTCCGACAGGACCGGGTGCCTCCTGGCTTCCAAAGATTTTCGGGGCGATGTAGGTTTGTATTTTATTGACGATCCCGCAGGAGAGGGCAGACCAGGCGATCTGGCTTCCGCCTTCGATGAGGACGCTGTCGATTTTTTCCTTTCCCAGGACTTCCATCAGTGCGTGCAGATCCGGGTGCCCGTCTTTTAAAGGAAGGGGCAGGATCCGGCAGCCGGCAGCCTTAAGTGCTTCTGCTTTGCGGGAAATTTCCGGGAGAGATGAGCGCAGCACCGGAGAGCCTGTATCGGAAGTCTGTAGAAGGTCTGCTCCGACTGCGATGATGGTCGGGATCTCTTTTGCTGTGCGGACGATCTGAGAATCCAGCGGGATCCGCAGTTTTGTGTCGCAGATCACTCGAAGAGGATCTTTGCCGCCTTCGATCCTGCAGTTGAGCAGGGGATCATCGGTAAGCACCGTGCCGATCCCTGCGAGAATAGCTGCGTGCCTGTTCCTGTCTTTATGGACGTTTTCTCTTGCTTTTTCTCCTGTGATCCAGCGGGATGCTCCCGTTCTGGTTGCGATCCTGCCGTCCATCGTCATGGCGTATTTCAGCGTGACATAGGGCATTCCTGTCTGGATATAATGGAAGAAAATCGCATTTATAGCGTCGCATTCTTCACGCATGAAGTCTTCAGTTACTTCTATACCGTGCTCCCGAAGGATCCGGGATCCTTTGCCGGAGACCAGCGGGTTGGGATCACGTGATCCGATGATCACATGTTTGATGCCGCTTTCGAGTATAGCCTCGGTGCATGGTGGCTGTTTGCCGTGGTGACAGCAGGGCTCCAGAGTCACATAGATGGTGGCTCCTTCCGGCGACTGGGTGCAGGCGGCCAGAGCAGCGCGTTCTGCATGGAGGTCGCCGTACCGTGCATGGTATCCCTGCCCGATGATCTGATCGTCTTTTACGATCACGGCACCTACCAGCGGGTTGGGACTGGTGTGGCCGGTACCTTGCAAGGCCAGCTGGATGGCCAGTTTCATATAGTCGCTATTGATCATGTTGATATCCTTTCTGTTGATATGAATAAAGCCCCGATCCGGCAGGATCGGGGCAGTTGTTTTTTGAAGGTGCGGAGCACTTTGCACAAGATGCTCGCAGAGCGCTTTGCAGGAGAAATAAGGCTTCCTGCTGCATGTCTGTTATGAAAAAAGCTCTGAAACCAGTGGCTTCAGAGCTGATGCATACAAAACAAACGTGTCACACGCATTGTTATCTTCTATCATCCAGACTGTACTGTCGGTTTTGGAATCTCACCAAATCAACGCTGCAGCGCTCGCGGACTTTACCGCCGGTCGGGAATTTCACCCTGCCCCGAAGATGTTTATGAAACTATAATCATGTTAGACCTGTGGGGGACTTTTGTCAATAGGAAATTCTGAAAAATTTAGGGATGGGGATCCAAATTTAAAAATCCAGGGCTGATGCTGGAATTCATCGTTCTGCAAGGAATTTTCAAAAAATTATCAAAAAATGCTTGACTTTGTGGGGTGTTCGGGTATAATTTAAGTATACCAAAAAGGTAAAGTAATTGTGAGGGCGGCTGCACAGGCTGCAAAGCGGTGCGATCCAGCGATCCAGCGATCCAGCGATCCAGCGATCCAGCGTTCCAGCAGCAGGCAAGTGTGAAGGCCCGGCATGTAGATCATAGAGATCATTTTCAAGGAGGTAAGAAACATGAGATTTTTTATTTGTGAACATTGTAAGAACATCGTAACTTTTGTAGAGGACAGTGGCGTTCCAGTAATGTGTTGTGGCCAGAAGATGACTGAACTGGTTGCCAACACGACGGATGCGGCACAGGAAAAGCATGTTCCGGTCGTAGAAAAAGACGGTGACAAGTTGATCGTAAGCGTTGGAAGCGTAGAGCATCCAATGACAGAAGAGCATCATATCGCATGGATCGCTGTTGAGACTAAGAATGGCAGCCAGATCAAATATCTGGATCATACCGGAGCACCTAAGATGGAATTTGCACTGGGCGGTGAAGATGTGGAAGCCGTTTATGCATACTGCAATCTCCACGGACTCTGGAAAGCATAAACTCAACAGGAGAGTAAAACAGGAGCAATAAAACATGTCAAATTTAACGTGCAAAGCACTGGCAGCTGCGGCCGTTTCCCTGCTGGAGGAACGGCCGCTTGATAAGATCACCGTGCGTGATATTACTGACAGGTGTGGGCTGACGCGAAACACCTTTTATTATCATTTTCAGGATATTTACGATTTGCTGGGATATATTTTTCGGGAAGAAGCTGATGCCACTTTAGAAAAATACTCAGTCAAGGGAGACTGGAAGGAAGTCTTTCTTGACATTTTGTCGTATCTGAAAATGAAGAAAAGGATGATCGAACACGTTTACTATTCCACGCGAAAAGAAGAACTTGAATTTTATGTACAGCAGGTAGTCGGTGTCTATGCACTTCAGTTTATCGAGATCGAAACGGCGGGTCAGGAAGTCAGCAAACTGGTCAAGGGAACGGTTGCAGATTTTTATCGGAATGCGTTTGTCGGAGCCACCTTTCAGTGGATCAGGGATGGCATGAAGGCTACGCCGACGGTCATGGCGGCATTATATGATAATATGTTTCGTGGTACGCTGCAGCAGGCTATCGACAGCGCACGGGAAGTATTGGATTAAGAGCCGCCTTTGCAGAAAAAAACAGAAAGAATCCATTGGGCAAAAAGAGACTGATGCACAAATTTTGTGCATGGTCTTTTTTTTGATTATTTGGTTTTAAATGGGAGGGTGGTAAACTTACGCTGTAGATTTTTTCAAGATATGGGGTGATAGAAATTATGTTGAAACTAGGTGAGGCGATCACGCGGAAACGGAAGCTGATTCTGGTGGTTGCCGTACTGCTTTTGATCCCGTCTGTCCTTGGTATGATAGCGACGCGGATCAACTACGATGTCCTGAGTTATCTGCCGGATGACATCCAGACTATCAAGGGTCAGGATATCCTGCTGGATGACTTTGGGAAGGGCGGTTTCGCCATGGTCATGGTGGACGGCATGAACCAGAAGGACGTCTCGGCTCTGAAGAGCAAATTTGAAGATGTGGATCATGTGGACAGCGTGATCTGGTATGACAGTATTGTGGACTCGTCGGTGCCCCTGGAGATGGTGCCGGGCGATGTGTACAAGAAATTCAACAGCGGGGATACGACGCTGATGGCGGTGTTTTTCGATGAGGGAACTTCGGCAGACGGCAGTCTGGAGGCTGTAGCCAAGATCAGGCAGATCGGCGGGAAACAGTGTTTTGTCAGCAGTATGACCGCATTTGTAGAGGACCTGAAGGAACTGGCTGAGAAGGAAGAACCGATTTATGTAGGTCTGGCTGTACTGCTCTGCTGCATCATTTTGGCGATTTTCATGGATTCCTGGATGATCCCGGTGGTGTTCATGGCGGGGATCGGTATGGCGATACTATACAACCTGGGATCCAACTTTTTCCTGGGGCAGGTTTCCTACATTACGAAGGCGCTGAGTGCGGTGCTTCAGCTGGGGGTAACCATGGACTATTCCATCTTCCTCTGGCACAGTTACGAGGAGCAGCGGCAGGATCCGTCGAAGGATAAGAATGCTGCCATGGCACAGGCGATTTCCAATACCTTCGCATCTATTACAGGAAGTTCGATCACAACGGTTGCAGGTTTCCTGGCTATGTGTTTCATGACATTTACGCTTGGCAGGGATCTGGGTATCGTTATGGCAAAGGGCGTTATTTTTGGTGTGCTCGGTTGTATCACGATCCTGCCTTCGCTGATTTTGACGTTTGAAAAGGCTATCGAGAAAACGCATCACAAGAACATTACGCCGAAATTCGACAAGCTTTCTGCAAAGATCACAAAGAAGCCTGGTATTTTTGCTGTCATCTTCATCGTGCTGCTGGTACCGGCGCTCTTTGGATATACTCATACCAGCGTATATTACAACCTGGATAAGAGTGTGCCGCAGACGCTGCCGTTTGCAGTGGCCAACGAGAAACTGGGAGATGAGTTCGATATGAACACGACTCATATGCTGCTGGTGGATGCGGATATGGATAAAAAAGATGTAGATGATATGATGAGCGACATCGACAAGGTAGACGGTGTTAAATACACTATGGGACTGGAAAGTGCTCTTGGTCCTGCAGTTCCTGATGAGATCCTGCCGGGCGAGGTGGGCAGCATCGTCAAGAGCGACGATTATCAGCTGCTGATCATCAGTTCCAAATACAAAGTAGCCAGTGACAAGGTAAACAAGCAGATCGATGAGATCAATCAGGTGGTAAAACAGTATGACAACAAGGGCATGCTCATTGGAGAAGCGCCTTGCACCAAGGACCTGATCGATATTACAGATCGCGACTTCAAGGTCGTCAGTGCTATCTCTATCCTGGCGATCCTGCTGATCATCGCTTTTGTATTGCGGTCGGTTTCTTTGCCGATCATCCTGGTAGCGGTCATCGAGCTGGCGATCTTTATCAATATGGGGATCCCGTACTTTACGGGGACGGAGCTGCCGTTTATCGCTTCGATCTGTATCGGTACGATACAGCTGGGGTCTACTGTAGACTATGCGATACTGATGACTACCAGGTACAAGCGAGAGAGATTTCTTGGCAACGACAAGCGGACTTCGGTGCGGATCGCACATTCGACGTCGATGCCATCTATCATGGTCAGTGCACTGGGATTCTTCGCAGCGACTTTCGGTGTTGCAATCTATTCCGACATCGACATCATCAGTTCGCTGTGCACACTGATGGCACGCGGCGCCGTCATCAGTATGTTGGTCGTTATGTTCATCCTGCCGTCCATGTTCATGCTGTTTGACAAGCTGATCTGCAAGACGAGCAAGGGGTTCATCAACAAAGATGGTAATGGAAATACAGGCGGTAAGGGAGCAATCCCTCCGATTATGGATACGGCTGAATAGGAGGTATCAGAGATGAGTGTAGAATTTAGAAAGAAATTCAAGAGAAAGAAGATCTTGTCCTTCGCATCCGCTGCAGTAGTGGCATTTACTATGACAGCAGCACCGGTTTTCGCAGCGACGGACAGTGGTAATACAAAGGATGAAACGGTGTACGTGGTAACAGAGTCCGACGGAAGTCAGTCGGATCTCATCGTCAGCGATCATTTAAAGAACAAATCCGGTAAAGATAAGATCGAGGATGTTTCCACATTGACCGATATTGAAAATGTAAAAGGCAAGGAAAAATTCACCCGCGAGGATGACGGGAGCCTTTCCTGGAATGCAAAGGGAAACGATATTTATTATGAGGGTAAAACGGATCAGGAAGCCCCTGTTTCTATGGATATCAAATACTATCTTGATGATAAAGAAGTAGACGGTGCAGATCTTTCCGGCAAGACCGGCAAAGTGAAGATCGTCATCAACTATACGAACAATACATCCTTAAACGGAACCAAGGTGCCGTTCGTTGTTCTGACTGGCATGGTACTGGAAAACGCCACTTTCCAGAACGTGACCGTGAGCAGCGGCAAAGTCATCGATGATGGGCAGAAGTCCTTTATCGTGGGCATGGCGGCACCTGGGGTCGCCGATACACTGGGGATTTCAGAAGAAGAGCTTGGCTTCGGCAGCACGGTAGAAATCACGGGAGACGCCAAGGAATTCGCTCCTGAGGATATGATGACAGTGGTGACCAATGACTTCTTCCAGGATATCGATACCAGTGAATTGAATGCTGGAAATCTGGACAGTCAGATCGATCAGCTGGACAGTGCTGCAAAACAGCTTGTGGCTGGAACCAACACGTTGTACAAGGGCATCGAAACGTTAAACAGCAATTCGGCTACGCTGGCAGCAGGTGTCAGCAAGCTGAATCAGGGTGCTGCAAAGATCGATGAAAACACAAAGGCGGCGCTTCAGGGCAGTAAGGATCTGGCGGCAGGAAGTCAGTTCCTTTCGAGTCAGCTGAACAGCAAGCTTACCGATATGGGTGAAGGTGTAGCGAAAATGAATACGGCAGCAAATGCGATCGGTCAGTATGTGGCGGGCATCAATGAGGGGTTAAATGGAGATGGTACAGCGACAAACCCGGGACTTGTTAAAGGTGCAGATGGTCTGGTAGCAGGCATGGAGACTGCAAAGGAAACACTAGATCAGGGAGCTACTGCAGATCAGATGGCATTGACATATCTGGAACAGCAGCATACTGCAGGGGCGATCACAGATGCTGATTATACAAAACTGAAAACTTTGATTGAAGGTTCCGAGAAAGCTCAGACCGGGGTTTCAGCGTCCTTAGATACGACTGGCAAGCTTGGCGGCGGCGCAGCAAAAATTGCAGCGGGTGCAAAACAACTGCAGGGCGCTATGGCAGGCAATGGCTCTGAAAAGAACCCTGGACTCACGAATGTTTCCGGTCAGCTTACTGCAGGCGTGCAGGAAATGGCAACAAAGCTTGGAGCAGCTACCAGTGAAACTGGCGAACTTTCCGTTGGTCTGAATAAACTGATTACCGGATCTTCCAAGCTGGCAGCCGGTGAAGAGCAGCTTTCCGATGGTGCTTCGGAACTGGCAGCCGGGATGAACGAGCTGTACTCCAAGTCGGGTCTGCTCATCAGCGGCATCGGTCAGCTGGATGCAGGATCCAAAAAGCTGAATGACGGCATGAGTCAGTTCTACAAAGAGGGAATCTGCAAGATCGTAAGCCTGTACAATGACAAGCTGAAAGGCACGGTCAACAATGCAGAATCTCTGGTGGCTGCAGGTAAAGCTTACAACACCTTCACACAGGTGCCGGACGGCATGGATGGAACCGTAAAATTCATCTACAGAACAAAGGTTGCTGACTGATTTGCATAAAAAGAGAAATCTATCAAATCTATCACACATATATTTGTAGGCGGGCCTGCGGAAGCGGGTCCAGACTACACCGTAAACCCGGTTATTTTGAAGTAAGCCCGGTGTTTACATGCAGGATGCGCCGAAAGCGTGGAATCATTCCTCGTTTCCGGTGCTTTTTGCGTTTTTGAAGTGCGGCAGGATTATTGAATTTTCAATCATTTCACTGCTTTTTTATTATCTTTGGAATGGGGGTTGATTTTTGATATACATAGTGTTAAGATTGTAGCATCGCTTTAGAAGGTGGCTGGAAGAAAGCGGCAGTTTGAGGCGAATCAATGGAAAGAGTTTCATTTTGCCCGTATGTGCTGCATATCAGAGGCAAATTTTTTATGCGTAAGAGTATAAATTTCAGATGAGGTGAACTATGAGTCAGGAACAGGATTTCCAGGAAATAGAGGAAGAATACGAAGCAGAGGAAAATGCCAAGCATGACATGCGGATGCGTCGTATGGGAGAGATGCCGGTAGGAAGGCTGATCCTCACCATGTCGTGGCCGGCAATGATCGCCATGCTGATCCAGGCATTTTATAACATTGTGGACAGCTTTTTCGTATCGATGATCAGTGAACAGGCACTGGCGGCTGTTACATATGTGTTCCCGATCCAGATGCTGCTGATCTCTATAGCGATCGGAACAGGTGTAGGGATCAACTCTCTGATTTCCAGGCGACTGGGGGCAAAGCTGTATGAAGAAGCCGATATGGCTGCCAATCACGGCTACAGACTTTCGTTTTTTAACTGGATGTTTTTCGCATTGATCGGGATCTTTTTGACCAGCCCGTTCATGAACCTCATGTCGGATACACCGTTTATTGTAGAAAGCGGAAGCAGTTACATGCGGATCATCACCATAGGTTCGCTGTTCTGTATCGTGCAGATGACATCCGAGAAGATCCTGCAGGCAACAGGCAATATGATCGTTCCAATGATCTGCGGCATCATTGGCGGTGTTTCCAATATCATTTTAGATCCGTTGTTCATCTTCGGTATCGGACCGTTCCCGGAACTTGGAGTGGCTGGAGCCGGGGTTGCCACTATTGGGGGACAGTTTCTCTCCATGTGTGTGGGACAGATCGTGTTGTTTAAGGGGAAACACGCCGTAAAGGGCCGCTTGTGGGGCTGGAAATTCAAGGGCAGGATCGTCCGGGATATCTATGCAGTAGGTGCACCGGCGATTTTAATGCAGTCCATCGCATCTATCATGCAGTTCGGCATGAACATCATTCTGGGAACACTAACGGAAACAGCTGTTGCCGTTATGGGTGTATACGGCAGACTGCAGTCCTTTATCTTCATGCCGGTCTTCGGTCTGAACCAGGGAGTTCTGCCGATCATGGGTTTCAATTACGGCGCTAGAAACCGGAAACGATTGATGGAGACTTATAAGAAAGGACTTATGATCGCCTGTATTATCATGGCGATCGGTCTTGTGGCATTCCAGCTGTTCCCGCGGGAGCTGATGGCTGTTTTCAACTCACAGAACAGCCAGGAGATGTATGATATCGGCATTCCGGCACTGCGATATATCAGTTTGTGTTTCCTGCCGGCAGCCTTCGGCATCATGTCGTCCTCGATCTTCCAGGCAACTGCTCATGGATTTTTGAGTCTATGGGGATCGCTTTTACGTCAGCTCGTCGGTATACTGCCTTTGGCATGGATACTGGCTGCTGTAGGCGGTGTGGACCTGGTTTGGTTCTCCTTCCCTCTGGCGGAGCTGATAGGAACGGTATATTTCGCTGCTGCACTAAAGCATCTGTACCGGGCGGAAATCCGTAGACTGGATATTGTGGAAGAAAATGCTTTTTAAAATACTTTAACAAAAAACCTTCGGAGAGGAAATTCGTCTGACCGAAGGTTTTTCAATTTTTGAGTTATATGAAAATCATGGATATAAATATTCGATTTCATCGCCATGTTCTTCTATGCGGAAGTCTGAGTCTAAAACCACAAGATCGTACAAAAGTGGATCCCGGATCAAATGTTTCCAGACGGTATAAGTGGCGTGAATGAAGTCTTCGTTGAGAGGGATTTTTTGTGAGATCAGGGGACAATCATAAGGCAGTTCCCCATCCTGATAGACGATATGCAAGACATCTTCTTCATCCAGGTGCGGAGCCAGAGGGAAGAAACGGCACTGGAGAGGGCGTTTTTCTCTTGGGCAGCAGGGTGCTGTTTTGCAGTGAAGAAAATAAATGGTCCCGTGCCAGCTGTCAGGGAATTCATAATCCTCAGCACGATTTTTTTCCCAGCCGATCCAGTCTTCTTTTCGATCGAACACTTTATCTTCCCCGGGGTGCAAATAAATACCAAAATCATCCTCGTCGCACAGATCGCAGGAATCGGTCTGGCTGCCGCAGGTGCAGCAGGCAGCACCGCAAAGCTGTCCACAATCCTGATCCAGAGGAGAAACTTTGTCAAGAAATCGATATATGGCTAAAAATGTGATTTTAGTGGTTGAACTTTTCATGATTCTAGTATACAATAAATTCTAATCTAGTTAAAGGAAATTTAATCTTCATATATATATTATATATATGATACAGGTTTGGAACGGAAAACAAACTGTAGTGAAATGTAAACTAAGATTGAAGAAGGGATACTAACTATATGAGATTGGGTATAGATATAGGATCAACAACTGTAAAACTGATTTTGCTGGACCATAAGGATCACATCCTGTACAGCCGTTATGAACGACATATGTCCAACGTGTTTGAAACCGTTGTGGATCTGCTGAAAAAAATGTATGAAGAATTAGGCGATGTGAAACTGCGCCCTGTTATTACAGGATCAGGCGGTCTTTCGCTGGCCAATCTTCTGGGAATTCCGTTCGAGCAGGAAGTGATCACATGCAGTGCTGCTGTAGAGACTCTGATCCCGCAGACGGATGTGGCCATTGAACTGGGCGGCGAAGATGCGAAGATCACGTTTTACGGACAGACTATCGAGCAGAGAATGAATGGGACCTGTGCAGGGGGTACAGGTGCGTTTATCGACCAGATGGCCGTTCTGCTCAACACCGATGCACAGGGACTGAATGAAGCTGCGAAAAAGCACACGATGATCTATCCGATAGCGGCACGGTGCGGTGTATTTGCTAAAACTGATATTCAGCCGCTGATCAATGAGGGTGCAGCTATTGAAGATCTGGCAGCATCTATTTTCCAGGCAGTGGTGAATCAGACCATCAGCGGACTGGCCTGCGGTCATACGATCAAAGGCAGAGTTGCGTTCCTGGGAGGACCGCTCTCATTCCTGTCAGAACTGAGAAGGCGGTTTATCGAAACGCTGGAGCTTGCGGATGATGAAGTCATTTTCCCGGAAAATTCCAAGTATTTCGTAGCGATCGGAGCAGCTATGAAAGCGTCAAAATCTGAAGAGATCTCCTTTGCAGAAATCATTCAAAGAGCAGAGCATGCCGATCCGGCAAAGCTTTCTGACACGAAACACATAGCCCCTCTCTTTGCAGACGAAAAAGAATACGAAGCGTTCTGCGCACGCCATGACAGAGATAAAATACGCAGAAAGGACATCAGTACAGCCAGCGGTCCGGTATTCCTGGGAATCGACGCAGGTTCTACGACCACAAAGGCGGCGCTGATCGATGAGGATAAAAATCTGCTGTATTCCTATTACGTGGGCAATGAAGGGAAGCCTCTGGCGGCGACCATGAACATGCTGCGTGAGCTTTACAGCAAGCTGCCGAAGGAGGCTTATATAGCGAAGGTGACGACTACCGGATACGGTGAAAATCTGATAAAATCAGCATTCAAAGCGGATCTGGGTGAGATCGAGACCATGGCTCACTACAAGGCGGCGGAGGAATTTCTGCCGGGTGTTGATTTTATCCTGGACATCGGTGGACAGGACATGAAATGCATGCGCATCAAGGACGGTGCGATATACAATATCATGCTGAATGAGGCGTGCTCTTCAGGGTGCGGTTCCTTCATCGAAACATATGCGAAATCCGTAAACCTTGATGTGAAGGATTTTGCAAAAGAAGCACTCTTTGCAGATGCTCCGGTGGATCTTGGAACGAGATGTACCGTATTTATGAATTCCAAGGTAAAGCAGGCGCAGAAAGAGGGTGCTACGATCGGCGATATTTCTGCCGGACTGTCGTATTCTGTCATTAAGAATGCTCTTTATAAGGTAATCAAGCTGCGAAATCCGGAAGAGGCCGGAGAGAAGATCGTCGTGCAGGGCGGAACGTTCCTCAACGATGCTGTACTGCGTGCCATCGAGGATATCCTGGGCAAGGAGATCGTCCGTCCGGACATCGCAGGACTTATGGGAGCATATGGCGCAGCGCTGATCGCACGCAAACAGACAAGAGAAGGAGATGTGTCCTCGCTGCTGAAACTGGAAGATCTGGATGCATTCTCTGTAGAAACCAGTCATGTGCGGTGCGGCAGATGTGAAAACCACTGTCTGATGACCATCAACAAGTTCAACGATGGAACGAGGTTCTTTACCGGAAATCGCTGCGAGCGTGGCGAAGGAAAAGTAAAGGCGGCGGATCATGAGCTGCCGAACCTGTATGAATATAAACTGAAAAGACTGTTTGGGTATGAATCTCTGAACAGCGATAAAGCAGTTCGCGGAACGGTTGGTATCCCGCGGGTACTGAATATGTATGAAAATTATCCGTTCTGGCATACGTTCTTCACGAAGCTGGGATTTCGGGTGGTTCTTTCGCCGAAATCCAGCAAGGAGCTTTATGAGGGCGGCATGGAGACCATTTCTTCCGATACGGCGTGCTATCCTGCAAAGCTGGTGCACGGGCACGTCAAGTGGCTGGCTGCTCAGGAGGATGTGGACTGGATCTTTTACCCGAGCATCAACTATGAACGCCAGGAAGACAGCAATTCTCCGAACCATTACAACTGCCCGATCGTGGCAACGTATCCGGAAGTGATCGCAGGAAATATGGATGATATTTTCCAGGAAAATCAGGTGACGTTCAGTCATCCGTTCCTGCCGTACGATAATGATGCACAGCTGGAGCGGGAGCTTTACAAGATGCTGCTGGAGGCGCGCGGCATCACCCGTGATGAAATCCGGGAAGCCATCAAGGTGGCTCGTGCCGAGGATTCCAGCTTCAAGGCGGATGTCCATCAGAAAGGTAAGGAAGCGTTGGCTTATGCCAGAACTCACGGTAAAAAATCCATCGTTTTGGCGGGAAGACCGTATCATCTGGATCCGGAAATCAACCACGGCATCGATAAGATCATCACATCTTTTGATATGGTGGTCCTGACAGAGGATTCGGTGGCTCCGATGGCAAAGCTGCCGCGACCGCTTCGTGTTCTTGACCAGTGGATGTATCATTCCAGACTGTACAAGGCGGCGACGTTTGTCGGTACGACCGATGATGTGGAGCTGATCCAGCTTAATTCATTCGGATGCGGACTGGATGCAGTCACGACCGATCAGGTGGAGGAGATCACAAAGAAAAACAATAAACTTTATACGGTTCTTAAAATCGACGAAGGCACCAACATGGGTGCTGTCAAGATTCGAATTCGCTCCCTTAAGGCAGCGATGGAGGAACGTGAAAAGAACCATATCGTACATAAAGATGATGACACACCGTATGAACGTGTTTACTTTACAAAGGAAATGAGCAAGGACTATACCATTTTGATTCCGGAAATGTCCCCGATCCATTTCCAGTTTATCGAGACAGCTATGGCCTGCGAGGGGTATAAAGTAAAGCTTTTGCCGACTGTAGATAAAAATGCGGTGGACGAAGGTCTGCGTTACATCAACAACGATGCCTGCTATCCGACCATCGTGACGCTGGGTCAGATCATTTCCTATCTGAAATCCGGCGAAGTGGATCTGAACAAAGTGGGTATCTTCATGAGCCAGACCGGTGGCGGATGTCGTGCCAGCAATTACGTGGCTCTTTTGCGAAAAGCATTGAAAGACATGGGAATGGAACAGATCCCTGTCATTTCTGTCAATATGGCGGGGCTTGAAAAGAACCCGGGCTTCAAGATTTCCAAGGGGATCATCAAGAGGGGCATGATGGCAATCATGTACGGAGATCTGCTGATGCGTGTGCTGTACGCGACACGTCCTTATGAAAAGGTGCCTGGTTCTGCCAATGCGCTTTATGAAGAATGCTGCGACATGATCCGTGATAATATCGTTTCCGGAGATATGAAGGAATACAAGCGGCTGATGAAGGTGATCGTAGAGAAGTTCGATCAGCTGCCGCTGCTGGATATAAAGAAGCCGCGCGTGGGCGTTGTAGGAGAGATCCTGGTCAAGTATCATCCTAATGCCAATAACGATATCGTCAATATCATCGAAAGCGAAGGCGGCGAAGCTGTAGTTCTGGATCTGGCGGATTTCTTCCTGTATGGTATGTACAGCAAGGAATTCAATTATCGTCATTTGTCCGGTACGTATCAGGCTATGATGATGAACAAGGCGGCGATCGCAGTGATCGAACTCTTCCGCAAGCCGATGCGAAAGGCACTGGAAGAAAGCAATAGATTCCACCAGCCGATGAGGATCAAGAATATCGCCGATAAGGCATCTGAAATCATTTCTCTGGGAAATCAGTGCGGTGAAGGCTGGCTGCTGACCGGTGAAATGGTGGATCTGATCGACGATGGCGTGGAAAATATCGTCTGCATGCAGCCGTTTGCCTGCCTGCCGAATCACGTGACCGGCAAGGGCATGATGAAAGCACTGCGGAAGCGTAATCCGATGGCGAATATTGCAGCGATCGACTACGATCCAGGAGCATCAGATGTCAACCAGCTTAACAGGATCAAACTGATGATGGCAACAGCTCATAAAAATATGGAAATGAAAGGTCAGTCAGGCCCGAAGCAAAACAACACGCAGACGGTTGACGAAAAAGCATTAAAAAATTATAAACGCGTGAAATTACAGCCAACTACAGGCAAGTAAACGCGAAGCAAATGGAGCCCTGCGTCTGACGCAGGGTTTTGCTTATTTGGTGGAATGAGGCGGACGTGAATTCGTCTTACCTCTTGAATTTACAGAAAAATGGGTGTATAATGCTAAGCGAATCTATGATAAAAAATTTAGAAAGTTAGGAGGTGTCTCCATGGGTAGACACGGTACAATAGCAGGTAGAAAGGCTGCGCAGGATTCCAAGCGTGCAGCAATGTTTACAAAATACGGCAGACAGATCATCGTAGCAGCAAAAGCTGGCGGAGATCCGGAATACAACGCAACACTGCGTGTTGCGATCGAAAAGGCAAAAGCCATCGGTATGCCGAATGATAATATTAAGAGAGCGATCAAAAAGGGTACTGGCGAACTGGAAGGCGAGTCTTATGAAGAACTCAGCTTTGAAGGATACGGCGTTGGCGGCGTTGCGGTTATCGTAGAAGCGCTGACGGACAATCGTAACAGAACGACGGCGGCAGTAAGATCCACATTTGACAAGCACGGCGGCAACTTGGGTGCTCCGGGATGCGTATCCTATATGTTCTCCAGAAAGGGCGTTATCATCATCGAAAAGACTGACGATATCGATGAAGATGCTCTGATGGAAACTGCTCTGGAAGCTGGTGCAGAAGATATGATCACACATGACGACAGTTATGAGATCCAGACTGCTCCGGAAAACTACACAGCTGTGCATGGTGCACTGACTGATGCTGGTTATGAAATGGTAGATTCTGACGTGGAATTCGTACCATCCATGGAGTCCGCTCCGAAGGATGCTCACGATCTGAAACAGCTGAAGAAGATGATCGATATTCTGGAAGATAACGACGATGTGCAGAAGGTTCACCACAATTGCAGCGTTGATCTGGAGGAAGTGGAATAGGAAGGAATTTTCCCTTGAATTTCTGCCAGAATATATTATAATAAAGATGAAAATTACATAAACTGATTCTATGAATCCTGAAGTGTGCGTTGGGGTGTTATAATTCAACCTACATTATGACCTTGGGAGCCTGGAGTTTTCGTATCGCTTATGTCGAGCCGTCTTAGAGCGGAAGGCAGACGCTGAAACAGGGCACCCCCCTATTGAAAGATAGGGCGTGAATTATATCCTCGACGGCATGTCGGGATTTTTTGTTTTTTGGGGATTGTAATGGGTGGCAGTGATGATGGAGTGATGCTGTGATGCAGTGAGGATGGGGTGATGATGGGAAAAATACCGTAAATGGGATTTTGATAGCGTGGATATGGTAATCTGCGTGGTTTGATGCAGATAAAAATAACGCGGATAGAGATTATAATTGCGTTACGGATAATTCCAGGGGACATAGGCCTGTGTTGCTGGGGCAGATTATCCTGTAGAAGCTTTTAATGCAGGAACATGGTATTCTGGGATTGTGGCTGATCATGAAATTATCGCGACTGCAGATGGAGTGATGTAATCAGGGTATTTGAGGCAAACAGACTAACCCCGGAATACCCTGGGCAGGGATATGACCCAGTGTTTCGGTTATTTTCGTGCGGCAGTGCAGGCAGACGGGCAATAAAGCGGTGCAGGCAGACGGGCAATAAAGCGGTGTAGATGGACGGCCTGATTCCCCAACTTTCTCAAAAACTTCGGGAAAGTTCTTGCATTTTTCGGAAGTATGAGCTATTATAATGTTAGCACTCTTATAAAGTGAGTGCTAACACGCTCGGGACGGTCCGACTCCAGTGCAGTGATTCGACAGGGTATACTGCGTTTCGGGATTTTGAACACTCGATATACTGGTGCCGGGTTCATGACACAGAAGCTCGGCATAGGGCGTGCAACCGACAGAGATTACTATAGAAAGAAGGAAGAGAAACATGGCAAAGAAACAATTTAAGGCAGAGTCGAAGCGGCTTTTGGATCTCATGATCAATTCCATTTATACGCATAAGGAGATTTTTTTACGTGAGCTGATATCAAATGCCAGCGACGCTATCGACAAGCTGTATTATCATAGTCTGACAGAAGGGGACACGGGAATTTCGAGAGATGATTTTTCCATCCTCATTGAGAGAAATGAAGATGACCGTACGTTAAAGATCATCGACAACGGCATGGGCATGACGAAAGAAGAGCTTGAAAAGAATCTGGGAACCATCGCTAAGAGCGGATCGTTAGATTTCAAGGCAGCAATGGACAAGAAAGATGAAATCGATATCATCGGTCAGTTCGGCGTAGGGTTCTATTCGGCGTTCATGGTCAGTGACAAAGTATCCGTAGTCAGCAAGGCTTACGGCTCCGACGAAGCTTATGAGTGGGAATCCACCGGCGCGGACGGTTACACGATCAAAGAGGCGGAGAAGGCTGACAACGGCACAGAGATCACACTTCATTTAAAGGAAGATACGGAAGATGAAAAATACGGAGATTACCTCAATGAATACACGATCCGGACACTGATCCGCAAGTATTCAGACTACATCCACTATCCGATCAAGATGATGGTTTCCAAACACCGGATCAAACCGGGAGATGAAGACAAGAAACCGGAAGATCAGGAATACGAAAGCTATCAGGAACTGGAAGTCCTCAACAGCATGATCCCGCTGTGGAAGAAGAACAAGAGCGAGCTGACGGATGAAGATTACAACAGCTTCTACAAAGAAAAATTCTATGATTTTGCGGATCCGTTAAAGGTGATCCACACCAACGTGGAAGGGGTCGTCAGCTATACATCACTGCTGTTCATCCCGTCACAGGCTCCGTACAATTACTATACAAAGGACTACGAAAAGGGTCTGCAGCTCTATTCTTCCGGCGTGCTGATCATGGATAAGTGCGCGGATCTGCTGCCGGACTATTTCAGCTTCGTAAAGGGTCTGGTAGACTCCCAGGATCTGTCTCTCAACATTTCCCGAGAAATGCTGCAGCATGACAGACAGCTTAAGGCGATCGCACAGCGCCTGGAAAAGAAGATCAAGAGCGAGCTGCTCAACATGCAGAAAAACGACAGAGACAAGTACCTGGAATTCTACAAGAACTTCGGTCTGCAGCTGAAATACGGACTGTATGACAGCTATGGCGCTAACGCAGAAACCCTCAAAGATCTGGTAATGTTCCATTCCTCCAGTGAAGATGCACTTGTAACTCTGGAAGAATACGTAAGCAGAATGAAGGAGGATCAGAAATACATCTTCTTCGCCAGCGGCGAAAGCCTCGACAAGATCGACAAGCTGCCGCAGACAGAACTGCTGAAGGATAAGGGCTACGAGATCCTGTATCTGACGGACAATATCGACGAATTCGCACTTCAGGTACTCCACGCCTACAATGAAAAGGAATTCAAATCCGTTTCCGCAGATGATCTGGATCTGGGCGAAACGACAGAAGAAAAGGAACAGGCTGAAAAACAGGCAGAAGAAAGCAAGGATCTGCTGGACGCCATGAAGGATGCCCTGGGTGACAAAGTGACAGACGTAAAGCTGACTCAGAGACTCAAGAGCCATCCGGTATGCCTGACTTCCAAAGGTGGCCTTTCTATCGAAATGGAAAAAGTCCTCAACTCCATGCCGACCGACCAGAAAGTACAGGCAGAGCGCGTGCTGGAGATCAACGCACAGCACCCGATCCTAGAAACTTTGCAGGAAAAATACGCAGCAGATAAAGACAGTATCGCTGAATATGCGAAATTGCTGTACGATCAGGCACTGCTTATCGAAGGACTGCCGATCGATGATCCGGTGGCATTCTCCAATGCAGTGTGCAAGCTGATGACAAAATAAAAAGGATATGATACAATAAACCCTGTATGAGCAATCGTGCAGGGTTTTCCTGATTTTTGGCGCAGTTGGCGGAAAGTTATGGTTTCAGACGCCTGCAGATGGTGGAGTACGAGACTGGAGAAAAAAGAGGTAAGGAATTTGAGCGCATTGACAACAGGTGAGATTTTAGAAAAGGTATCGGATTCGGGTATTGCAAAGGCGGAGGGCAAGACTTTAAGGCTGCTGATCTGGGCGCTGCTGGCCGGGGCGTATATCGCATTCGGGGCGCAGGCTTCTCAGATGGTATCTTTCAATCTGCTAGCGGATCCGGATAGTCTGGGCGTGGGACGTTTAGTCTCTGCCGCAGTATTCCCGGTGGGTCTGATGATGGTGGTGCTCTGCGGGGCAGAACTGTTTACAGGAAACTGTCTGATGATCATCGGCGTACTGGATCGGAAGATCCGAATCAGCGGGATGCTCCGCAACTGGGTCTTGGTGTATCTGGGAAATTTTCTGGGAGCACTGCTGGTGGTGGCACTTATGAAGAGCACGGGACTTTGGGAAACAGGCAGCGGCCTTTTGGGAGCATCGGTGATCAAAACAGCGCAGGCCAAGGTGCAGCTCAGCTTCGGACAGGCGTTTGTGCGCGGTATTTTATGTAACTGGCTGGTGTGCCTGGCAGTATGGATGTCCACGGGAGCACGGGAGACGGTGAGCAAGATCTTTGCTATCTGGTTCTGCATCGGGCTTTTCGTGATTTCCGGCTTTGAACACAGCATTGCAAATATGTATTTTATCCCGGCGGGTATCGCAGCTGCAGCGGACAGTGGTCTGGCACAGCTGGCCGGATGTGACGTGTCAGTTTTGACGGTCGGGAATTTTCTCGTAAAAAATCTTCTGCCGGTGACCCTGGGCAACATCCTGGGCGGTGGATTGTTCGTAGGCATGGTGTACTGGTTCACCGGCCGTAAATTGAAATAGAAAGTACAGGTGAAGGTATGGAGAGGATCGCGATCATAGATGGGAACAGCCTGATAAACAGGGCGTATTATGCGATGCGAAATCCCATGATCACAAAGGACGGGATTTTTACCCAGGGGATCTTCGGATTTCTCAACATGATGGAAAAAATAAAGAAGGATTACGAACCGGCGTACATGGTGATCGCATTCGATCTGAAGGCGCCGACCTTCCGTCACAAGGCATATGAAGGATATAAGGCGGGCAGAAAGAAAATGCCGCCGGAGCTGGCCATGGAGGTGCCGATCTTAAAGGATATTCTGCGAGCGATGAATATCAAGCAGGTGGAACTGGAGGGCTTTGAGGCGGATGATCTGATCGGGACGATCGCGAAAGAGGCGGAGTCCTGCGGTATGGAACCGCTCATCATCACAGGCGATAAAGACGAGCTGCAGCTGGCGACAGATATCACGAAGATCATCCTGACACGCAAGGGGGTTTCAGAGTTCGATCTGTACGACCGGCAGGCCATGATGGACAAGTACGGCTTCACGCCGACCCAGTTCATAGACTTTAAAGGGCTGATGGGCGACCAGTCGGATAATATCCCGGGCATTCCGGGCGTGGGAGAAAAGACGGCCACCAAGCTGATTTTAGAATATGGAAGCGTGGAGAACCTCATCGCAAATGTCGATAACGTAAAGCCAAAAGGCGTGAAAGCCAAGGTGGAAGAACATGCACAGCTTGCCATGATGAGCAAGCGCCTGGCTACCATCAACACCCAGGTGCCGATGGATATCGATTTTGCAGAATACAAGCTGACGGAGCCGGATTATGACGCATTGATAGAGCTTTATTCTAGACTGGAATTCAATCGTTTCCTGAAAAAATTAAACGTTCAGAGAAGCGGTGGTACGGGATCCGGAGATCCTGCTGCAAAGCCTCTGGCGGTGGACGCTGAGAAGCTTGAAAAAGTCTGCGTCCGGGAGGACAGTCAGCTGGCGGAGCTGACTTTGCAGGGCAAAACCGCCATCAAAGTCTTTGGAGATCACAATCACCTGGACGTGCCGCAGATCGAAGGAGTTGCCGCTGTCAACGGAGACACGTATTACTATTTTGACTGCAGGAACCTGACTGGATTTTTTGATTGGCTGGCCGAGCAGGAGATCTCTTTCGCAGGTCACAGCCTGAAGGACGATTATTATATGCTGCTTTGTCATGGTATGACGAAGTTTGAAACGGCATTCGATACGGAAGTGGCGCAGTACGTGCTGGATTCCAGTCGCAGTAATTACAGTCTTTCGGCGCTGTCCAATGAATACCTGCATCAGAGCCTCAGAGACGAAAAGGAATTCTTTGAGGAAAACGGGCAGGTAGATCTCTTCACCGATCCGACGGAACAATATATGACCTATGGATGTGAAGTCTGTGGGGCGATCCTCAACCTGGCAGAGGCACAGAAGGCTCAGATCGCGGATCAGAAGCTGGAAACAGTCCTGTATGAGGCAGAACTGCCGCTGGTGGAAGTCATGGCTTCTATGGAGCATGAGGGCTTCCGGACGGACAAAAAAATACTGGAAGGATTCGGTGTGGTCCTGGCGGAGCAGATCGGAGAGCTGACGAAGCAGATCTACGGACTGGCAGGAGAAGAATTCAACATCAATTCGCCACTGCAGCTGGGCAATATCCTGTTCGAAAAGCTGGGGCTGCCTGCAGGCAAGAAGACGAAGCGGGGATATTCAACGAGTGCGGACATCCTGGAAAAGCTGATAGACAAGCATCCTATCATTCCTTTGATCTTAGAATACCGGACCGTTTCCAAGCTGAAAAGCACCTATGTGGACGGTCTGATCCCGCTCATAAGCAGCACGGACGGCAAGGTGCACGCTCATTTTAACCAGACGGTCACGACCACGGGCAGGATCAGCTGTACAGAGCCGAATCTGCAGAACATCCCGATCCGTCAGGAGATGGGCCGGAAACTGAGGAAAGCATTCATCCCGGAAGAAAACTGTGTACTGGTGGGAGCTGACTATTCTCAGATCGAGCTGCGTGTGCTGGCTCATATGTCCGGTGATGAAGCTTTGATCGAGTCCTTCAACAACGGAGAAGATATCCACAGAGCTACAGCAGCGCGCGTTCTAGGCATTCCGGAAGACAAGATCACGCTGGAAGAGCGAAGCAGAGCCAAGGCTGTCAATTTTGGCGTTATCTACGGCATGAGCGCTTTTGGTCTTTCGTCGGAGCTTCGCATCACGAGAAAGGATGCGGACGAATATATCAAGGCATATTTTGCAAAGCATGCTGCTGTCAAGGAATTCATGGATGAGCAGGTGAAATTCTGCAAAGCAAACGGCTACGTTTCGACGCTGCTTGGCAGGAAGCGGTTCATCAAAGAGATCAACGCTTCCGCCTATATGGTCAAGCAGGTAGGCGAACGGCTTGCCATGAACACGCCGATCCAGGGAAGTGCGGCTGATATTATCAAGCTTGCCATGATCAAGGTGTTCCGGGCACTGCGTGATCAGGGGCTTAGATCAAGGCTGATCCTGCAGGTGCACGATGAGCTGATCATCAATACTCGTGAAGAAGAAAAGGAACAGGTGGAAAAACTGCTGACGGAGAACATGGAATCCGCCTATGAACTGGCAGTGAAATTAAAGGCGGACCTCAACGAGGGCGAAAGCTGGTATGAGTTGAAGTAAGAAACATGAATGGTAGAGAAGGACACGAAGATGCATGAGGAAAGGAACGGACAGGACAGAAAAAACAGGATCCCGGTGATCGGGCTGACCGGCGGGATCGGTACAGGAAAATCCACCGTGGCAGAATATTTGAAAAAAGGCAATTACGCTCATGTGGATGCGGATCAGATCGGACGCGATCTGACGGCAGACGGCAGTGAGCTTCTGCCGGTGCTGGATCAGGTGTTTGGTCCGGCAGGAGAGCTGGGAGAACCGGGAAAACCGATTTTGCGGGAAGATGGCTCACTTGATCGCAAAGCGCTGGGTTCCATCGCTTTTTCGGCACAGGAAAAGAAAGAAAAGCTGGATGAGATCATGCTGAAACATATCATCGAGGAAGTGGACAGGCAAGTGGCTGCCTATCAGGCTGCGGAATGCGGCGAGCCTGTGGATCCCGGGGACCGGGAGAGAGTCGAGTCTGCAAAGGTCCCGATCCCGGGGATCCTTATCGATGCGCCGCTGCTTTTTGAAGCAGGGCTTGCGGACAGGTGCGACCGGATACTTTTAGTGACGGCGGATCTGGATGCGAGGATCCGGCGCGTGTGCGCGCGGGATCAGGTTTCAGAGCAGGCGGTGCGTGATCGGATCAGCTGCCAGATGAGCGAAGAAGAGAAGAAAAAAAGATCGGATCTTATCGTAGATAATTCGGGAACGAGAGAAGAACTGGAGAAACAGCTGAAGTCGCTTTTGTTTTCGGATCCGTTTTAGGAAAGCAACCTGTTTTGTGGGGATTTTTTTGTAATTTTTCCGCAAAACAGGGAAATATATCATTGACAAATGGGATGGAAATCCGTACAATAGAGTGGTACTGATTTTTCAGTATAAATCAATTCAATATATGCGGCCTTGGCGGAATAGGCAGACGCGCACGTTTGAGGGGCGTGTGGGAGACCGTACCGGTTCAAGTCCGGTAGGCCGCACCATTTTGAAATGCTGGAATCGATTGACTCCGGCATTTTTTTATAACGTGAGACATATCTTCTGAGGATGTGTCTGTAGTTTCAAAGAACACAGGAGATGGACATGAACAACATCGTATCCTATGCGAAAGAACATATGGAGAGTTTTGATGTGAGACCGCTGAACCGGGTGGACAGTCTGATCCTTTCGGAACTGTCGTATTTTCAGCTGCCTCAGGAACTTTCTAAAGCCAGAGGCTGGAGAGGCGTGCGCCTTGCGGAATTGTTCCGGGCAGAGTGCTTTGAGCAAATGTTTGACGGCGTATGGGACGGAGAAAGCTGCCGGCAGCTCCTGACGGCACTGTCAGCAAGTCCCAGGTTTCGTGATATTCATGTTATGGGATACCGGGAGCAGAGCAATGTTGCCGATGAAAAACAGTTTGCGGCCGTTACGTTTCGCCTTTCGAAGAGGCTGTTTTACGTGGCGTTCCGCGGGACGGACGCAACGCCGGTCGGCTGGAAAGAGGATTTCAACATGGCGTTCCAGTATCCTGTGCCGTCGCAGGAAGCGGCAGCTGCTTATCTGAATGAGGCGGCGTTTCACTGCCGTGGAAGGCTTCTTGCAGGCGGCCACTCAAAAGGTGGTAATCTGGCAGTCTATGCGGCTGCGAATTGCGGGAAAAGGGTGCGAAAGAGGATAGAGAAGATCTATTCCCATGATGGTCCTGGATTTGCGCAGGAGGTGCTTGAGAGCGATTTGTTTCAGGCTGTTTTGACGCGGATCGAAAAAACGGTGCCACAGTCTTCGCTGATCGGAATGCTTTTTGAAAATCAGGAGGACTTCACGATAGTCAAAAGCAGGGGAATCGGTCTTCTGCAGCATGACCCGTATTCCTGGGTGGTGGAGGACGGAGATTTCACTTATCCGGACCGTTTGACGGCAGATGCCAGGTATCTGGACCGGACGCTGAATCAGTGGATAAGATCCCTTTCTCAGGAGGATCGGGAACGGTTCGTTGACGGGCTGTATGATCTGATCGAGGAAAACGGCATAAAATCGTTTACGGAGATCCGTGATGACTGGAGAAAGAACATCCCGGCACTGGTTCATTCCGTGACACATATGGATGAGGATACGAAGGAATTCATGCAGCGCAGTTTAAAGGAACTGGCAGCCATGAGTTTTCAGAATATAACGGGGATATTTCGGGGAAAAAGAGGAGAAGAAACAGGAGTCAGACGAGGAGCGGAAAAAATAACAGAGCATGAGAGAAAACAGGAGTCAAAACAGGGTGACAAATAAAAAACGGTCTGCCGGACCGGGGAATTCTAAGCAGACCGGTCGCTTGAAAAGAACCGCCGGAGGGCGGCAGAGTCGAACGTCTGCGTCCGCAGGGCGCAGGAGCGGTCGCGGCGCCGGTGGGCGCGTCAGCCGCAGCAGGAGTGCACGCCCGCAGAGAGGCGGCAGCCTTTGCAGAAAGAAAAAGGGATTCTTGATTTTTTTAGGGATCCTGGCGATCGTTGTGGCAGGTGGTCTGATACAAAATCTGTTTTTGTATCGGGCGGAGTCGCAGGTGGATCCGAACGAACCGTACCCGGTGAAGGGGGTCGATGTGTCGGAACATCAGAAGGATATCGACTGGAAGGGGCTGGCGTCAGAGGACATCAGTTTTGCGTTTATCAAGGCGACGGAGGGGAGTTCGTATGTGGATAAGCGGTTTGAGGAGAACTGGAAGCATGCGAATCGGACGGATCTGAAGGTCGGTGCGTACCATTTTATGAGTTATGATACGCCGGGAAAGTCGCAGGCGGAGAATTTTATCAAGCAGGTGCACTGGCGTTTCGGGATGATGCCGCCGGTGGTCGATGTTGAGTTTTACGGGGACTACATCAGTTCTCATCCCAAGAAAAGTCAGATGTATGATGTTCTGGATGTGATCCTGGATGAATTTGAGGCGAAGTACGGTCGCAGGCCGATCATTTATACGAATACATATATTTACAAGAATTATATTTCCGGCAGGTACGATGATTATCCGATCTGGATCAGCGATCCGGGTCTTTCGGAGAAGCTTCCGGACGGTCGTGAGTGGACGTTCTGCCAGTACACGTTCAAGGCGAAGTCAAAGTACATCGCGGACGGGAAAAAATACGTGGATATGAATGTGTTCAACGGAAGCCGGTGGGAGTTCCGGCAATACGACGGAAAGTAGAAGTGTCCTGAGGGATGCGTCAGATCAGCACAGGAAAGACAGGAGGAATCAATGCTTTCAAAATTCAGCATTAAAAAGCCGTTTACGATATTGGTTGCGGTGGTCATCGTCATCGTGTTCGGGGTGATCGCCCTTACTAAGATGACACCTGATCTGTTTCCGAAAATCAACACGCCGTATGTGATCGTCATGACCACGTATCCGGGCGCGAGTCCGGAGGAGGCGGAGTCGGAGATCACTAAGCCGATGGAGCAGCAGCTGGCGACTCTTTCTAACATCAAGAACGTAACGTCGGTATCGGCAGCTAATTATTCTATGATCCAGCTGGAGTTTTCGGACAGTGTCAATATGGATTCTGTGTCGGTGGATATTCGTGACAAGATCGACCAGATCGAAGGTGTGCTGCCGGACACGGCCGGGACTCCTGTGGTCATGAAGATCAGCATGGACATGATGCCGGTGGTGACGGCTGCGGTCGGCATGGATGACAAGTCGTCGGGCGAGGTGTCTCAGTTTACGAAGGATAATCTGCTAAGTCAGATGGAGGGCGTAGAAGGTGTGGCTTCGGTGTCTGCCATGGGTATGGTGGACGACAATGTCCAGATCGTGCTGTCTCAGGAGAAGATCGATGCGGTCAATTCAAAAGTTGCTGCGGCTATCAACAGTCAGATGGGCGATGCGGAAGGTCAGATGAAGAGCGGCATGGCAGCTGCAAAGAAGGGAAAGAAGCAGATACAGGACGGGAAAAAAGCGGTAAAGGACGGGCAGTCTCAGGCTGCAAAGCAGCTTGCTGCAACGAAGACGAAGCTGCAGGAAAGTCGTGATCAGCTGGTTTCTTTGAAGCAGAATGGACCGGCCATCAAGGCACTGTATGAACAGTACAAGAAATACAAGGATGATCCGATCATGGGGCCGCAGATCGAAAGTCAGCTGAAAGCGCTGGGGATCGATCCTTCCTCACTGGATCAGCTGGTGCCGCAGATCGATCAGGCGGATGCGCAGCTGAAGCAGATCGACAAAGCCCTTGAGGATCTGGATGCACAGGGCTCTGCCATGAACTTTGAACTGGGGTCTAAGTATGCAGACCTGACTTCTGCCGAGGGCACGGTCGAATCGACGGTAAATCAGCTGCAGTCGGCGCTCAGTCAGCTGCAAAGCTCCAAAGAGGCGGCTCTTGCCAGTGCGGACATGACGGGCGTGATCACCATGCAGAACGTTTCGGCGATTTTGAGCGCGCAGAATTTTTCCATGCCGGCGGGATATATCACGGACGGCAAGGCGGAGGTGCTGGTCAGTGTCGGTGATAAAATCAGGGACAAGGATGAGCTGGAGGATCTGATTTTATTTGATATGGGGATCGATGGCCTGGATCCGATCCGTCTTTGTGATGTGGCGACGGTGTCATACACGGACGATGATGCGGAGACATATGCCAAGATCAACGGCAACAATGGGGTGCTCCTCAGTTTTACGAAACAGTCCAGCTACGCAACGGCAGATGTGTCTGAGAACATCACGGATAAGTTCACTCAACTGGAAAAGGAATACAAGGATGATGGTCTGTCGTTTACGACGCTGTATGACCAGGGGGACTATATTCATATCGTTATCAATTCGGTGCTGCAGAATCTGCTTTTAGGCGCGATCCTGGCGATCGTGATCCTGCTGGTGTTCCTGCGGGATCTACGGCCGACGCTTATTACTGCGGTCAGCATCCCGCTCAGCGTGATCTTTGCCATCGTTCTGATGTACTTCTCGGGCGTGACTTTGAATATGATTTCCCTGGCGGGGCTGGCTATCGGGGTCGGGATGCTGGTGGACAATTCCATCGTGGTGGTGGAAAATATCTATCGTCTGCGCTCCATGGGATACAGCCGGGTGCAGGCTGCGGTTTCCGGGGCGGTGCAGGTGGCGGGAGCGATCACAGCTTCGACTTTGACGACCATCTGTGTGTTCGTTCCCATCATTTTCGTGGACGGGATGACGCGTGATATTTTCACGGATCTGGCATTGACGGTAGCGTATTCGCTGCTGGCAAGTCTTTTGATCGCATTGACGCTGGTTCCGGCTATGGCCAGGGGACTTTTGAAGAAGGAGACGCGTCTTACGGTCCTCAGCCAGACGGGACGTTTTATGGATAAATATCGGGCGGCAGTGCGCTGGGCGCTTTCTCATAAGGCGGTCGTGCTGATTGCTGCTGTGGTGCTGCTGGTGGGTTCTTCCGGCCTGGCGCTGATGCGTGGTCTGTCCTTTATGCCGTCCATGTCGACGCCGCAGATCTCTGCTACCATCCAGATGCCGAAGGAGAGCACTTTGAAAGAAACTTCCACTACGACGGACAAGATCGTTAAGGAGATCCGCAAAGTGGACGGTGTGGAAACGACAGGTGCGATGCTGTCCAGCGATACGGCAGGCATGATGGGTATGTCCGGAATGTCTCAGGATGTGACGTCCACCATGGTATATATCATCCTGGATGAGGATAAGGCGGACAACGGCAAAATCATTGCAAAGAAGCTGGACAAGCTGGCAAAGAAATATAACTGTGAGATCGTGACTTCGGCTGATATGGATATGTCGTCCATGATGGGAGGCTCCGGTGTGCAGATCAAGCTTTACAGCGAGGATTTGAAACAGCTGCGTACTGCGGGCGTTGCCGTTGAACGGAAGCTGAAGGGCATGAAGAGCCTGGAGGATATTTCTACTATCGATGAGGACAGTTCGAAAGAACTGCACGTTGTGGTCAACAAGAACCAGGCTATGAAGTATGGGCTTACGGTGGCGCAGGTATACCAGCAGATTTCTGCAAAGCTGACTAAGGAGTCTGCGGCAACGACGCTTTCGGAGAATGGCAGCAGCATGGATGTGGTGGTTGAGAATTCGACCAGCAAGGCGTTTACGCGAGAGGATCTTGAGAACATGAAGCTGAAGGCTTCGGGAAGCGCCGGATCTTCGGGTGCTGGATCTTCGGGTGCTGCCGGTGGATCGGGAAGCGCAGCGGCTTCAGGGGGATCTATGTCCGGGGCATCCGGCAGCTCAGCGAGCAGCGCATCTTCATCGACGCCTTCTGGCTCCTCAGAGGTGAGACTCAGCTCTATCGCAGATATCCAGACGACTGCTTCCCTGAGTGAAATCAACCACGATAATCAGAAGCGGAGTCTGTCGGTGACTGCTTCTGTGAAAGATGGCTATAATATTACTCACGTCAACAGCGACGTACAGAAAATGATCAAGAAAGAAAAGCTGATCCCGAGTGGAGTCAAGGTGGATTACGGTGGAGAAAACGAGGAGATCATGCATTCCATGAAGCAGATGATGCTCATGCTGCTGGTGGGTTTCATCCTGGTATATCTGGTGATGGTAGCTCAGTTCCAGTCATTGCGCTCGCCTTTTATCGTGATATTTACGATCCCGCTAGCTTTTACGGGCGGGATGCTGGCATTGCTGATCTGCGGTCAGGACGTCAGCGTAGTATCCATGATGGGATTTGTTATGCTGATGGGTGTCGTGGTCAATAATGCTATCGTACTGGTAGACTGCATCAACCGGTTCCGGCTGGAAGGCATGGATATGGAGAGCGCTGTCATCGAGGCAGGTGCTGTCCGTATGCGTCCTGTTCTGATGACGGCTATTACGACGATCCTGGGACTTTTGCCTCTGGCTATCGGTCTGGGCACCGGCGCGGAAATGATGCAGCCGGTAGCCATCGTTTGCATCGGCGGTCTGCTCTATGCGACTTTGACTACGCTGGTCGTGATCCCGATCATGTACCGGGTCTTCGCCAAGAAGCACATGGAAAAGATCGCAGAGGAAGAGCTGGAAGTCGTGAATGTGTAACAGAGTAATGACAAAAGGGGTATTGAAACAGGAAAATACATCTGCTTCTGCCGCAGAAAATCCTTGAAATGCCCCTCATCCGATGGTATAATAACTTTCGTTAAGCCGGCGTGATGGAATTGGCAGACGTGCGGGACTCAAAATCCCGTGGTGGCAACACCGTATGGGTTCGACCCCCATCGCCGGCACCATGATATATGTGATATCGATGGATATAGTGTAAATTACAAACCCGTTAGGAGGAATCTTTAATGAACGGAAACATTTGGGCAACGATTTTACCTTTAGTCATCCTGATCGCGGTAATGTACTTCCTGCTGATCAGACCTCAGAAGAAGAGAGAAAAAGAAGTGAACGCCATGAGAAGCGGTGTGCAGGTCGGAGATGAAATCATCACGATCGGCGGTATCTGCGGCAAGGTCGTAAAAACGAAGGAAGAATCCTTGGTAATTCAGGTTGGCGCTGACAGAGTAAAATTCGAAATCATGAGATGGGCTGTTTCCAAGGTTGTAGAAGAAACTGAAAAACCTGCAGCTAAGGCTCATGAAGAAGAAGCTGAAGAAACAGAAGTAAAGAAATCCAGCAAGCCTAAGAAGCTGAAGAAGGCTGCTCCGGCAGAAGAAGCTTCGGAAGAAGCTGAAGAAGTTGAAGAACCGGCAGAAGAGGCTGAAGGTGAAGTAGTTGAAGAGAAAGCGGAAGAAGAAAAGTAGATTTCTCGATCGACTTTAAAATTCTTTACGGGATAATATAAATGGAGAATGAGAGCTGTTATGAAACTTAACGTTTTGTAACAGCTTTTTTGTGTGCAGCCGGCGAGCGGCATGATTACAGTGGTGCGGTTATGGTGGTGCGGTTACGTTTTTTACCTCGAATTTTCGTGCAAAGAGTGTTTCAGATAATTTGCTGTAAATGAATTCCAATCCGTTGAAGGAAAATACCACGATTAGAAATAGATTTGAACTCTGAGGTAGTTAGGGAAAGATGAGCCACTGTTAGGGGTATAAGAAAGGGCGATTTTCATGGGAAATTTCCTGAGATTGGATTTAGACTATCGCAATATGCCTGGGATTTTGGAATCAGGATAGTCTGGCTGGTGCGATCTGCAGATTTTTCAAAAAAACTATCCGCAGGGGCTTTGAAAAGGGAATCAGGGTGATTTTTTATATAGCAAGTCAGATATGAGAGCATTATCAGGCGATATATTTCTGAAATTATGGAAATCTCGATAGAATCCTTACATATACTCCAAAGGGAGGTGTAGTATGGAAAAACTGAGAAAAAGCCTGAAGGCTTATGTGATTGCGCTGGTGCTGTTTGTTGCGCTGACCTTTGCGCTGGCAGCGCTGGTGAATTTTACAGGATTTCGTGAGAACTGGACGTTTGGGTCACTGCTGGTGATCATGAGTATTTCAAGCCTTGTGCTGGGAATGATGGAGGGAAGGATCTTTCAAAAACGAGGTCTTCTGGCTGGAGGCGCAGCGGCTGTTTTCTTTCTTGCTATCATTCTTGTGTCGGTCCAGGGACTCTTTGCAGAGGAGTTTTCTCTGGGGAAAACAGGCTGGCTGTATCTGATCCCGGTGGCGGCGGGAAGCCTCGGTGGAATCTGCGGTGTCAATCATAAGACATGAAATGAGGCGAAATCCTCAAAAACTGCGTAAACTGTTTGAAAAATCAACGTGTTTGCTCTTGTCTCACTTTACAAAAAGTAGTAAAATATCAACAGTATGATTTAATGGGCATTGCTGTGCCCGGAAAAACCAATCACAAAAGACGGAGGCAAAGATGAAGTATAAGTGGAAACGCGTGTTAGCGGTAGTGTTTCTTTTCATTATCGTTGCAGGCTGGTATGTGACAGTATGCGGCATTGGACCGGTAAAACCGATACAGGATCGGATGAAACTGGGCCTGGATATCAAGGGTGGCGTTTACGTTGTCATGGAAGCAAAGACGGACCTCAAAGGCGAGGAACTGCAGAAGGCTATGGAGCAGACGCAGGCTGTCATAGAAGAGAGAGTAAACCAGATGGGTCTTGCGGAACCTGTAGTTACTATTGAGGGTGACAAGCGTATCCGTGTAGAACTGCCTGGCGCAGAGGATGCACAGGAAGCTATCGAGCAGATCGGCAAGACGGCGCAGCTGCAGTTTGCACTGGCAGACGGAACCATCGTGCTGGATGGCGGCAGTGTAAAAGACGCATCAGTAACGACAGACCAGGACTCTGCCGGATATGCAGTAGCACTGGAATTTGACAGCAAGGGTGCAGACGCATTTTATGAGGCGACTGTCAAGGCATACAGCGGAGCGGTACAGTCTTCCGTAGAGGGCGTGAACAACGATGCCATCATGATCCTGCTGGACAATCAGATCATTTCCGCACCATCGGTTAACAAAGGACCGATCAGCGGAGGAAAATGCACGATCACAGGCAACTTCTCTCAGGAAGAGGCATCCAACCTGACAGCACTGATCAAAGGCGGTGCTCTGCCGCTTACTCTGGAAGAAGTCAATTCTTCCGTACAGTCGGCAAAGATCGGTTATAATGCACTGGAAATGAGCGTATATGCAGGGCTGATCGGTCTGGCTCTGATCCTGATCCTCATGATCGTTGCATACAGAGGACTGGGTGTTGCAGCTGACCTGGCACTGCTGCTGTATGTTATCATCGTACTCAACATCATGGCATGGATGGGCAGCGTGCTGACCTTGCCTGGTATTGCAGGTCTGATCCTGTCGGTCGGCATGGCGGTAGATGCCAACGTTATCATATTCGCTCGTATACGAGAGGAGATCAGTGCGGGCAAGACGGTGCGTGTTGCGACCCAGGAAGGTTTCAAGCGTGCTATGGCTACAGTCATCGACTCTCAGGTGACGACGCTGATCGCTGCAGTGATCCTGTACGAAATCGGTACCAGCTCAGTCAAGGGCTTCGCATGGACGTTCATGATCGGTATCGTCGTAGGAATATTCACGGCTGTCGTGGTTACTCAGCTTTATGTGGGCATCATGGCAGACAGTACGAAGCTTGGAAAGCGCAGCATGTTCGGCATCAACAAAACCGGCAAGGCATCCTTCCACATAAAAAGAGAACTTCATTTTATTCGCTATAGAAAGATATTCTATTTGATTTCTGTTGTGATCCTGGCACTGGGACTCGTGTTCGGCATAGCCAGAGGCATGAATTACGGGATCGACTTCACCGGAGGCACCATGATCCAGATGGATATGGGCAAGACGGTCAAGACAGCAGATGTAGAAAAAGCCATCAAAGAATATAAGCTGGATCCGGAAATCATTTACTCCGGAGAAGGCAATAAAGAAATCGTGATCCGTACCATCAAGTCCCTTGACAGCGATCAGCGCGCCAAGGTCATCAGCACGATCAACGAAAACTTCGGAACGACAGATGACGATGTCGTAGCAGAAGAACTGTTCGGACCTTCTGTCGGAAAAGAGCTTCGAAACAATGCGTTCCTGGCGGTACTGATCGCCGGTATATGTATGCTGGTCTACATCAGGTTCCGGTTCCGCCAGTGGCGGTTTGGCGGAGCGGCGCTTCTGGGCGTGCTGCACGATGTGCTGATCGTTATCGCATTCTATGCGATCTTCAATATCACGATCAACAATCCGTTCATTGCAGGTATCCTTACGGTAGTCGGCTATTCCATCAATGATACTATCGTAGTCTTTGACCGTATTCGTGAAAACCTGCGGCTCAAGCGCAGCATGCAGCTGGATCTGCTCATAGATCAGAGTATCACTCAGACGCTGGGACGTTCCCTGATGACGTCAATAACGACTCTGATCGTTATGGTGCCGATGCTGATCATGTCCGGACCTGCGATCCGTGAATTCGTCGTACCGCTTATGGTTGGCATCATCGCCGGAGCATATTCCTCCATCGCGATGTGCAGTCCGCTGTACTATGAATTCAGCAAGCGCAAGAAGGTTTCAAAATACGAAAAACAGGTACAGGCAGCGACCAAGAAGAGCAAGAAGAAAGCCAAGAAACAGCTGGAAGAAACGAAAGCACTTCCAGAAGCAGAAATTGGCAAACCGGCTGACGATACAGCAGATCTTACTGCAAAGAACGCTCCTAAGGATAATAACGCAACAGCCGCTGCGGCAGCAGAACAGGAAAGTACTCCGGCAGATCCTGCAAAGTCCGGTACGGACGCTTTGCAGCCAAAACAGAAGAATACCATGGATCAGAAACGTTCCAAACGGTATGTCAAAGGAAATCAGAAAAAGTAAGGGTTGACTGACGAAGATGAAGAGAAGAAGCGAGTTTTTAGATACAATTTTAGAATTTAATCCCAATTACGATATCGAATTGATCGGCCATGCCTACGATGTGGCAGAAGAAATGCATCGTGGTCAGCTTAGAAAATCGGGTGAGCCGTATTTGATCCATCCAATGGCTGTCGCGGAGATCCTGGCAGACCTGGGAATGGACGAAGAGACCATCGTAGCGGGACTTCTCCATGATGTCGTCGAGGATACATCCTATACGGAAGAAGAACTGATCGTAGATTTCGGGGAAGATGTGGCCATGCTGGTTGACGGCGTCACCAAGCTGGCCTCCCTGAAATTCGAGAGCAAAGAAGAACGACAGGCTGAAAACCTGCGGAAGATGTTCCTTGCCATGTCCAAGGACATACGTGTCCTGATCATCAAGCTTTCTGACCGGCTTCATAATCTGCGGACCATCAACTATATGACTCACGATAAAATCATCGAGAAATGCCGGGAGACATTAGATATTTACGCACCTTTAGCTGCTCGTCTTGGTATGTATGCCATCAAAATGGAGCTGGAGGACATCGCACTGAAATTCCTGGAGCCGGAAGCCTACTACGATTTGGCAGAACAGGTGAGCCAGCGCAAGGGCGAGCGGGAAGATGCCATCAATGATGTAGTGGAACGGATCGACAATGCCCTGAAGGACATCGATATCCACTACGATATTTACGGTCGTTCCAAACACTTTTACAGCATCTATAAAAAAATGAAATACCAGCATAAGACGCTGGATGAGATCTTTGACCTTATGGCTGTGCGGATCATCGTTGACAGTGTCAAGGACTGCTATGCCGTACTGGGTCTTGTCCACACCATGTGGACTCCGATCCCGGGGCGGTTCAAGGACTACATCGCTATGCCGAAACCTAACATGTATCAGTCGCTTCATACCACTGTGGTGGGCGACAACGGCAAGCCGTTCGAGATCCAGATCAGAACATATGAGATGCATAAGATCGCAGAATACGGTATTGCAGCTCACTGGAAATACAAGGAGGGGATCACTACCGACAAGGAAGAAGTGAACCTGTCCTGGCTGCGTCAGGCTTTGGAATGGCAGAAGGATGCCAATGATCCGAAGGAATTCATGGAATCCCTGAAGATGGATCTGTTCTCAAGCCAGGTATTCGTATTTACACCAAACGGGGACGTGATCGAACTGCCGGCAGGTGCGACACCGCTGGACTTCGCATTTAAGATCCACTCGGACGTCGGTTATAAATGCGTAGGTGCAAAGGATAACGGCAAGATGGTCACCATCGACCATCCGCTGGAAAACGGTGATATCGTGGAGATCGTTACAAACCCTAATGCAGTGGGGCCAAGCATCGACTGGCTGAAGATCGCCAAGAGCAGTTCGGCACGAAACAAGATCCGTCAGTGGCTGAAAAAAGAAAACAAAACCGATGCGGTGGATAAAGGCAAGGATCTGATAGACCGCTATATGAGGAAAAAAGGCTATGATCCGCGTGAACTGCTGAAGAACGCATTCGTGAACAAAGCAGTCAAAGCATTAGGATATAAAAATACGGATGAGCTGTACACACAGCTTTCCAACGGTGGATCTTTGCAGAGCAAGCTGGTGAGCCTGCTGCTCGGATATGACGAGGAAGAAAAGCATGCAGAAGCAGCCGAGAAAGAACAGACACTTCTGGACAATCTCCACGAGATCAGTGAACGGGCACAGCGCAGAGCACAGAACGCACGCAAGATGCGCAAGAACGAGAAGTCGGGCGTAAAAGTAGAAGGTGTGGACAATCTGATGATCCGTATGGCAAGATGCTGCAATCCGGTACCGGGAGATGATATCATCGGATTCATCACTAAAGGCCGCGGTATTTCCGTTCATCGAAAAGACTGTGACAATCTGAAGTCCCTGCCGCCGCAGGAGAGGGCACGTTTCATCGATGTCAGCTGGGATACAGACAACACGCAGGACAAGTCCTTTAATGCGGAGCTGACGCTGATCGCCAAGGATCAGAAGAGCATGATCTCCAGCATTTCGAAGATCTGCGAGGATCTGGACGTGAATATTTCCGGACTCAATGCCAAGGCAAACAAGGACGAGACCGTTGTAATCAATCTGAATCTTTCTATTCAGAATAAAGAACAAATGGAAAAAATCATCCGGTCGCTGAAAAACGTACCGGGGATCATGGAGGCATATCGTACAAAATCATGAGAGCGGTAATACAGAGAGTAGCAAAGAGCCGTGTCACGGTAGATGGGCGGACAAGCGGCGAGATCCAGCGCGGTCTGATGATCCTCATTGGCGTCGAGGACGGCGATACGGAGAAGGACGCGGCGTACATTGCATCGAAAACATCAGGTCTTCGGATCTTCGAAGATGAAAATGATAAAATGAACCTTTCGGTCAAGGATGTAGATGGCGATATCCTGGCGGTATCCCAGTTCACACTTTTGGGGGATGTGCGAAAAGGAAAGCGCCCCAGCTTTTCTTCGGCAGCCCGGCCGGAAGAAGCCGATCGCCTCTATCAGAAGGTGATCGAAGGTCTCAGACAGGATGGACTTCATGTTGAGGAGGGAGTCTTCCAGGCTCACATGATGGTGGATATTTTAAATGACGGACCGGTAACGATCCTGCTTGACAGCCGAAAGAATTTTTAATAATAAAGGAGTTTGATTCATATGCGTATTACAAATCTGCCTAGCGGTGCGCTGCAGGCAAACACTTATTTAGCAGTAGACGAAAAAACAAACGAAGGATTCATCGTGGATCCGGGCGGTTACAATAAAGTTCTGACGAAGGAAGTCAGAGACAACGATGTCAACATCAAGTATATCATCCTGACTCATGGTCATTCCGACCACATCTGCGGCGTCAACGAGCACAAGGCTGAATTCCCTGACGCCAAGATCGTCGCATACAAGGACGAGGAAGCCATGCTGGAAAATCCGAACCTGAACCAGAGTCCGGGATTTGGTGTGCCGTATTCCACGAAGGCAGACATCCTGGTCAGCGATGGCGATGAACTGAAGGTCGGAGATGTTACTCTGAAATTCATCCACACACCAGGCCATACGGAAGGTGGCATGTGTATCTACGTGAAAGAAGCCAAGGCTCTTTTCAGCGGAGATACCCTGTTCCGCCAGTCCATCGGAAGAACTGATTTCCCGGGAGGATCCTACAAGGAGATCATGGATTCCATACGCAAGAAATTGTTCCTGCTGCCGGATGATACCAACGTGTTCCCGGGACATATGGGAACGACCAGCATAGGCTTTGAAAAGGAGAACAATCCTTTTGTATAGATGCAGCATTTACGGAACAGATAAAATCAATCAGTACGAGGAGCTGATCAAGGTGTTTCTGCAGCCGGGTGAATACGAGATCTCCGGGGTTGCAGAAGTGCCGGACGATCTTCCTGCAAAGGTTTCAGCCGAGGCTCCTGCAAAGGATCCGGCGGGTGATACGGAGAAGAAGACGTTTTTCGGCGTGCTGCAGCAGGCTGTTGCAAAGATCGCCGAGGTGGCAGAGCAGTCGGTACAGGACATGGCGACCGTCTGTGTCTTTGACGGCGATAAGGATGCGGTAAAAAGGCAGATCTACCGGGATCTGAAGGCGCTTACAGGAAAGCAGCCCAAGTGGGGGATACTCACGGGGATCCGTCCCGTCAAAATGGCAGGAGAACTGGTCCAAAAGACAGGAAGTGCAGCGAAAGCAAGACAGATCCTGCTCAAGGACTATCTCATGTCGCCGGAAAAGGCAGATCTGGTCCTGGAGATCTATCAGTATCAGCAGGAAACCACCGGGGCGGCGAAGGATAACAGTCTGTCATTATATCTGGGTATCCCGTTTTGCCCCACCAGATGCCTATATTGTTCCTTCACATCCAACCAGGTGAAGAAACCTGAGATCGACAGGTATCTGGAAGCACTTTTCCATGAGATCGCATTTGCTGCAGAAAACATAAAAGAAGACGGTTATGAGATAGAGTCTCTGTATATTGGAGGCGGAACGCCGACCACACTGGACGAAGCTGCGCTGGAGGCTTTTTTGCAGGAGATCCAGGAACATTTTGACTTGTCCCATCTTCGGGAATTTACCGTGGAAGCAGGACGGCCGGACACCATAACAGAAGGGAAACTGCGTATCATGGAACACTACGGTGTGGATCGTATCAGCATCAATCCGCAGACCATGAAGCAGGACACCCTGGATCTTATAGGGCGTGCCCATACGGTGGATGACGTGGAAAAGGCCTTTGCACTGGCGAAAAAAGGAGGTCCAAGGATCATCAACACCGATCTGATCGCCGGACTTCCGGGAGAAGATTTTGCAGATTTCAAACGAAGTCTCGACCGGATCGTAGAGCTGGGAGCAGAGAACATCACCCTGCATACGCTGGCGGTCAAGAGAGCATCCCGTCTGAAGGAGATGGATGGAGAGTTCAACTACCGCAATGAAGACCTGCGGGAGGAGATGCTTTCCTATGCCATGGAAACACTGCGGGCGGAAGGCTATCGTCCGTATTATCTTTACAGACAGAAACATACATCAGGAAACACAGAAAACATCGGGTTCTGCAGAGACGATGCAGTATCCGTTTATAATATCAGGATCATGGAGGAGGCGCAGTCCATTCTGGCTCTGGGTGCCGGCGGGATCAGCAAGATCTGGTTTCCGGCGGAAAACAGGCTGGAACGCGTCGCCAACGTATCCAATTATGAGATCTACATCGACAGGCTCGATGAGATGATGGAACGCAAGAAAAACGGTTTTTTTGGAAAAAATAGATGGAGGTAAGTTATGCTGACCAATGCGCCGAAGGGCACGAAAGACATGATGCCGGATCAGGCATACAAATGGCACTATATCGAAGAGGCGTTTGCAGAAATCTGCCGGACTTACGGGTTTGAAGAAATCAGAACGCCGGTATTTGAACACACTGAGCTGTTT
>ERZ826764.704-NODE-704-length-45418-cov-54.458149_pt1 | contig 45418 bp, 42 predicted proteins | sample MGYA00519870_ERZ826764 | MGnify/ENA primary metagenome ERZ826764 (study PRJEB31778, sample SAMEA3449239) | human gut metagenome | biome: human gut; feature: human-associated habitat; material: faeces | place: United Kingdom | collected 2010/2012 ...
TACTGCTTACATTTCCTTTGCGCCCGTCCGCGTCTTGCGGACGGGCGCATTTTGCTTTTTTCAACTTTTTTCTGAAAAGCGCACTCAAGAGCCATCTCCCGAACGGGTACGGAGCGAAAGGGGCAGAGAGGACAAGCCCTTAACTCCCGTCCTCTACTCCACGCGGGAAGGAGGTGAACTCTATGGAGCTATCTTCTTCCGACAAGGAAAGAATACAACATCAGTACGACGCATTAGCAAAGAAAACTTTGGTCGGCGAAGCGAAAAGCCACCGCCGCACTCTTGCGAAACGCGCAGCACGCGAAGTTACTTTTTCGGATTTGAGCGAAAGCGAACTCGCGCAGCTTTTCACAACGGACGAATACGAAAGCGATTATTTCCGTTTTCAAGTGTCCGGCTTTGATGTACTCGTCAAAAATGAACTGCTTGCCGAAGCCCTTAACGCTTTGCCCGAAAGGAAACGCGACATTATCCTTTTGTCCTACTTCTTGGATATGAGCGACGCGGAAATTGGCGAACTGCTGAATGTTGTACGCACGACGGTTTTCCGGCACAGGAAATCCGCGCTTGCGAAAATCAAACAGTATTTGGAGGGAAAAGCAGATGATGAATACCGTTAGGAAGTCTGAAAATCTGTTGCCGTTCCCTGTCATTTCCGCAGCGGCAAACGGCGACACAACCGCCATGTGCGCGATCTTGAAGCACTACGAGGGTTACATAGCGAAACTTTGTACCCGCACGCTGAAAGACGACGCGGGCAATACCTATTCCTATGTGGACGAGGAAATGCGTAACAGGCTGCAAGTGCGCCTTATTACCCGCACCCTTGCTTTTCATGTAGGATAATCTTTTAGCCCATGCGGGGAGCGTGTCCCCTTTCCACGCTTCCCGTTATGGGCTATTTGTCGTTCCGCAAAAGCATATCCGCTGTTGATGTGCTTTTGCAGGCCGACAAAGCCTATTGTTCTTTGACAAAGAAAGCGGCCTTTGGTGCGCAGCATAACAGGCAAACGGGTACATTCCGTCTGTACCGAGCCAGTCGGCGGGTACGCCATGACAGCTTTTCCCCATAGGGGAAAAGCCGAGCGAGAACTACCGCGCCGTAAAACAGGTTTAGCAGCTTGTGGGCGACGACATACAAGGCGGCACAATGATACTCCCGCGTTGAACACCCTCAAAGTATTGCGCGGCGCACCCATAAGCATGGGCCGGGGTGAAACTCCCGTGAGGTTGCAGCTAACAACCGCCCGTTTTTGCCTTTTGACGAATATAGTTTATCCATACAGGAAAAGGAGGTTTTTCTAATGGATAAAAAACAGACAATTACAACCGAACGCAAAATAGGGAAAATCACCTATCTTGTTCAAGCGTTGCCGAGTGAAAAGGCAACCGATACAATCCATAAAAAGATTGAGAAACTCATTGTAAAGGATTTGCAGAAAAAGCCCGGAAATCCGGGATTTTTAGCGTCCGAGTAGTGCATTAGGCGGCGGGATATGGTATAATGATAGCAACACATTATACCTGTTTATTCGGCTGTCGGAAAGGAGGACTAATGTTACAGTCGAATAAAATCACCGCCCTTTACTGCCGTTTAAGTCAAGAGGATATGCAAGCCGGAGAAAGCGGAAGCATACAGCACCAAAAAATGATACTTCAACGCTATGCGGACGAACACCATTTTTTGAACACAAAGTTTTTTGTGGACGACGGATTTTCCGGCGTGAGTTTTGAGCGCGAGGGGCTGCAAGCGATGTTGCAGGAAGTGGAAGCCGGACGAGTGGCGACGGTCATTACCAAAGACCTTTCCCGTCTTGGCAGAAACTATCTGAAAACGGGCGAACTCATAGAGATTGTATTTCCCGAAAACGGAGTACGCTATATCGCGATCAACGACGGAGTTGACACAGCGCGGGAGGATAACGAGTTTACCCCCTTGCGGAACTGGTTTAACGAGTTTTACGCCCGCGACACAAGCAAGAAAATCCGCGCAGTTAAACAGGCACAGGCGCAAAAAGGCGAGCGCGTCAACGGGGAATATCCATACGGCTATATCCCAGACCCGAACAACCGCCACCACCTTATACCCGACCCGGAAACCGCGCCGATTGTCAAACAGGTTTTCGCTATGTTTGTTAGCGGCGTGCGTATGTGCGAAATCCAAAAATGGCTTGCGGAAAACAAAGTCTTGACGATTGGAGCGTTGCGCTATCAGCGTACAGGACAGGCGCGGTATCAGCGGGCAATGATCGCCCCCTATACTTGGCCGGACAAAACGCTCTATGACATATTAGCAAGGCAGGAATATTTAGGGCATACCATAACCGCGAAAACTCACAAGGTATCCTACAAGTCGAAAAAGACCCGGAAGAACGAAGAAGAACAACGCTATTTCTTCCCAAACACCCATGAGCCGCTTGTTGACGAGGAAACCTTTGAACTTGCGCAAAAGCGGATTGCTACCCGCCACCGCCCGACAAAAGCAGCGGAGATTGATATTTTTTCCGGCTTGCTGTTTTGCGCTGGTTGCAGACATAAGATGTATTACCAACAGGGCGTAAATATCGAGCCGCGCAAGTTTTCCTATTCTTGCGGCGCATGGCGCAACAGGGCAAGGACAGGCAGCGAGTGTACCTCTCATTATATCCGCAAAAACGTACTTCTTGATTTAGTGCTGGAAGATATGCGGCGGGTTTTGCGGTATGTTAAGGAACACGAACAGGACTTTATCTGTAAAGCTACCGAGTACGGCGACATGGAAGCGAGAAAGGCATTAGCGCAGCAGCAAAAGGAACTTTTCAAAGCACAGGCGCGTATGACCGAACTTGACACGCTTTTCCGCAAGCTGTATGAGGACAACGCATTAGGCAGACTGACAGATGAACGGTTTGTGTTTCTAACTTCCGGCTATGAGGACGAAAAGAAATCCCTTGCCGCAAGGATAGACGAGTTACAACAGCAGATCGCAACCGTTACCGAGCGAAAAAGGGATATATCAAGGTTTATTCAGATTGTCGGGAAATACAGCGACATACAGGAATTGACCTATGAAAACGTCCATGAGTTTATCGACCGTATTTTGATACATGAATTAGACCGGGAAACCAACACCCGGAAAATCGAAATCCATTATAGCTTTGTCGGACAGGTTGATACCGAGCAGGAGCCGACGCAAGTTGTCAACCATGACCGCCGTAACATGGTAGATGTAAAAAGTATCGCTATCTAACCCCAGCAAAGTCTTTCCCCGATTGCTTATCCATGTAAATCCGGCTGTCCGGTATGCCTTTCCCATGCAGGGCTATGAGCTGTCTGTCCTCGTTCTGGTCTGTGCTGGAAACGCGGATATATCCATATTCCAAAAAATCACCTCCCTTCCCACTTAATATGCAGGAAAGAGAGGCAAAAAACAAATGGAAACGGCCTGCACAGGAGAAAAACGGAATTTCCAGCTTCCGGCGGTTTTATAGATAGTTATCCGGATATGACTGCCGTTTTTCTCCACACGCGGCTGTTTTTATTCCGATAGCTCCGTTTCTCTTTCCCTACCGGCTGTTATTTACTTATCCAGATAGTGTCCGGCAATAACGGAAATCCGGTTATGACCTAATTGTCGGCTGACATACAGCATGACCTTTTTGTCGTAGACCACGCCCCGCCTGTCCTTCTTGCACCGATAGTAGGAAGGTACAAGCTGCCATGTTTTGACGCGGCTCCCGTACTCTGCTTTCGCCCACTTCGCAAAGGCGCAGCTTTGCTTCATGTAGGTTTCAAAGGTGCGGTAGGAGAAAATGCCGGCGGGGGAATGGGTATGCTCCGCCTTCTTTGCTTCATGGCGTTTCTCTCCTATCCGCAGTTGAATTTGCAGGGCTTCCTGCACCTGCCGCACCATAGATTTTTGTTTCATACCGGCCTCCTTTCATATGGGCGCAGTTATCCCTTGAGAAAATATCTGTTAGTTGGGCGTTTCGGCGAGATTTTTTTGACAGCTTCCCGGTGCTGTTTTCCCGATTTCACGGGCTTTGCGGGGTTTTTCACTCTGCTGCCGCTGGCAACTCCGTTTACCCATCGATTTTTTCAAAATCGAGCGTGTAATCGTTCTGCCCGTGTCCGCTCCACAGGGTGTATTCCGTGTTCACGCTGTACGCGCCCTGCTGTGTCGCTTGTCTCCCGCACCCAGCGGGAGCCGCACAGCCTTGTCGGGTCTGCTGTGCTTTCTTTGAACCAGTTACCGCCGTTGTTCGTTCGGACAGGTCACTGCTTCTTCGAACCGTTTGCCGCCATTATCCGTCTGGACGGGGCCGCTGCTCTTCGAACCCTTTAGCCGCCTCTTTATCGTCAAGGCAGGTCACTGCTTTTCACACTCCCTTCGTCTTTTCAAGCTACATCTTTAGTATGACGAATACTGATAGCACTCAATAAATGTCAAAAAAGCGGTGCCCCCAATTTATGGGAGCGCCGCCCGCAGTGGCCCGCCCGACGAAAGGTTCGAAGTTTCGTCAGGCGGCAAGGCCGTTTGTTCTATTCTCCGCTTTCTTCTTTCTCCATGCTGAACTCATCAATTCTCCGGCCTCACTCTTAGTATGACGGATATTGGCCGCAATAAGTATGGGCAGGCGTTTTCGCCTGCCCTTTGCTTTCCCTTATGCCGGTTCCCTCTGCTCTTATATTTCCTTATCGCGCCGGAGAGATAGTTTCCGGGTTCCTTTTACTTTTGTTTGCAATTAGTCTTGAAGTAAAAAATACTATTGACAAAATTGACCGGGGGGGGGCATAATATGAGGAGAGATTATACTGATCTATCAACAAGGAGGAAAAAATGAAAAAGCTATTTGTCACATTTCTCTGCATAGCTATGGTAGCTGTATTCCTGCCTGCTATGGCGTTTGCTGCAACTACGACAGAGGTAGGGGCAGATCTTAATGAGGCTATCGCCTCTGCGCAGAACGGAGACACACTGAAACTGACTGCGGACATCACTGAAGATATCACAGTTCCGCAAGGAAAGACGGTCACTATCGATCTGAACGGCCACAAGATCACGGCTGTAAAGGATCATACGATCACCAATAACGGAGTTCTTACTGTTGTAGGTAACGGAACTGTTGAAAACTATGTAAAAGCAAAAGCCGCTCTGTATACGGCTCCGGGTGCAGAAACTGTTTTGAATAACGGAACTTTTACAGGAAACACTTGGTATGTAATCAAGAATCTCGGTACTCTGACTATTGACGGAGCCACTGTAGATCAGCAGGATGCGGGATCCAGCGGCATCGATAACGGCTATTACGGAAATCTGGGAAATGACTGCGGCGTAGCATACCCTGCCAGCGCTAACGTAAAACTCACTATAAAGAGCGGATATCTGAGCGGCGGAATGAATACCGTTAAAAATGACGATTTCGGAGTATTGGTAGTAGAAAACGGCGTATTCAGCAATACCAGCGGCCCTACCATTCTCAACTGGAACGAAACATCTATCTATGGAGGAAGCTTCACAGTAAATGATTCTTCAAAAGCGGTTATCGCCAACGGATCGTTTGCCAATGACGCCGATAAAGGTAATCTGACCATTTACGGAGGACAATTTACGGCAAGCAACGACGGAAATAACGCCATATTCGGATATGGTCAAGGTGGTAAGAAAGGCGGCGCCGTTGAAGTTAAAGGCGGAGCCTTTACAGGATATGTGGGATCTGCGGCAGATTACCCTTATACGCCTACAATAGAAGGCGGAGCCTTTACAAATTTAGATCGTGAGACTGTTGTCGTGAATAGCGACGCTTCCGCTAATTTCGTGACAGAAGGCGAAAAGATAGAAGTGGTTGGAAGCGTATATATCAACGCAGCTCTCGAAGAGCTGGAGAAAGAGCTTACACCTGAAGAACTGGCGTCAGTAAAACTGGAGATCACCGAGGCTGCAGCAGGAGTCGAATTCAAAGTGCCGTCAGGTATCACGGTGAAGAATCTCACAGAGGAAAATGTCAATGTCAATGACGAGACTCTCGGTGCAGATCAGGAACTGGTAGTCAAAGGCCCTGAGACTGACACTCCGCCTACCGGAGATAACGACGACGGAAATAAAAATGAAGAACCTAAAAAGGATACCGTACCTAAGACAAGTGATGTGAACAACATGCTCCCTTGGGTTATGGTGATGGCGCTTACAGCAGGAGCAGCCGTAGCTTTTAAGAAGAAAGAAAATTAAACCAAGACGAGTTTGAAAGCCCGGAGTTTTTCTCCGGGCCTTTTTTTCAAAAACTGCCAACATTTCTTAGATAAAAGCAGCCATGGCTCTTTTTATGGCTTTCTATGCTTTTGACCTTGACAAAATCTCATGGGAGGGGGGGTATAGTATATGTAATAAAATATTACGGCAGAGACGTTTAAGTAGTGTAAAATATGGACTTAGCGGCTCACTCATAAGTTTCGTATGAGAAGACTGTGGTTATTTTCAATCGAGGAGAAGAATAAGAAATGAAAAAGAACATTCTGAAGAGATGCTGCGCTGCAGCTATGGCTTTTGTGATGATCATATCTTTGAGTGTTCCGGTAAATGCGGCGACTATAGGCAATACTGCCGCAGAAGGAGACGATGAGATCACCACAGACGAAAGCAGAGATGTTTCTGACATTAAGGACGGAAGGAACGTCAGATCTGAGGGATTCTTGGCAACGGTACGGAAACTGAACCGTACGAAATACGCACTGCCGAAGATCTCAAATTTGTTGCTGAAAAAGTCAATGCGGGAGACGCCTCCTACAATAAAGCTTATTATAAGCTTACAGATGACATCAACCTTAACGGGTCAGAAGGCGAGCAGTGGATTCCGATAGGAACGGCGTCCAATAAGTTCATGGGTACTTTTGACGGAAACGGCCGCATCATCAGCAACCTGTATATAAATGATACAGAATTGGAGTATGCAGGATTGTTCGGCTGCATAGGCACGCCGGCAAAACTCGTTGGAATCACGATGGAGGGGGCTGAAGTTACAGGCAAGGCTCAAGTTGGCGTTATAGCAGGATCAGTCTATACCGGCACTGTAGAAAATTGTACGGTGACAGGTAAGATCACCGTCACCGGAAATTATAAAGTAGGCGGAATGTTTGGTGAAGGATACGCTAAACTCTCAGGATGCGAAGTTAAGGCCGATGAAGGCAGCGCCGTTACCGGGGTATACCTCAAGAATAATCTTGAAGAAGATAACGTAGGAGGTCTCATAGGATATAGAGGCGAGGGCGGCACTATCTCGACTACAGATTGTTCTGTTTCGGGAATAACAGTTGCCGGCACTCGTAAAGTGGGAGGACTCATAGGACTATATACTGCAAATGCTGAAAGCGACGGAACTCTTAAAAACTGTTCCGTGTCAAATATTTCCCTTAAAGTGGAAGATCAGAACCTGGCCTCTAAAGATAAAGTAGTTATGGGCTACGTATCCGGGGGACAGAGGTACAACAAAGCTCCCGCAAGTACCATAACAGTGGAGAATATCACTGTTTCCGGCAGCAATGCGGGTTCTAATGCAGAGGACAAGTATCCCGGCTCAGTAGCTGTAAACGGGGAACAGACCATATTCCGGAAAGGTTCGGGAACAGAAAAAGATCCTTATATAATCAGTTCGGTAGATGAACTGAAGATCTTTGCCGCTACTGTAAACGGTACAGGAATCACATATCAGAATCAGTATATCAAATTGAGCGACGATATAGATCAACTGGATATATCAGGTGAAAAATGGACGTCTATCGGTACCAGTACCAACAAGTTCATGGGTACCTTCGATGGCGACGGAAAAACTATAAAAGGTCTTACAGACGGCGGAAAGTCAGGTACTTACGGTCTGTTCGGCTATGTACAGGACGCCGTCATCAAGAATATAAAACTTGCTGATGTAGATATGAGCTATAAATATGGCATGAGCAGAGGAGCCTTAACAGGACCTGTGTACGGCAGCAGCGTCATAGAGAATATCGAAGTTTCGGGAAGCATAGCCGGCAGCGACTATCTGGGAGGAATCGTCGGAAGGCCGTATCTTTCAGATGATTCAGATGTACTTACTATTTCGGATTGTACTAACAATGCCGTTGTAGAAGGAAGCCAAAAAGTAGGCGGTATCATAGGATATGCTCGGGCTGACCAGGGAACTGTAGTGATAGATAATTGTATCAACAACGGAACGGTGACGGGAGAATATTCCGGCGGTATAACCGGATTTGCTCTCAAGACATCAGTTTCAGGATGTTCCAATACAGGACGTATAGACGGAGAACTGGTGGCGGGCGGAATTATTGGAACTGCCAACGCCAATACAAAGGTCAGCGATTCTGTAAATGATGGGCCGATAATATGCAGCGGAGCAGCCGGCGGAATTATCGGAAACAGTTCATCGGGCAATAATACTGTCAGCAGATCTGCCAACACCGGCGATATTACAGGTGTAACCAATGCCGGTGGAATCATAGGCGGTACTGCTTCGTCTGGAGATTACGTAGATAACTGTTATAACGGTGGAAACATTACGGCTACCGGTGAAGAGGCCATAGCGGGAGGCATATACGGATACAATAACACTTCATGCGGCGTAAAAGCATGCGTCAATGACGGAACCATCACCGCTGAAAAAGGAAAAGAATACCAGATCGGTAAGAGCGGATACTGGTACGATCAAGCCACGGGAAGCAAGAACGAAAGTTGCTATTACCTGACAGAAGATGGAATCATCTATCTGGCGTCAGGCAACGGAGACGACCCGTCTGAGGAACAAAAAGATATGACGCATACAGAGCTTTCACAGAAGCTCAATGAAGCTGGGTCTGCTGACAACTTCTGGAGACCTCAGAACAGTTCTGTACAGCCTGATCCTCTGATTCCGGGAGCCTTTGACGATGAGGAACTGCGTGTGGCAGTGGTTCTGGATAAAGACGGAAAAGAGATAGAAGGGTATATTAGCATTGAAGAAGCTGTTGCAGCGGCGAGAAGCGGCGAGACAATAAAGCTTGAAAAAGATATAGAGCTTACTGAAACCCTTAAAATAACAGGCAATAAATCTGTTTCGATAGACCTGAACGGCAATACTGTAACCGGATCAGAAAATAAGATCATGATCGAGGTGGGAGATAAGACCACGGGAGAAGATACTTCGATTCTCACCCTTACCGATTCCTCGCAGTCAAAATCCGGTAAAGTCATCAGCGATATAAAAGCCAACAAAGCCGCTATCTGTGTAAGAGCCGGAGCAGGCATGATAACTGAGAATGTCACGCTTCAGTTTATAGACGAGTCAAAAGAGAAGGTCAATACTATGATACAGACCCAAGGAGATCTTACTGTCAACTCAGGAACGAAGATAGTATCCACAGAAGCAGGCATTACAGTACTCGGAGACAAGGGAAAACTTATCGTAAACGATGGAGCAACGATCGAAGGAGAAGCCTATGCTCTTTCCGGAAACGGAACTTTTTCCGGTACAGAGATGGTGATAAACGGAGGAAAAATCATTTCTTCGAAGGGAATCGCCATATATCATCCACAGGACGGCCAGTTGATTCTCAACGGCGGAATTATCAGTGGACTTAACGGAGTCCAGATGTGCGCCGGAAAGCTCATAGCGCCAAAGGACAGCAAAGCAGAAGTGACTGCCGTAGGAGAGGATATGCGTTCCGATAGGGAACCTGGAGACGGAACTATCATAGACGGAGCAGCTATATCTGTTATCGATCGCGGTTATCCTGGCGGTGAACCTTATGTAGATATACAGGGTGGAAAATTTGTTTCGGAAAAATCAGAAGCGATTCTGGCGTACACTTGGAGTACTGACGCCGAATCCACCGACTGGCCTGATGCCGGAGACTATGTGGACATAGCAGGAGGTTCCTTCTCTCATTTCGTACCTGAGGATCTGTGCGCAGACGGATTTGGAACCAATGAAAATAAAGACGGTACCTTCGGAGTACACGAGCATGATCTCAGATATAAAAGCGACAAGGAAAATCACTGGAGCATATGCCAGATATGCGGAGTAAAAGGCGATGTGAAAGCTCACGCATATGGTGATTGGACAGTAGTAAAAGAAGCAGGTGAAAGTACTGAGGGAAGCAGAGAAAGAGCATGTACCGATTGCGGATATAAGCAGACGGAAGTCATTCCTGCTACAGGATCAGGCTCATCTACGGTCACAGGACCTTCAGATGAAGATAAGAAACCTGAAAACACGCCTAAGACGGCAGACCAAAATAACATGTTGCCTTGGCTCATGGTCATGGCTCTGGCGGCAGGCACGGCAGCAGCAGTGAAGAGAAAAGAAAACTAAAAACAGGAAATGTATAAAGAAGACCCGAAAGACTGAACTTTCGGGTCTTTCCTTGCGAAAGAGTCATCTACTACAGGAAGACTTTTTTGAAGCTGATTTTTGCGCTTTCCAGCAGCAGCTCCACCGCACCAAAGATCACATCTTTGCTTTCATCGTCCATGCCTTTCAGAGAAGAAAGAAGAACCATGACTTTTTTCAGGCCGATCCCGTTCAAGTCGTTTACAGTATGGGCGCCTGTCTTGCAGATCATTTTATAAGAAGTATCTACGAAGACTTCTCTCTCCTGCGGAGTCATCTTACGGACCCATTCTTTTAAAGTGTGATCTATGAAGGTGCTCTTGCTGTCCACATTGTCCAGGCGGGTAAAACCTTTTGGGCTCACCAGCCATGAATAGATATTGTGCTGAATGAGTCCGTTTTTCCCCCGGCTCTTGATTATGGTGTATGGTTCCTCGTGCTCTAAGAGCATACCTATGATGGAAGACTGCGGGACGAAAGTGAGCACTCTGCTGCATATATCCTTATAGCCGTCCTGCTCTATAACTTTTGAATCGAATCCTGGTCCGTCAAAATTATACACCGATGAAATGCGTCCCTTAAAATCTCCTCTGCAGAAAGACGCAGCGAATACCGCCAGGTTCCCTCCTTTGGAATGACCGCCTGCAATCAGGTCTGTGGTCAGTACTGACGCAGCCTTATTCATGTACGACACGGCAGATTCCTGAGATGGAACGGGACATTTAAAGCTCATATTGAAATCTTCTTTCCATCCTACGATGGAACTGTCAGTACCGCGGTAAGAAATATAGCTGACGCTGCCGGGGAGATCCACTGTGACAGCAGAAAACTGCTTTTCTGCATCTTCGTCCCATTCGTTTATATAGCCGCACAATGTGAGATCTGAGAATCGCCTGCTCTCAGCAGTTTTTTTGAGCAGTATGAGATCCGCGTTCTTGTCTGCTCTTTTTATGGCTTCATTGGTGTCAAAGAACCGGGCCGCGGCTTCGGCTACGGTGATCTTGCTTAAAAAGTCTTCAGATACTATTCCGTCAAAAGGAATATACGACAGCCTGGCCAAGATGAGGCTGTCCAGTTCGTTGAATCCGGCGAAATATAAGGGAATATCGCCTCTCCAATCCAGATAATCAAAAATACTGCTCAATTTAATGCCCCTTCCGATATGTTGTATAAGAATGTTATAATACCGAAAGCGCTCTCATGTCAATCCTTAACATCAAAATGCGGCGGTAACTTTGGTATGACAGGAGGATTCTCATTGTTTTTTGACCGAATATAATATATAATTGCTTAAGGGAAAGAGGTTCTCCCATGGCGTGACTTGCCTGAACTGCCGAAAGGCTGATGACTTCTGCAATCGCTTGACTGCAGAAGTTTTTTGATTTAAATGAAGACGAAGTTTGGAGGAGAAGATATGTTTTTAGAATGTTTGACTGTAGGCGCAGGAGGATTTTTCGGCTCTGCTCTGAGGTATCTCATGGGGATGATACCTGTTTTGAATAAGGTAGACTTTCCGTTTCATACTATGCTCATAAATATTCTGGGAGCGGTGATTATAGGCATGATGGTGAAATTTTCTGATTCCTGGGAGGCCATGAGCGGTTATAATCTGCTTCTGCTGAAAGCGGGATTCTGCGGAGGTTTTACGACTTTTTCAACGTTTGCTTTGGAATCGGCAGAGATGATAGAAGCCGGCAGGATAGCAGAAACCGTGGCATATGCCGCTTTAAGCGTCTTACTGTGCATCGGGGGCGTTTATATCGGAAAGTATCTGGCGGGAGCTATAGGGATCTGAGAGGCGTAACGCAGGGTATTGACAAACAAGGTGCTTAGATGATAGGATAAAAATGACAAAAAAATATTTTAAAGCGAAGCAAATCGGAAGCCGGTGTACAAGTCCGGCACTGTGTCTCAGCAACCGTGATATCAACGAAAGGGATCAGCGCTAAGCTGCGAGCCATTGGAGGAGACTCTGAGAAGGCATCTTCAGTAGGATATAAAGATTAAGTCGGTAGACATTGCGAGCTTTATTACCTAGTCCTCTGAGGTGAGACGGTAATAGCATAAAGATCCTTTTTACATAGGCTGATCTGAAGGCGGCAGAGGATCGAGGCGAAGATATATTATCATGGACACCCTTAAGACTGAGGGTGTTTTTTATGTTTTGTATTATATAGAGAAAATTCTCCGAGGACAGCAAAATAGTTATGTTCTTTGCGCCGGCAGACCGGCGTTATGGATAAAGAGGCTATTTAAGCACTTAAACAAAGAAAGGAAGAACAAAAATGAGCAAGTCTAAACCTTCATTTATCAAGCGTTTGACGGCGGGCATATTGGCAGTAGCGATCATCTTCACCATGTCGCCTGTCATAGCTATGGCCGGAGAAGCTGTAGATCTGGAATGGTATAATTTCCGAAATAATGCGGAGAATAACGGCGTCGTCGATAAAGCTACGCCAAACAGCGCCGATACGGCTGCCTTAAAGTGGTCGGGCAAGTATGGCCAGGGATGGTCAGCAGCGCCTACGCCGCCTCTGATTCTTGACGATTATATCTATGTAGGAATGAGTAACAAGATCGTCAAGATAGATAAAAAGACGGGTAATAAAGTAGCCGAGAGTGATGAGATGGTATCCAGCGTTGGATTTGCGATGAACCCCATAACTTATGCTGACGGAAAGCTATTCGTCCAAGTGGGAGATGGAATCATTCAGGCCGTAGACTACGAGACTCTGAAATGTGTATGGTCGACGGAAAAGATAGGAGGCCAGACTGTATCGCCTATCTCATACGCCAAAGTGGACGGTAAGGGATACATCTATACAGGCACATGGAAAACTCCAAGCTCAGACGGGGTGCTTCTTTGCATCTCGACAGATAACAGTAATGTAGATCAGAACGGTATAAAGAAAGCCGAGTGGAGATTTGTTCCATCCGGCAGTACAGACACTTTCCAGGACGTCGTGTATGACGATACGCCTGTAACCTGCGATGAAGAACTGAAAAAAGAGATAGAAGCAGGTACTGCAGCTGACAGAGGCTTTTACTGGGCAGGAGCATATGCCTGTGACAAATATATAGCAATAGGCAGCGATGACGGAGCAGACGATTACGGAGAACCTGCTGATAGCGCCTGCTTCTATACCATAGATCCTAAAAGCGGGCAGATAATAGACAAGATAGGCGGAATAAGAGGGGATATAAGAACCTCCACTGTATACGACGACGGGTATCTCTATTTCTGCACAAAAGGCGGAATCATATATAAAGTATCAGTAGATGCATACGGAAATCTGGGTGAAGTCAAGACTGCGGACATGGGAGGCGCCATCACTGCTACACCGGTCATATACAACGGAAGAATATATGTTGGAGTTGCGGGAGCGGGAGGTCAGTTCGATCCTGACGGAGGACATTTCTTCGCCGTAGTCGATTCAGAAAGTATGACAAAGATACGCGAGCTTCCTATCAAGGGATATCCTCAGGCTTCTGCTCTTCTGTCCACAGCCTATGAAGATGAGGATTTTAACGGTGACGGAGAAGCCGACGGAAGAGTTTACATCTACTTTACTTACAATGCGCGTCCCGGCGGTATCTATTATACATACGATGCTACAAATGAAAAAGACGCAGCCAAAGAGAGCAAAGAGCTTTTTGTTCCTGATACGCAGATGCAGAATTACTGCATAAGTACTATATGCACAGATAACGACGGCACATTATATTATAAGAATGACAGTTGCTACCTCATGGCTGTGGCCAACAATGTAGCTTATATAAGCGATATGGAAATAGAGGGGGCAAAATATTGGAGCAGGTCATTTGCTCCCGGAGTCACTGAGTATGATGTAGTGATGGCTACCGGGACTGAGAAAGTAAAGATCAACCTTACTCTGCCCGACGAGGTGACTGCGACCATAGATGACAAAGATTATGACAGCTCTGAGGGAAATTATGTGAAGCTTGATGAAAATGGCAAAGCTACCGTAAAAATCAAAGCAGATGCCGACGGCGGAAGTACTGTCTATACTCTTAACATAAGATGTCAGAGTGATGAGAGCAGCTTGAGTAATCTGATCGCCAGCAGCAGCAATACTTTCGGAGAAGAAAAACTTTCTTTATCTCCGGCTTTCAGCGCAGATAGGACTCAGTATACTGTAGATGTGGAAAACAGCGACAGGAACTTCTATAATGTATGGCCTGAACTGACCGATGAGAATTCATCAGTCAAGGTATATGCGGTAGAGAACGTGCAAAGTGATGAAATCAACGATGACGATACCATAGCCATCGCATCGAGTATTGACGGACATGATCGGTACGCAGTATATCCGGCAGACAAGAGCAAAAATACAAAGATCAGAATAGAAGTTACTTCTGAGAACGGAAATGAAACTACCGGTTATGAGCTGACATTTGTCAAGGATAAATCAGCCATAGGAGGAGACAGCAATGCTTCTGATCAGGGAGATTCGGATTCTGCGGCCGCTCCAAAAACAGGAGATGATCAGAATGCGCTTACCTGGCTTCTGATAGCCTTAGGCGCCTGCATGGGAACTGCTGCTTTGGTAAAAGTTGAAAGAAAAAAGCGGTAAAATTGAAGATGAAAATAATATGCAAATGAATAAAAGGACTTAAAGAAGAAGCAGACGGTTTATCGTCTGCTTCTTTATTGACAAATATGCCGGATTCGTAGTAAAATCAAATATAACAGCAATATAAAACGAAACATCTCGGAAGCCGGTGAGAACCCGGCGCTGTCTCTCAGCAACCGTGATATCTTCGAAAGGACTGTTGAGCGCTCAAACGGGCTAAGCTCATATCCACTCGGGACTGAAAAACCCGGGGAAGGAGTCCCGGTAGGTTAAAAGGATTAAGCCGGTAGACCTGTAGTCGTTTTTTATATCAGTCTTCTGAGGTGGGGCAAAGATTATATTTATACGGCGAGGCAGATCGCCGTGCATAGAATATAATTTCAGGCACCTTGACGGTGCTTTTTTATTTCGTATAGAAACAGCATTGAGATATCTTTGAATTAGGAGTAAAGCAGAGTGGAAAGCAGGAGAAACAAGAAAATTTTTAATACGATCATGGTAGCGGTAATAGCTGTCATAGCCATCGGCGGCGTGATATCCGTGGGCTTTATAAAGGGATGGTTTTCCGATGAGGGGGAGCAGGCCGCCCTGGCGGGAAAAGTCACCGGAGTGGTGAATATCGAGAGAAAGGGAGTTTCCTTCGAATTGGAAGAAGGAGCGGCTCTGCAGACGGGAGATAAGATATCTACCAACGAAAAAGCAGGCATAGTAATAGAATCCGGAGACAATACATATGAACTTGCCGAGAACACTTCTGTAGTCGTAGGAGAGTATAAAGATCAGAAATTCAGTATGGAGATCACGGCGGGGGAAGCTTTCGCAGTGCTCAACGACGGCCAGATGTTCGGCAGCATAACTGCTCAGGAACGCAGCATCACTGCTGACGGAACGGTATTTTCTGTAAATGTTCAGACCGGATCTATGGGCGTAAACGTCTTTGAAGGAAACGTCGATGCCGATAAAGGCGATAAAAAAGTACAGGCTGAGACGGGACAGACTATTTCCGTAGTAGGGGAAGAGATGACTGTCATGGATCTTCAGGCTTCATCTTTGAATCAGTTTAATATAGAAAAGGCTCTTCTGGCGGGAGAGAAACACGAATTATGCTTCAGCCGGGAAGAACTCAATAAAGTATTGGAGGACAGGGAGTCTGAAGGAATGCAGGCGAGAGAAGAAGCCGAGTCTTCGGAAAGTTCTCAGGGAACCGGAAATGCCGCCGGCAAGAACCCGGCTCAAAGCGGATCTTCTCAGTCCAATGGCGGAAGTTCAAGCAGCGGTAGCGGCTCGGGAGGATCGGGCTCTTCTGTTAGTTACGATTATACCTGTACCATAGAGATAAGATGCGATACGATATTGAATAACATGGGGCAGCTTAGCCCGGGAAAAGAGGGATATGTACCATCCGGAGGAATTATTCTGAGAACTACGACTGTAGGATTCAACAAAGGGGAAACAGTATTTGACGTTTTAAACAGGATATGCAAAGAGAGGGGCATACAGATAGAATACTCATACAGTCCTATGTACGGCAGCTCTTATGTGGAAGGTATAAATAACTTGTATGAATTCGACTGCGGAAATCAATCGGGGTGGATGTATAAGGTCAACGGCTGGTTCCCTAATTACGGATGTTCGTCATATAAGCTCAAAGACGGAGATTCAATCGTGTGGGCCTTCACATGTAACGGCCTCGGAGCAGATCTTGGCGCAAGCATGGGATGAGGAGCATGAGATGGAAAATAAGGATACTTTTTCCGGTTATAATCCCATAATAAATTTCGTGTTTTTCATCGGGGCAGTGGTTTTCGGAATGTTTTTCGTACATCCTGTGTTCATGATGTGTTCGCTCCTGCTGGCCTCAGTTTATTATGTCACGGTGAAAAAATCTGCTTCATGGAAATTCCTGATAGCCATGCTGCCGCTCTTTGCAGTACTGTCTTTGGTGAGCCCGCTTTTCAATACCAATGGTTCCATCGTGCTTTTTACATATTTGGGCGGCAGACCGTATACTCTTGAGTCGCTGTATTACGGGATGGTACTCGCAGTTATGTTCATCTCTGTGATAATATGGTTCGCTTCATATAACATCGTCATGACTACAGACAAGTTCTTGTATATATTCGGTAAGGCGGCGCCTTCCATATCTTTGGTGCTGTCCATGATAATGCGTCTGGTGCCGGGCTTTCAGAAAAAGATCGGGCAGATATCTTCGGCCAGAAAGTGCATAGGAAAGGCGGGGGATTCCGGGACCAGAAGAGAAAAGGCCGAAAACAGTATGACGGTGATATCCACCTTGACCAGTTGGGCTCTGGAGGGCGGTATAATAACGGCAGACAGCATGAGGAGCCGAGGATACGGATCCGGGAAGAGAACTAATTTCGCCATATACAGATTTGACGGCAGAGATGTGATATTGCTGCTGGCGATGTGCTTTCTTATAGCGGTCATATTGCTGTGCGGCATAATGGGCGGAATGAAATATACGGCCGGAGAGGCCGTAACGATGGATAATATCTATACTCGTATAGGAATCGCAGCTTATATAATATTTTTGTCGATACCGACAGTACTTAACATTACGGAGGCTATAACATGGCGCATTTTGAGATCAAAAATTTAAGTTTTTCATATCCTGCTTCTAAGAACGGACTGGCGCTGAAAGAGATAAATCTCAGCATAGACAGAGGTGAATACATAGCAGTTTGCGGCAAGAGCGGAAGCGGAAAAACTACTCTCTTAAAACATCTCAAGAGTGTTCTTTCACCTCACGGCAATATGGAAGGAGAAATATACTTTGAGGGAAAACCTCTCAAAGAATCAGACTTGAGGCAGCAGTCGTCCAAGATAGGATATGTAATGCAAAACCCCGACAATCAGATAGTTACGGACAAAGTATGGCATGAACTTGCTTTCGGCCTTGAGAGCCTGGGCATAGATCAGAAGACCATAAGGCTGAGAGTGGCTGAGATGGCCAGCTATTTCGGGATTCAGGGCTGGTTCCATAAGAATGTAACTGAACTTTCAGGCGGCCAAAAACAGCTTCTCAATCTGGCTTCTATAATGGCCATGCAGCCTACGGTGCTCATCCTGGACGAACCTACGAGCCAGCTGGATCCCATAGCCGCCGCAGATTTTCTCAATACAGTCCGAAAGATAAATCTCGAGCTGGGTACGACGGTGATAATAACAGAACACAGACTGGAGGACATCTTTCATGCCGCTGACAGAGTCGTCGTCATGGAGAAGGGTAGTATCATAGCTGCCGACGAGCCTCATAAGATCGGCGAGTTTCTGAAAGCAGAAAACAATGAAATGTTTGCGGCGATGCCTTCGCCGGTACAGATATATTACGGAGTCGAAAATGATCTGAGATGCCCTCTTACCGTAAGGGAAGGCAGAAACTGGCTCAGCAGCCTGTTAAAAGATAAGGAGATAAAGATCGCTTCCATAGAGGAGAGAGAAGAGGAAGATGAGGAGACGAAAGTCCCGGCGGTGACGTTAAAGGAAGTCTGGTTCAGATATGAGAAGGAAGCGCCGGACGTGCTCAAAGGAGTTAATCTGCAGATACCTAAAGGGAAGATATTCGCTATAGTAGGAGGAAACGGCACCGGAAAATCCACCACCCTGAAATCTATCTGCAATATATGCAAGCCTTACAGGGGGCAGGTTTTAATCGACGGGAAGAAAATAGACAAATACAAGTCGTCAGAATTGTTCAAGGGAAATCTGGCTATGCTGCCGCAGGACCCTCAGAGCTTGTTCGTAAAAAAGACGGTGAGAGAAGATCTTGAAGAGATGCTTCTTTCCGGAGAGGATAAGAAGAGAGTGGAGGAAGTAGCAGATATATGCGATATAACAGATCTGCTTGAGAGCCATCCTTATGATTTGTCAGGAGGAGAGCAGCAGAGGGCCGCTCTGGCTAAGGTACTGCTTACTGAGCCTAAGATACTGCTGCTGGACGAGCCGACCAAGGGGATAGATAACTTTTTTAAGCTTAAGTTCGCAGAAATACTGGGCAGGCTGAGGGAAAAAGGCGTAACTATACTGATGGTTTCCCATGACGTAGAGTTCTGCGCCAAATACGCCGACAGAGTGGGGATGTTCTTTGACGGAAGCGTAGTAACCACCAATACTCCCAAGCTGTTCTTTTCTCAGAACAGTTTCTATACTACTGCGGCCAACAGGATGAGCCGCCACATATTCGAGAATGCGATTACAAATGAGGATGTGATTAAATTATGCAGGGCAAACAGTTAGAAAAGAAAAAATTGGGCAGAGGTTTCTGGGTGACGCTTTTGGTCATAATAGTCCTGATACCGCTGACCGTAGGAATCTCGTGGTATATGGGAGACAGAAAGTACTACATAGCCAGTGTTCTGATAATGATATATTCCATAATTCCGTTTTTTGCCGGATTCGAAAGCCGAAGGCCTCAGGCCAGAGAGCTGGTTACGCTGGCAGTCATGTGCGCCATAGCAGTAGCCTCAAGGGCGGCTTTTATATGGGCTCCTAATTTTAAGCCCATAGGAGGCATCACTATGATAACTGCTATGGCCTTCGGCCCTCAGGCAGGGTTTATGACAGGTTCCCTCAGCCTCATAGTCAGTGATATGATTTTCGGTCAGGGACCGTGGACTCCGTGGCAGATGTTCTCTTTCGGGCTGTTGGGCTTTATATCCGGCCTGCTTGCGAGAAAAGGCATACTCACCGAAAAGAAGCCTCTTATTGACGCTGTGATCGGTTTTTTGCTGATGGTCTTAGTGGTAGGGCCTATCCTCGACACATGCGCTATATTTACTATGGCTCAGATGATAAACACAGAGTCGGTTTTAGCTGTCTATCTGGCGGGACTGCCCGTCAATATAAGTCAGGGTATCGCAGTTTTCCTGTGCGTGCTGCTTCTTACAAGACCTATGATGAATAAACTGGAGCGAATAAAGATTAAATATGGGATGATAGAACAATGAGATTTGACAGTTATCACCCGACTATAAATTTAATATATTTTACGGCAGCTATCGGTCTTGCCATATGTTTTAATCATCCGGTTTACGTGGCTATATCTTATGCCGTAGCTTTCGCCTACTCGGTGAAACTCAGCGGCAAAAGAGCCGTGATCTTTAACTTGTGTCTGGTGCCTTTTGCCCTGGTATACAGCGGCTGGTATTCGTATTACAATCACTTTGGAGTCACCAATCTGAGACAGAACTTTATCGGAAACGAGATAACCCTCGAGGCCCTTCTCTACGGCCTTCAGATAGGATTCACGGCGATTACGGTCATAATGTTCTTTTCGTGTGTGTTCGCCGTATTTTCTTCCGATAAGATAGTATACCTGTTCGGAAGGATTTCTCCTAAATTGTCGCTGTTCCTCTCCATAATACTGAGGATGGTTCCGAGGATAAAGCAATACGGCAGACGTATTAATACCGCTCAGAAGGGAATAGGAAAGAGCCCTTCTCAGGGGAATCTGTGGAGAAGGTTTGTAAATTCCATGAGGCTTATATCCATATTGATAACATGGACGCTGGAGAATTTCGTGGAGAGTTCTGACTCCATGAAGTGCAGGGGATATTCTCTCAAGGGAAGAACCTCCTTTTCGATATACAGATTTGACAACAGAGACAGGAGCTTTGTCATAGCGATATTCTTGCTCCTGATTATCACGGTATGCGGATGGGCTCTCGATCAGACGAGTATACACTATAATCCGCAGATAATAATGACGGGAATTACGTTCATGTCCTATATATTCTATGCTGCTTACGGTATACTGCTCTTGCTGCCGATGATTCTGCAGATCGCAGGAGAAAGAAAATTTGAGAGGCTTCGAGCAAGATGACGGCAAAACGTGTTTTAGATGAAGGCCTGATATACGAGATACTTTCGGTGGTGGAGGAGATACCGCGGGGATGTGTCGCTACCTATGGACAGATAGCGGGACTCATCGGAAGAGAAAAAAATTCCAGACTGGTGGGCAAAGTATTGAGCATGTCAGAGTATTACGGAGATTACCCGTGTTACCGGGTGGTGAACCATGCGGGAAGACTTGTACCCGGTTGGAGAGAGCAGGCTGAACTCCTCAGAAGAGAGGGAGTTCCCATGAAAGATGAAGATCACGTAGACTTAAAAAAATGCCGCTGGCACTTCTGATAGAAGCGCCCGGCGGCTTATTTTATATGAGATCAGAATCTTATAGGCTTGCTGTTGATGCCTATATTGAGGACTACCCCTATGGATATAAGGCTGGCTATGACAGACGTTCCGCCTCCCGACAGCAGAGGGAGGGTTATACCGGTTACCGGCATCAGTCCCATGGTCATGGCGATATTTTCAAATATCTGGAACAAGAACATGGCAGTGAATCCCACTACTATAAGGGCTCCGTACAGATCCAGAGCGTCCCTTATTATCCTGACGAATCTGAACAAAAGTCCCGAATAGAGGAGAATAACGAACAGGCCGCCTATAAAGCCCAGCTCTTCTACTACCACTGAAAATATGAAATCCGACTGCTGGACAGGTATGAAGTCCAGCTCTTTTTGCGTTCCGTTGAAAAGTCCTTTTCCGCTGAATCCGCCTGAGCCTATGGCGATCTTAGACTGCCAGACCTGATAGTTTCCCGGAAGATTCACATTGTCAGGATGGAGGAAAGCTTCGATACGCTGCTTCTGATAGTCCCCGAGAAAATTATATATTACCGGCAGCGCTGCCAATGCGGCGACTATAGATTTAATCAGTATCTTATAGTCTATGCCGGCGAAAAAGACCATGAAGAGCCAGATTATCATATATACGAGAGCGCTTCCCAAGTCTTCTTTAAGTACTATGGCGATGATAGGAAGCGCATACAGGCCTGAAAGCAGTACTCCGCGGAATTTCTTGATGTCTTCTCTGTGATTGGACAAATAGTTTGCCATCAGCAGAATGAAAAGTATCTTGACGAATTCTGACGGCTGCAGAGTAGTTACCCCTAAGTTTATCCATGCCCTTGAGCCGTACTGCTCCTGGCCAAGACCCGGTATATAAACCAGGAGAAGAATCAATATAGATGCGATGTACAGAGGCTTGCTGAATCCGATGAACATGGTGTAATCGAGGTGGAGTACCGTCATCATGGCCGCAAATCCAAGCATGTATGCCAAGGCTTGCACCCAGACCACACGATCGAGGACGAATCCCCCGTCGTATACTGTACTTTCCAGCATCAAAAGGCTCATACACCCCAGAAGAAATACAAAGATCAATATAAATTTGTCCGCCAGTCTGAGCGGGGCAAAAAAATTCTTCATTCCAAAATTATCCTTTTTAAATTAGTTACTTTGATATTATACCCGCATTTTTATCAGATATCAAGACTTACAAGGTGAAGATACTGCGAATTAGAGAAGAAGTGAACATGCTCAAAAACATTTTTAAGCGTGATTTTTCGTCTCGGCCGTCTTTACAAGCGTCAGACGTCATGCTGAGATCGGCGGTAATTGATCTTAATCTCAGAATTTACATCTTACAGGGGGCTTTTATAAAGTTGTTTACATTTTCTTTATTTTGAGCTATAATAAATCTGTATGAATATAAACTGAATAGATTAAGGAGGTGTTGTAATGGCTCCAATCGTTGTGACAATTATTGCCAGCGCTTGTACATTGATTGTCGGCGCGTTGATCGGATATATTTACAGGAAAAATGTCGGCGAAAAAGCTATAGGTAGTGCTGAACAAAAAGCAAAAAATCTCGTACTTGACGCCGAGAATAAGTCCGAGACATTGAGAAAAGAGGCTATCCTCGAGGCTAAAGAAGAAGCCCACAGGCTGAGAAGCGACGCAGAGAAAGACGCAAGAGAAAGACGAGCAGAAATACAACGTTCAGAAAGAAGACTCATCCAGAAAGAAGAGTCCATAGACAGAAAATTAGAGAATATCGAAAGAAAAGAAGAGAGCATCACCCAAAAAGAACAGAATATCATAAACAAACAGAAGGATCTGGACAAGATCATCTCAAGACAGCTCGAAGAGCTGGAGAGGATCTCCGGATACACCATCGACGAGGCCAAGGCGTTGCTGCTTTCCAATATCGAAAAGGAAGTGAGACACGACGCTTCCATCATGATAAAGGATATAGAGTCTAAGGCCAAAGAAGAAGCGGACAAGAAGGCTAAATATATAATCACCGGAGCTATCCAAAGATGTGCGGCCGACCACGTCGCCGAGAGTACGGTATCGGTAGTGGCGCTTCCAAACGACGAGATGAAGGGAAGAATCATAGGCCGCGAAGGAAGAAACATCAGAGCGATAGAGACTCTGACCGGAGTGGATCTGATAATAGACGATACTCCTGAGGCTGTCATATTGTCAGGATTCGATCCTGTAAGGAGAGAGATAGCCAGAGTAGCCCTTGAAAAACTCATAGTAGACGGAAGAATACATCCGGCCAGGATAGAAGAGATGGTGGAAAAGGCTGAACGAGAAGTAAATGCCATCATAAAAGAAGAGGGCGAGCAGGCTGCCTTTGAAGTCGGAATACACAATCTTCATCCTGAACTGATAAAGCTTTTGGGAAGACTCAAATACAGGACTTCTTACGGACAGAACGTACTGAAACATTCCGTAGAAGTGGCTCATCTGGCCGGACTAATGGCCGGAGAACTGGGTCTGGATATTAAGTTGGCCAAGAGAGCCGGTCTTCTTCACGACATAGGCAAGGCTCTCGACCACGAAGTGGAAGGAACCCATGTGGATATAGGTATAGATGTGCTGAGAAGGTACAAAGAATCCGAAGCTGTCATCAACGGAATGGCTGCTCACCATGGAGACTATGAACCTAAGAGCATGGAAGCAGTGCTGATAGCAGCTGCTGACGCGCTTTCGGCTGCAAGACCGGGGGCGAGACGAGAGACTCTCGACGCCTATATCAAACGTCTCGAAAAATTGGAAGAGATAGCCAACACTACGCCGGGAGTAGAAAAGTCTTTCGCTATTCAGGCGGGACGTGAAATCAGGATAATAGCCAAACCTGACGACGTCAACGACGAGGAGATCGTTTTCCTCGCCAGAGAAATCTCCAAGAAGATCGAGTCTGAACTGGAATATCCGGGACAGATCAAAGTGAACGTGGTCAGAGAGACGAGAGCAGTAGACTACGCTAAATAGAGCGGTCTAACGCAAGACCCGGCACAAGACGCCTGAGCAAAAACAAATTTGCGGGTAAGGGGCTCCTTTTTAAAGGAGTTCCTTTTTTCAAGCTTAATTTATAAGAATCTTATCGTGATCTGGCAAGTGGAGGAAATATGACGACTATTTTAACTGAACAAGAGAATAAGACTTTTTACAGGCAGTTGATCACCGTAGGAATACCGGTGCTCATACAGCAGCTCATAGTGGTGGGGCTGAATCTTGTGGATACCATAATGGTAGGAAAGCTATCGGAGAATGCCCTGGCGGCTGTAGGCGCTGCCAATCAGGTGTATTTTATGTACAGTGTTGTTATGTTCGGCATCTTTAGCGGGGCGGCTGTATATACCGTCCAGTATTGGGGAGTGAGAGATCTCAAGAGCCTGAGAAAGATATTGGGCATAGACTATGTCATGTGCCTGGCCATAACTATACCTGTAGTCATACTGGCATTCTTTGCTTCACCTGTGCTCATGAGTTTTTTCACAGATGATACAGAAGTAATATCTCTCGGAAGAGACTATATGAGAATAGCCTGTTTTTCTTATATCTTCAGCGGGCTGACCTTCTCCATATCGTATAATTCAAGGGCTCTGATAATGCTCAAGGTGCCGACGACTATCAACGGTATCGCTATACTCATAAATGTATTCTTGAATTACTGCCTGATCTACGGCAATCTTGGTTTTCCGGAACTGGGAGTAAAGGGAGCAGCAATAGCTACTCTGATAGCCAGGATAATAGAATGTATCGCCATGTTTTCATACGTATATTTGTCCAAGGATCATCCACTGGGAGCGAAATTCAAGGAATTCATGTCTTTTGGAAAAGATATGTATAAGAACGTGATGAAGACCGCCGTACCTGTCATATTCAATGAGGGGCTGTGGGCGCTTTCGGTGAGCATGGTATTTGCGGCCTATGGAAGGATAGGCCCGTCGGCTCTGGCTATAGTGCAGGTGGCAAACACTATAACCGAAGTGCTTCAGACGGCGTATGCGGGAGTCAGCAACGCGTCTTCTGTAATCGTCGGTCAGGCTCTGGGACAGGGAAAAGTGCAACATGCGTATATCTACAGCAAGCGAATACTTAATGTCACCTGGATATTGAATATACTCATGACCTTATTGCTGATATTGATAAGAAAGCCTATAGCGGAGATATATGATTTTAATGCGGACACTACGCAGATGCTGCTTTCTTCCATGTTCGTCTTTGCCATAGCTATCACGCCTAAGATGCTGAATTATGTGATAGTCTGCGGAATACTCAGGGCTGGAGGAGATACGCTTTACTGCATGTTCCTGGATGTAGCGTTCAACATGCTGTTGCAGGTGCCTCTGGCGTATCTGTCTGTTCTAGTATTCGGGCTTCCGCTTCCTGTTGTCATAGCAGTGGTGGCGGTATCAGACGTATTGAAGGCGTTCTTCTGTTACAGGAGATATTTCAGCAGAAAATGGATAAATATATTTACCGATGTAGAAGCGGAGGAATAAGAGAGGAAAGATATGTTTGTTTACCTTGATAACAGCTCTACCACAAGGCCATATGACCGGACGTTAAAGATAATGATGAAAGTATTGGGAGAAGATTTCGGAAATCCTTCGTCTCTCCATTCTCTGGGCGTGGCGGCTGAAAAGTATGTCAAAGACGCCAGAAGATCTCTGGCAAGAGTTCTCAGCGTATCTGAAGAGGAGATATATTTCACTTCCTGCGGCACTGAATCAGACAATGCGGCGATCCTAGGAGGCGCGCTGTCAAGAAAACGCCGCGGAAAAAAGATCATAACTACACAGGTAGAACATCCTGCCGTTCTGGAGCCGGTAAAAAGGCTTGAGGCCATGGGATTTGAAATAGAATATATAGGTGTGGACAAGAAATGCAGGCTTGATATGGGCCGGCTTGAACAAGCTCTGACAGAAGATACTGTACTCATTTCGGTGATGTCTGTCAACAATGAGACGGGTACGGTGATGCCCATAGAGCAGATAGCCCGGATCAAGGACAGATTCAATGAAGAGCATGGATGCGACATATTGCTCCATACTGACGCGGTGCAGGCTCTGGGAAAGATACCTGTAGCCGTAAAGGGAGTGGACATGATCTCTGTCAGCGGACACAAGATACACGGTCCCAAGGGAACGGGGGCTCTCTACATCAGAAAAGGCCTTTCAATTCCGGCGTTTATGGTCGGGGGAGGACAGGAGCGCAATATGCGTTCAGGAACGGAGAATACGGCGGGCATAGCAGGCTTCGGCAAGGCTGCGGATATCTCAGCGGAGAATTTTTCAGATAGGACATCTGCCATGATATCTGCCCGCGACCGACTTCTCTGCGGTCTCAGGGCCGAGATAAAAGATATAGTGGTAAATAGTCCGGAAGATTCGTCAGCAGGGCCTTCGGTACTGAGCGTGTCCTTTCTCGGCACCAGAGGAGAGGTGCTGCTCCATTCTCTCGAACAGGACAGCATATTTGTTTCCACAGGTTCAGCCTGCTCTTCAAACAAGAAGGGGCAGAGCCACGTCTTGTCGGCCATGGGGCTTTCGCAGAAAGAGATAGAGAGCGCTGTAAGATTCAGCTTCAGCGAATTCAATACTTCTCAGGAGATGGATTACGTTACAGACAAGGTGAAGCAGGCTGTCGCCAGATTCAGAAAGCTGGGCAGCTTCAGATAAGGGAGAGAGATCATGAATGAACAGAACATTCTCATAGTCAGATGCGGAGAGGTAGCTCTCAAAGGCATGAACAAACCGTACTTCGAGCGTATGCTGGCAGATAGGATACGCACCAACCTCAGAGGCTTTGAAGGAGTAGACGTGAAGAGGCATGAGGGACTTATCTTTGTGAGAGCTGATAAACGGCTGTCTATGGACGCCATAATAAAGGAAACCACCAAAGTCTTCGGCGTGGCTTCCGTCAGCAAAGCCATAGAGGCGGAGCCTGAGCTTGACAAAATAGGCGAAGCCGCCGTCGGCTACATGACGGAGCTCATCAACACACGGGGAGTAAAGACCTTCAAAGTTGAGGCCAAGAGAGCCGACAAGAATTTTCCTGTTAAATCACCGGAGATCGGAAGGATAATAGGAGCCAAGATACTGATCGGCTGTAAAGTTCTAAAAGTAGATGTACACGACCCCGATGTGCTTCTCCATGTGGACGTGAGACACGACAGGACGTATATATACGAGGGGAAAGTGAGCGGCTTCGGAGGCCTGCCTCTTGGCACTAACGGCAAGGGCATGGTGCTTCTCTCGGGAGGCATAGACAGCCCTGTGGCCGCCTGGATGATGGCCAAGAGAGGTATGCTGATAGAGGCGGTTCACTTCCATTCTTATCCGTACACCAGCCCGAGAGCGCAGCAGAAGGTAGAAGAGCTGGCGGGCATCTTGGCGTCTTACTGCGGCCGCTTTAAGATGCATGTGATAAATCTGCTGCCGATACAGGAGCAGATAGTCATGAACTGTCCGGAGGAGGAGACGACCATTCTGGTGCGCAGGTTCATGATGAAAATAGCTGAAAGGATAGCCGAAAAGAGAGACTGCATGATGCTCATCACGGGAGAGAATCTGGGGCAGGTGGCCAGCCAGACTGCCGAGGCTCTGGTGGTGACGGACGCGTCTGTGACCAAACCGGTCATGAGACCTCTCATAGCCATGGATAAAGTGGATATAATGGAGAAAGCAAAAGAGATAGGCACTTACGAGAAATCCATAGAGCCTTACGAGGACTGCTGCACGGTGTTTTTGCCTAAGCACCCGACGACCAAGCCTCGCCTTGAGAGAATACTGGCCTCCGAAAGCAAGCTGGACGCCGAGGGGCTGATAGAAGCGGCGGTAAACTCTGCCGAAGTGATAAATATAGATGTGAAATAAGAAGATATGCTATTCAATTTAAATCCCCTGAGCGTAAGAGTTTTAATCTTGATTTTACAGTGATAAGGAAATATCACAACAAATTATCATGAACGCTGACAAACAGGATGTAAAAAGCGAGTCAATTGCAATAACATTGACTCGCTTAAACCATATTTTTAAAGCGTCAGATATCTCCACCTATTCCACACCTTTTTATATAATCGGCTCATATTCAGCAATTTTTCTAGCAGCATTACGAATATGAGTGATATATGCTTCATAAAAAAATGGATTATTATTTTTTCTCGAAAGTAAAAACTCGGTTGGTGAAATCCCAACATTAGATGCACGCAACGCTGTTCTAACTAAAGAATCAAATTCTTCGGAACTTTTTATTGAGTTATGTACAATATAATTTCTCACCTTTTTTATTTCTTTAAATTTAGATGAAAACCCTTGAAGAGCTTCCTTATATGGAACTCCTCCTTCAAATAATGACTCTTCTAGTTTTATTACAATCTCCATTTTAGACCAATCAGGATATGACGAAGTTCCTTTAATAAGCTGATTAGCATGCTCTTCATCTTTAGGTAAAATATAACGTATGGGAAGATGACCTTTGATACTATGCTCACCTAATGCATATGCGATAGTAGAATTTTCCAAAAAATGTTCCCACTCTGTAAATACACTTATAAATGCCTGTTTTACCACCATATCACGCACATTTCTTAATTCTTCTGTCGCTAAATATTCCGACTTATTTACAAAGTTAATGCTTGATATTGACAAACTGCATTGATTATCCAAATTTGTAAAAATCTCAGATATAGTCATTCTTATACTCTCAAAGAATTTACAAGCTTTTGAATAATATATTTACAACGTCGTATACGGACATCGGGTGTTGTAGTATTTTTTTTCAATGTCAATACAAAATCTTCATCTTCCTTGCGTAGTCCTTCTGGTTCAGAGACAATTACATCTATATCATCCAGTGCCGTTTTTATTTTAGGCAAATCTTTTTCAGTAATATTGATTCCTTGTAACTCAAATATAGAAATTTGATAATTCATATGATAAAGCGCCAAAAAAGTACTATAAAACAACGGCAATTTTGAAAATGATGTTTCAGAGAAATTCTCTTCATATATCTTACAGAATAAATCCAATGTATATTTGAATTGCTTCTCAATTATTTTACTATCTTCAAATTCATCATCGTATTGTGCATATATTTTCTTACTTTGCTCAAAACTATTAGATTCTATTTTGTTTTTAACAATTACAGCAAGTAAATCCGAAACTAATTTTGCATCTTCCATACGAGAAATATTCTTTTCAGATAAAATTCCTGAATCTATCCAAAAAGAACGATATTCTTGAGCTAATCTATACACTAATTGTTTGTAAACTCCAAAAAATTGAGAATTAAGCAATTCTTGATTATTAAGCTTTACTGAATATGTGTTTAATCTTGCAAAAATATCAAACACTTCATTATCACTTAAATCAATCAAAAGGACTGCTGAAATAGGATATTTTAAAAAATCTCTTTGCACATCTTCTGGCAATTCACTATAAGTTTTGTTTCCAAACTCCAAATTATGAACTTTGCTTATTTTAAAACCATCATTTAAAAAATCAAAAATAGTTTTCAGCCGCTGTTGTCCATCAACGATTTCCCGCTTAGCACTCATATCTAAATTGGTACTTTCGCGTATAAAAATTCGAGGAATGGGAAAGCCACAAACAATAGAATCTATCAAATATGATTTTGCTTTATAATCCCATACTGGTCTCCTTTGAAATTTAGGAGAAAGAATAGTCTCACCTCGTTTATATGAATCATATAATTCTCGGATACTATACTCACGTGGATTAAAGTCCAACATAATTCCACATCCTTCCATTGATACTATACCCCCAATTTTATCATAAATTTTTAAATTTTAAAAGAATTTGTTCCATACTTTTATATTTCCATTTATAAAATTTTATATACATCTGTTACGCAATAGACCATCATTTTCAAGAGTATAAGTATAAAATATCGTATAAATGATTTTTGCATTTTACAAGCCACATAAATCAATGTAAAATCAACCTCTACTGCGTAACATCACATAATGGATTGAGGACACAAGCGGTCTATCCGATTGCGCCCGCTTATCTACTCCACAGCATAGAAAAGGTTTTTCGGTAAAGGGTCTGGATGACGATGAAGTATCTCAGCTCTATGTCCTCATAGGAGCTCTCGATGGCCTTGCGGCTGGCCTTGCCTGCGGAAGACTGACAGAAGAGACATTGAAGGAGATGGAGTTTTATACTTTGAGTATGGACTTGGCTATAAACACTGCAAACTTTTCCATGTATTATAAGCAGCAGCTTATTTTTCACCAGCTGTATATAGACAGATGCGGCAATCATATGCTTATAGAAAAATTAGCGGAATTGAAGAAAAAACTCTTGAAAAGTAATTATGAGATAGATGATATAGAAAAGAAAAAAGAGATTTTGCTGAATACCAACTCACAGCACAAGAGGATGTTAGAGCTATTCAGGAGTAGAGAAGCAAAACTCCTAAGAGAGTATGTCGAAGAAGTTCATTGGGATGCTCAAAAGGCTTCATGGGAATCGTTCTAACAGAAAAAATCCCAGGAAATTATCCGGGATCTTTAATCTTCTTAAATATTGCCGTTAGACTGCGCTGGCCTGATCTCTAACCGAGTCGATGCCTTTGCCTGCCAGTCCGTCCACCACGTTGTTCATCTTAGTTATATATATAAAATCATCGTAAGAAAAGCTGCTGCCGTTCCAGCATAGGAACTTTTCGTACATGGCCGCAAGAGCAGCGCTTTCCGGCAGCTCTCCTTCTGCTGCCTTGGGAAGCTTCACATGGCCCTTGACTCGATAAAAAGTTACGTCATGCTTCCTGACAAGAGAAAGAAGTTCTTTCCAGAGTTCCTGGTTTTCTACTGATTTGCGGGCTGCATTCTTCCACTTATTCTTTTCCCATGACTCGTACCACTTTTCTCTGAAGCAGTTTGCCACATAGGCGCTGTCAGAAAAGACGTGTATAGTCAGTCCGTCTTTTTTGAGAGCTTTGAAGGCTTCTATTACGGCGGTCAGCTCCATCCTGTTGTTGGTGGTGTTGGTTTCGCCTCCGAAAAGTTCTTTCTGATGCTCGCCCATCTCTAGGACGGCTCCCCAGCCTCCGAAGTTTATACGTTCCTGATTGCCGGAACACCCGCCGTCTGTATATATTCTTATAATGCTCATGAGATTTCCCCCTGTATCCTTGTTCTGATTATATTATGGCTTATTTTAGGTGATTTTACAACGAAAAAGTGGTATAATTCCAGAGAGAAGAAAAAATATGGAGAAATAATATATGAATTTAGGCATTTGTCCCATGGCCTCCAGCAGCAGCGGAAACTGTTTTCTCGTAAGGAGCAACAGGACTTACATACTTTTAGACGCGGGCATCAGCAGCGCGGCAGTTAAAAAAAATCTTGAGATGATGGATGTGCAGTTCTGGGAGATGAACGGAGTGGTCCTCACTCACGAACATATAGATCACGTCAGAAGCGTCAGCGCATATTGCCACCGTTCTACGAGGCAGCACTTCTTCGCTACCGAAGGTACTTTCGCCGCCCTCGAAGAAAAGGGAAAGGGAATACCCAAGGAGAGAGTTGAGATAATATCTCCGGGAAGCGCTTTTTCCATAGGTGATATAGAAGTGACGTCCTTTTCGCTGTCTCACGACGCGAGGGAACCGGTGGGATATTCTTTTCACAGGAACGGTAAAAAGATTTCCGTGGTGACTGATACGGGAAAGGTGACCGGCGCTATAGAAGAGGCTATACGCGATTCGGACATACTCATAATAGAAGCTAACCATGAGGAGAACATACTTCTTTACGGCCGGTATCCGTATAATATAAAACACAGAATACTCAGCGAGAAAGGACATCTGTCCAATGTAGCGGCGGGAGAGTGTATAGGAAGATTCCTCAGAAACATGACTTCGCCTAAGATACCTTATGTGATGCTGGCTCATCTGAGCCAAGAAAACAACACTCCTCAGCAGGCGATGCTTACGGTCAGCAACGTGCTGGAAGAAGAGGGGTTCTATGTAGGCAGGCATCTGAAGCTGTCGGTAGTGCAGCCTAAGGAGATGGGAGACCTGGTGACGATCTGAAATGAAGATACAGATAATTTGTATAGGAAAGTTGAAAGAAAAATATTGGTCGGAGGCTTCGGCCGAATACATGAAGAGACTGTCAAAATACTGCGATCCGCAGATCACCGAGCTCAGAGAGTCCAAACTGCCCGATAAGGCTTCTGCCGCCGATGAAGAGACAGTCATAGACGAAGAAGGCAAAAATATCCTGAAGCATATAAAAGAGGGCAGCTATGTAGTCAGCCTGGAGATAGGAGGGAAGGCTCTTTCTTCTGAAGAATTGGCTGAAAAGATGGATAATCTGGCTCTGAGCGGAAGGAGCCATGTCACTTTTGTCATAGGCGGAAGTCTGGGCCTGAGCAGGGATGTTAGCAGACGGTCAGATTTTAAGCTGTCTTTCTCCCGCATGACGTTTCCTCATCAGATGATGAGAGTTATACTGCTGGAGCAGATATACAGGAGCTTTAAGATAAATAAAAACGAGACTTATCACAAATAAAGACTGTATAACAGATAATTGATAAGAGGAATATGAGGCCGCCATAAGCGGCCTCATATTCCTCTTTTTAAAATTGAGATAGCCGTCTATCTCTCTTTACAGATAGTTTTCAGTAATCACAACGTCTTGTAATAATTCTAATAATTTATCAGCGTGCATAACTGCTTTTTCTTTCATTTCAACTATTTTTTCAGAGTCATTTCTATTTTGATAAGATACTCCGCCCGTGTAGATATGTCCACAATAGTCCAGCCCGCATAAATTGCACATTGCCTTTATCGGCGGTAGGAAATCTTCAATAGGATATTTCTGCGCCCCTTCATAACTATACATAAATTCTGGAGCACCAGTTGTAAAAGAAGCGATCAATTTTTTTCCTTTAAGCTTATCGCCCGCTGAACCGTGAGAGAAACCATGTTGAAATGTTTCTTCAAGCCAGCGACTTAGTAATGAAGGCATCGCATACCAGAAAATAGGAAATTGCAAAACAATGATATCTGCATTTAAAAGTTTTTCTTGCTCTGCTGAAGCATCAATTTTAAAATCTGGATAAAGCTTATCTAAATAGACAAATTCAGCCTGTGGTAATTTATCTTCAAGTCTTTCTAATATTGCCTTATTCGCAACAGAATTATTTAAGTCTGTGTGTCCAGATACTACTAATATATTTTGCATAAGTCGTTACTCCTTTTATTTCATTTTTTTAACCCAATCAGATAATTCATCTGCACTAACATTTTCGTCAAATCTTTGCCCTTTCATCAAACGAGCACCCTTGCATGAATTTTCTAAATAATCATTTGTTTTTCCCATTCCGCTCATTCCAGATGTCGCAAACGGAATAATTGTTTTATCTCTTAAATCATATTGTTCAAGGAAAGTATTGATGATTGTAGGAGCAATATACCACCAGATAGGAAAACCCAAATAGATTGTATCATATTCTCCCATATCACTTATTTTTTCTTTAACGGCTGGTCTGAACGATTTATCGTTCATTTCTACTGATGAACGGCTTTTCGGATTTGTCCAATTCAAATCAGCGCTTGTGTAAGGTTGCTGCGGTACGATTTCAAACAAATTCCCTTGCACAACTTCATTTAATCTTTCTGCTACTTTTTTGGTTACACCACTTGCACTAAAATACGCTACTAAAGATTTACTCATTTTTACACTACTCCTTTTTATTTCTGCCCGACATGAAACATTTTGAAAAATTTATCAATATCCTCTACATTTTCGTGGTTCATGAATACATTTTCACCCAAGTCCAATTCTTCAATTTTTTTCATATCTTCATCAGATAGTGAAAAATCAAATATATTAAAGTTTTCTTCCATTCTGTTTTTATGAACGGACTTAGGAATAGCGATTATTCCATTCTGAATTAGAAAACGCAATGCTACTTGTCCGATTGTTTTATTATGCTGTTTTGCAATTTGCATTAAAATTTCATTTTCAAAAATACCGTGACTACCTCTGGCAAATGGTGCCCATGCTTCCAACTTTGTTCCATATCTCTCTAAAAACTTTTTATCATTTTTATGCTGTTGGAAAACATGAGTTTCTAATTGATTTACCATAGGCTTAATTTCACTAAAAGTTGCTAAGTCCATAAATCTGTCGGGGTAAAAATTAGACACTCCTATTGCCCTTACTTTTCCTGATTTATATGCTTCCTCTAAGGCTTTCCATGTTCCGTAATAGTCATTGAACGCCTGATGAATAAGAACCAAATCAATGTATTCTGTATGTAATTTTTTCAAAGACTCATTAAGCGAAGCCTTTGCCTTTTCATATCCAGCATTTTCAATCCAAATTTTTGTTGTAATAAATAATTCTTCTCTAGGTATACCACATTTTATGATTGCATTACCAACACCTTCTTCATTGTAATATGCTTGTGCTGTATCAATCAGTCTATATCCAGTTTGAATTGCTTCCAAAACACAACGCTCTGTTTCTTCATTGCCCATTGTGAATGTTCCATATCCAAGCGCAGGCATTTTTACGCCATTGCTTAAAGTGATAAACTCCATTTTTTTCAACTCCTTTTCATTTACTCATTCTGTAATTCATGCCGTAAAAAATCTATTTCCTGTAATTGATTTTCTTTCACATGAATTTCTTCAAGAATTTTTCTGCGTCTTTCGCTTACTATCTGTATTCGTTTTTCTTTTGTTGAAGTCCCTAAATGTGAAAGTCTAATATATAATTCAATTTCTGCATTTGTGAACCCCAACTCATTAAGGATTGTATTGTATTTTTCAACCCTCTTGTAAAGGTTCAATTTTCCACCCCTTTCAAAGAAAATAGGTGCACCAAGATAATGAATTATCTTGTTACACCTATATTTTAAAATCTATTAGTTGATATGTCTAATACTTATGTTGAATTAACAGAAATACAAATATTGAATTTCTATTTTAATTATGTTTATAGCGGTCTTTTATAAAATTGATAAAGGTATTTGTTGCCTTAGAATAGGATTGACGGTCTTTCCATGCAAGTACGGAAGTTAATTCAAGTTTCGGTTCAAAAGGAATAAATTTCATATCATCATAGTAATTATCTAACTTCACACAGATAACTGCTCCTTTTTTCTCTTTTGCAACAATTACAGCATTATACAAGAGGTTATAATTTGCACACGATTCCATTTCTTTTGCAAAATCTCCCGACCAACTTGCCAATTCGTGATGAACTGGCGTGTTAAGGTGTATTGTTATAACCTTTGTGCCTACTAATTCGCCAGGGTGGATTACATGTTTCTTTGAAAGAGGATTTTCTTTATGAATGAGAACACCCCATTGTTCTTTCGTCTTCATACGGATAAAATCGTACTTCACAATATTCACAGGCTCTAATAACAAGCCCAAGTCTAAAGTGCCTTGTTCCATACGTTCCTTAATGTTTTCATTGTTTCCGCTATATAATTCAAATTGTACGAAAGGATATATGTTTTGAAAATCAGTGATAAGTTTTGCTATTTCTTGTGCACTCCTCATTTCCCCACAGCCAATCGCAATGTTTCCTGATAATACATCAGTATCTTGCTTTAATTCCGCTTGTGCCTTATCTGCCAAATTCACGATTTCCTGTGCTCTACGGCGAAATAATAAACCGTCGTTTGTCAAGTATATGCTATGATTACTCCTCTGAAACAATTTGACGCCCAATTCTTCCTCTAACTGCATAAGCTGTCTGGAAAGCGTAGGCTGTGTAATATGAAGAAGTTGTGAAGCTCTTGTTATATTTTCTTCTCTTGCAACCATTAGAAAATAATTTAAAACTCTAATATCCATTTTTTCACCTGCCTTTTCTTTCATTATAAAATAGCAGAAATACATTTACAACATTTCTCTTATAGCTATATTCGTAAATCAGATAATTAATTTATCTAAAAAAGTCAAAAAAACTATTGCAATTATAAACAAAAAGTAGTATCGTTTATGTGTTCACAAACGAAAATTGATTTTGTTTAAAAGGTGAGATATGGAACTAAAAGAATTGACAGTTGAAGAACTTTCAAGAGGATATGTGAGATCTAAAAAAGAGGGTGCTCTCATTTGCATCTTCTGCGGAGAAACCTTTATGGAGGAGAACATATATAATTATGCGGGCACAATGGTCACTGCAGAGAGGGCTATGATCCGGCACATCTTTGATGTTCACGGAGGAGCCTTTCACGGCCTCATAAATTTAGACAAGCAGATAAACGGACTGTCCGAAATTCAAAAGCAGATACTCACCGGCATGTACGAAGAAAAAGAAAACAGAGAGCTGGGCGAGGCCATGAATATAAGCGCGGCAACGGTGAGGACTCATAAATTCAATATACAGAAGATGAAGAGAGAAGCCAGGATATTGCTGGCGGTCTTAAACCAGATAGAGGATGAGGACGCGGTGATTCTGAGAAAACAGCTTGCAAAACTCAGAGACCAGGAGCGAGCCGAAAAGGCGGGAGCAGACCTTTCGGACGGACTCGAGAGATCCCTTACAGGCAACAGCCTGCATCCGTTTTTTACTCAGTTCAATTTGAAGTAGAAGAGGGGAGCAAGCGATGAGAGGACTTTCCATATATGATACCAGGCTGAGAGAATTCAAGGAAATGATAAGCGAGGTGGAATACCTCAAATATACTCTGAATTCCCTCATCTATTGGGATAAGATCACGTATATGCCCGAAGAAGGTATAGAATACAGGACAAAAGTCATGTCTTATCTGGCCGATAAGCAGTACAAGCTGATGTCGGGCACAAAATTCGCAGCGCATGTTAAATTTTTTAAGAACAATAAGCGAAACGATAAGATAACCGATTCTATGGTGAAGAGAATATGCCGAAATTCCGAATTCGTGAGCAAAGTTCCCGAAGAAGAATACAGCCGGTATATAGAGCTGGTGGCTGTTTCCGAGCAGGTGTGGGAAGAGGCTAAAAATAAAAACGATTTTCAGATATTCAGACCCTACCTTGAGGAAATATTCGATACATTCAGGCGATTCGCTTCTTATTGGTCAGAGGGAGGCGATCCGTACGACGCCCTTCTCAATTATTATGAAGAAGGGCTTACCACAAAAAAAGTGGACGAGACGGTGAAGAAGATCAAGCCGTTTCTCATAGAAATGGCAGCCGAGGCAAAAGAAGCCGGCGTCTACGGCAGAGAAAGGTTAAAGATAGGGCCGGTGGACGGCGCCAGACAGCAGCAGCTGTGGAGAACAGTGCTGGCAGATATGGGGTTTAGTTTTTCTGCCGGAAGAGTGGATATAGGATCCCATCCTACTATCCTTGCCAATTCCCCTCAGGATGTGAGAGTAGTGAGCTCTTATGCGGAGGAAGATATGCGTTTTGGACTGTTCAACGCCCTTCATTCCGGAGGCAAAGGAATATACCAGCAGTCTATAGATAAAGGCCTTTTAGGTACGTTTTTGGCTGAGGCGCCTTCTTTTTCCATGGAAGAAGCCATAGGAAGGTTCTACGAAAACGTAGTGGGCCGCAGCCGCGGGTTCTGGACATATTTTTATGATAAGATGTGCACAATAGTGGGAGAACTGAAGGGCTTTCAGCCTGAAGATCTCTATGCGGATGTCAATAAGATAGGTCCGTCCCTCATAAGGATAGACGCGGATCAGTTTACGTATCTGCTTCACATAATAATCAGATACGAGCTGGAGAGACAGATCATAGAAGGGCAGCTGAAGGTAGAAGATCTTCCGAAAGCGTGGAATGATAAGTACAGAGATTACCTGGGAGTGACGCCATCCTGCGACAGGGAAGGCGTACTGCAGGATATTCACTGGGCGGCAGGTTATGTAGGCTATTTTCCGTCGTATTTCATCTCCAATCTGTCGGCGGCGCAGATAGCCGCGGCCATAGAAAGGGAAGAGGGCAGCCTCGACAGCGTCATATCTGAGGGCAGATTCGACGTGATAAAGTCTTGGCTTCACGAAAAGATCTTTCGCTACGGAGCCGTATATAATACGGAAGAACTGGTGGAATACGCCACAGGCAAGCCCTTGGCCGCAGAAGATTATATGGATTACTTGAGGAAAAGATTTTCCGAAGTATATAAATTTTAATCAACTATTATAAAGGAGAGACAACGATGAACAAGATTGCTCAAAAAATCGGACTCAATGAAAAATTATCGAAGAACTTCTTTGCAATTATAGTCGTAGCCTTTGGCGGAGCCATAATATACGGCCTCCCGTATTTCAGATACGACTATTATGCCGCATACTTAGAGGTTTACAACCTCACCGACAATCAGGCCGGAATATTCGGAAGTATACTCGGGATATTCGGCATGATTTCTTATCTGTTCGGAGGTATAGTTGCCGACAGATTTTCCACCAGAACCATACTGACGGTATCTCTGATCGGAACGGGACTGGGCGGATTCGTACACCTTCTGCCTCTCAGCTATCCTGCGCTGATAGCTTTGTACGCTTTCTGGGGAATAAGTTCCCTGTTCGCTTTCTGGCCTTGCTGCGTAAAGGCTGTTCGTATCCTCTCAGGTTCCGGAGAGCAGGGTAAAGCTTTCGGCTTCTTTGAAGGCGGAAGAGGCGTAGGCGCCGCCCTCATGGCCTCAGGCGCAGTACTGGCGTTCAAGATAGGCTCAGGAAGCGCAAGCGATTCCGTTGCGGGAATGAAAGCAGCTATAATCTTCTACTCCGTACTCACCATATTGATGGGAATACTGGCCTTCATATTCGTCAAGGACGAGAAGATGGAAAAGAGCGACAGAATCACTTTCAAGGGCATAGGAGAACTCCTGAAAATGCCTGCCGTATGGATCATAGGTATGGTTACCTTCTGTAACTATGTATTTACACAGATGTACTACTATTTCACTCCTTATATGACAGAACTCATGGGAGTTTCGGTTGCGGCCGGAGCGCTTCTGGCTTCTTCGAGAAGATGGTTCTCCCTGTTCGGCAATGTAGGAGGCGGATTCATCACAGATAAAGTGGGAACTGGCAGAATGCTTCTCATTTCGTTCCTGGCTATGTCCATAGGAATCGCGGCTATGTTGTTCCTGCCTCTTGACCCTAAGAGTACGATACCTTTCATAGTGCTTTATATCATCATCTACATCTTCTACAATGTAAACTATGCTATGACTTGGGCGATGATGGATGAGGGCGCTATCCCTGAGAGACTGTCAGGAAGCGCGGCAGGAGTCATTTCCACCATCGGATACCTTCCAGAGATTTTCTGTTCGCTTCTGGCAGGTAACTGGCTGGGAAGCCACGAAGGAGTGGAAGGATACCGTATAATATTCATATTCCTGATAGCTATGCTTCTCATAGGAGCTGTGTTCGTAGTCATCTGGATGAAATATCTTAAGAAGAAAAATAACCAGAGAGTTATAGAATCGAAAGAAGAATAGGAACGATGAAGACTGAAAAAAAAGTTGAATGTATCTTTGAACGCGTGTTCATAGAGACTCCTGTAGATACAGATAAAGACGGAAAAGCAGATCTCATAGCGGCTTATATAACGCGGCCTGCATATACTCTTCATGGAGAGAAGGTTCCGGCCGTCCTGGTGGCAAACCCCTATCTGATGACCTGTAACGAGGAGTGGTATGTGCCTCACGATGTGAACAGAGAGGTAAAAGTATATCCTCAGCAGAACATCAGCAGAGAGGACGTTGAATTCGATTTCTCGGCTCCTGTCGGCAGCCAGCCTAAGGAGAGGCGCCAGACCGCCGGAGAAGCCAAGACCTCTATCATAGATGAAGACGTGGAGTTCGAGTGCATTTCCGGCCTGTATGAGCATCTCAACCAGAGAGGATACGCCTCTGTATTCTGCGGCGGCCTCGGTACGAGAGGTTCTGAAGGTTATACTCTGTCGGGATCCCGAGAGGAGATAATGGCCTTTAAGGCGGTCATAGATTGGCTGTGCGGCCGCTGCCGCGCCTTCACCAACAAGACCGACAACATAGAGATAAAGGCTGACTGGTGTACCGGCAGCGTCGCCATGTCGGCAAAATCCTATCTGGGTACCATGTGTATAGGAGTTGCGGCCACAGGAGTAGAAGGCCTTAAGGCCATAATACCCGAGGCCGGCATAAGCAACTGGTATGACTATTACAGATCCGGCGGCCTTAACGTACCTGCTCTCCAGTGGCAGGGCGACGATCTTGACATCTTGGCTAAATACTGTTTCAGCCGGGCTAAGGATGCTGACGATTATAAGACCGTGGAAGAAGGCTACAAGGCCGCCCACGCCAAGCTGGTCGAAGGCGAAGATCGGGATTCGGGAAACTACAGCAGATTCTGGGACGAGAGAAACTATCTCAACCAGATAGATAATTTTAAGGCTGCGGTATTCATAATACACGGTATCAACGACTGGAACGTTAAGACGAATCAGTGCCTGCCTCTCTTCAAAGCTCTGGAGAAGAAGGGCCTCGACAGAAAGATACTGCTCCACCAGGGAGAGCACATATATGTCTATGATCTTGAAAATTCCGGAACTCTTGGCATGGTGGACCGCTGGCTGGATCATTATCTCAAGGGCGAGGACAACGGCGTGGAGACAGAACCTAAAGTTCTGGTCGAAAGCAACATAGATCAGAGCAAGTGGTTTGCCTCAGATACGTGGCCTCCTGAAGGATGGGCATACGAAGAGTTCCCTGTAGACGCAGATTCTGACAGACTGACTCTTAGGGATGATCTGTCGGCTACAGTCTACGACAAGGCTAAAGACAATCAGAAGGAGTGGCTTGACGAACTGGTATTGAGCGGCAGTGAGGATTATATCAACCGCATCAAATTCGTATGGGATCCTTTTGATACAGCTACTACAGCCGAGACTCTGAGAATCGCAGGCGAAGTCAAAGTGAGCTTTGATGCGGCTATAGACAAGAAGACGGCCATACTCAGCGCCATGCTGGTAGATCTGGGAGAAGACCAAAGAATCACGGCAGAGCAGATAGAAGTAGAGGAAAAAGACGACGGAACTTTCCGATTCGGGCTGGAAAAAGAACCGTCTCAGTATAAGGTGATAAGCAGATGCTGGCTCAACGCTCAGAACAGAACTTGTCTGTGGAGCAAAGAGGATATAGAACCGGGAGAATTTTATCATTACGATATGAAGATGGTTCCTACGGATCATACCCTTAAGAGAGGACATAAACTGGCGCTTATCCTTTACGGTATAGACGCTCAGCAGACTCAGCGTCCCGATACGGTCACTGAAATAACTTTCATCGCCGATTCGATAGACATCAGAGTGCCTGTCATAAGATAATAATAATAATCACACAGCGATAAGAGGGCGCCCTTAAAGTATGAAAATACTTTCATAGGGGCGTTTCTCTTGTTTTTGTTTTCAGAAATATAGGGCGGGCCTTGCGTACTAAAGCGCATAATTTAGAGCAGAACGGACACGAAAGGCGCAGACGGTGAAATCGAGATATTTCCAATCGCTGTATAACCTCAAGGGCGCAGCAAAAATGCTGAACTTCCTGCAACAAAACCAGATACAGGATATGGAGCAGTAACAGATAGGGCGACGGGATAATCTTCCCCGCCGCCCCGCTTTGCTTTTATCTGAAAAATAAACTGGAAATTTTTACAAATTTAGCTGCATAAAAATTGCTGTCTTTGCAGGATTATCATTATAACGGTCAATACGGTAAAAACCATACTTTTCATACAGCTTTATAGCAGCGGCCATAAACGGAAAAGTATCTAATCGCATATATTTATATCCGATACTTTTAGCATCATTTATAACTCTCTCTGTTAATGCCTTACTAATATGTAATCCTCTAAATTGCGGTCTGACATAAAGCCTTTTTATTTCACAATAGTCATTATTATTTCTTGTTAAGGCAACACAACCGGCTACTTTGTCACCTACCATAGCCAGATACATTCTGCCATAAGGCAATCCGTATTTTTTCTCCATATCTGCTAATTCATCATCAAGATGTTGTGATGATAAGCATACTTTTACATCTTCACCTTGTTAAAGAATTATATTTGTATATTCTGTCACAAGTTCAAAAAATTCGTTAGGTTTATCGTAAGCTAAAACAATTTCCATACTCTTCACCTCAAATACTGATTGTTATTCTATGCCTATTCTACCACACACACCCTTGAAAACAATATGCTTTTCACTCCTTTCCGCCTATCCAGACCGTCAAGGGACGAGTATTATTTACCGTTGCCATTTCGCCGCCGAAAACGGCTTCTAAACGTCCACAGGCGCAGTATGCGCGCCTCTTCCTGCCTTGTTTGTCGCCGCTACGAAAAAATTGCGTCAATAACTCAAAAAAGCACTTGATAAAACGCTTTATGTGCTGAAAAATTCTAACTCTACATGGCCTTAAGGCGGCGGAGGTATTCGACAAAAGTAGTGGGACTGCGACATATTCTGTCAGAGACAAGTATGAACTGAAAGTAGTATAATGGACTTGCCGAAAATATCACAGATGTGATATCGATATATAAAGGCAGACGAGACGACATGAGAGACGGGAGGCAGCTTGCAGTGGAAATTATTTTTAGCGTAACGGACAACACTTTGATCGCAGAACTCTTCGGAGAACTGGATCATCACGCGGCAGAAGGCGCAAGGGAGAAGATAGACGAAGCTCTTGACAACTACCGCGTTGATAATCTTGTATTTGATTTTGCGAAGATAAGTTTTATGGACAGCTCCGGTATAGGTATGATTCTGGGACGTTACAGAAAGATGGGAGAACAAGAAGGCAGAATAGCTATCTGCGGATGCTCAAAACCGGTGAGAAACATCTTGAATATGGCGGGAGTATTTTCAATAATAGATTATTTTGACACAAAAGAAGAAGCCGTTTGCAGCTTCAGCAGAAAGGAAGTTTCGTAATGGACAGAGAATTAAAAGTGCAGATGGACGCAAACCTTGAGAACCAGGGACTTGCCAGAGCGGTGGCGGCGGCTTACGTATCTCAGGCCGATCCCACCGTAGAAGAACTCACAGAGGTGAAAACTGCAGTTTCAGAAGCCTTCAGCAATGCGGCTATCCACGGGTACGAAAACCGGGGCGGCATAGTTAAAATGGAGTTTTCTTTCATATCTAAAGATACGATAATGATAAAGGTCATGGACAGCGGTATAGGAATAGAAAATATAGCCAAGGCCATGGAACCTCTGTATACTACTGATACGGACCAGAACAGGTCAGGTATGGGATTCACCGTTATGGAAAGCTTTATGGACAAGATAAAGGTAGATTCCAGGCCCGGAGAGGGAACGGTAGTGACCATGGTGAAAAAGCTGGATACATATTATGGAATATAAGAACGGACAGACGGCAGATATGACGCCGCCGGGACTTGAACAAATAGTCGCAGAACACACCGGACTTGTAAAGTCTGTTGCGCTGCGGCTTTCCTACGTCTATGGAGAAGATCCAGAAGACCTGATACAGATAGGATATATAGGACTCATCAAAGCCGCCAGAAGATTTGAACCTGAAAGAGGACTGAAATTCTCAACCTACGCCGTTCCTCTGATAGCCGGGGAGATAAAATCCCAGCTCAGAGATCAGGGAGCCATCAAAGTCAGCAGAAACCTCAAGTCGGACGCCGCCGCCGTAAGGCGGGCTGAAAATCAGTTCATGGCAGAGACCGGAAGGTCTCCCCGGATAAGCGACCTTTCAAAGCTTACGGGGTTTGAGCCGGAGAGAGTGACCCAGGCGCTTCAGGCGTCAGACGCCATGAAAAACCTTGAAGATTTTGATAAGCCGGATGTGATGGCAGACTCCCGTATGATGACCAGCGAAGAAGAGCAGAATGTGACGAAGATGGATATAACGGCGGTCTTAAACACTCTGGAGCCAAAAGCAAGACAGGTGATGGTACTCAGATATTATAAGGATATGACGCAGACGCAGGTTGCCCAGATGCTGGGTATATCTCAGGTACAGGTCTGCAGGATAGAAAAGAAAACTCTTAAAATAATGTCAGAAAAAATCACTTTTTGACATTTAAAGGAATGTACAGAATTTGGAACAACAAAAAATCGCCTTTTTTCGCGTTTTAATGCAAAATTTTGTTGCTATTTTAACAAAAAAGTGGTTTAATAGATGTGTATGTATGTTATCTTTTCGGATGAGAAAATAACAGGTTAAAAATACGGATACTGTCCACATCGGACCCCGTTATTAATAATTTAAGGAGGCATTTAAATGAACTTTCAACTGACGAAGGAACAGGAATTCGTAAGAAAAATGGTAAGAGAGTTTGCTACTAACGAAGTTGAACCGTTGGCTGCGGACATCGACAAGGAACACAGATTCCCTGTAGAGACTGTTGAAAAAATGGCTAAGTATGGAATGTTAGGCGTACCGTTCCCGACTGAATACGGCGGAGCAGGCGGAGACCACATCTCATACGCTATCACAGTAGAAGAATTATCAAGAGTTTGCGCTTCAACAGGCGTAATCTGTTCAGCACATACTTCCCTTTGCTGCTGGCCTATCTTCAACTGGGGAAACGAAGAGCAGAAGAAAAAATATCTGCCTGACCTGCTTTCCGGCAAGAAGTTGGGCGCTTTCGGCCTTACAGAGCCAAACGCAGGTACCGACGCATCCGGCCAGCAGACGAGAGCTGAGTTGGTAGGAGATAAATGGATTCTCAACGGCGCTAAGGTATTTATCACCAACGGTGGATATGCTGATGTTTTCGTAGTAATGGCTATGACAGATAAGTCAAAGGGCAACCACGGAATCTCCGCATTTATCGTAGAAAAGAACGATCCTGGATTCTCCATCGGTAAGACAGAAGATAAGATGGGTATCTGCGCATCTTCCACTACAGAACTTATTTTCCAGAACTGCGAGATCCCTGCCGACAGACTTTTAGGTCAGGTTGGCGACGGATTCAAAGTTGCAATGTCTACTCTGGACGGCGGCCGTATCGGTATCGCTTCCCAGGCTTTGGGTATCGCTCAGGGTGCGTTCGATGTAACTGTTGAATACATGAACGCAAGAAAGCAGTTCGGCAAGAAGCTTTCACAGATGCAGGCTCTCCAGTTTGCAATGGCTGACCTGAAGACTAAGATCGAGGCTTCAAGACTTCTGATCTACAAGGCTGCCGACATGAAGGATAAGCACATGAACTACGGCGAGGCAGCAGCTATGGCTAAGCTGTTCGCAGCAGAGACTGCTATGGAAGTTACCACTAAGTGTGTACAGTACCACGGCGGTTACGGATACACTAAGGACTATCCGGTAGAAAGAATGATGAGAGACGCTAAGATCACCGAAATCTACGAAGGAA